>Ga0310121_10000227_pt1 | contig 61567 bp, 44 predicted proteins | sample CB27_Tmax_986_MG_FD_203504 | JGI IMG/M metagenome (GOLD analysis project Ga0310121, IMG submission 203504) | Marine microbial communities from Western Arctic Ocean, Canada - CB27_Tmax_986 | ecosystem: Environmental > Aquatic > Marine > Oceanic | place: Canada: Western Arctic Ocean | collected... | reverse complement strand
CGGGTCTGATATTCGTAGTCATTGGCCTGGACGGCCTTCTGCACTTCCTGCCCATGCCCGAGCCTGAACCGGCGGCAGGAGCGTTTGTCGGAGCGATGATGGCGACGGGGTATCTTTGGCCCCTCCTCAAGATCGTGGAAATCACGGCGGGTGCGTTCCTGCTGACTGGGAAGTTTGTTCCACTGGCCATCGTCATGCTCGCTCCGGTGGCCATTCCGATCCTCGGTTTCAACACCTTGGTTGCACCCAGCGGGCTCGTAATGGGGCTCGTCGTGATCGTCCTCTGGCTCCTGCTGCTCGTGGCCTATTGGCCTCACTTCGCCTGCCTATTGAACGCGAACGCCAAGGTGGCCGAAACCGGCCTGAGCCCTTGAGGCGGCTGCGTTCTAACAAGCGATTGCTACTGTCGCGCTATAGTGGCTTGAACAGGAATTCCTCGGCGGTAACTAGCCCCCTGGTCCCCTCCGTGGCACCCAGCCACGCCCAGCTATACAAACACTGTTTTGTGCGTCCTGGGTTGCGGGTCTGAGTGGGGCGGGGCTGGCTCCGCATCGTAGGCCACCCGCTTTGGATCCCGATTGCATCTCGCAGAACGGTCAAGAACGGTTATAGAACGCCCTCTGACCGGGTAAGAACGGGCAAAAAAGCCATATTCTACCCGAAAATAACTGGAATCGGGTACTTCCGAACACTCTTTGGGAGCAGGAGGTCCCCGGTTCGAATCCGGGCGCCCCGACTGATGTAACTGATGACTAGCCAGTCGTTTACACGTATGCTCTGGAGGGAGTTAGTCCTCCGGATGATTGATGCGTGCGCGGCAGGGAGTGATTCGGGGTGTCGGTTCGGTGAGCTTGCTCTCTGACCGCAGACCTCAGGCCGGCTCGTGCTTCGCCATCATTTGAGCCGCGAGTCGCTTGTTGAACTGATCTCCATCCGCACCTGAGTGCACTCGCCTATGGCAATTCGGGCATAAGGCGAGGACAGAATCCGGGTCGTCTGGTCCCTCGTCAGCTCTTTGGTAGATGTGGTGAGCCTCAAGGTAGGGGTGCCCATTCCGATCCAGGGAAGCGAACGATGTCTCCATTCAACGATGTGAACGATGTGCCGGAACACAGCCAATTTGTAAGCAACGTTTCCGAGCACTTTAGCCCGCGGCCGTGGGTGGACGCCCAGCAGAGGCCGCCTCGTCCATCGACAATCCAGACCAGGGCTGTCCAGCCCTCCTGGCCTTCCCTACGTTGCGATCGACGCAGCGGATCCGCTTCGCAGCCTCTGATCCGAAATGAATGGCCCGGTCGCAAACCACAGGATTCCAATCATGAAAATTCTCCGCCAAGCCGCTCGATTGACTTGCTCGATTTTCGCCTCATTGATCCTGCTCCCTGGACTACTCAGCGCCCAGGGCAGGGTGGTGGAGTCGGATAGCCATCGCTTCACAGAAATCGCGGAAGACGTATGGCACGTGGTCGGAACCGGATCCGTGTATACCATGAGCAATTCGATGGTGGTGGTCGGAGCGCGCGACGTGCTGCTGGTGGATTCGCACGTAACCGCGGACGCCGCCGAGGCTCTGCTGGCTTCGTTGCCGGTCATCACCGACAAGCCCGTGCACTACCTGGTGAATAGCCACTATCACTTCGATCATGCGCACGGCAATCAGGCCTTTCCAGAGAGCGTAGAGATCATCGGCCATCGCTTCACTCGAGCCAAGTTGAGCGGCGAGATGGGCAACGTGCTAGAAGAAGCCACGTTCAGGAGCTTTTCGGATGGAGTGCCCACTCTGGTGGCCAATCTCGAGCGCCAGGCCGCCGAAGAGAGCGATCCAGCGCGTAGGGCAGCGCTGCAGGAACGCCACCGGGTGCAACGTGATTACATGAATGCCATCAGAGACGTCGTTCCCACACCGCCGAATATCACGCTGGAGACGGAAATGACGCTGTTCCAACTCTCTGAGCGGGGAAGCCGCGAGATCCGGGTGCTCCACCTGGGCAGAGCGCACACCGGCGGAGACGTGGTTATTTTCCTGCCGCAGGAGCGCATCGTGTTCACGGGTGACATGATGGGGCCTGGGCTTGCCTACATGGGGGATGGTCATGTCGACGAGTGGCCGGCCACGCTGGAAGCCCTCAAGGCGCTGGATTTCGACGTTCTGCTACCGGGTCACGGGGCGCCGGTGCGCAGCAAGGATCCCATCACTCATTTCCAGGCCTATCTGACGGATCTGTGGCAGAAGACCAGCGCGATGCATCGTCGCGGGTTGAGTGCCGAACAAGCCGCTGAACAAATCGACATGACTGACCATAGCGACAACTATCGACAACTTCAGGCTCCGGGGGTGGATCTGAGGGCGATTCGAAGAATCTACGAGCTGTTGGAGAACTAGGCGGAGTTACGTCCCGAAAGCGCTCAGTAGATGTCCTGTGCGATTACGATCTCGCCGTTTCGCAACGTGGCGGTATCATGGTCGTAGTTCCACACCGCTCGTCCACTTCCCATGTAGAAGGATGTGGCCGTAGCACGCCCCGACCCGCTGCAGAGCCGGATACTTTCGTTCGCTGGAATCGACGCCCCGGGCGGAAACGTGAAACAGTGCGAAGGGGAGTCGCACAGGGACCAACCCCCGATGTCCGTCGCTTCCGCACCGGAATTGAACACGGTCACGTATTCACCGTTGGTATTCCGGTTGTCATTACCAGGTGCATCTGAGAACACCCTGAGGCTAATCGGACCCTGCCCGATACAGGGCTCCTGCGTCCGTGCTCCTAGGCTCCCTAAGGCTTGATTCGATCACAATTTGTCTGCATCGGACTCGCGACCCATCGCGACGGCGACGACGAGCGTCGACAACCCGAACGCTCTGTTACGTGCATAAATAACCGGCTTCCTCCCACCATGCTCGTGACCCAGCCCAGGGGCGTGAACATTTCGACCACGATCGCCCACGAGTGACCCGACAATCACCCGGGCACCCCACTGGATACACGATTGAGCTTGCGCTGTTCGACAGGCTGGCTGAGCATTCCTAGGGCTGACGATTTTTGAGGTCGGCCGCAGCCGCTTCTCCCTTATGCGCGGGGTGGGTCATGGATCTAAAAAACCACCGGTTGGGTGGTGTTCTGCTCCTTTCAATCGGTCTCGTGTCGGGCTGCGCCTCTGCCAATCAGTCGGACTCTCCCTTCGACGCGGCTGCGGTCGTGGAGATGACCGTCGTGAATCGGGCTCCTACTTCCGTGACAGCCTTCGTGTGGTGGAGAGGTGGAGCCCGAATTCGGCTCGGCGAAGTCCGTGGAAGCGCGAACAGGACGTTCAACACTCCGATTCGGTCTGACGAGGTGTATCTGTCGTTTGATGTATTGTCGGGCCGACAGGTGGGCCGCCCCGCCCCCCCCGCAACCTTTGTTCCCGTCCGACCCGGAGACCGGATCGAGTGGGAAATTAGTTCGACCTTCGTTTTGTTTTACCGACGCCTTCAGTGAGATAGGACGCGCTCGCTGAGTCCGCTGCTACCGTTCTCGCTCAGCTTGACGGGTCTGGACCGCCCCGCCAGGTTGTCGCGATCCGGCCATCGGCCCTTATCTGCCTACAGACCGGGAGGATGAGCCACCCTTGACGGTCGTTTCCGAACCCACGCAATGGTGAGAATCGACGTTAAGGCGTTGTGGCCGGCCGTGCTCTCCTTGGTGACAGCGACGGCCCTTGTCGTGTTCGTCCTGCCCGACTCCAGGGCCAACCGTGTCTCGACGCTCGATCTCGAGGAGACGGGCTTCGATGAGCTCTACATCCAGTTTCTCGACTCTGAGCGAACGAGTGCCTCCATCGTCGGAACGGGGCGTGACGACGATCAGACGCGGAGAAATGCCCACTCTGGCGCCTGAGTGGGGATGGATGGCTCGCGCGTTCGCCGGACGAGGGGGTGGTCTTCAGTCATTCCGGTGAGCGAGGTCTCCGATTGGATCTATCCGTTCGTGCGCGAGCGCCGCAAAGGACTGGAGCTTCCGCCCGTCGAGTGGACGACGCTTTACGTGGACTGCATTTATCAGGGGCTATTTCTTCGTGTGAAGCTGCCCTTCGATCGCCCTGAGATCCCAGCTTGCCGGGAGTTGCTCACCGTCGAGTCCAATCGCCCCGCCAGCGTCGATACCTAGTTCGAGCCGCCGCCGGGCGTCCTCGACGTGCCCGCCGAACTCGCAATCGAACCATCACACGGAAGCTTGGCCTGGCTCTCCTCGCTACGCTCCGAGACCGCAGCGTTTTTGATCCTCTCTCAGAGGCCGCTGGAGCTGACGCTGATGGGTCCGAGCCCACGTTCCGCGAGGATGAACAGGCGTTGCGATGGAACGAGAGCTGGCGTGTGAACCTCGCGGATACGACCTACTTCGGCGAAGAAGAGATGGAGTGCCTGGACTCAGAGTTCGAAGAGTATCGAGCCCTGTTCTTGGCGGCTCTCCGGCTTCACGGAGAATTCCACGGCGTTGCGGACCGGACCTCAGGTGGAGAGCTTTGGATCTCAACCCGAAGTTGGAGGAACTCAGAGGCAAGCGCGTGGAGATCACCAGGGGTCCGAACGACCCGACGTTTGAGAATGGGCAGATCTCCGTTTTTTTCGTGTCCGCACTGAGCGGTGCGAGTGTCGAGATCGTCCAGCGGGCAGCCAACATGCGATGAACCCTAGAGATCGTGGAGGCCACGTGTCCAGGCGGTTTCAAATTCTGTGTCTTTTGCTTCTCGTCTCGGCTTGTCAGGATCCCTCCGGGCAGAAGCCTGCGGATCTGAGCGGGGATCGTGTGCAGGGTATCGACGCCAACTCTCTGCTGGAGCACGTGCGAAGGCTGGCGTCCGATGAATTAGAAGGTCGCGCGCCAGGCTCTCCTGGTGAGGAAAAGACGATCGCCTACCTCATCGAGCAGTTCAGCACGCTCGGTCTGGTTCCCGGTAACCCTGACGGCACCTGGATCCAGAAAGTCCCTCTGGTCGGGATCACGCCCGCCGAAGGCAGTACACTCACGGTTCGAGGCGGTAGTCAGTCGCGGGTCTTCGAACCCGGTGCGGACTACGTGGCCTCGACCACACGGGTCGTGGATCAGGTCGACCTGGACGGGGAGCTCGTCTTCGTGGGCTACGGCGCGTCCGCGCCCGAGTATGACTGGGATGACTTCAAGGATGTCGACGTGCGGGGCAAGGTGCTGCTCATGCTCGTCAACGATCCGCCGCACGAAGATATTTTCGGTGGCGACGCAATGACGTACTACGGGCGCTGGACTTACAAGTACGAGATCGCGTCGGAGCTGGGGGCGGCGGGCGCCTTCGTCATCCACGAAACCGGGCCTGCCGGCTATCCCTGGGAAGTCATCGGAGGTAGTCCCTTCAGTGAGTCGTTCGATCTGGCCAGCGGCGACGGGAACATGGGGCGGGTGAGCGTCCAGGGATGGATGCAGCGTTCGACCGTGGAGGCGATCTTTGCGATGGCCGGCCTCGACTTCGAGGAGCAGAAACAGGCCGCTTCGGAGCGCACGTTCGAGCCGGTGTTCCTGGGGCTCTCCGCACAGACCCAGATCGACAACACCCTGCGCACCATCGACTCGAACAACGTCGTGGCCAAGCTGGAAGGGACCGACACCCCCGATGAAGTGGTCATGTACGTCGCCCACTGGGATCACCTGGGCATCGATCCCTCGATCAGCGGCGATCAAATCTTCAATGGCGCCGCAGACAACGCCACGGGAACCGCGGGGCTGCTCGAGCTCGCCAACGCGTTCACTCAGAGTGGTGAGCGACCGAGCCGCAGCATTCTGTGGCTCGCCGTGACAGCGGAGGAGCAGGGGCTCCTCGGCTCTCGGTACTACGGGGAGAATCCGCTCTATCCCGCGGCCGAGACCGTGGCCGTGATCAACATGGACGTCCTCAACACGTGGGGTCGCACCCGTGACCTCACGATTGTCGGAATGGGCCAGTCTGAGCTGGACCAGGTGGCTGCCGAAGTCGCCGGCCAGCAAGGTAGGGTGTTGATGCCTGATCCGGAGCCGGGAAAGGGCTTCTACTACCGGTCCGATCACTTCTCGTTCGCCAAGGCGGGGATCCCGGCCTTCTACGCGGATCCCGGCGTGGAGTACATTGGTAAGCCCGACGGATACGGCATCGGGAGGCGCGAGCAGTACACGGCCGAGGATTATCACGCGCCCTCCGACGAGGTGAAGGACGACTGGGACCTGTCGGGTGCGGTCGAGGACCTGAGCTTCTTCCACCACATGGGCCATCGCCTCGCCACGAGCGCGGAGTGGCCGGCGTGGAGCGAGACGAGCGAGTTCCGGGCGATCCGCGAAGCGCAGCTGGGCACGCGGTAGAGGGCGGCGTTCGTCTGAGCTAGCTGGAGATGAGTTTCGTCTAGCGGAGCCCCGGCTGAGCCCCTTGACCCAATCGATGAGCCCGCCGGGGCGCGATCGCCCGATCAATGATCGACGCCACCGTGGACAGGACGAGCAGGTAGCTCAATGATCCGACCAGTGTGGAGAATATTCCGACAACGCCCGCCACCAGATCCAGGCGTGACACTGCGATGAGAACCAAAGGCACGAAATAGAGCATGCCGTTCCAGCGGCCGAGAAAACTGATGTGCAGTCTCTTTTCACGATAGAAGAAATGGGAATCCAGTACGTATTGTGAAAAGGCCACCACAATGAGAACGGGTAGAGCCGGTGGCACCTGACCCGCTATGGCAGCACCTGCGAGTCCCGAAGTAACGAACAAGAAATCCGTGGTGTGATCGAACAGTTGTCCTCGAGTGGATGCTGTGTTCGTTCGACGCGCGACGATACCGTCGAAGTAGTCCGTCAGGGTCGCGATGCTCACCAACGTCAGTAACAAGAGCGGTGACAGGAAGTCCGATCGCGCGAAGGCCAGTGCCGCGGGCACCACCAACAGCAATCGAAGAGCGGTAAGCAGGTTGGCCATTACTGACCGAGCAAATCGCGCTGTGCGCGTCGCCAAAAAAGAAGTCCGATCACCGCATTGAACAGAATGAAGAAATTGTGCTGCACGAATCCGAAAGCAGCCATTTGCCCCGCATTCTCGGGAAACAGGATGACCCAAGAAGTGATCGCCGCAGCGCGCATGGGTGTGGGCACCGTGGCCGCGAAGAAGATCACCGGCAGATAACCCAGCGAGGAGGCAAAGGAAGCCTCAACACCAAACAGACGCAGCGCGATCGTGTAGACAACGACGGCCGAGAGTAGCGCCGGCGAGCGTAGTAGGAAGAAGGCCCCGTAGTGCCACGGCTTGGCCAACTTGAAGGCGTGGAGGATCCGTTTGTCCCGCAGCCGGTTCTTTGGGAGCAATTTACCCTGGAAGTAGAGCAGCCACAGCGTAAGAAATACTGCGGCTCCCAAGGCAATCGGGGGGATGAGGCCGAATACGTCGGGGAGCGAATCGCGACTGACAAAGAATCCTATAGTGGCCCAAACCAGCAAATAGAACATTTCGCAAAACATGATGAACAACATGACTGAGCCGACTTCCCAACCCGGCACCTGGTCACGCCTGTTGAGATAGTAGGCCATGGCGCCCTTACCGATTTGCTCATTGAAGATCGAGATGATGTAGGCGCTGGCCCGGATCGGCAGAATGTCTCGGTACCGTATTTCCTTGATAAACCAGCTGAGGGCGCGCGTGACGACTAGGGTGTCGATGGAGAAATACAGAAACGAATAGACGATCATCAGCAACAGCCACGGCAGCCACGGGACGTTGCTGAAGACTTGCGACATGTAGTCGACAAGGGGGAGACCGTCCCGTCCTGCAGCGCCATTCAGGCGATTGTACAAATAGATGAAACAACCTGCCGTGATGCCTAGAAAAACCATGCGCTGTAACGCACTTGGTTTGCGGGGTGCTTCGAGCTCGTTCGTTTCTGTGTCGGTCATGTCTCTTGCTTCTTCGCAGTTAGAAGTTTTCTGAGTGTGGTAGACAAGGGCGTCAGGCTGATGCCGATCTCCGTGTCTGCGTTCTTCTCTACGACCTCGCTGGTGGTGATGACGTCGATGACCGTCGGCGTGACGCCTCCCCCCTTCATGCGACTGGTCACTGCCGCGACCAACTTGGCAATCCAAACGGGAATCGTACCGATCGATAGTGGTCTTTCCATCATTTCAGCGACCCGCATAACCAACGCCCGATAGGGAATAGACTCAGGTCCGACCAATTCATGGACGGAGACCCCTTCGGGTTGAGTCCTACAGATTTTCAATATGGCCTGGATCAGGTCATCTACATCAAGGGGTCGCATGGTGTGATCGCCTCTGCCCAAAAGCTTTACCTTACCTCTTAGTGCGGATCTCAGAAGCGAATTTCCGCCCGCCGTACTCGGTCCCAGCAGAATAGGGGTGCGAATGATGCTCGAGGATATTCCCGATTCTGCCACCGCCCCCTCAGCTTCACCCTTGGATCTGAGAAAACCGTTGGTCGAATTCACGCTGGCGCTGAGCACACTGACGAGAACGATGTGCCGTACGCCCACCTTTTGGCAGGCTTCAACGACGGCAGCCGTGGCCGCAACGTTGGCATTCGCATAACTCGATGCCCTGCTCTCGATCAAAATGCCCGCGAGGTGCACGATACAAGACACACCTTCTATAGTCTTGGCCAGCTCGCCGACATCGTCATAGGAAATGACGCGAGGGGCTATTCGGGGTGAGTCGGGAAGGGAAGCGGCGGCACGTTCTGATCGCACCGCGGCGATGACCTTGATATCGCTGAGATCCGTATTCTCAGCAACATGAGCCAGCAGGCTTTGGCCCACACTGCTGTTGGCCCCAGTTACGGCGATTTTCATCGTTTGCAGGGTGTTCTGGTTACCGCGCAGGGTGTCTCCCATTTCAGCGATTCTGACATGGCGGGCAAGATGGGCCCAAAGCGCGTGGGGCAGCAAGCAGCTCAGTGGGGATGTAGGCCTAAGCGAGCTCTCGCCTGAACCGAAGAGTCGCCAAGGTCAGCACGGCGAGGCCCAGGAGAAGGAGCGCGACGAACTGAGGCCAGAGAACATCGAGACCGGTCCACTTGAGGAAGATGGCCCGCACGATCTCGATGTAGTGCCGGATCGGGTTCAAGATCGTGATATCCTCGAAGATCCGTGGCATGCTCGAAACGGGGAACATGAACCCGGACAGGAGAAGGGCGGGCATGAACACGAGGAACGTCCCCATGAAGGCCTCCTGCTGTGTCTTGGAAACCGTGGAAATGAGATCCATGCCCAGGCCCGCCATCACATATAGGAGGCTGGCCATCAAGTGGAGGATGAGGCTGCCCCGCAGCGGCACATTGAACCAGTGGACCGAGACCGTGGTCACGAGAACCACGTCCTCCATGCCTATGATCCCGAACGGGAGCGTCTTTCCGATCTGGTACAAGATCCCCGACACGCCGAACTCGGCTCCCCCGGCAGGTTCTCGATCGAAGACCATCGACGTCCTCGTCAGAGGGCAGTGCGTGATCGCAAGGTCGAGGGTGCCGTTCGTGGTTTCGAAAGTCGCGTTCGCGATTTCATGATACCGGAGGATGTTGACCGGGACCGCGTAGGCCTGCTCGTCTACGGTGAACCCGACGACGTGGTCCGAGTCGCTTAAGAACGAGAGATCGGTCGGATGATCAGCGGCAACCTAATAGAGGGGTTACTGAGGGCGGCGATAGCATCCTTCGCGGCGGCCGTCAGGGACAAGTAAGACGGATCGAGGTCTCAGGTCGATGTCCCGGAAGAGGTATCGGAGGTCGAGTCCGCGTTGCCTGTCGGATTCTGTCCGGTACACCTGAGCAGTGTGAATGCCGACAACAGGCTCGCAGTCATCAGGCGACGCGGTTGGAACGAACTCATCTGGGCTTGCGTATCCTCAACCTCATAAAATTCCTCCACTAGGAGAAAAGTCCTGGTATCACGCTGATCAGACGACGGACTCAAGCTGCAGTTCTCCACATCATCACCAGCCCGCCGCCCAATCATTCAACGGACTTTTCATGACAACCCGATACCCGACGAATCGGAAACGGGTCGTCCTAGAAGCAACGCGCAAAGCAGGGTTCGGGTTCCCACCTGGTTTCGAAATTCAGCAGTCATGGCTGGCGAATACGACCTCTAGTCGTCGAACAGCCTAATGACTAGGTGGCGCGCGGGGTCAGCCCGCGTGACGTTGCGGTGCAAGTTGAAGCGCAATATGACGCTATCAGGCCAAGGAGCCCAGCATGTCGACTGTCGAGCAGGTCAGTGAACCAGATCTGACTCCCGTCCAAAGGCTTGGCGAGGCGATCGCCGATCAGGTGGAGCGGTGGATGCCTGGTCCGTTCCTGTTCGCCATCCTCTTGACCTACGTCGCCGCGGGCGCCGCGTTCATCTCCGAAGGGTCCGGAGTGACCGAGATCGCCGTGTCATGGTACGGCGGCTTCTGGGGCCTGCTGCAGTTTGCCATGCAGATGGTGATCATCCTCGTGACGGCGAACGTGGTGGCGTACCACCCGTGGGTGAAGGGTCTGATCGTCAGCCTCGCGCGAATTCCCAAGAACGGCCGGCAAGCCGTCGTTCTGGTGGGTGTCGGATCGATGCTGACTGCATGGATCTCCTGGGGTCTCAGCCTCATTTTCGGGGCGATTCTGGCTCGTGAGATGGGGAAGCACGCGGCAAAGAACGGAATGGCGGTCCACTATCCGCTGTTGGCTGTGGCCGGCTACATGGGGATCTCCCTTACCTGGGGATGGGGGCTGTCCAGCTCTGCGGGACTACTTCAGGCAACTGACGGTAACGCATTGATGCAGTTGGGTTTCGTAGATCGAGTGATCCCTTCTACGGAGTGGGTGTTTCATCCCTACCCTCTGGCCCTGACCGCGTTGGCGGTCATCTACGGCTCGATCATGCTGTACCTATTGAGCCCGCCGCGGGAGAACTGCCGCGGGATTGGGCACTACGTGGACCTCAGCCTCGACGGGGATCAGCAGTGGAGTGCTCAGCCAGAGTCGGCTTCGGTCGAGGAGGAGGCCCTCTTGGGCAACGCGAAGCCGGCGCTAGCCGACAGGATCGACAACAGCAGGGTCCTCGCCGGCGTCCTCGCGCTGACCGGCGTCGTGGTGTTTCTCAGGGCGTTCTTCACGCAGGGCCTCGGCGCCCTCGATCTGAACAATTTCAACTTCGGGTTCCTCATGATCGGCCTCCTGCTCTATGCCAGCCCGGCCAAGTACCTGCGGGAGTTCTACGATTCCGTTCAGGGGAGCGCGGGCGTCATCCTGCTCTTTCCGTTCTACGCCGGGATCATCGGAATCATGACCGGGACGGGACTGGTCGATTCCATGACAGCATCGCTGCTCTCGATCGCCACGTCGGACACGTTTGCGGTGACCGCGTGGCTCACCGGAGGCGTGCTCAACGTCTTCGTACCGTCCGGTGGCGGCGAATGGGCGATCATCGGTGGGCCGATGATGATGGCCGGCGCCGAGTTGGGAATTCCTCACGGCCAGACGATCGCGGCGTATTCGGTCGGGGACGCGCACACCAACCTCCTCAACCCCTTCTGGGCGATCCCGCTGTTGGCCATCACCGGACTTCGCGCGCGGGACATGTTCGGCTATGCGATCACGATGATGCTCTTGCTCATCCCATTTCTGGCAATCGTGCTCTACGTTCTTCCGTACTGAGATCTGCGTCTCGAGGCTAAAGGACTTCCCTCGGGCGGTACCGAACGAAGAAGACGCCCTCCCCCGTGCTCGTGACCACGATCGTTCCGCTCTCGAAGAAGGGGTAGTTCGACCAGGATCCCCGCATGGACACCGACTCATCACTTGGGACCGTGTCGAGGAATCCCACCTCGACCGGATTCACCGGGTCGCTGATGTTCAGGATCCGGAGCCCGCTCACGTAATTCGACTGGTACATCAGGTCGCCCTTGATATACAGATTGTGGTCCGTCGTGAGGGTCTCCCCGAAGTGTTCCTTGACCAGAATCGGGTCATCGAGGTCGGACACGTCCCAAATCAGGGTTCGCGAGCCCTCCATCGCGGGGGCCTGACCCCTCCTCGCTTGGCCTTCGTCCAGCTCGTCACCGAGGTAGAAATATCGGTGGTCCTCAGTGATCCACCCCTGGTGCGCATAGGCGACGTTTGGATGTGAGGCACTGGAGAGCGCCACCGGGTTCGCCTTGTCGGAAACGTCCCCAATGGAGAGCGCGGTCTCGTTCGCGCCGAAACAGATCTCTTTCCCCGCGTGCTCCGCGTCGGGTCCTTGATAAATGATGCACATCGCATCGTGCGTGTATCCGGTGCCTGCGCGTCCTGTGTTCATGTCCTGGAAGCACCCTATGAATGTGGGACGCAGCGGATCATTGATGTCGATCATGTGGAGGCCGCCCCCGCAGGTCTCGCCACCCATGCTCGCTCCCAAGCCGTATGCGATGCCGGTGTCTTCGTTGATGGCGACGTTGTGCGCGCTTGCGAAGCCCTCGTACAGGGCGTCGGGCTCGAAAGTGGCCGGCCCGCCGCTGACATCGCGAAGCCGCGTGAGGTCGAAGACCTGCATGCCGTGCCAGCCGGCGCCGTCGGCTACCACGAAGGCATGGCCGTCGAACACTTTGACGTCGCGCCATGTGGTCGCTTGTGAACCCCGGGTTCTCGGCATGTTGCCGAGATACACCGGATTGATCGGGTCCGAGAGGTCGATGAAAGCCGTACCATCCGTGCGGCCCACGAGCGCGTACTCGCGCCCCGTCTCCGGGTCGGTCCAGCCCCAAACGTCATTTACCCGGGTCCCGCGGTCTCCCCCGATCGCGTCGACCGGAAGGAAGGAGAGAATGTCGACCCGCGAGCAGCTGAACTGGTCCGCCTCGCCGCTGTCATTGCAGGCGATCTCGCCCCCAACCAGTGGTGGAAGGCCAGGCTCCGAGGGGATGAGGAGTGTAGCCTCAGATACCCAGTTGCCACCCCGGTTTCGCATCACCGCAGCCGATCCGAGGCCGCCGTCGTTCCCCGGTTGCCCGACGATCGCGAGATCGCCTTCTGTAGCCACGGCGGCTCCGAACCCATCACCGTCGGCCGGATCGAGGGCGTTCGTGATCTTGCTGGCCGACCCAAAGGTGCCGGCGTTGGGATCGAAGGAGAACCTGTAGATGGCACCTTCAAAATCAGTGCCCGGGGCGGAGACCCAGAGATCGTTCTCAACAGCGTGGAAGCCGTGACCGAAAAAGGTGCCGGGCCGACTGTCGAAAGCGCTGAGCGTGGTTCCGCGAACCCATGCGTCCGTGAGCGGTCGATACGTGTAGGTGTAGACAGCGCCCTCCATGGTATTTCGGCCGGGGAGACCCAGAAGGGCCGTGCCCTGAAACCACCCCACACCGATGGCACCGGCTCCCGGAGCCCCCGGCATTCCGATATCCCCCGGCTGCGACTCGTCTGCTGGAAGCGCGAGGCGCGTCTCCTGGAACCACTCTCCGGCACCGTCCTGGGAGAAGATGTACGCGGCGCCTGTGCCCGCCTCACCTGCGAACGAGCCCACGATCAGCCTTTCCCCGTTGTAGGAAAGCCCCCATCCGAAGAACTCGCTCTCAGCGGGATTCTCAGGTTGGAGTACCGCACGCTCGACGAAGGGTCCTGAGCCGTCACGCTCGAAGACCCAAACCGCGCCGACGCCTCCGAACCCGAGCGAAGACACGAACAGGAAGTCTCCGTACAGCTGGCCGAAACGGCCGAACGCCTCGCCCTCCGCGACGGCCTCAGGCCGGAGCATCGATTCGAACTCCAAGTTGTCGCCGTCCCTGCGATACACCCAAACCGCGCCGGTCGAGTTCTCGAATAGCGTGCCACCCACGACCATCAAGCGGTCATCCATGGTAAAGAAGCGGCCAAAATAATCCCCATCACGTCCATGGGGAGGCGCCGACATCGTGGCGACTTGCCCCCAGCCATCTCCGGTCTGCTCGTAGGTATAGATCGTCGACGGGCCGCGCCGGTTGGTCGGCTCGGCGATCATGATCCGCCCGTCGCTGATCGCCACGGCGGCGCCGAACTGCTGGGCCGGAAGGGGAGCGGCTAACAGAAGTAGCGCCCACAGGAGCTTGGATGCTCTACTCATCGCTCACGTCTCATGTCGGGGTGGAAACTGCCGAGTGCGCGGCGTGGTTACCGCCTAGGTAGGATACGCGGCCCGGTAGCCCCGAGCTAGTTGCCGACGCTCGCCCTGCCCCTCACGTTGTCCCGACCCGACGAACCATAGCCCCCAACAGGACAGAAGTAACGTGCTGGCTTTGATCTCCCCCGCGAAGAAGCTGGACACCGACAACGAGCCGCCATTGGGCGACTTCACGGTGCCCCAGCTGCTGGACAACAGCGAAGAGCTCGTGGACACGGTCAAGGGTCTGGGGAAGGACCGGCTCAAGGCCCTTTTGAACCTCTCAGATGCGTTGACCGAACTGAACCATGACCGTTACGAGCGGTACTCGACGCCCTTTGACCCGAGCAATGCCAAGCAAGCCGTGTTCATGTTCCGGGGTGACACGTACGTGGGGCTCGACGCGGACACGCTGAGCAAGGATGACCTCACGTACGCGCAGAACCATCTCAACATTCTTTCGGGCCTCTATGGCATGCTGCGCCCCCTCGACCTGATTCAGCCGTATCGCCTGGAGATGGGCTTGAGGCTTTCCACTGAGCGCGGGAAGGACCTCTACGATTTCTGGGGCTCGCGGCTCACCGACGCATGTAATGCGTTGACGGCCTCTCATGAGAACCGCACGGTCGTGTCTCTGGCCTCCAAAGAGTACATCAAGGCCATCCAGCCTCAGAGCCTCGACGGCCCGTTCGTCACGTGCCACTTCAAGGAAATGAGGGACGGTGTACCCAAGACCATCGGGTTGGTCGCCAAGAGGGCGCGGGGAATGATGGCGCGCTTCATCGTCCGGAATCGCGTCGAGAACGAGGACGACTTGAAGGGGTTCGCCGAGGATGGCTATAGCTTCGCGCCCGAGCTGTCGAACGATGAGGATCTGGTGTTCGTCAGGGCATGAAAGCAGCCTGGTACGAGCAGTTTGGGACCGCCGCCGAGGCCTTAACCATCGGTGAACTGGAGGATCCGCAGCCCGGCCCCGGTGAAGTATTGGTCCGCCTGCGCGCCAGCGCGGCAAATCCCTCCGATGTGAAGAAGCGAGCCGGGTCGTTTCCCAACCTGCTGGACGATGGCTACGTGATCCCGCACAGCGACGGGGCTGGCATCATCGAAGCCGTCGGCAAAGGCGTCTCCAGCGACCGGGTGGGCGATGCCGTCTGGGTCTATCAGGCGCAGTATGGCCGGCGCTTCGGGACGGCCGCCGAATTCGTCGCGGTGGGTGACGAGCGAGCGCCGCTGTTGCCGGAGGGTGTGACTCCTGAGGTTGGAGCCTGTCTCGGCATCCCCGTCATGACGGCGCACCGTTGCGTGTTTGCCGACGGACCGGTGGCCGGACAGACGCTCGTGATCACCGGTGGTGCCGGCCGCGTCGGCCACTACGCGATTCAGTGGGCGCATCACGCCGGGGCTCGCGTCATCTCGACGGTGAGTAATTACGAGGACGGGCAGGCCTGCATGGAGGCCGGTGCGGATGCGATCGTCAATCACCGTGAGGAAGATTGGTCGGCCAAGGTTCTGGCCGCGAATGATGGTCAGCCCATCGACCGCGTCATCGATGTCGAGTTCGGCGCGAACCTTTCGGAGGTGCTGAAATTCGTCCGTACGGGCGCCACCATCGCGACCTATTCATCGACGCAAGCGCCCAAACCTAGGCTGCCGTTCTACCAGATGATGTATCTGGATCTGAGGATCCGATTCGTCATTGTCTACGCGATGCCAGAAGAAGCGAAGCAGCAGGCCATCGCTGATATCGACGAGGCGTCGCGAGCCGGTCGGCTTCAGCACCGGGTGGCGCATGTGCTAGGGTTGGATGAGATCGCCAAGGCACATGAACTGATCGAAAACGGTGGTTTTCGAGGTTGCGTCGTGATCAGGCCCTGATCTTTGAGTACGACCAGTCACGAGATCCTGTGGCGCCCGTCGCCCGAACGTGTGGCGTCGTCGGTATTGGCGGAGTTCGCGAATCGGTATGGTCCCTATGCTGGGCAGGCGTTCTTCGACTACCACAGCCTGTATCGCTGGTCTATCGAGCAACCAGAGGCCTTCTGGGAGAGCGTCTGGGAGTTCGGCGGCGTGATCGGTGAACCCGGCGAGACCGTGTTCGAACCGGGCACCGACATGCGTACGGCGCGCTTCTTCCCGGGCGCGACTCTGAACTTTGCCGAGAACCTCCTGCGTCGCTCGGATGGGGGCGAGGCGATCGTGGCGCTCCGTGAGGATGGCCGTTGCCGGCGGGTGACTTGGCAGGAGCTGAACGATGAGGTCGGAGCCTTCAGCGCCTGGTTGGACGAGGTGGGTCTGGAGGCGGGCGACCGGGTGGTCGCCGTGCTGCCCAACATCGCCGAAACCGTCATCGCCATGCTCGCGACCAGTGCGCTGGGTGGGGTCTTTTCGTCGGCATCACCGGACTTTGGCGAGCAGGGTATGTTGGACCGCTTTGCGCAGGTCGACCCGAAGATCCTCATCGCTTGTGACGGCTATCAATACAACGGCAAGACGGTGGACATTCGCGAGCGGATCAGCGCGGTCGTGAAGCGGCTACCGACTGTCGAGCAGGTCGTCATCGTGCCGTATGTGGACCTCGACGTCCCGGATGGGGTGGATCTCAGCGTCCTGGATGGGATGGATCTCGACATCCCCGATGGAATGCTGGATTGGAGCGAGCTGATCGACGGGAGACGCGGCCGGGCCCCTCAGTTTCGCACACTGCCATTCGATCATCCACTGTACATCATGTTCACCAGCGGCACGACCGGAATACCGAAGTGCATCGTGCATCGCGCCGGTGGGACCCTTGTGCAGCATGTGAAAGAGCATCGTCTGATCGCTGGGCTGCGCCCAGACGAGAGGGTGTTCTATTTCACGACCTGCGGCTGGATGATGTGGAATTGGCTGGTGTCGGCGCTGGCCTGCGAAACGACTGTCATGCTGTACGATGGCTCGCCGTTTTTTCCGGATGGCAACCGCATGTTCGATTTCGTGCAGGATGAGCGTGCCATGTTCTTCGGCACCTCAGCGAAGTTCATCGACAGCGTGAAGAAGGCAGGGCTGAGGCCGGCCGAAACCCATCCCTTGCCGGACCTGGAGACCATCGCGTCGACCGGCTCGCCGCTGGTCCCCGAGAGCTTCGATTTCGTCTACGAGCACATCAAGCACGACGTGGCGTTGGCTTCGATCTCCGGCGGTACCGATCTTCTGGCGTGTTTCGTCGGATCGAACTCGCAAGGGCCCGTGTATCGCGGCGAGATTCAGGGGCCGGCCTTGGGCATGGCGGTCGAAATCTGGAACGACTCAGGCGAACGGGTGATTGAGGAGCGAGGCGAGTTGGTTTGCACGCAGCCGTTTCCGACCGTCCCGTTGTGCTTCTGGAACGACCCGGACGGCACGGCCTTCGAGGCCGCCTACTTCAACAAGTTTCCGGGTATCTGGTGCCACGGTGACTTCGCGATGGAAACCCGTAATGGCGGCTACTTGATCATGGGGCGCTCCGATGCCGTGCTGAACCCCGGGGGCGTGCGCATCGGCACCGCCGAGATCTACCGGCAGGTCGAGCAGCTCGACGCGGTCGTTGAAGCGGTTGTGGTCGGACAGGAGTGGGACGGCGACGTCCGTGTGGTGCTGTTCGTCGTATTGCGAAAGGGCCTGGTACTCACCGACGCGTTGACCGATCAGATCAAGGCGCGTATCCGTACGGGAGCAACACCCCGGTACGTGCCTCAGGTCGTGTTGGCAGTCGCGGATATTCCGCGCACGAGATCCGGCAAGATCACAGAACTAGCGGTCCGGGACATCATCCATGGGCGCGAAGTGAACAACGTCGAGGCACTGGCGAATCCGGAAGCGTTGGAATGCTTTCGGGATCTGGTCCCGGCCCTCGAGGACCACTGAGGAGTCGTGTCCGCGTCGCCGGGGTGGGAGCGCAGGCCGGATCGGTTGTCGCGACGTGATTTTCTCGCTGCAGCCGGGATTGGAGCAGGTGTCTTTGCGCTTGGAGGTTGTAGTGCACAACGTCGTGGACCGACCGGGACCATGCTGCTGAAGGGGGCCCTGAACGGGGCTCGCCAGCCAGGGAGCCACCCGGCGTTGCCGACGACTCCCGAGGCGTTCGCCGAGGCCGCACGGGGCGCTGTAGGAAGCGGGGCAGGGGCGATCCACGTAACGTTCGTGACCTCGCTGGCGCCGAGAGCGTGCGCGCTGAGGACGTCGCGCGCATAGTAACGGCGCTCCGGGGCGCGATTCCCACCACCCCGTTCGGTGTGAGCACACACTTCAGCATCGCCGGGGACGCCGCGCAGCGGCACGTTCAAGTCGCCGAGTGGTCGGTGCCGCCCGACTTCGCCTCGGTGAACTTCAACGAGCCCGGTTCGGTCGAACTCGCCGAGTTGTTGATGGACAAAGGTGTGGGCGTCGAGGGGGGGCTGTTCGACGCTGGGGCGACTTCCACCTGTGTCGACAGTGGTCTGGCTCCACGCTGCCTCCGACTCATGATGGAGCCGCGGGGTGGCGACCTCGAGGCGGCCGTGCGAAGCGCGGACGAGATGGAGTCCGTGCTCGACGACGCCGGGGTGGACCGACCCCGACTCCTGCACGGATCACCGCCTGGCCGCTGATCGAAGTGGCGACCCAGCGGGGGTACGACACACGTGCCGGCCTCGAGGATATGTTCGAGCTGGCCGACGGCACGATCTCGCGGGACAACGCGGAGATCGTAGCGGAGGCCGCGCGCCGCATCGCTGCCGTGATGGGGTAGGGGCATCGCCAGAAGCCCGGCCAACCCGCTTTGGTCCAGGCCCCGACTTGCGCGATGCGACGGCCCCGGAGAAGGTTGTTCCGTCGACCCATCATCCGCCTCCGTCTTGGATCCGAGCATGAAAAATCGAACCGATCTCCTTGCGAACTCCGTCCTGGCCAGCCGCGTCCTACGTGTCTGTCTCACGTCCTGCGCCATCACCGCCATCATTGCTGTGCCGGCGGTGCCTGCTGCAGCCCAACAGCCGACCGGCTCACCCCAGGACGCCAGAGCGAGCGATCCCCCGACCCTTCGAAGGAACGTCCGCAACATTCTGGGCGGCGTTCCCATGACGGCCGCGGACAGCATGCACCAGCGTGTCGTGCGCCTCCTCGAGTTCGACAGCTATAAGGAGCTCGTTCGTAGCCTGACGCAGTTCGGTGACCGCGAGCAGGGCACGCCTCGCAACGCGGCCGCCGTCGACTGGATCGAGGGGCAGTTGCAGGGCTGGGGGTACGAGACCGAACGCGTTTACTACATGTACACGCCCCGCGTTCCTCAGGGTACCCCGACGCCTGCGCCCGAACCCCGCGAGGAGGTGTACGCGACGAAGATCGGGAGTACGAACCGGGGTGAGATGTACATCATCAGCGCGCACATGGACGGGCGGGGCGGGGGCCAGGCCGCAAACGACGACGGCTCGGGCACCGCGCTCGTGATGGAGATCGCGCGTGCGCTCGCTTTACCGGGGGTCGAGTCCGACGTCTCCATTCGCTTCGCGCTCTGGAACAACGAGGAAACGGGGTTGAACGGGGCCGGCGCCTACGTCGAGCAGCGTGAGGAACTTCAAGGCATCGAGGCGCCGGCGGGCTCAGGGCAGTACCCGGAGCCGCGGTGGCTCGGCATGATCCAGCACGACATGATGATGTGGGACCACGGCAACCCCGTCACCTTCAACCAGGCGTTAGACGCCGATGTCGACGTCGAGTACCAGCTCAATTCCGCCTTCGCTGAGCAGTCGGCCCAGCTTGGGCTCGCGCTCATCAACGCCAACCGTCTGCACGCGACGGACTATCCCGCCGTGCTCAGCAACGCGATGAGTAATACCGACTCGACGCCCTTCATGAACGTGGTCCCGGCGGTGAGCCTGCGTGAGAACCGGCGCCTCTACGAGACCGGCAATGGGGCGAACCCGCACTGGCACCAGGCGACTGATCTGTTCGAAACTTTCACGGACGCGGATTTCACGCTTGGTCTGAACGCAGCCCAGACGACGCTCGGCGCGCTCGCCAAGCTGGCGGGGATTCGCATCAGGGAGTGACGCTCGGGCACGTTCGTGTGTGGCTAGCCGGCTCGCTTGTCTTTGCCGCGGGATCGGGATGCTTTCGTGATCTTGCCGGTCCGGATTTCCAGCCGTTCTGCGCAATCGAGTCTTCGTCGTCCATTGTGGCGTTCGAAGACGCCATCCTGGCGGCGGAAATCAGGGACGACCTCTCGGTCGGCCCTCAGGATCCCCTCATCTGTGGTCTGGTGGAGACACTCACCACCCTGAGTGCGGCGAGCGCAGGGATCGTGAGCTTGAGTGGGATCGAAAACCTCACGGGCCTCACGACCCTCCAGATCCGCGACAACGCGATTGCCGATATCAGCCCGCTGAGTCGGCTCACCGGCCTGACGTCCCTCAACCTCGCCGCCAACTCGATCACCGACGTCAGCGCCCTGAGCGGGCTCACGAACCTGACGTTTCTCGCCATCAATCTAAACCAAACCATCAGTGACATCAGCGCGCTCAGCGGGCTCACGAACCTGACGGGCACCCTGTGGATATACAACAACGCCATCACCGACATCGGCCCCTTGAGCGGTCTCACGAACCTGACCGCGCTCAACGCCTGGGACAATTCGATCACCGACCTCAGTGCGCTGAGCGGCCTCACCAGCCTCACGGCGCTCCGGGTGTCGATGAACTCGATCACGAACCTCGGCGACCTCAGCGGGCTCACGAACCTGGAACTCGTTTCGCTCCATACCAACCCCGACCTCAGCGATATTCAGACCCTGCTGGACAACCCGGGGCTCGGACCGGGGGATGCCGTGCAACTCAAGAATACGAGCGTGAATTGCACGGACGTGGATGCGTTGCGAGCCAAGATAGGGGATGTGATTTCCGACTGCCCGTGATCCGTGAGGCTACCACAAGTCAGGGAGGAGACGTTCACGCCCCGGCGCCAACTGCACGTCGAACGCCTTGAGCGTGATGTTGACGAAGCTGTAATAGCCGACCAGACCCGCCGGTCCATCACACCTCGTTCTCCGAACAGGTCCCGCGCGTGGCTGAACGTAGCGGCTGTCACTTTCTCTTCGGTGACCCGTGGAATGGCCCAAGAGCGTGCCATTGGCTGCTGCGGCAACCGGTCGCCGGTGGATCGCCGGGCCGCCGTGAATCGAACAGATCGGCCTCGATCAGGATCCGCTCGGTCGGGAGATACGCGATCAGCATGTCCTCGCCGTGTGGTAACTCCTGGGAGTCCGCCGGCAAGCCGACGAGCGTCGCCGCGACGATGAGACTCGATAGCCGAAAGAACATCGGTCCTCCTCAGTTCATGCGGTAGTTCATAGTCTAGGCTGACCTCCGGGGTTCTCAGTGATGAGAATGTAGTCGAGAACTTCTCCTGTAAGTGGTTCTGGCCCTGTAGGATAGCTATTTTCTCGAAGAACGAAGGCCAGGATGTCTCGATAGGTTTGGGCGGACAGCGAACCGGGTCGATCAGTAGGCATCCGTTCCTGGACTCGCGTGAACAATTCCCCCAGCGTCGACCCACCCCAGAGAAAGTCGAAGCTCATTCCGACCAAGCTCGGCGACGTGTTGTCGCCACGCAGGTCAGCGGCGTGACACCCGGAGCACGACTCCGTGTACAGAGCCCGCCCGCGTTCGGCCTGCTCCTCGCTATAGACGCCGTCCCACACCGTGCGTTGATTCTCTGCCGGCGCTTGCTGTGCGTAGGCACCCCGTGGAGTCATCGTGAGCACCAGCGAGGTGGCGCCGACGAGTGATAGAATCATCAGTGCTCGCCCGGCTGCGCGAAGCCATCGAGTCATCAGTTCCCGTCCGGCAGTGCGAAGACGTAGAGCGAGTTGCCATGGTTGGGCCGGGTGATCTCCGGGATCAATTCGCTCGGAATCAGGGTGCCCCAACTCCCGCCGCCGATGCCAGCCGGTACGGCCACGTACTGCTTCCCATTCGCCAGGTACGTCACCGGAAATCCCTGTGCCGAGGTCGCCAGGCGGGTCTGCCAGAGGATCTCTCCGTCGGACGCGTCATACGCGTACACATGACGATCCCAGTCACCCGCAAACACGAGGCCACCGGCCGTCGTGAGTGCAGCCGTGTTGATCGGTGATACGGTGCGATGCCTCCACAACGGTTCTCCGGTGGTGATATCCAGCGCTTGGAGCTGACCCAGATGGTCCGGGGCATCGGGGTGTCTGTAGTCGGCGCGGCGTACAGGGCCGGTCCCACCCCCACCGATGACGCGTTCGGTCGGGCCGAACGTGGCCCGCTCGCAGTTGAGCGTCATGGGGATGTACAAGGCGTTGGTCTCAGGGCTGAACGCCATCGCGCGCCAGCTTTTGAAGCCGGAAGTGCTCGGGCACATTTCCATCGCGACGCCGATCTCGGGAATCCTGCCCCCCAGGTAAGTGACCTCACCGGTGTCCGGATCTACGTCGACGATATTCTGATAGCCGAGATCGGTGGCGCGAATGAAGGCGCCGGTTTCTCGATTGAGCTGCCAGAGGATCGCCAGCTTGCCCATCTTGAACAGCGAGGGCTGACCCCCGACGTCGATCAAGATGTTCTCGAACCCGTCGTCCATGTCGTTCGTCTCGCCGGGAAGGTGCTGGTAATACCACACCAACTCTCCGGTATCGGGATCGAGCGCGAGCGTCGAATTGGTATAGAGGGCGTCACCATCCGTGCCGCGGACCGACCGGGCCCACGGCTTGGCTTGAGACGTGCCCCAATAGACCAGATTGGCTTCGGGGTCGTAGCTACCGGTGATCCACGCGTCGCTGCCGGCCCTGAACTCCAGCGGCAAGTCGCCCCACGTGTCTCCGCCCGGCTCTCCGGGAAGGGCGACGGTTGCGGTGCGCCACTTCTCCTCGCCCGTATCGGCATCGAGCCCCGCGATGAAGCAGACGTCTTCCTTGTATCGCTCACAGCCGGTGATCCCGGCGATGACCGTGCCACGAACCACAATCGGGCCGGCCGAGTACTCGTATCCGAGGCCCGAGTCGGCCATCTCCGTGTCCCACACGACTTGTCCGGTCCTTGCGTCGAGTGCCACGATATGCGCCCCGTGGGTGGCCCCGAAGATCTTGTCACCGTAGATGGCGATGTTCTTTTGAGCCCCAATCCCCCCGGCCACGTCCGGGTCGACTTCCGGCCGGTATTCCCAAATCAGATCTCCCGTCGCAGCGTCGAGCGCCTGAATGACGTCGCGCGGGTTCGGCAGGTACATGATCCCGTCGTACACGAGAGGCGTCGCCTCTTGCGCACCGGACTCATCCATGGCCCACGACCACACCAGCTGTAGTTGGCCGACGTTGTCCCGGGCGATCTGATTGAGTGGGCTGTACCCCCACGCGTTGTCGGTACGCCTCCAGTTGAGCCAATCACCTGGAGCCGGACTGCGTAGGGTCTCTTCGGTAACCGGACGAAAATCGGTTACTTGCGCCGGCAGAGCGGGGCTCGCCAATAACAGCCCGATCGAAAAAGAGACAAGGGATCGTGCTATCATCGGTCGCTCCTCCCATTTCATGGTTCCCCGGAACTGATCATTTCATGGTCCCCGGGAATTGACGACTGTTCCGCAGGGCCAGGGGCCACGCGGCGTCTGATTCCACCAAATTTCGGTTGAAGATCGGTCGGGCAGCCGCCATGCCGCAAGCGACCGTGAAATTCATCCTGGAGAATGGGCAGCACCAGGCACCAAGCCGGGGGGTCGCGCCGGTCTCTTGGCTACGCCTGCTTGCTGGTCCCGACCCTGCTCCCGTATGATGTTGGAGCCGTCCCCGTCCCGCCCACGCTGGGACCCCGGCAGTCCCGTCAGCCAATAGGAGGCCGAATCGATGTCTCAGATCCATGAGCTAAATCGCAGAGCGTTCCTGAAGAGTGCAGGAGTGACGGCAGTTCTTGGCGCGGTTGGTGCCAAGCCCGTATCCGCGACCCAGGCGACGGGCGTACCCCCGACGTTGCTCTATCCGAACTACGACTTCGATGAGACCTTCGACCGTGTCGGCACCGATTGTAGCAAGTGGGACAGCCCGATCGTGACGTTCGGGGAGAACATTGAGGTCGCGATGGGGATCGCCGACATGGACTTCCGAGTGGCGCCGTGCGTCACCAAAGCCCTTGCCGAGCGTTGCGCACACGAGAATTGGGGCTATCTGAGGAGGCCCGAGTCGTACGTCCAGTCGATCGTGGACTGGAATAAGCGGCGCTACGACCTCGACATCGATCCCGGCACCATCATTTTGAACACGGGCGTCCACTCGGGCCTCATCGCCGCATTGCAAACGTTCGCGCCTCCTGGATCCCGCGTGCTTCTGACCGCGCCGGTCTACAGTGGATTCTACAGCGACCTTCGATTCACCAGGACGGTTCCCGAGGACAGTCCAATGAGGCTGGTCGACGGGCGTTACTCGATAGACTTCGAGGACTTCGAACGGCGGGCCCGTCGCGCCAACGTGTTCATCCTGTGCAATCCTCAGAACCCGACGGGCAACTTGTGGTCCGCGGAGGACATGACGCGGATGGGGGAGATCTGTCTCGAACACCGCGTCGTCGTGCTCGTCGACGAAATCCATTGCGATTTCGTCAGAAACGATGAGCAGTACGTACCGTTCGCGAGTCTGCCGAACAGGGAGATCGTGAACAACAGCATCACGTTCAAGTCGGCGAGTAAATCGTTCAGTCTGTCAGGCATGAAGGCCGCTTGGTACTTCTCCAGCAACAGAGACTATCTTGAGCGAGTGGGGGCGAACTCCCGAGCGGACTTGAACACGTTAGGCATGGTCGCAACACGGGCCGCCCTGACCGATGGCGACGAGTGGCTGGACGAATCAAACGTGTACCTCGACGCCAACCAGGAGCTCGCCGAAGCCTACATCAGGGAGAATATGCCCCTCGTGAAGTACACCAAGGGCCAGGGGACTTACCTGGCCTGGCTGGATGTCAGCCAGGTGGTCGAGCGGATCGGTGCCGAGTCGATCGCCGCCGAGGAAAACGCGAGCTCCGGGGGACAGGTGACGCCTGAGAGCATCGTTCAGCGGTGGTTCGCTGAGAACGCGTGGGTCTACTTGAATCCCGGATCGTCCTACGGCACCGGGGGTGCGGGGCATATGCGAATGAATCTCGCGACTTCCCGGGGGCTCGTGGAACGCGCCCTCGAGAACATGTCCAGGGCACTAGCGAGGGCTTGAGACACTACCGCCCGGCGGGCAGGTGCACCGCCGGTGCGGTTCGAAGGACCATCGATGAAGGACCGTCGGAGGTTCTCCGCTGGAGACCTTGAGCTTCTCAGCTCAAGACGTCACGGAACACCCGGACCGCCATCTCCATTTCCTCCATGGTCCCGAGCGAGATCCGGGAGTGGGTCTGTTCCATCGGCGGGAAGTCTCGGCCCACACGCACCTTCTGCTCGAGACAAGCCGCTCGGAACTCGCTCGCCGGACGCCCGAGGTCGAGAAAGATGTGGTTCGTGTGGGACTCGGTGGTCTTGAACCCCAGATCTCGGAACGCGGCGAGTGTGAACTCACGAACCCGAGCGTTCTCTTCCCGCTCCTCGTCGATATGGTCCGAATCAGTGATCGAGGCGCTCGCGGCAGCCGCGGAAAGCGTGTTCATGCTGCCCAGATTCCACGCCGAAGTGATGGCACTGAGGGTCTCACGCTGGCCGATCGCGTAGCCGATCCGCAGACCCGCCATCCCATGCGCCTTCGAGAAGGATCGGGTGATGAAGACGCTCGAAAACTCCTGTGTCAACGGGCTCGCGGTCTGCACCGCCGGGTCGGCTGCATAGTCGATATAGGCCTCGTCGATCAGGATTTTCGTGTCGGGTGATGCCCGCATCACCCTTCGGACAAAGGCCTCCACAGCAGCCGCCGGGTGCACCGTGCCCGTCGGATTGTTCGGGTTGCAGAAGAACACCATGCCCGCCCCGGTCGCGGCGGCCGCCATCGCATCGATGTCCAGGCCCAGCGAACCATCGACGGGGATCGCCTTGATCTGCACGTCGATCCGCCTGGCTGTCCCGTCGGGCGTTCCATAGGTCGGCGCGGCCGTGACCAGCGGCTTGGTCGCCGAACAGAAGGCGCGGACCGCCCCAGCCAAGAGGGCACCCGAACCCGTACTCACGACCACATTGTCGCGCTCGACGTGGTACTTCTCGGCGATCGTCGTCACCAAATCGTTCGTGTGGTCCGGCGGATATCCCCGCCCCGCCCTCGCCGAGATCGTTTGGTGCAGCGCCTGCATCGCGCCTGGCCCCGGGCCCCGGGCATTCTCATTCGAGCTGATCCGGATGACGCCGTCATCATAGGGCATCTGCGCCAACTCCGGTTCGAACTCTGCCGCCTCCAGGCCACGGCCGATGATGAACGAGTTGGACAGGATCCCGGCCGTACCCAGGCCGACCGCTTGAGTGAACCCGCGACGTGTCAATGACATGACATCCCCCCTGAACCAGAGAAGCCCGGCACCGTGCTGAGCCGGGAGTGGCTGACGTCGCATCATACGCCCTGGGAGCACGAAATCCAAGATCGGGTTTGCAGCCGCGTCCTCATCGGTCTCGTCGCGCGATTTCAGCCCATCGCATTGCCCTCAACATTCACTGTTCCTAATCTGTCTGGAACAGTAGGATTCGCGAGTCGTAACCTGTCTGGACAAGTGGGACCGGTGAGTCCGTTCGCAACAGGCCGTCTTCAGTCAGCGAGGAACACGAACATCGGTAGAGAATCGCCACGCTCTTTCCGAGAACTGCCCTTAGGGGTGTCCCTGGCCCTCGGGCTGGGGCTGATGCTCGTCGCGCCGTCCGTGGGACTGGCGCAAGGTCCCGGGACCGAGAACGGGCAGTGGCAGTATCTGGGTGGGGACGCCGGTCACACACGGTATTCCACCGCGTCGCAGATCACCCCCGCGAATTTCGAGGACCTCGAAGTCGCGTGGGAGTGGGACGCATCGAGCTTCGGCTCCAGCACCCCGCGGGCTACGCCGACCTATTTCAACGGAAAGCTCATCACCGTCACCGGATATCGGCGCCACGTGGTGGCCTTGAGCCCCGGGACCGGTGAGTTGCTGTGGAGCCACACCGAGCCGAACACCTGGCGGTGGGAGTACTCGATGCGCCAGGGCTACGGGAAGGGCATCGCGTTCGCCACGATCGACGGTCGGGACGTCGTCTACATCACGACGCCGGGCTTCTTCCTCCATGCGCTCGACGCCGAGACTGGCCTACCGCTGGAAAACTGGGGTCGCCCCGTTCCCCTTCCCGGATTTCCGGAAACGGGCGTAGTCGATCTCGTCGAGGACCTCATCGAGGATTGGGGCCCTTGGGAAGATCTGGATCAGCCCTACGACCCGAACATCGGGATGCCGCTGACGATCGGCTACATCACCGCCTCCTCGCCGCCCATCGTCGTGAACGACGTGGTGGTGGTGGGCAACTCGGCGGAGCAGGGCTACAACCAGAGCCGGATCGAGAATGTGCCCGGCGACATCATGGGTTACGACGCCCGCACGGGTGAGCTTCTCTGGAAGTTCCACGTGATCCCGCGGCCCGGAGAGTTCGGTCACGAGACCTGGGAGAACGACGCCTGGCAGTGGACCGGCGACGTATCGTCCTGGGCGCCCATGGCCGCCGACCCCGAGCGCGGACTCGTCTACATCCCGACGAACGGCGCCACACAGGACTTCTACGGCGGGTTCCGTCCGGGCGACAACCTCTTCAGCACCAGCCTCATCGCCCTCGACGTCCAAACGGGCGAGCGAGTCTGGCACTACCAGCTCGTGCACCACGATATCTGGAACTACGACACGTCGACCGCGCCGATCTTGATGGATGTGTTGGTGGACGGCGAGCAGGTTCCCGGCGTCTTCCAGGCCACGAAGCAGGGCTTCGTCTACTCGTTCAACAGGGAGACCGGTGAGCCGATCTGGCCGATCGAGGAGCGCCCGGTTCCTGAGTCGAATGTGCCCGGCGAGAAACTCGCGACCACCCAACCGTTCCCGACCAAGCCTGCGCCGTACGACCTGCAGGGCAGGACGGAAGATCACCTGATCGACTACACGCCTGAGATCTACGAGCGGGCGCTCCAGATCGCGAGGGACGGGAATTATTTCGCTCCTTTCTTCAATCCACCCACGGCTTTGGGGGGCGATCAGGGTGACGAACGTCCGCGAATTTGCCCGGGGGACACAGGGGGCGTGAACATCACCGGGCCGGCGGTGGCTGACCCGGTGCAGGGCATCATGTTCATCACCTCCCATAGTGGGTGCGGAGGGACGGTCCTCGAGCCGGGCATCAACTCTGCGATGGACAACGACCTCCAAACCGGATCGACTCTGTCGCAATGGATCAATCGGCGCGGTTTCGGCGGCGGTCGCGGTCGCGGTCGCGGTGGCGGTCGGTTCGGCGGCGGCGATCTGCGGGCTCGTCCGGAGACCATCGACGGCCTCTCGATTTGGAAAGGCCCGATCGGTCGGATCAGCGCCATCGACATGAACACCGGGGAGTACCTCTGGGTGATCCCCAACGGCGATGCGCCAGAAGCGGAGCAGGATATGCTCCGGAACCATCCGCTTCTCCAGGGGCTCGACCCGGCGTTCGCGAATCCTGGCCGCCGAGGCCATTCCGCAATGGTGGTGACACCCACGTTGCTTCTCGCGAGTGGTCAGACCAGCGATGGGCAGGAGAACCTGTTCGCCATCGACAAGCTCACCGGCGAACGCATTGCCTCGATTCCGCTACCCGGAAACACGGGCTACGGAATGTCGAGCTGGACGCATGAGGGAAGGCAGTACGTCATGATCCAGCTTTCTGAAGGACTGGCAGCCCTGGCCTTGCCCGAATAGCACGACAGGTACCGAAACGCACGAAGCCCCGGGGGACAGGACGTCCTCCGGGGCTTTCGGCTAACTGGCTACGACAATCTAGTCGGGGAACCCTACATCATCCGGCTGATCAGCTTCTCACCCTGCTCACCGCTGAGCCCCAGAGGCCGGCGAGCGAGCGGAATCCCACTGTCGAGGACCATCTCGAGCGAATCGAGCGAGGGCCGGTCGTTCTCGTGGAACAGCCCGATATAGATCTCGTCGCCCCACGCCATCGCCTTCTCGCAGGCCGCCTTCCAGTCGGTGGGGTCGTGGTCTTCGTCTTCCAGCTTCTTGATGCGCGGCTTGAAGAACTTGAAGTCGTTGTCGTGGTTAAAAGTGACGCAGGGACTGAAGACATCGATGAGAGAGAAGCCCTTGTGCTCGATCCCGTTCTTGATGATCTCCGTGAGGTGCTTGGGGTCAGCGCTGTAGCCCCGAGCGACATATGTCGCGCCGTTCATAATCGCGGACGTGATGGGGTTGATGGGATACTCTAGGTTGCCGAAGGGCGTACTCTTCGTCTTCATGTCGGGGCGGCTGGTCGGTGAGATCTGGCCCGTGGTCAGACCATAGATCTGATTGTTCATCACCAGGTACGTGATGTCGATGTTACGGCGAGCCGTGTGCATCAAGTGGTTGCCACCGATGCCGTAGCCGTCACCATCACCACCGGTCGCGATGACGTTCAGCTTGTGGTTCCCCAGCTTGGCGCCCGTCGCCACCGGAAGCGAGCGCCCGTGCAGGGTGTGCATGCCGTACGTGTTGATGTAGCCGGGCAGGTTGGATGAGCAGCCGATGCCACTCACGCACAGGACCTCGTGCGGCTTGAGCCCGAGCTCGAAGAGCGCACGCTGGAGGGAGTTCAGAACTCCGAAGTCCCCACAGCCGACGCACCAGTCAGGCGTGACTTTGCCCTTGAACTCCTTGGGCGACTCGGGCGACCGGGGTAGCTCGATGCCGATCATCTCAGCGGTCATTTCGGCGGTGCTCATACGATTATCTCCTGATACGGAACATGGATGGCGGCCTCGCTGTCCAGCAGCTCGACGACTCCTTCAACGATGTGGTGAGGCATGAACGGCTCTCCGTCGTACTTGCGGATATGTCCATTCGGGGCGAAGCCGGTCTCACTGCGCAGGTACCGAGCAAACTGACCCGAGTAGTTGTTCTCCACGAGGAGGACATGCTTCGCACTCGTCAGGATCTCCTCCACGACCTCGCTGTGGAACGGGACGATCCACTTGATGGCGAGCTGGTTGGCGACCACCCCCTGCTCGGCGAGCATCTCGATGGCCTCCTTGATCACTCCGTACGTGGAGCCCCAGCCGAGCAGTGTCACTTCGGCGTCCTCCGGGCCCTCCAGGGTCGGCGCCGGTACGTCGGCACAGACACCCAGGAACTTGCGGGCGCGCTTCTCTACACTCCTACGCCGTTTGTGCGGATGCGTGAACTCGTCGCTGATGATGACTCCGTCCTCGTCGTGCTCGTCCGTCGCCACGGTGTGGACGAATCCCTCGTGGCCTGGCGTCACTCGCGGCGAGATCCCGCTCTCCGTGTCCAAGTAGCGCAGGTAGTTCCCGTTGGGCGACGGATCGACGAGTAAGGCGCCCCGATCGATCTCCGGCTGGAGGTCGAGGAGGTCCGGGTCCACGTTGAACGTCCCTTCCGAGATGAGCAGATCGGAGATGATTATGCCGGGGCATTGGGCGCGGTCCACGAGGTTGAAGAGCTCAGGGACGCAGTTGTAGGCGTCGAGCACGTCCAGGGGTGCTACGATGAAGCGCTCGAAGTCGCCCTGGCTGGCGCCGAGGACCTGCCAGAGGTCGCCCTGCTCCGTCTTGGTGGGGACGCCCGTGGAGGGTCCGGCACGCATCACGTTGATGAAGACCGCGGGGATCTCCATCATCGCGGCGGCCCCGATCGCCTCCGTCATCAGCGCGAAGCCACCACCCGATGTGGCACACATGGCGCGGCAGCCCGCATGGGCTGCGCCGATGACCATGTTGGCCACGCCGATCTCGTCCTCGACCTGACGCACCATGATGCCGAGCTCGTGTGAGTGCTGCGCAAACCAATGGAGGACCCCGGTCGAGGGGCTCATGGGATATGCGGCGTAGAACTTGACGCCGGCGGCCGCTCCACCCATGGCAAGCGCGGAATTGCCGGTCCACATCGCGAGTGGCTTGTCCCCCTCCGGCATCGGCTCGGGGAAGGGCTCGAAGTTTGCGGCCGCGTGGTCGTAGCCGGCTCGGGCCATGATGACGTTCTCGTCGACCACGGCTGCTCCCTTCCGCTTGAACGCCTGCTCGAGGGCCTCCTCCAGCATCGAGAACTCGGCGCCCAGCACGGACATCATGACGCCCAGTGAAATGGTGTTCTGGATGAGCTTGTTCTTGCTGTCACCGGCCAACTCGGCGATCGGCATCGGGCAGAGGACGACGCCATCGGGCACCGCACCTGGCTCGACCTTGTCGCTGTTGTAGAGCACCCGAGCGCCCGGCCCGAGAATCCCCAGGTGCCGGTCCATCGTGTCTTGGTTGAGACAGAGGAGCAGGTCTAGGCCGTCGCCGTGGCTGTGCACCTCTTGGTCGCGAATACGCAGCGTCAACAGGATGTGGCCTCCGCGGATGATCGACTGATAGGCGTTGTAGGCATACAGGTGCAGGCCCCGCCTGCCGAACATGCGGGCTAGGATATTGCCCGGCGTCGCGATTCCTTGGCCGGCGGCGCCCCCGATGGCGATGCTGAAGTCGATACCGTTCACGCTCATGGATTCTCCTTGAATGATTCTGCGCAACGAGGTGCTTGATTCGCGGGCCGGGTAACGTGAGGGGCGGGATCGAACCAGTCAACATGAGATGCCGAGTTACTTGCGGATGCCGAGGGCGTGTTCGGGTCCGGACTCGGGGCGCCAGACTCACCCATCGCCAAACTCCGACCTCCTCCATAGCTTGAGCACATGGCCGTCTACTTCCGAGTTTCTAATTGCCGTGTCATGACTCCGCGCGACCCGTCCCAGCCCGACAACACCGATCCGTCCGACAGCCGCGCTGAGCCGGAGGGCTCCTCCTCTGAGCACTCCTTACTACACTCCGGTCCAGATCGGCCCCTACGTGCTCTGCTAAACCCTGGGCGAGGGCGGGATGGGCGTAGTGTACGGTGCCGAGCAAGACCGAGCTCGCCCAGCGCGGAGTGGCCCTCAGGGTCATCAAGCTCGGCATGGACACGAAGAAGGACTCCGACAAAGCAGGCTTTCCAGGCCCGAAAGCTAGAGAAGATTGGCACTATTACGTCCAAGGCACGGTCAACGGTATTCTCAAGCAGGCCAAGGATCCCGTGATCCGCAGTCACGCCAAGGGGGCGATCGGGGCTCGAGATCACCGGCGGCGCACCGTCTGATCTCGAAGCCCTACCCCCCCGGCTGCAGCGTCAAACGATGGGCCACGACTTTCTCGACCGCTTCACGGGTGAAGAGGAAGGGAAAGTACTCCCCGTTGCCCAGATAGTCGGTCAGATTGCCGTAGAACGGGCTGCCGGGCTGCGCGCTCTGGCCCGGGGCATTCGTCGCGACCGAGTTGTCCAGGTCAGAGAGATCGATGATTCGACGGAAGTTAGCGCCCGTCGCGTTGATCGTCCCGAAGCCGCCTGGCCGCTCGACCGCCGGCAGGTCGAAGTTCGGAATGAACATGTGCGCCAAGGCGCTGGGGTTACCCCTGCCGTACCGCCACTCTGCCCAGTCGGCACCCCAGTCTTCGGTTAACGCGGCGACGGTTCGCTCGAGGGCTTCCTCGATCAGGGTCCGACGCTCCGCGCTCGGCGTCGCGTCATCCTGTGCTCTTGAATCGGCCAGCCTGGTCCACTCCACGTAGATGGCGCCCGCCGTGCTCGCCCTCGTGAGCACCCCATCCCAGTCCGCGATCAACGCTCTTGCCCGCTCCACGTCCGGGTTCTCGGACGCCCAACCTTGGAAGGCGGGAATGTCGCCCGCCCCACGCAGCGAGTACGCGTCCATCTGGATTGACTGATGATCCTCAACGGAGAACAGCTTATCCGACCCGAGAATCTGGTGGAGACGCGTGATTCGTGAGGTCTCCACACCCCTCGTGGAGTGGTAGAATACCGGCCGCCCCTCGTAGCCCGGGGGATGGACGTTGTTGTTCGCCGTCGCGATGTAGCCACGAGCCGGATTGAATTCGCGGGGGAGATCGCTTCGGAAGCCCTTCCACTCGTAATTCCCGGTGCCCGGCACCGGCAACCGGCCGGTCCAGCCGTCCCGGTCCGGCGTGAGCCCCGTCACCTGGAGCGCGATGTTGCCCTCGACGTCCCCACAGATCAGGCTGTGCGTGGGAATCATCCAGTACATCGCCCGCTCAAAGAAATCTTCACAGCTCTCGGCCTGGGCCATCTTGAAGCTGCCCTTGTACGCCGCCGTGCCCGGATCCTGAACGACCGAGCGAACGGCGTAGGCGACTCCGTTCTCCGTATCCTCGTAGATGACCGGCCCGTGGCGGCTGAACTTCAGCTCGACCGTGCGGGGTGCTTCGCCCCTGATCTCGATCTCCTCTTCGATCACGCGTAGCGGCTCCCAGCCGTCCTGCCATCGAACCAAATTTTGATCCTCCGGGCTGACCTCCTCCACGAAGACGTCGACCATGTCTGTTCCGGCGAAGGTGAAGCCCCACGCCATGCGTTCGTTGTGCCCCGCGTCCACGCCGACAAAAGGTGGCTCGCCGCCGCCCATCACGTTCCAGCCCGGCGCGTTAAGGTGAACGAAATATCGAAGGGCCGGCATCTCGATTCGGCGGTGTGGATCGTTTGAGAGGATCGGGATACCCGTGGGGGAGCGCTCTCCGCTGATGACCCAGTTGTTACTCCCCTCCGTCGCGATTTGCGGACTCGAAACCTGTGCCGTTCGTACGGCTGGCGTGAGGTGCCGATACCGCTCCACGATCTCTAGATCGGGGAGTCTGCCCCCCGAGAAGGGATCTCCGTCCCCGGCTCGCATCGCGTCGAGGACCGTCTGCGTGATGATGCTGACGTCGAGGCCTTCTGGGATTTCCAGATCATCCCATGGCTCCGGAGCCGCCAGGCGATTTGCCTCCTCGGCGCCGAACTGATTCACCCTCATGGCGAGCTGGATTTCACTCGTCGCATGGCCACGCACGCTCGACAGGCCAACTTGGGCCCAACGCAGGACGACGGTCTTGGCAGTCCACGGATCCGGCACGACTCCCGTGAGCTGGAACTCGACAGGCAGGTTGTCCCGATTTTGCTCGATATAGGCGTTGACCCCGTTGGCATAGGCCGTGAAGATGCGCTCGCCCTCGGGGTGGTAGCTCGTCCATTCGGACTCGTCCCAGGGTCCGCGGAACATCATCTGGCGGGTGCGGAAGTCGTAGTCGAACGCCTCGGGTCCGAAAATCTCCGAGAGGCGCCCCTCGTGCCAGCGCCGCCACATCTCCATCTGCCAGAGCCGGTCCTGCGCCATCACGTACCCCTGGGCCATGAACAGATCGTCCATATTTTGGGCATAGATGTGTGGAATGCCCCACTCGTCTCGGTTGACCTCGACCGGTTCCCGCAGACCGGGGACGTCCAACTCTCCGCTGAGCTGGGCTAACGAGCGCTGCGCCAGCTCCTCGAGCGAACCGGGCTCGGACTGTGGGGAGCAACTGACTGCGAGGAGCAGGGAGCCCAACAACACTCCAGCGAAACGGGTCGGATCGAATGACATGTGACCTCTCCTACCTTCGGTGTTTCCGGGACGGCGAACAGGACATTTGTATTAGCCTGTGCGCGCGCAAAACGCCATGATACCCCTACGGTCAGACGCCACTTCGCGGCCCCAAGTCGCGAGCCACCCCTGATAGAAGGGGCGATGAAGTGGCGACGGATTGGGGATGCAGAGGACGCAAATGGCGAACGAATGGCAAGACGTCGATCACGCGCTGGCGTATTTGGCACGCGCCATGGACGAACCAGGTTCCCCCTCGCTAGGATGGTGCTCCGCACCGGTTTCTGTGTAGCACCTTGGTCCATCGGATCAGTCCAATGGAGATTCCGATCGCACCCACGGGAGGGAACCAGAGCGCGCTGACCAGACACATGCGCCTGAGGTCCGCCACGGCGCTCGTGATCGCGAACATGATCGGCGCCGGAATCTTCACGACGACCGGGTTCCAGGCTGCCGATCTCAGGCACCCACTGTTCATCTTCGTATTGTGGGTGATCGGTGGGACCCTCGCACTGCTCGGTGCACTTTGCTACGCCGAATTGGGAGCCATGATGCCCCGTGCGGGGGCGGAGTACGTATACCTTCGCGAGACCTACGGCCCAGCCATCGGGTTCATGAGCGCGTTCGTTTCCCTCGTTGCCGGATTTTCAGCGCCTATCGCGGCCGCGCTCAAGAGCTTCGTCATCTACCTCGCCCACTTTTTCCCATTCCTGGCCGACGATCCGACGGTGGGAGGAGTGGTTGCCGTCATCGACCTAATCGCGGTGGGATTGGTTTGGCTTCTCGTCGCGATCCACGTGCGCGCGGTTCGGTCAGGCACCGGCTTCAACGACTTCATCACCGCCTTCAAGGTGGGCGGCATCGTTTTGATCATTCTCGCGGCGGTGTCCATCGGCCGCGGAGACGCCTCGAACTTGATCACCGTCTCGCCGTCCTTCCAGGAGCTGAGCCGAACCGATACCCTCGCAGCGTTCGGCACTTCGCTGATTTTCGTGATGTTCTGTTTTTCGGGCTGGAACGCCGCGGCCTACGTCGCGAGCGAGATGGAACACCCTCAGCGCGATCTTCCGCGGGCGCTCCTCCTCGGTACGGCGACGGTGCTCCTCCTCTATCTGGGACTCAACGCCGTCTACTTCTATGGGGCGAGCGTCGATCAGTTGGCGGGTCAGGTCGAGGTGGGACTCGTGGCGTCACGGTCCCTCTTCGGCCCCACGGGTGTGAGCATGGTGACGATCGTGTTGTGCGCGTCGATCCTTGCTTCGGCCTCCGCGATGACCCTGGTCGGGCCGCGGGTCTATTACGCGCTGGGCAAGGACTTCAAGCCGTTCGCCTTCCTCGCCCGGATCCGGAAGACCGGCGCTCCTGCGGTGGCGCTCCTCATTCAGGGGATCGTGACTTCTGTCATCATCCTCTCGGGACGCGTCGACCAGATCCAGCAGTACGCCGGTTTCACGCTCACGCTCTTCGCGAGCCTCGCCGTCTCCTGCGTGATCGTTTTACGCCTCCGCAGTCCGGAACTCGAACGGCCGTTCCGGGCCTGGGGCTATCCGATCAGTCCTATCTTTTTTCTTACAGTATCGGGGTGGATGATGTTCTGGGCCTTCCAGGGGCGCCCGGCAGAATCCGGCCTTTCTCTGCTGACGGTCCTAGTCGGTGGTATCATCTTCGCGGTCTTCGTGCGTCGAGGAAGTTCCGACACGAGGTAGACAGGCCCGCCCGCGTGTGAGACGGAGCGTCGGACGCCCGTGCCTGGGCGTACGTACATCCGTACTCAAATCGTACGTATACCCATCCTTTGGGGCCCTCTTTACGGCAATCTGAAACGGAGCGCGTAGGAAAGGGCGTTACAACGGGAGATGCACCGCCTCTCCGGCCTGCGAACTCCGGTGCACGGCCTCCGTCCACTCCATGTAGTGAACGCCCGTCTCGAAGGGCACCATCGTCACCTCCTCGACCCCCCGAATGGCGTTGATGAACTCCTCCTCGACACGGTAGAAGGCCTGTTCGCCCGGGGGGTTGGGGATCTCGGAGAGCCGAGGGTCACCGCGACGTCCGGCGAAGACGTTCTGCCCGCGGTCCACATGGATGGTACCCTCGCTGCCGTATATCCATGTCTGATTCCCGGTCGACAGCCCCGTCGTCTCACTCGCCCTCATGTGGACCTGAGCTCCGTTGGCCAGCTCGTAGAGAACGTCCACGTGGTTGGGGAGGGTGACCGGCCTCATTCGACCGTCGGCACCGCGTCGCTGCGGCACATGGATCTTGGACATCGCCGTGACCCGATTGCCACGACCCAGCCAGCGCATCGTGGATTCATACGAAGCCCCGATGGTCATGATGTTGTATCCGCTGAACTCCTGGTCGTGACGCCAGTCGAGGTCGCTGCCGAAATCGGCGAACCTGGTCAGCAGCCGCTGAATCTCGACGGACAGTATTTCACCCAGGTAGCCATCCCCGATCATCCTCTTCAGTACATTGTCGATCCGGTAGCTTTGGGACGTCGGAACCAACTGACACACGAGATCCGGGTGGCGCCGCGACGCGGCCAACATCTCTTGGGCCTCCTGAGCGGTGTTCGCCATGCGAGCTTGAGTAAGGACGTGTTTGCCCCTCTCCAACGCCGCCAGGGTCAACGTGTGATGCATGTAGGGCCAGGTGCCGATCAAGACCGCGGCGATGCTGTCGTCGGCGAGCAACTCCTCCCAGTTGGCGTAGGCCCTGGGAATGTCGAACTCGTCCGCGACTCGCTGGCTGGATTCGAGGGTGCGATTGGCCACCGCCACGATCTCACACCCCGGGACTCGGCGGAAGCCGGGAATCTGGACGGCGCGCACGTTTGCGCCGGCCCCGATCAGACCGACCCGAACGACCTCCTGGGCCGCTTTGGCCGAGCCCAACTCCGACCCCATCCTGGTCCCCAGCGCCGCCGCCAGCGGGAGGGCACCGACCGATAAAAACTCACGGCGCTTCAATCCCCTCGTTTGGTGACCGTCGGATTCTTCACTCATGTCTATCTCGCCCCTGGTTAGACGCCTCGTGTTCGCATCATGCAGGGTCTCTAATCGTTAGCCGGAAGGCAAATCGCGGGTTATATTTCATGGGTCGTCGACCCATATTCTTTGTGCGGGGAGGAACTATGCGGACCAAGATATTTTCCGTTCTGATCGTCGGAGGATTTCTTTCTTTCGGTCTGCCCACCCGAACACAAGGTCAACGAGGCGGTCAAGCGGTCCAATTACCCGCGGGGCCTGGCCAGCAAACGGTCCAGGGCACTTGCACCCAGTGCCATCGACTCAACCTGATTGCCAACTCACCGGGGTACACGGCTGAGGGTTGGGAGAAGTTGTTCAGCTCGATGGTCTCACTGCCCAGTGGCCAGGCCGGCGTTGTCGCGAGGTACCTAGCCGCGAATTTCCCGGTGAATCCGGCGCCGGAGGCCGTGGTGATTCCGGGAGCTGTGGAAGTGTCCATCAAGGAGTGGATGGCCCCCTCTCTGGGTTCACGGCCTCATGACCCGCTCGCAGCAGCGGATGGCTCAGTGTGGTGGACGGGGCAGTGGTCGAGTCGGCTCGGACGGGTCAATCCGGCCACCGGCACGATCACGGAGTTTCCGCTTCCAGGCGACTCCGGCCCGCATGGTTTGGACGAGGACGCATCAGGGAACGTCTGGTTCACTGGCATCAACCAGAACTACATCGGCAAGCTCGATCCGAACACTGGAGAAGTCACCCAGTACCCCGTGTCCGAGGCCGCGGTGGTCCCCGCCGGAGCTCGCGGTCCGCACACGCCGACCTTCGACCAGGACGGCACGCTGTGGTTCACGCTCCAGTCCGGCATGGTGGGACGTCTCATCCCGAGCACCGGCGAGATGAGAATCGTCGCTACACCCACGGAGGGTACGTATCCGTATGGCATCCAGGTGAATTCACAGGGGGTGCCGTGGTACGTCGATTTCCGGGGTAACCGGGTGGGTAGCATCGATCCCGAGACCATGGAGATCACCGAGTACACGCTTCCGCATCCCGACGCGCGTCCTAGGCGTATCGCTCTCACTCCGGACGACGTGGTCTGGTATACGGACTACGCGCGCGGCTACCTGGGCCGCTTCGATCCCGCGACCGGCAGCGTCCGCGAATGGCCCTCTCCCAGTGGTCCCGACTCCCGGCCCTACGGCATCGCCACAGTAGGCGCCGTCGTCTGGTACAGTGAATCGGGAGTGAGGGACGACACCCTCGTGCGTTTCGACACTGAAACGGAGGAGTTTCAGTCGTGGTTGATCCCGTCCGGCGGCGGCGTCGTCCGCAACATGATGGCGACGGCAGATGGTAACCTGGTGTTGGCGTGTAGCGGGGTGAACCGTGTCGCGCTGGTGGAGGTCGGCGACTAGTGGATCGACGAACACACCGGTCAGGGCCTTCGCGCCGGGGAGCCCCATGCAACGGTCTGTAACTCCCCGGCGTCCGCAGGCCTGACAGGCCTCTGGCGCCAACGGGCGTTCATCGAGTGTCCTCTGTTTGGCACATGAAATCTTGGGGTTGGTGAAGGAACGATCTCAGCCGGCCAATGATCCTTCTTCTTTCGAATGGTAGGAAGCGACCCACCTGATTCACAAGAGCGCTGACGCCGGGCGATTATTCGTTGTCCGCGGTCACACCGGCTCCGCCTGAGTATCCCGCCCCCACGGGCACTTCACCGCCTGCTGCTCTTTTGTTACCATCTTGCGGCCCTCTCCATGTTCGGCTATCTGCCGATCCGAGATACACGCGATCCGTCTTAAAACGAGGTAGTCGATTGACGAATCCCGCCCGTACGCGCCGAGACCGAGGAGCCCCTCTTGGGACCCCCGGTCTCGTGATTCTGTTCGGCCTCGCTTTCTTCGTCGCGGTCCCCGGAGCGCCCGCCGCACAGGTATCGGGTGAGTCCGCGCCGCCACCGGAGGCTATCGACGAAGACGATCTCGGCCCTCTGGCCGGTCGTCCACGAATAAGTCCCGTCCGGACGGCCACCCCACCAGAGATCGATGGCCGCCTCGACGATGAGGTGTGGCGGACGGCCACGAAGATCACGGAGTTGGTTCAGCAGTCTCCGCTCGAAGGAGCGCAGGCGACCGAGGCTACCGACATCTATATCGCCTACGATTCGGATCAGATCTACTTCGGGTTCCATGTGCACTACGAGGACCCCTCGATCATGCGTGCGAACCGGGTAGACCGAGACAGGGCCATGGCCGACGACCTGATGACCGTCTACTTCGACACTTTCATGGATCAGCAGCAAGGCTACGATTTCGACGTCAACGCGTACGGGGTCCAAGGCGACGGGATCATCTCACGGACCGGAGGACGCGGACCGATTCCGTTCGCGGACCGCTCATGGGACGCCCTGTTCGAGACCGCCGGCCAGATCGTAGCGGACGGATACGTGGCCGAGATGGCCATCCCGTTCAAGAGCCTTCGTTATCCGACACCTGAGGACGGGCAGCCCCATCGTTGGGGGTTTCAAATCGTTCGTGAGGTCAAGAGTAAGAATCAGGAGAACCAGGTGTGGGCGCCCATGTCCCGCGACGAGTCCAGCTTCTTCGCGCAGATGGGCGTGCTGGAGGGGATGACCGGCCTGTCGATGAGCCGGAACATCGAGGTCTTGCCGACCTTCACTGCGATGCAGTATGGCGACATCGATCCGACCCGGCCGGGATTCGTGAATCAGGATCCAGATCCCGACGCGGGCGTCAACCTTAAGTATGGGATCACCTCGAACCTCACGGCCGATTTCACGGTCAACCCCGACTTCTCACAGATCGAGTCGGACCGGGCTCAGATCGAGGTCAACCAGAGGTTCCCGCTCTTCTTCGGGGAACTGAGGCCCTTCTTCCTGGAGGGCGCTGAGATCTTCAATCTTCCGTCGCCCGTGACGCTCGTGCATACGCGTACGATTGTGGACCCAGATTTCGGGCTGAAGCTGACAGGAAAGGTTGGCGATGTGTCGCTCGGTGTGGTGGCCGCCAACGACAAGGCCCCCGGCAACGTGGATGATGTCGACGACCGCTTGTTTGGGGAGACCGCCTATACGTTCATCGGGCGAGCGTTATACGACGTGTATGCGGAATCGACGGTTGGCGCGATCGTGACCGACCGCGAGTTCCTGAACAGCCACAGTCGACTTTTCGACGTGGATGGAAATCTCCGTCTCAACCCGACGACCGTCTTCAGGTTTCGGGCGGTACGGACGCTACACAAAGAGTTGGACGCCCCCGAAAAGAGCGGCCACATGCTCACATCTCGCTGGGTCGGAGCGGGACGGAACGTGAACTGGGATCTCTTCTTGTTTCAGATCTCGCCGGACCTCGACACTGATGTGGGCTTCGTCCGTCGCAGGGACCAACGACAGGCTCGGACGTCGGTCGGGTACCGCTTCTGGCCAGAAACATGGCTCATCAACTGGGGTCCAAGCGTTTCCTACGTGCGGAATTACGATTTTGCCGATGTTCTCCAGGACGAGAACTTCGGCCTCTCCACGCAGTTCCAGTTCGCGCGAAGCATCAGCTTCAGCGGGAGCTTCAACAGAGATATGGAGCGCTTCCTCGGGACCGACTTCGACAAGACCCGATTCTCAGTCCGGGCCAACGTAAATACCAGCCGAACTTACCAGTTCGGTGCGAATTTCTCGACGGGGGATCAGGTCCGATACAGCCACACGCCCTTCCTTGGTCATGGCAGGAACTGGAGGCTCAGTGCGACGCTCAGGCCGGTGTCCCGACTACAGACCAGCCTCAACTTGAACGTCAGCCGCCTGACGGATCCCCGCGACGACTCAGAGGTCTTCGACGTGAAGATCCTGCGGGCGCGAACGGACATCCAGTTCACTGAACGAGTCGCCCTGCGGAACATCATCGAATTCAACACGCTCGACGATGCCTTCGACTTCAACGTGCTCGTCAACTACCGCGTCAACGCGGGGACTGTCTTCTACGTCGGGTACGACGATCACTATCAGCAAGCGAACCTCATTGAGGGGGATCGCGATGGGGACGGCATCGACGATCAACTGTTCTTGTCGAAGGATCTACGTCGTACGAACCGTGCGATTTTTGTGAAGCTCCAGTACTTGATGCGGCACTAGGCGGTTCCTACGCCTCGTGCCTGTTTGCCGGGCCGGAATCGCGCACATAGCTTCGAATCCACCCAGCCCGATGATTCTCCTGTCCATGTATGGAGGCCCCTCAATGTCACAACCGAATCGAATCGGATCTACTCTCGGCGCGGCGGTCCTCGTCGCGGCACTCCTGGCAACGAACGCGGTCGCTCCGGCCGACGTGCAGGCTCAGGAGTCGCCGTACCGACTCGTCGAGGGGTGGGCTCAACTACCGAACGGCGTCGACGCGTGGGGCCAGACCATCGGGGTCGAGCTCGACGACGAGGGTAACCTCTGGGTCTTTCATCGGTGTTTTTCGACGAGCTGCGACGATGGGCGCGAAGACGTGGCCCCCGTTCTGAAGTACGACTCGTCCGGCAGACTCGTGGACAGTTGGGGTGAGGGAATGTTCATCTGGCCCCACGGTTTCTTTTTGGACGATGATGGAAACATCTGGGTGACGGACGCTCGCGGTGGGGACGGCAAAGGCCATCAGGTCATGAAGTTCAGCCAGGACGGCACGCTCTTGATGACCATTGGTACCGCCGGCGTCGCCGGTGAGGGAGAAAACACTTTCGATGGTCCAGCTGATGTGGCCGTGGCCCCCAACGGCGACGTCTTTGTGGTCGACGGGCACGGCAACAATCGGGTCGTGAAGTTCTCGAAAGATGGTGAGTTCATCATGTCGTGGGGTGGGGCAGGGACGGGACCCGGGCAGTTCAACGAGCCCCACTGCCTAGCCTTCGACTCGAGAGGGCGCCTCTTCGTGGGAGACCGTGTCAACGAGCGCATCCAGGTCTTCGACCAGAACGGGCGCTACCTCGCCGAGTGGCCGGGCATAATGGCCAGCGGGATGGACATCACCCCGGACGATGTGCTCTACGTCGCGGACTACCAGTTGAGATTGGGTATCGTGATCGCGAACGCCAGCGATTTCTCGGAGATTGGATTCATCGAGAACGCGATGCCCGAAGGCGTGACCGTGGACAGAATGGGGAACGTGTACGCCGGAGAGGTTCTGCCGCGGAATCTTAAGAAATTCGTGCGGGACTAGGAGCCGCGTCCTTCGAAGTACGCCCGACTGTTTTCCGCACCATATGGTCCCGTAACTACTTGACATAACTGGAATTAGAGAAGGCCTCTCCACGAATTTATCAGGAGGGGCCTTCTCTGTCTTTCCCGGCGGTCAGAGCCTCAACGACGCACATGCGCCGCTCAGGCTCGCCGCCCGTCGAAACCCTAGCGTCTCGACGATCTCAGCATCGCGCCACCACCAGACACCACCGCTCCGTACACGTTGCCGGCAGCGTCCACCGCCACGCCCTCGGGGTTCGAGCCATTGGGATAGGCCTGGACGGCTCCGTCTATGTAGGAGACGGCGATCCCGTCGTTGAGGATCCCGACGCGGATACCCGGCTTCCAACCAGGATTGTGGATCTGGTCGAACTCCGACTCCGAATCGGCCACGTAGATGATATCGTTGTCCGCGATGAAGAATCAGCTCACGTGTCGGATGCGCAGTGGCACTCATCGAACTAGAGACGAGAGTCCGGCGCGAGTCAGAGGACTTTTCTCTCGCCGCACTCCCGAATAAACAGATATGCGGCCGTACCGTTCGAGGAGGGAAGGAGAGTGGCCGCTAGGATCCTGAGTGCTCGTTTTGTCGCTCTAGAAGGACATAACCACCTCATCCTCGAAGACGAACCCGCCTGGACTCGATTCTTGCAGGAGGTGAGGGCGTTTCTCGTCTAGACCCAACCCCTCCTTCGGAACATCCGCAGGGTCTCGGCGAACCGGCCCAACTCCTCGGGCATGGCTGAGAGCGAGAGTCGGTTGTGAGAGAGCATCGGCGGGAACGGTCGTCCCACCAGAATCCCATGGTCCTCCATTCGACGGATGTAGAGGGTCTGGTCGCCGCGGATCTCGTGGAACAAGAAAGCGGTCTGGCTCTGAAAGTAATGAAGCCCGAGCTCGTCCAGGCACGTGGTCACCACTTCTTTGCACTGATCCCACGTTCTCAGGCTCTTCTCCTGCCAACCTTCTTCCTCGAGGGCTCCAAGAGCACCGGCTATGGCCAGGGTATTGGGATTGGAATGAGTGGCATAAAGATTCAGTCGGCGGGCGGTCTCGGCATGGCAGAGGCCGTAGCCGATGCGGAGTCCGGCCATTCCGTAGAGCTTAGAGAAGGTCCGCGTGACCAGCACGTTCGACCTCTCCCGAGCCCACTTCTCCGCGGACCAGTACGTCGCGTCGTCGACGAAGGGGAAATAAGCCTCGTCAACAATGAAGAAGACATGGTCGGAAGCCGATGAGATCCAGTCGTCCACTTCGGCACTGGGAGTGAGGGTGCCGGTCGGATTGTTGGGATTGCAGATGTAGACCACGGTGGGCTCTCGCCACCCCTCGGCCAGACCCCTCATGCGTTCGACATCGTGGGCGAACTCGCTCGTGAGAGGCACCAGCTCGATCCGGTAGGGAAAGGGCTCTCCGTATCGGACGGCATCCTCGTAGGTCGGATCCGCCTGAAGGATGCGACTCTGCGGAGAGGCGTGAGCCTGGATAGCCGTGCGAATGAGTTCGGTGGAACCCGACCCGAGAACCACCTGGTCCGCGGGCACGTCATGGAGCTTGGCGAGTCGGGCTCTGAGCGTGCCTCGTCGGGGGCCGGGGTAGTACGGCAAATCCTCCATCGCTTCGAGAATCGCCGCGCGCGCTCTCGGTGGTGTGCCCAGCGGGTTGGAGTTGTGATTCAGGTGCAGCGTGGTGTTCTGAACGGGCCGCGCCATCGAAAACGGTCCGCGCCTGTCGGCGCCGGCGAAGGCGGCGTTCGGGAATGCCGCTAGCCCCACCGAGGCCTTGGTCCCATTGGCAATGAATATCCGGCGGTCCATTCTCACCTCCGACGTGAAGGATAAAAAGGCCAACAGCCCTTTGACCCGTCTCAATAACGTGGGGGGCCGCACCAAGCCGAGCAACAGGAGGGATCAGTCTGCCGACGAGGTGGCAAGCTCAGCGGGTTCTCAGGGAGGACACAGAGACTGCTTGCGCCTACCGCCCCACTCTCGGATGTTGAGCGCAGTCTGATCCCGGAGTGAGCCCATGTCCGATGCCGTCGTGGGTCTAATGGCAGCGCCTGGGCGAGGGCGCCCTGTACGCCCAAGACCATCAGTACAGTGCCGGCGACGGCCAGCGTCCATCCTGCTCTTTTCGAAAGCGTCATGGCGGTCTGCCCTTTTTGGTACGTGTCGTTCACTTTCAACTCCGGCGCCAACCCACGGGTCATCCTGTGGGACGCCCTGGAGCCAAAACGGAATCGGCCGGGGAAAGTAGGAGTCGTTTGCCACATTGCAGTTGAACCGACATCGTGTCGGTTGTCATTTGTCGACCCGTTCAGGGGGAATGCCGTGTCCACCCGCACCGGACAGACCGTGAAGCGGTCCCTTATCAAGCGCCGCACGACCGGTCTGGTTGCCGGGCTGATGGCGGTCGTCGGCGCCTCCGGCAGTGCCACGGTCGGACCCAACGGTGGCGATCCTGAATCCGCCGGCTCGGTCGACTACGAGTGGGTCGAGATCATATACGGTGGTGGGACCCGGGTCGACGTAGCCGTCTTCAAACCCGAGGCCTACTCCGATTCGGGGGACCACCCGCTCATCGTTGCCCTTCCGTGGGGGGGAGGGACCCCCGACTTGACGCTCGGGATGGTGGACGCCTACTGGAATCGTGAGGCGTCGCGGCGGGGATACGTCGTGGTCGCGCCCTCGATTCGCGGTTCGTCACTCGCGACGGAGGCGGACGAATTCATCCCGGCGCTCTTCTCCTGGCTAGACGAGCACGTGTCATACGATTCGGGGCGGGTCGTGGTCGCGGGCGCTTCAAACGGGGGGAGAGGTGTCTTTCACGTGCTGGCTTCCGATCCCACACGCTTCGCCGCAGCGATCGGAATGCCGGGGGGTTACTCCGGCTCGTCGGAGCGACTCGAGCCGTTCGCGGGCAAGCCGGTCTGGCTAATGGTGGGTGAAATGGATCGTGGATGGCACGAGTCCACTGAAGCGACCAGGGTGACGCTCGAGGCCGCGGGGATCACGCCCCGGGTCAACGTGATCCGAGGGCAGGGGCACGTCCTTCGGGTCGACGATCGGATCCTTATGAATTGGCTCGACGAGGTTCTGGCGGGCTCCTGACCGATCGGCCAGACTAAGCGTAGTTCTCCAAAATCAGTTGCGCACGGTCCTCTTCGGAGACACGCTGTCGGTACCGGCGCGCGGCGAACCAAAATCCGACCCCCGTGGCGCTGAGCGTCCCGAGGATGAACCACTCCAAGGGCCACACCAGCCTGCTCGAACTCCCGGGGACGAGCATCACGCACAGGATGAAGAGGGAACCCGCCGCCGCAACATAGGCAAGCAAATTACCGCCGGGCATCCGGTACGGACGCTCCATGTGCGGAAATTTCTTCCGCAACTGGAGGAGGGAGAGCGCCACCCCCAGAAAAGACAGGGCGATGCAAAACGAGCCGACGTTGACGAACGCGATTATGGCTCCTCGTCCGAGACACGCGGACAAGAAAGTCACCAGACCACTGAACAGGACCGCCCTCGCCGGGGTCCCGTATCGGGAATGCGTCTGGCCGAACGATTCGTGGATGATCCGGCCGCGCCCCAACGAAAACAACACGCGGGAGCCCGCCAGAAAAAAGCCGTTCCAACTGGTGAGCAACCCGATGAGGCCGGCCACGAGCACGAGCCTCACCAACAACGGGGACTCGAACGCCGACGAAAACGCCGCCGCCGTTGGAAGGTCTTCGCCTACAATGCTCCGCCAAGGCGCCGTCATGCCTGCGCCGAGGATGATCGCCACATAGAAAACTGTCGAGCCGATAATGGCGAGGATGACGTAGAGACCGAGCCGATGGAGTGGTGAACCTTCTCGACGCTCCTCGGCCGCCTGAGGAATCGTGTCGAAGCCGACGTACCAGAAGGGGACCGTCACGAAGACGGCGAGCATGCCCGCCAGGCCGCCACTCCCGAGAGCGCTGTCCCCGAAATGGGGTGACAAGTTCCCGATGTCGCCGCTGGCGATGCCCGAAACGACGAAGAGCGCCGCGCAGAGCAGGAAAAGGGATGTCAGCACGATCTGAACCCGCGAAGCGATTCCTACACCGAGATAGTTGATCGCGGTGATGAAACCCGTAAAGACGAAAGCCAAAAGAAGGTGCGAGGCGTAGACTGTCGAGCCCGCAATCTCGTAGAGCGGTAGCAGGTCGATCTGCGGGAACAAGAACGAGAGAACCAGCCCCACCGAAATCGCTTCGAACGCGGACACGGACAGGTACCCAAAGGCAAGAAACCATCCGATGATGAACGCCTTGGAGGTGCCGTAAGCCTTGTAGGCGTACGCCACCTCTCCGCCGGTCACCGGAAGCATGGGCGTGACCTCGGCGTAGCAGAGCCCGATCACCAGCATGAGGGTTCCGCCCGCCGCAAACGCGACGATCGCCCCGACGGGACCGGCCTGCTCGAACCAACTGCCCAAGGCGGTGATCCAACCGACGCCGATCATGGAGCCGAAGGCGAGCGCAAAGAACCCGAAGCCGCTGATCGCCCGCTTCAGCTCCGGTCTCGCGGTGGACAACTCCGTTGGGTTGGTCGGCATAGGCCCCTGCTGTGTCGAGCGGTGAACGTCTAGCGCTCGAACACCACCCTCCCGCCCACGATGGTCTTCTCGACCATCACGTCCAGGATGCGCTCTGGATCGATGGTCAAGAGGTCGCCGGACAGAACGATCATATCGGCTAGCTTGCCCGGCTCGAGTGTCCCCTTGATGTCCTCCTCAAAAGTGATGTAGGCCCCGTTACGCGTATAACCCCGGATCGCTTCCTCCATCGTCAGGCGCTCTTCGGGCGCGAACACTGCACCGGAGGCCCCCTTACGCGTGACGGCGGCGTAGATCCCCACCATGGGACCGATCGGGAGAATGTCGCTGCTCAGCGCAACGAAGATGCCGTGGTTCATGGGACTGCGGAGCGGGTTGTTGTGTGCAGCGTGCTCTTCCTGGAGATACTCGACGTAGCGCCCCTCCAGCGTATACGTGAAGTTGGGTTGCTGCGTGATCAGGATGTTGTGCTCAGCCATCAACTCCATCACTTCGGGCGGGGGACGGACCGTGAAGTGGTTGAGGTAATGGCGATGATTATCGCGGGGCGAAGCGTTGAGGGTCTCGGCGAAGTAGTTGACGATGAGTTGGATCGCCGCGTCTCCGATGGCGTGGAATCCCATTTGCCACCCCATTTCGTGAGCTTGCCGGACGAGGGTACGCAGTTCCTCCTCATCGATGTCCAGCGATCCGTGGAAACCAGGCTCGCTCTGGTAGGAATCGATCGTGTACGCGCTAGGCCCTGTGAAGCCCCCGTCTACAAACACCTTCACGGCCCCGACGCGCAGGCGTTCGTCTCCGTCACCGGTCTTCTTGCCGAAGGCATCCATCTGTTCGGGTCCGCCCCAGCGGATCTGAACGTTCGCGCGAGGAAGCTCTTCGCCGTGTTCGCTGTAGACCACTTCCCACTCATCGTAGCCGCGCGTCGAGACACCGGCCTGGGCGAGGCTCGTGATGCCGAGCTCAAGCAAGTCGCGAAGGTGTTGGACGAAGCTTGGCCGGGTCTCCTCTCGTGTCGCCCGGGGGACGAGGTCCCCCACGACGTCTTGGCGCTCTCGGATGATACCGTTCAGTTCGCCCCGTTCGTCCTTCTCCAAGATCCCCCGCTCCGGATTGGGACTATCCGACGTGATCTCCGCGAGCTCGAATGCCAGGCTGTTCACCACGGCGCTGTGCCCGCCCGCCCGGGTCAGCGTGACCGGATTACGCGGAGCGGCCTCGTCCAAGTCGGTCCGTGTCGGTTTGCGTAGCTCGCTGAACGAGTCCTCGGACCAGCCATAACCTGTGATCCACTCCCCCTCACCGAGTTGCTCGACCTTGGCCCGGACCTGCTGTTGCAACTCCGCAACGGACGTGGTTCCGGTCAGGTCGATCTCACGGATCGGGTCTCCGCTGATATGGATGTGCGTGTCGTTGAATCCCGGAAGGACCGTCTTGCCTTCTAGATCGATCGTCTGGCTCGCATCGTACTTCGAGAGCAGATCGTTTCCGCCGACTTCGACGATCAGGCCGTCGCGCACGACCACGGCCTGCTGGATGGAAAACGCATCGTCAACAGTCACGATCTTGCCGTTGTGCAGCACCAAGTCCACGGGCTGCGGGGCACAAGCCGAAAGCGCCCACAGGAACACGAAACCCGGTATGGGGCCGGTCGAAATCTTGCTCGAAATTCTAGTCACTGGGTACCCTTTTTCTCAGTCCTCGTATCGGTCACGGAGATCGGGTCGATGCTACGTCGAGGACGAACCTTGCGGCCACAATGCCTTTCAGGCAGGGAACTCACAAGTGCGATGCCGCCAGCTTATTGGTCAGCTTGCTCAGACCACTGGAAAACATCTCGACCATCGAGTCGACATCTTCGTTCGAGAGCACGAGAGGCGGAGAGAAGGCGAGGGTATTGAAAAGAGGCCGGCAGATGAGGCCCTCCTCCATCAGGAACTCGTGGAGCCTCCGAGCGACGGCCAGAGCCGGATCGAAATTTTTTTTCGTCTCCTGATCCTCCACCAACTCGATTCCCGCGATGAGTCCAGTGCCCCGCACCTCTCCGACGAGCGGATGATCCCCGAAGGCGTCGCGAAGGCTCTCCTGTAGGTATGCCCCCACTTTGGCAGCGTTCTCCACCAGCCCTTCGCCCTCGATGATTTCCAGATTGGCCAGCGCGGCCGCAGCCGTCACGGGATGGCCAGAGTAGGTGTATCCGTGCGCAAAGGGTCCGTACTGCGAAGATCCCTCACGTAAGACCTCCCAAACTCGGTCGGAGATCAGGCTGGCCGACATCGGCACGTAGCCGCTGGTGAGGCCCTTGGCGGTACTCATGAGATCGGGCTCGAGCCCATAGAAGTCCGAACCCCACCACTCGCCCAGTCGCCCGAACCCACAGATCACTTCATCGACGATGAACAAGATGTCGTACTTTCGCAGCACCGGAATGATCGCCTGGAAGTAGCCCTCGGGGGGTGGGATCACCCCCGCTGCGCCCTGGATCGGTTCGGCGATGAACGCCGCTACGGTTTCAGGCCCGTTGCGAACAATGCACTCTTCAAGGTTGCTCGCGAGCAGCTCGGAGTACTCGAGTTCGGAGAGCCCTGCTGGGGCGTTGCGCCAGTAGTGCGGTGCGTCCACGTGAATAAAACGGTCCAGGGGCAAGTCGAAAGCGCGGTGCATATGCGGCAAGCCACTCATGCTGGCTCCGGCCAAAGTTGAGCCGTGATATGCGCCCTGACGCGCGATGATCTTCTTCTTTGCGGGCTTTCCGCGAACGTTGTGATAATACCAGACGATTTTGACCTGGGTATCGTTGGTATCTGAGCCAGAGCTTCCGAAGAAGACCTTGCTCATGTTCCCCGGAGCCAATGAAATGAGTCGGTCGGCCAGGCGGGCAGCCGGTTCGTTGCCCATGGATAGAAACGTATGGTAGTAAGGCAACCGGCCGGCTTGGTCTGAAATGGCATCGACGATTTCGCCTCTACCATACCCGGCGTTGACGCACCAAAGGCCGGCCATGGCATCTAGGTACGTGTTACCCGCGTTATCGCGAACGTGAATTCCGGAGCCCTCGACCATCAGCTTCGGCAGCCCTTCGGCATGCTCGGTCACGGACGTAAAGGGGTGCATGTGATTCTTGCGGTCCGCTTCCTGGGCCGCGGCGGTGTGGGGCTTGGTCTCGGCCATCCAGCTAGATTTCCTCGATAAGTTCACGCCTGGTCGGTGCCTTCTCTTTTCAGTCGAATATCTTAAATCTAGAATGCATCTGGAACTGAAACAAACAAGGCAGGGGACTAAGATGACTATGCTCGTAACACTCATAATGACAGCGGCGTTGGTGACGGCTACTCCATTGCTCGCACAGACGTCCAACGACCCCTTTCCATCTTCGATTCCCGCAACTGAGGGCGTGATCCGGGTAAACTTCGTCGAGTTCGCCTCGATCCCAGACGTCGATGGAGAGCCCGCTCGCATGATGCGCCTGGTCGATGAGCCGGGCACGAACCGCATCTTCGTCAACGACATGCGTGGTCCGATCTACACGGTCAGCTACGACGGACGGACCGTCACACAGTACGTCGACATCGACGATCCGCAGTGGGAAGTCGGTGTCCAAGCCCGCAGCCGCGAAACCGGTTTTCAGAGCTTCGCCTTCCACCCGCAATTCGGTCAGCCGGGCACTGAGGGATACGGCAAGTTCTACACGTGGACAGACAGCAGAAATACCGATCCAGAACCTGACTTCACCCCCAGCGGCGGCGGCGACACCCATGACACGGTCCTACTGGAATGGACCGCCGGTAATCCCCGCGGAACTAGCTACGACGGCCGCCCGCCACGGGAACTGCTGCGAATTCAACAACCCTATGGCAACCACAACGGCGGTCAGATCGGCTTCAACCCGCTTCCCTCGCTGAGTGAGGCCGACTTCGGCCTGCTCTACGTCTCAATCGCGGACGGAGGCAGTGGGGGCGACCCGGACAACCAGGCGCAAGACTTGGCGTCGGCCTTCGGGAAGCTATTTCGAATCGACCCACTCGGTTCGAACAGTGCTAATGGCCAGTACGGGATCCCGGCAGACAACCCGTTCGCCGGAGACGGAAACGCCGCCACGCTGAGCGAGATCTATGCCTATGGTGTGCGCAACGCGCAGCGGTTCGCTTGGGACCGAGTGAACGGCAACATGTTTCTCGCGGACATCGGCCAGAACATCGTGGAGAAGGTCACTCTGGTCACGGCCGGAGCCAACCTCGGGTGGAACGACTGGGAGGGGAGCTTCCGGTTCATCAGCCGAAGCGAGGTCAGTCTCGTCAACCCGCGCGGTGATCCCAACGTCACCTATCCGGTCGTGGAGTATGGGCAGCTGGATCCCTTGCTTCAGTCCCAATCCGCCGCTGCCGGGCTCCAAGTGTACCGCGGCGACGCGATCCCTCAGCTGGCGAACCTCGTTCTGTTCGCGGACCAGCCGAGTGGAGAGATCTTCTATTTTCAGGCCGACGATCTTCCCAACGGCGGACAGGATGCCATCCGCCGCGTCTTGCTCAACGACGCCGGCCAGGCGAGGACACTCCTTCAACTCATTCAGGAAAAGAATGCAGAGCAAGGCAGGCCTCCCGCGTCACGCGCGGACTTGCGTTTCGGCCCGGGTCCCGGCGATCAGGTTTTCCTGCTGAACAAGTACGATGGAATCGTTCGGCTTCTCGTTCCCTGACAGAGATGGATCGCGTTGGCGGCGTTCGGCCCGGGTGCGTGGCGATCTCTAGAAGGGTGACCGGGAAGGGGGGGGGCGCGCCTAGGGGAGTGGCGGAGGCGCGAGTTCGTACCGGTACGCTGTAGCCCGCCCGGCGAAGGACACCTCGAACCGCTCCCTCACTCCCGGGGCCGGAGCTGAGACCGTCAGAGGCTCAGTCGCCACAGTACCGTCGGCACCATAGAACGTGAATCGGAGGCGCACTTCGGTCCCGGGCTCGGCCGCGTTACCGACCACACGACCTTGGAGGCTCGTCTCCGTTTCGGACGGTAGAAACCGAAGGCCCTCCACATGTACTGGAGCAGATTCGGTTCTATTCAACCCCTGCGCCGCGGATTGCTCGTCTCCGAGTTCCAAGTGGGCTCGTGCCGCGATCAGGCCGGAGTCCTCCCCCAGGGGATCCACTTCGGCCAATCGCTCGCCAACGGCTGCCAGCGACTCCCAAGACTCGGCTGCGAGCAGGGAGTTCGCGTAGTTGAACCACGCATCACGGGAGTTCGGCCGGAGCTGGGTGAGTTGCTGGAAGGCCTCAGCCGCCGCAATGAAGTCGGTGGCACGGTATAGAGCGACGCCAACGTTGAAGAGCTCTCTGGCCGCTAGACCGGTTTCGGAGAGAAGCCCAGTATAGATCGCCGACGCCTCTGCGTCGTTGCCCAATCCATGGAGCGCCGCGGCAAGATCACCTCGCACCTGGATACTCGTCGGTTCAGCCTCGAGGTGGCACCGAAGGAGTGGTTCAGCCTCGGCGAATCGCTCCCGGAACAGGAGGAGTTGGGTGAGGCTTCGTTCGCTGCGGATCTTCAAATCCTGCCGCTCGTTAAGCTCTTCCTCGTCGAGTTGTCGTGTGACAGGCTGCCGCTCAAGACCTGCGACCACCCTCCGATAGGCCTCGATCGCGTCATCCCAACGACCCTCTCCGTTGAACAGGGTCGCGAGATTCAGCGACGCGTCCGGACGGAGGTCCCACATCACTCCCGCCATCTCCCAAGCTTCGATCGTACGCTCGACGTCCTCCTCGGCGTAAGCCGCGATTCCCACGTTGAACAATTCGATCCACGCCGCCTCACGCTCCGGCTCGATATCGAGTTCATACGCGGGGTAGATCTGCTGCGCCTCGGTGAACATCGCGTCCGCTTGGCTGAACTCCTGGAGCCGCATATGTGCGAGACCCGCCAGCATATAATGAACTGGATTCTCGGGTTCGGCCTCGATGCCGAGATTCGCGAGTTCCAACGCCCGGGCAACGAGCCCCTGAGTGAGATAGAGCGCTCCTGTTTGCGAGAACCGAGTAGCGGCGGGCCGCGTCCCGGGCTCGTATAGGATTCCCGTTGGTGACACCACCGGCCCAACAGGCTCAGGCGCCGAGGCGCACCCGCCGAAAATGAAGACCGCGGCGAGTAAGTGGAGGGCTGGCCGCAAGCCTACCAAGGGAATGGAACGGAGAAAATCACGGACATCGATACACGCACGCCTTGATCTCGGGCGGGTCGGAAAGAGGCGACCTCGTTGAACAGAGCGAGGGCGATCTCGTCCATCTCCTGATGCCCACTGGATCTGCTTATCTCCGCCCACTCGACTGAGCCCCATTCGTCGATCCACACCGCCACGTCGACAAGCCCTTCGGCTTCGGAGTCCGCCGAGTAAGCCACCCCATTCATGAACCGGTCCACTTCGGAGGGGTTCCGAATCATAATCCACGCCGACGTCCCTGGTAAGACGATTTGGGGGCGAACGCCTGACAGCCGTGAAAGATCCAGCGGGCTGGCTTCAATCATGAGTGCCAAGTCTTCCGCCGGGGCTTCCTCGACGGTCGGCATCTCTTCGCGCGTATCCCCCGGATCGTCGCTCACTCCCGGTGGGCCGGTCGCTGGACTGAATTGGACGAGCGTCGGAGCAGGACTGTCCCGACCGGCGAGACGCTCTCTAAGCCCAGCTGAGCGGCGGGCCTGAGCGAGTTCAGAGCCCCCGACGATGGCTCTGGAGTCCGCATCTTCGATCGGGAGTGAATCCGACTCTGCGAGAAGCGCCAGAGAGGCCACGGCCACGCCACCATTACCACCGCTCGATGGTGGCGCGTACAGTACCATCCATGCCGTTCCCTGGAGTTCAAGATCGGGATCGAGGAGCGAATCGGAGACATCCCAACTCGGCCAGAAAGCGAACGCGGCAGCATGAACGGCGACGGCCAACATCGTCGACCAGGCCATCGTGTTGCCCCACTGTGCCCTGAACACCTCGTTGGCGGTCTCGTAGGGAGGTCGCGCTCCGGTCGGTAGGCTCACCAAGCCACCCTTTGTCCAGTTGGCACCATCGTTTCCCTGTCGGCGTGACGAACCGGGCGAGAGAGTCCATCATCTTCCATACCCTCAGTGCCTCAGATTATCAAGCGGATCCTACGCCCACAAGGCCTCCGCCCCCCTTCGGCGTCGACCTTGTGAAGGTGTAGACCAATCCAATAGACTCGGGGCTATGAAGAACCGCTTCGCGCCCGTCGGGGCGATCCTCTCAGTTTTCGGCTTTCTCGCCTGGATTTCCTATGCTGGCCATACCGATTCGAGCGCCGTTGGGGCGGAGGGTTCGCAGCCCGCATCAGTCTCTGCATCCTCGAACGATGAGCCTTTCTTGCGGGAACGAATGGGAGGGTCTGCAATTCCGTGCGCGGTGCCGGTCGCATGGCGGATCGCGAGAGTCGACGAGACGTTCGGCCTGAGTCACGCGGAGGCGAGGGCGGCGTTGACCCAAGCTGCTTTGCTTTGGGAGGAGGCTGTGGGAACCGGCCTCTTTTCGAACGAGCAAGACGAAGAGCTTTCCGTTCGGCTTGTCTCTGATGGCCGTCAGGAGCTTCGCCGACTCGAACTGGAGCTCAACGAAACCAGGGCGAGCTTCGAGGCCCGGCGGGCCGGGCTCGACGAGATGAGCCGTCTCAACGATGCGACGCAAAGTCAGTACGAGGGGGCCCTCAGGGGCCTCGACCGCCGCGTCACGAGCCTGAATGACACCATCCGCCAATGGAACGCGCAGGGTGGTGCCCCGGCGGAGGTACAAGCAAGGCTCGTCACATCGAGGGACCTACTCGACGCGGAGCGCGCGGAACTCACCGCTCAGGGGCAAGAGGCTGACGAGTTACGGCAAGAGTTGAGAAACGAATTCGAGCGACTCGACCAGGAGGTAGAGGCGCACCGGAGAGAAGCCGACGTCCTTCTAGCTGCGTCTCCTGAGAGGAATCTCGAGTCCGGGACGTACCGGGAAGCCGTACATATACAGGACGGGGCGGTTACTTCGGTCACCAGGGAGATAAGGATCTACCGGTTCGACGGTCCGCAGGACCTCGTACTCGTGGCTGCCCACGAGCTGGGCCATGCCTTGGGACTCGGCCACAACGCTGTGCCGGGCGGTATTATGAGGGCCGAATTCGCTCAGGCGGACTTGTTGCAAGGCGCGGCTGGAGTCCAGCCGGGTGATGTCGAAGTGCTCCGATCCTTGTGTCCCGATTTGTAAGACGCTTACTCTTCGATACCTCTCCGCCACAACTGGTCACCTGTGCGCCACGGTCGGCCACTTATTAAGGATATCCAAATGCGTTTCTTACATGCAGCGGCGCTCGCCGCTGTCACGTTCATCGGGACCATCGTTGCGACCGGAGTGTCGGCGCAGATCACCCGCATCGATTTCCAGGTCGTGGAATCCCCGGCGTTTGGTGGCGAAAGCTTCGGCGACACTGGGCAGTACGAGCGTCTTCGCGGAGTGGCATACGGAGAGGTCGACCCTGACGACGCGCGAAATCGCGGGATCGTAAATATCGACAAGGCTCCCCTCAATGCTCGGGTGCGCGTCGAGTACAGCACGACCGTGGAGATCTATCGACCGATCGATCTGAGGCGCTGGAATAAGGCGATCTATCACATCGTTCCGAACCGCGGCCGGGCCAGCGCGGGCGATGCCGTTTTTCGCGAGATGGGCTTTGCCATCGTAACGGTGGGATGGCAAGGTGACCTGATGGCGACCGACACCAACATCGTGCCGTTTCTGCCGATAGCGAAAAACCCCAGCGGATCGTCGATCGTCGGCCCGTCGGTCGAAGAGTTCATCTTCAACGACGAGGAAACTGTCTCGGAAGCCGCTCTGACCTATCCCGCGTCCGTACTCATGCCGGCGATGGTCACATTTACCGTGCGCGCCCGACAGGGGGCTCCCCGTGTGCAGCTCGAAGCTTCCACTTGGAGCTTTGTGGACGACCGCAGAATTCGTGTCAACCGACCCTCCGGGTTCGACGGCGGGGCGATCTACGAATTCCTCTATCTGGCGAAGGACCCGATCGTCATGGGATTGGGCTTTGCGGCCACCCGCGATGTGATCTCCTTTCTGCGCTACGAGATAACAGACAGCCAGGACAACGCCAATCCGCTTATGTCGGTCGGCCTGCCGAGCACCGCGATCTCCTTCGGGACCTCTCAGAGCGGACGATTCTTGAGGGACATGCTCTACCAGGGATTCAATGAGGACGTCGACGGTCGCATGGTCTTCGACGGCATGCACCCCAGTATCGCCGGTTCGCGGAAGACGTTTACCAACTATCAATTCGGCCAACCCGGACGGTGGCAGAAGCAGCACGAGGACCACTTCTTCCCCGGGGATCAATTTCCCTTCACCTATGGCACCGTGTACGACCCGATCAGAGACCGGGCGGACGGCTTGCAGGTGAGGTGCTCGGCCTCGAACACCTGCCCGATGATCATCCACAGCGATAGCGAAGCGGAGATCTGGCAAGCCCGCTCATCCCTCATCGTCACGGATCCGATGGGCGAAGACGTCGATCTGCCCGATAACGTGCGAGCATACCTGATCGCGGGCACGCGACACGGGGGCGGACGCGGCGTGCACTCCGAGCCCGAGCCCAGCGCCGGCATCTGCCAAAATCTCAACAGCCCTCTTCCTCTGGCCCAGATTCGCCGTGCTCTCACGGTCGATCTATATGAATGGGTCGCCCACGGAACCGAGCCACCTCTGAGTCGTTTCCCGACGGTTGCCCTCGGAACGCTTGTGCTCCCGACGCAGATCGGCTTCCCGAGCATTCCCGACGTGACCTTTACCGGAAGCCACAACCCGCTTCGGCGGAACAATCACACCGTGTTCCCGCCGCTCCAGGGCGGCGGGTACGTCGTCCTGGCGGGCCGCGTCGACCGGGACGGAAACATGGTCGCGGGGATTCGCCATCCGGACCTATCGGTCCCGATCGGCACGTACACAGGCTGGAATCTACGCAGCGAAGGTTTTGCCGAGGGAGCGCAATGCGGCGGGGCCGGATCCTACTTTCCGTTCGCAGCCAACGCTGCGGAGCGCGAGGCATCGGCGGACCCTCGTCCGTCGATCGAGGAGCGTTATCCGACTCACGAGACCTACGTGAATGCGGTCGCCCAAGCCGCGAATCGCTTGGTGCAGGACCGGCTGCTCCTTCAGCAGGACGCTGAGGAGATCGTCGAACTCGCCGAAGGGAGCACGGTCGGCCGATCCCGTTGACCAGGACAGGTGCCTGCGCCGCCCTACGGTCTGACCCTGACGTATTTCCGTAGAGTTCGGGGGCGGGGCTCGCCGCCATACATGTTCCCGTCGTGGTCCACCGCGACGAACTCGGCTCCGTTCCCCGTCGTGCTCCGCGGATCTCCCGAGGGGACGAGGATGAACTCCGTCACCCAACCAGTGAGGGCGTCGCCGATCCGGATTCCCATCTCCCAACCCGGGTTCTGGACATCGTCCGATTCGGAGTCGGCCACGTAAATTCGGTCGTTTTCGTCGAACGTGATTCCGCTCGGGCGTCCGAACTGCGTCCATTGAGCGAGGAAATTCCCTTGCTGGTCGAAGATCTGAATCCGATTGTTGGATCGGTCGGCCACGAACAGGCGGCCGCGGTTATCCAGGGCAATGGCGTGCAGTGTCCGGAATTCTCCCGGCGCGTAACCGGTTTGTCCCCACTCCATAAGGAATCGCCCGTCCGGCGCGTACTTGACCACCCGGTTGTTCGTTTCGTTCGCGTGGCCGTCGGCGACGAAAATGGATCCATCGTCCGCGACCACCACGTCGGACGGGGCGTTCAGATGCGTGCGGCCCCCGCCGGGAACGCCGGGGGTGCCAAGGGTCATCAGGACCTCGCCATCGGGACTGAACTTGACGACTTGATGGCCCCTCGTCCCTTCGGGCGTGCGCGCAGCCGCCACCCCGTCCGTCACCCAGACGTTTCCGTCGGGGTCGACATCCATACCGTGGGGCCAGATAAACATTCCTCCACCGAAACTGTTCACGACGTTGCCCTCGTGGTCGAACTTGAGGATGGGGTCCAGATCCGAATCTAGGCACTCGTTACCGAAACGGGCGGGCGCCGAGATCGGGTCGAACGCATCGCATCTCACGACAGCCCAGACGTGCACACCATCCACGTCAATCGTCACATCACCGACGGCACCCATCCGCCTCCCACCCGGGAGATTGACCCAGCCGTCGACCCCTCCGCCAGGATCGTCCCACGTTCGATAAGGATTGGTGCTGTTTTGGGCCACTAGCCCCCCAGCCAGGGTCGCAAGCGAAAGTGCGGCCATTACGGACAACGATCCGACTCGACGTACCTTCGACATGATTTCTGCCTCGCTTCGATCTGAGTGTGAACGATAGTCACGGTCCGACAGCCCAAGTTCTAATCTCACCGGGCGGCCCTCAACTGGGTCTGAAGCATCGCCTCGAAACGCTGTTCCTGTCGGTCGACGTAGGCCAGGAAACCGGAATGATCGCGGAATGGGTTAGGGTCGCCCTCTTCACGACGTTGCATCGTCTCATGCTTGGTTCGTAGGTTATTAGAAGGGGTCGTGGGAAGCGACGAACACGTCAAACAGGCATCGCGCGCGCCTTGGCGAACCTCGCGCGATAGTCCTCGGCGATGTCCGCTTAGTCAAGGTTATCGACCAGTATACGGGTCATCCCAACCGTTCTGGGCCTGAGCATGAACCGGAACGGCGGGGATGAACGCTAGGGTGAGAAGCAGCCTCTTCATGTGTTCCTCCATGTTCTAAAACATCATGGAAAAGAAAGCCCCAGACGGCATTGCCGTCTGGGGCTTTCTTTTACGTCTGGCCAATCCGCCTGACGCTGTCGACTAGTGTGCCACTGCGCCCGTTTCCATTCCGGGCAGGCGCAGCGCAACCAGGCGTCCGGGCTGACCGACCTGAACCACGATGTGCTGGAAATCATGGTGTAAGAAACTCATCATGCCGTACTGCCCGGGGGAGGGCAGCAGGATCTCGCCTACGTGCTCCCCGGTCAGCTTGTTGTAGGCGTTGAGGACTGGCGGTCCACTGGATCCCTCCGTCGCGTACAGGAGGTCACCGGCCACCATCTGGATGGAGTTACCACCGCCACCCGATCTCGAGAGGTCCACACCCCGCGCGGCTGGGCTGTTCCTTATGGCTTCAGGCGTATCTCCGATTGGAATCCAGTAGATCCGCTCGCCGGTGTTCATGTCGTACGCGGAAAGCCTGTTATACGGCGGCTTCCACACCGGCAACCCCTGGACGCGGGGCAAGCCGCCACCCGGGCCGGCTACCCACTCTGAGATGGTCGTGCCGGTTGTCCTTGGGTTGTCCGGCTCATCTTGGGCGGCGCCCGGCTGAATGAGGCCACCGCCGCAACGGCGTGACGAGGGCACGTAAAGAATTCCCGTTGTCGGATCCAACGTTGCGGGATTCGTGATGTTCAAGCCTCCGGCGCACCGAATGTTATCGATGACGCCAGCGTCATGGCCGGTGAACAGCCTGGGCATGAATGGTCCGCCAATCCGATAGTTCTGGATCAGCGCCATCGCCTCTGCGCGCAGCTCAGGCGTCCAGTCGATGAGGTCGTCTTCATCGAGGCCGAGGGGCTCAGATGGCTCCGGCCTTGTCGGAAGCGGCTGTGTCGGCGAAGTCCAGTTTCCAGGTACCTCAGTCTGGAATACCGGCACTTCTTCGATCGGCCAGATCGGGTCCCCCGTCTCGCGGTTGAACGCATAGATGATTCCGGTCTTCGACGTCTGGACCAGCGCAGGAATGGGCCGCCCGTCCACTTCGAGATCGACGAGAATCGGAACGTTCGGCAAGTCGTAGTTCCACTGGTCGTTGTGAACCGTCTGGAAATGCCACTTACGTTCGCCCGTCTGGACGTCGAGAGCGACCACACTCGTCCCGAAGAGGTTGTCCCCGGGACGGAACCCGCCGTAATAGTCGATCGTCGGCGGATTCGTGGGGAAGTAGACGAGCCCGAGATTTTCGTCCGCGGACATCGGCGCCCACGAAGAGACGTCCCCCGTCCACTGCCAGGCGTCGTTGAGCCACGTCTCGTGACCAAACTCTCCCGGACGTGGAATCACATGGAACTTCCACTTGAAGTCACCGCTCCGGGCGTCGAAGGCGAGGATGTCGCCGGGGACGTTTTCGATGCGGGTCTGGAGGTACCCTTGCTCAGCCGAGTTGCCGACCACAACAACGCCGTTCACTACGATCGGAGGCGACGAGGAGGTGATGTAGCCCAACTCTCTCGGAATGCCGGCCGCAGGATCGTACGCGCCGTCGTGAGCCAGCCAGGGACCCCAATCCGCGATGAGAGGAACGAGCAGGTCCACGACGCCCGTCGAGGGGAAGCCCTCGATCGCCACTCGGGAGCCAAAGCCCTGGATGTGCTCACCCGTCTTCGCATCCAAAGCGTGGAGGAAGAACGCGGGAGACGTGTAGAATATCACGCCTCTTCCGTCGACCTCTCCGTACGCAACACCTTTTCCGTAGTTCTGGCGCATTGAGCGCTCCCACCGCTCAGTGTTCGGTTCGCGGTAGGTCCACACCGTCTCGCCGGTTGTCGGGTCGACGGCCGCCACCGTGCGGCGCTGGCCGGCCACGGTGTAAAGGAGCCCGTCGATGTACGTCGGCGTGGACTTGAACTGTTGGTCCACCACGGGACCGAAGTTGTCGGCTCGCCACTCCCAAGCGACCTCGAGGTCGGCGAAGTTGACGCTGGTGATCTGATCGACGGGCGAGTAGCGAGTGCCCCATGCGTCTCCGCTCTGGTAGCGCCATTCCCCATACGGGTTTTGGCGCTCCTGCCCGAAGCCGAGCGTGGGCGCCAGCAGCAGCAGCATGCCAAGCATAAGGGCGAACCCATTCGAGTGGCTGTGGAGCTTGCGGGTTAGTGTAGACATGGCTTCCTCACTGGTAAAGCGGTGAACAACGGGTCTGCCTTTGCAAGCGCACCCACTTTGCAAGCGCACCCACTTTGCAAGCGCACCCACTTTGCAAGCG
>Ga0310121_10000226_pt1 | contig 61578 bp, 36 predicted proteins | sample CB27_Tmax_986_MG_FD_203504 | JGI IMG/M metagenome (GOLD analysis project Ga0310121, IMG submission 203504) | Marine microbial communities from Western Arctic Ocean, Canada - CB27_Tmax_986 | ecosystem: Environmental > Aquatic > Marine > Oceanic | place: Canada: Western Arctic Ocean | collected... | reverse complement strand
CAGTTGTGCTCGACATCCTTGTCTGCACCTCCATTAATCGACAGAAAAACGAGATAGTAGTCGATCAACCCATACCCAACGCAATACCAAGTTTTCAACTGGCCACGCCTGGGCTGATGAAAACCTCATGCCTCGTAGAGTCTTATTGTAGCGCGATAGCATTGAAAAATGAGAATTGAGAATTGCAAAATCATTCCTGGAAAATTTGCATTTTGCAATTCTCATTTTGCATTTTCCAATTCTCCTGCAGCGCAACAAACACGAAGCACACCATTTGCTCTAAATAGTCCATATTCCGGCCTTTTCATCAGCCCACCCCACGCCTCTCATCCACCTGTCTAATCCACGTAAACGAATTCGTTCGCATTGTACAGTACGCGGCACATCGCGATGAGTCGTCCTTCGCGAGGTTCGCTTTTGGCCACCAGTTGGTGGATCTGCCGCGATTCTTCCGAGGTCGGGTGTCGGCTCAGGGCCAGCAGAAAAGCCCGTTCGACCTGGGCCTGAACGTCGTCGCCAACTTCACTCCGAATTCTCTCGGCGAAATAGCGAGATTCTTCATTGACCAAGTTGCCATTGTACATCGCCAACGCCTGCAGTGGCGTGACCGAGCTGCGACGTCGCGGCCGCGACTCATCACAGACCAACGCGTCCAGGACCTGCATGAACGGCATCGCCAACGTGCGTTGCTGGTAGATGTAAATGCTTCGCTTTCTCGCCTCGGGACCATATTGAGTGTCCCACTTACTCTCGCTGTACTTCACCCGCTCACCGACGTCACCGGGCAACGGCGGAAAAATCGGCAGCCCATTCTGTTCTGGATTTAGCCGACCGCTTACCGCCAAGACCGCGTCACGAACAGCCTCGGCTTCCAATCTCTTGCGCCGGAAACGCCACAACAGTTTATTGTCTGGGTCGATTTCCATAGCTCGGTCGTCAAACGGCAGTGACGACTGGCGGTAAGTATTGGAATTCACCATCAGACGGTGCATCGATTTGATGCTCCAGTTCTCTTCGACGAATCGGTTGGCCAGCCAATCCAACAGCTCGGGGTGCGACGGACCGCCGCTGAGCTGTCCAAAGTCGCTCGGCGAGGGAACGATACCGCGGCCGAAGTGCCAGTGCCACAAACAGTTCATCAATACGCGTGCGGTGAGCGGATTGTTCTTGTCCGCGATCCAACTTGCCAACGCCATGCGACGACTTCGCGTGGGCCAACGTTTGAACGGATCCAATCGAATGGCCGCAGGCTCTTGGTGTCCAGTGATGCAGCTGGGGAAACCAGCCTCCACGACCTCACCAGGATTGTCGTATTCGCCGCGAATCATCACTCGGGAAACCGGCACACCCGGCTCATACGGCGGCCCGAACGAATGACGTAGCGACATCGCCGCCGGCTGTAGGCGTTTTAGGTGCTGATTGGCAAACTTTTCACGCTGAGTCAGGTACTCGTAACGCGACCGCTCTTCGTCGGTGAACAGCTCAGGATCATTGATGACGCCGGCTAAGTGGTTCCCCTTCTCGGCCCGCGGATTGATGACCGTCGAAAACATTTCATCGTCGCCACCAACTGTAAGACCGTATCCTTCGCCCTGTTGTGTTGCCGTAAATACGGCAATTATAGAACCTTGCTGGTCGTCAAGAAACGGCCCGCTTCCGACTGGGCCCAAAACAAAATCGTCGTGGAACGCAACACCGACACCCAGCGCGCCTGCCAATTTCTCCAACTTGGGCTGTCGTTCCGTATCCGACTGGGTCAACTCGACGGCGAATCTTGGAATCCAAATGGCGTTGGGCTAGGATTCGCAAATAGGGCCGATAGGTCTTCAACAGCTCGCCATAGGCATCAGCGTCTCCCTGACAGGCTCGGTTAAACAGCTCGCTGGATTCGTGTGGTGCCATGACTTGCCTGGTTCGATGTTCGTCTGGGCGACCAATTCGGCGGCATACTCGGCCTCATAACACGGCCATGCTGGCTTCGATCGCCACGAGGACTTGCCGCAGTTCATGCTCACCGTGGGCGGCTCCCACATACCACCGCCCGCCCGGCAAATTGTAGACTCCGTGGCTGAGCATGTTGGCTCGAAACCGGTCTCCGATTGCCTGATCAGCTTGCATGACATCGCGAATACTGCGGGGGGCTGTTTTCAACCCAAAGTGAACGTGAAACGCGGTACCAGTACCGGTGGTGACCAGTGTGTGTCCGTGGGACTTGGCCGTCGACTCGATCACGCGGCGAATGGCGAATCCGTGTTCGTGCATGCGATCGAAGGTACCTGGTTCCGATAAGATGTCGATGGTCGCAATCGCGGCCGCTACCGAGATCGGATTTCCATTGTAGGTGCCGAAATGCCCCGTCCGCCCGTCGACCAGTGGGTCAAACACTTCCTGTCGACCGCCGACCGCTGACATGGAGAAACCGCCGGCCATCGCCTTGGCATAGGTGGACAGGTCGGGGTGAAGGCCCAAGTATTCGCGTGCCCCGCCCAGCGCCAATCGAAAGCCCGTGATCACTTCGTCAAAGATACTAACCGCACCTTCCTCGCGGCAAAGATCGATCACACCAGCCAAATAACCGTCGTCAGGCAGGCAGGAGCCGCCGTTCACCAAGATTGGTTCACCTATAACGGCCGCGATCTGACCGGGATATTCGTCAAACAACGAGCGCAGCGCCTGGAGGTCATTCCACGGACAGGTGAGTGTCAGCGAGAATTCTGCCTCCGGCTGTCCGCCGCAATCCGCTACCGTTTGGCCGAATTGTTCCGCTGTCGGATGGTTGCTAACGAGCACATTGTTGAGCCAGCCGTTGTAGTGCCCTTCGAATTTGACGAACATGTCGCGGCCAGTGAATCCGCGGGCGAGCCTCAGCGCGGCTTGGACCGCCTCCGTTCCCGAATTCGAGAAGATCACACGATCCACGCCCGGCAGGACCTCAACCATCTTCTCGGCCAAAGTGATCTCACCTTGGTGTTGGGCGCCAAAAGTGTACGCCTTGGACAACTGGTTCGTGACCGCCGCCGTCAGACGCGGATGGTTGTTCCCGACAATCAACGGTCCCCAGGCCAATCCATAATCAATCAGCTCGTTGCCGTCCACGTCGTACATCCGTGCGCCGTCCGCGCGTTCAAAGTAAATGGGGATCGGCGTTACCTTGGCACGAAATCCGGTCGAGACACCCCCTGCCAAGGATTGGCGGGCTTGTTCAAAAAGCTTTTTGGACTGTTCCAAATCGAGCATGACGCGTACCTTGATCGAAGAGGCGAATTGCACGGTAGATTGTAGCCGATCTAGGTCGAGAGGACAGTAGTCCAGGCGGCACGTGAGGGAAGAGTCGCGGTGCTTAGTCCGAATTGGAGGCGACGGTGTCTTTATGAACCGCCATCGCCATACTCTCTCGCAGCCGTTCGGTCCCGACATAGCCGCGGATGTAGTCGAGAACCTTCCCATCGGGAGCAATCAAAACGGTGGTAGGATACAGTGTCACCTTCAGGTCGCGGGCCAGAGAGCTGGAGCTGTTCAACTTCAGGCGGGCCGGAACGAATGAGTCCTTTATCGTCGATGCGATGTCCGAATCTTTAAACGTGCCGTACTCCATCCGTGCGCAATGTGGACAACCTTGCGTGGTGAGGAAAAGAAACACAGGACGTTGGGTCTCGCCACTCTCCTTACGTGCGTCGCCGTAGTGCTGAAGCCATTCAATGGCGTTCGTCTCCTCCTCGGCAATCGAGTGGTGCAGTGAAAAGGTCATGGCAGTCACTGCCATTAAGGCGATACGAACGACTTGACGTGTGGACATGGCGCGCCCTCCAAGAGTGGTGCGGCGGGTCAGATGTTGGCTATGAAAACCAGCGGACTGAAAGCCGGGGATATTGACGGCCGACAACCAGTTGCTGCTGGGACCTCATCTACATCGACCGTTCGCGGTAGCACTGCATGCAATCGCCAGAAGATTTCGGGAGATCAGGGAATCAGAAACCTTGCGGGCTGCTAAAAACCCGCACACGACTCACAATCCGACTCGCTGGAGGTAGCCACCCTGCGAGCCATTTGACCGGAAGCGCATTGTCGGTACGTTGAAGATCAAACTGGGAAGCCTATCGCTGCCGGACATGGAATTGGCCACCGCGCAGTAGAAGGCGTGTGAGAAACTCGGCCTAGATGTTGACTGAGTACTCGTGGGCAACGTAACAGCGCAACGATCTCCCCAATAGCATGATGTGACCCGATCTCGACAAGGGGGGGCCGTCGGCGTCAGGATAGATGTCATGCGGGCTGTCGGCCGCGGTGTCAATGAATAGACGCCAGGGGACGCCCTTAGTGATGGGCGGAATGATGAAGTCTTGGTCTTCAGGAGCCGCATTGACCATCAGCAATACATCACGCCCTACCCCTTCGGGGTCTTCGGCAATTCCTGGCTGGGTGATCAAACAGGTCAACGCACGGTCGCTCCCGTTCCAATCGATGGCGGTGCCCAATGCGGTATACCAATTCACGTCGGGAATCTCAGAATTCCGCGCCGGTTGGCCGGACAAGAAATGTTTTCTCCGAATGGTCGGCTGGCGCCGTCGGAACGCGATCAAACTGCGGCAAAAGCGCACCAGGTCTTCATTTTCTTCGACTAGACTCCAATCAAACCAGGAAACGGAGTTGTCTTGGCAATAGGCGTTGTTGTTTCCATGCTGGGTCCTGCCACTCTCGTCGCCCGAAAGCATCATCGGCACGCCCTGGCTCATCATGAGAGTGGCGAGACTATTCTTGATCTGCCGCTGCCGGACACGCTGGACCGACTTGCGTCGCGTGGGTCCCTCCACTCCGTAGTTCATGCTGTGATTGTTATTGTCGCCGTCACGGTTTCCCTCCCCATTGGCCTCGTTGTGTTTGTCCAAATAGCTGTGGAGATCGTGGAGCGTGAACCCATCATGAGACGTGACGAAGTTAATGCTGTTGTACGGGTTGCGTCCGCCCGACTGGTACAGGTCACTGGAACCAGCTAAACGAGTCGCGAAGGCGCCCAACAGCCCTGGCTCACCCGTCCAAAACCGTCGCATGTCGTCGCGATACCGACCATTCCATTCCGCCCAGCGGCGGGGACCAAACGTGCCGACCTGGTAGGCACCAGCGGCATCCCACGCTTCGGCGATAATCTTCGTGTCGGAAAGTAGCGGATCCTCGGCAATGGCTTCGACCAGCGGCGGGTTGGGTAGCAGGCAACCCTGCTGGTCGCGACTAAGGATGGATGCCAAGTCAAAGCGAAAACCGTCCACGTGGTAGTTGTGAACCCAGTGGCGTAGTGAATGGAAAATCATCTCCCGAACGATCGGATGATTTCCATTCACCGTGTTGCCACAACCGGAAAAATTTCGATAGCGGCTACCACCATTGTCCAACATGTAATAAACGCGGTTCTCAAGTCCCTTGAAGCTCAAGGTCGGACCGAGTTCGTTGCCTTCGCAGGTGTGATTGAAGACGACGTCTAGAATGACTTCGATGCCGGCTTGGTGAAGGGCCTTGACCATCTGCTTGAACTCGGCGACCTGCGAACCCGGTTCACTGCTCGCCGCATATCCACGGTGCGGCGAGAAGAAGGCCATCGAGTCGTAGCCCCAGTAGTTGGGCCGCTCCGGCTGGTTTCCGTAAATGTCCATGATGGGAAATTCGTGAATCGGCATCAGCTCGACGGCCGTCACGCCCATCGACTTGAGATAAGGGATTTTTTCAATCACCCCGAGGTACGTGCCGGGATGCTCCACACCGCTGGATATACTTTGCGTGAATCCGCGTACGTGCATCTCGTAGATGATCGTCTCCGACAAATCGCGGCGTATTTTTCGATCACCGGTCCAATCGAAGAAGTCGTCCACCACGACGCATTTTGGTGGACGAACGATGCCATCATCCGACTTCTGAAAGGTGCCTGTCAGCGCCTTCGCATAAGGGTCGATGAGCCTTGCATGTCCATCAAAAAGCTGCCCTCGTTCCGGATCAAAAGGGCCATCCGCCTGGAAGTGGTAAAGTTGGCCGGGTTGTATTCCCGGTACGAACACACTCCAGATATCACCCCATCGATCCGTATCCGGATCGAATCGGATTACATCCGTCGGATCACGGTCAGTAACGCAATCGTAGAGCAACAGCCGCATCGCCGTCGCGGAACGACTAAAGATCACGAACTGAACGCCACGATCGTGAATCAGGGCTCCGTACGGGAGCAGATGCGTGAACTGAGATTCCGGATGTGGATTGGCCATTAACATAGGGCGAGACTCAATACTCCTGGCTCATGGATGCAAAAACAAATGCGGCGCAAAAAAATAGCATCCAATTACGAGTCGAGCCCGCGGTTTCGCTTTAAATAAATCAAAAAATGCGACTCAGCTTGCTGGTTATACCAAACAATCTCAGTGTGTGGTCGCAGAGTTTCTCTAATCGATCATGTCGGCTTGGGTGGCTGCGGTGGGAATACCAGTCAGGAGTGCCAGTGAAGAATGCCAGTGAAGAATGCCAGTGAAGAATGCCAGTCAGGAATGCCAGTCAGGAATGCCAGTCAGGAATGCCAGTCAGGAATGCCAGTCAGGAATGCCAGTCAGGAATGCCAGTCAGGAATGCCAGTCAGGAATACCAGTGAAGAATGCCAGTCAAGAATGCCTGCCACGATCGTTGACACCTGGCCCACTCGACTCGTAGAATCCCGAATTCAGACCTGAAATTAGCTTCTTCCATCGGGATGATGAATGAGCAAGGCTACCTACAAGTCGTCCGGCGTCGATCTCCAGAAATATCGCGAGTCCATGTCGCGGCTGCCCGGCTGGATGCACCGCACCTTCAACCCCCGAGTGATTCAGAATGAAGGGGGATTTGCCGGTTTATTCCAGCTTGATTTCGCCAATCGGCTCTTTCGAAGGGACTATCAAGACCCAGTGTTGGTCTCCTGCACGGACGGAGTGGGGACCAAATTGAAGGTTGCCGGCCGAGTCGGGAGACACGATACCGTTGGTATCGATTTGGTGGCCATGAGCGTTAATGATGCGATCTGCTGCGGCGCCGAGCCCCTCTTTTTCTTGGATTACGTGGCTATGGGCCAAGACGACCCGGAACTGCTGGAGCAGATTGTGCGTGGCATCAGCGATGGTTGCGTGCAAGCCGAAAGTGCACTGCTCGGCGGCGAAACCGCAATCATGCCGGACATCTACCAGGTAGGCGACTATGACTTGGCTGGTTTCTGTGTCGGCGTGGCTGAGCGATCAAGGTTGATCGATGGTTCCAATATCTCCGCGGGTGACATCGTCCTAGGTGTCGCATCGAGTGGCCTGCATTCCAACGGATTTAGCTTGGTCCGCAAGGTCGTTTTTGAATTGGCGGGATATGATGTGGATGACGAGGTGGCCGAGTTGGGTCAGACGGTAGGGGCGGCTTTGTTAGAACCAACGCGTATTTACGCCCGTGGCGTAAGAAAAGTCCTACAGACGTTTCAGGGCGAACAAAGTGTCCACGGTATGGCCCACATCACCGGCGGAGGGTTGGCGGAAAACATCCAGCGAATTCTGCCGGCCGACAAGGACGTGCATCTCGACATGCATTCTTGGACCGTCCCGCCGGTTTTTAGCTGGATACAAAGACTAGGGGAAATTGATCAAGCCGAGATGGATGAAGTATTTAATATGGGAATCGGCCTGGCCCTGCTGGTTGACCCGTCACACGCTCAAGCCATTGAACGATTGCTTTGTGAGCTGGGCTTTGAGACCTGGAAGATCGGCAAAGTGTCGCCAGGGAACAGGAACGTTCACACGCCTCACACGAAGGCTGGGCTCCAATCATAAGCCAGTCGATCAGTCATAGCCACGTCTTTGCGGGGTTTCTGTACGGGCTGTTTGCTGCGCGTTGTGCGACGGTCCAGCCTCCTGTAACGCGCCGATCACTTTCGATTCGGTCAGAAGGTCGCGAAGGATGATTACCTCGCCGGGTGCATTGGCCGGATAAATTGCCAATACCGGAATCGATCGGCTATCCAACTGTTCCAGTGCCGTCTTGATTTCATCGGAAGGATCGGTCCAATCCGCCAACAGAGGCAGCACGCCGTATTCCTCAACGAGCTGGCTCACCTTTTCCGTGTCGATGGCCATTTTTAGATTGAACTTGCAATTGGGACACCAATCCGCTGTGAAGTCCACCATCACCGTCTGCCCGTCCGCCTGACCCTGGGCCACGCGCGCCGGAGAGAATTCCAGCCAATCAATTAGGCCCTCATGCTCGACAAGGTATTGGAAAGAACCAACCATGACGGCAGCGGTCACCAGTGCTCCAGCGATCCAAGCGGAGAATTTTCGATCGAAGTTGGCCGTGAGCGGTGTCCGCCCAATCCACCAACATGAAAACCAGACGCCGACTAGTGAGGCAAATGTCGCGATGAAGTATCTCGAACCGACGGTTTGAAAAAGGTACACCACGGTTGCCAGTAACAGAAATCCCATCAGCTGCTTAAACGTCTCCATCCAAGCTCCCGGCTTGGGAAGAAAACGCATTAAGCTTGGAAACATTCCAACCGCAAGATACGGCGTGGACATGCCCAAGCCAACACTCGCGAAGATTGCGTAGGTTACGTAAGGAGGCTGCTTTAAGGTGTAAGCGAACACTGGCCCCAAAAATGGGCCGCTACACGGTGTCGCCAAAATGGTCGTGAAAACTCCCTTGAAAAAGGCGCCGTGCAGTCCTTCTTGCTCCGCAAGTTCTCCGGATTTACCGCTGCCCACAAATCCAGGAATGGGGATTTCCCAAACTCCAAGAAAGCTTAGGGCCATGGCGAAGACCAACAGAGCCATCGCGACTCTAAACCAAGGCAGTGTAAACTGTTCACCCCACCCCATGTTGAGGAATGCCGCCATCGTTCCCAGCAGCAGGAAAACCGAGATGATGCCGATTGCGTAACAAAGATTCAGCTGCCATACGCGCAAACGATTGTCGCCGCTCTGCTGGACAAAGCTGAGGACCTTCAGACCGATCACCGGCAAAACACAGGGCATCAGGTTTAACAACAAACCGCCCACCAAACCGAAAAAGATGTTTCGCGCCAGATTGGATAATGAGGCCGTCGACGCCGAACCTGGGCCAGCTAAGTTCGGCTGAATGTCTTGGCCCTTGATGAGTGGGGCCGCTGGGGCCGCGAACAATTCTTCGGCGATGCCTGCGAAGCGCGCCGCAAACGTCGTGTCCATGCTGCTCAGCTGGATACACGCTTCTTTACAAATCTGTCCGTCAAGTTCGCCCTCAATGGTCAAGGTCCGCGCGTCCGTTTCCGGCGCCAGTTGGAACGGTGCACGCCATGTGACCGTGCCGCCATGTTCTTCGGCGGACACCTCCATATATTCATACTTCTTGATCTCGGGCGCCGTTAGCGGCTTGAACTCGCCCCAAGTGGTAACAGCCGGCGTGTCCTGAATTATGATTTCCGTACGCACCGGTCCGCCGGGCGGCTGGCTGATGGAGTAGATATGCCAGTCTTCCGCTAGCTCTGCCGTCACTTCGATGACGCCCTGACGACCGGCGCGATCAGTAAAAAATTGTGCTGATACCCTGATTTCGTTTCCGCCAATGCCGCCACCGGTCTGGCCGAGCAGCCCCCGCAAAGATCCGGGCACGTCGAATTCGCCGCCGCTGTTCGCAAGCTGCCCACTGGCACCACTGGGTAACCCCAGCGTCAACGCCACGAGAGCCGCCATCAACATCCGCGGCGCTATCCGACTTCTAGCCCAACACATAATTTGCCGTTACCTCGGTTCAACACGTATGTTTGATTCGACAATAAGATAGCTAAGCTGAGTGATTTTAACCGGCAGTTTCGAGGGCGGTCAATTGAAAACGACGTCGCTCTCATATTATCGAAAAAAAGCAACTTGACATCTGTGGACTGTCGGACTTTGCGGGCTAGCAAGGGGGTTTTGCGGGATCGTCGCGAAAAGCGGCCCCTTGGACATTTGGCCGCCACGACGCCCCAGCGCATGGCCCAAGGTCCTGGGGGTCCCGTGGTTGAGCCGATTATTGGGTAAATCTTCGCCGAACCCGTCGGAACCCGTTCGAGTTTCGAATGTGAAGATGAAAGATGGAAGTATGGAAGGGCAACGCGAGCCCTTGAAGATTTGTCATTAGTTATCTGTCATATCTGTCATTAGCTATTTGCTATTTGGCGGCATTCCCCCATCATCTCCCCCATCATCTCCCCCATCATCTCCCCCATCATCTCCCCCATCATCTCCCCCAATGACAGATAACTAATGACCAATCGACCGGTCGGTCCATCGCTCGAGTTGTAAGTGCATTAAACTCGCCAACAACCTGCGCAGGCGGTCCTGGACCAAATTGGTTGGACTAAATATACGGCCTTCGTAGGCCAACCATTCCAACCATTGAAGCCCGGACAGCACGACATTGGCCACATGAAAAACTCGACTCATGTCGATCTCAGTTTGCGACAGTCTCGAATGGTTCGCAAAGGCGTCAAGCCCTTTCGTCCATACCGACGGATCAATGTCATCCATGCTTCCCAGGAGCCTGGCCAAATCCGCCGACTGGTTCTCCCATCCCATCGACCCGTAGTCGATGATGCCGGTCACACGGTCGCCGGTGAACAACACATGCTCTTCACGAATATCCCTCAGGCAAAAGGACAGCATGATCGGAACCTGTGACCAATGCTGGAGCAGCCCCTCGAGTTGACGACTGACTCGTTGAAACTGATTGATAAAATCGGGAATCATCGCCACGATCGCGGCATCAACACCTCGTGCCCGTGCCTGCGTAATCGTGTCCCGAGGAGTCCGTTTTTGCCAATGTTGGAGCATGGCCAAACGCCGCTTGATTCCTGGCGAAGTGGTGAGTTGGCTGCCTGTTTCCGGTGAGCGGCATGAAGCCATGGCTTCGTGAAAAACCCCCACTGCCGTCGCGGCGGCCGACATCTTCCGTTCGCCAATAGGCCGCTCTGCTGGTCGGCCTGGCATCCAACGGCCCGCTTCCCAGAGGTGATCGCCCAATGCCACCATCGTCTTGCCATCGGATGTGGCTCGATAATCGCTGACGAAATCCGCCCCCGCGGCATGAACGTGGGTGATCGCTTGGTGGATCAAAGTCAGCTGCGAACGATTAGGGTATGCCGATGGCCATCGACGCACGCACCGGGTACCGCCCACGTCGTTCACGCGCCATAGTTGGGCTCCGCTATAGCCGCCCGCCCCACCGAGAAATGTACGAGCACTCGGATCCGCAGGTAGGCGAAACGCATCGCATGCCACCGAAACTTGGCTGTCTTCGATCATGACTGTTCCGCCAATAACACAAGGCAGTCTTCCCGATTTGGCTCCACGACACGTTGAGCCGCCCTCCGTTTATTCGGTTTCAGCCGCATGATTGCTACACCTTTGGCGGTTCACTCTCTCTTCCATCTGCGGCTGGCCGTCCGATTTACCAGAAAACGAGCCGGATTGTGAAGAAAACGAGGGCCCACCTACCGAGTCGATTGTCTTTAGGGTAATCAGCGATTCTGAGAAAAATACACCAATTCTAACGGACGCACAAAATGGGGTATATTTCCAGGTGAACTTCGATATGCTTGGAGCGTTCCCCCATCGGCGGCTGGACCACATGGCTCGCCGTTGGAATCGTCATCGCGGAAAGAATGAGAGACAGAATGTCTCCGAAACGAACGGGTGGATGAGATGAAGAAAGCCAACTTATTCGTACTTGCCATGCTTGTAGCCGCCATTGTCGTAGCCACTGTCGGCCCAGGCGTTTTCGCGGCGGAAGACGGGGCTTCAACCGAAGCCGGCACCGAAACGTCCGACCAAACGGTTGCCGAATCTTCCGATTCGGACAACGGCGGCTCCAAAGGAAACGGTGACGATGCGGCATCTTCCGCTCCCGAGCATGCCAAATTGCTCAAAGACGCCGAGCAGGTCAAAGGCATGATTCCGCTTTGGCTCAAGGACGATCACCTATATGCGGAGTTGAACAGTAGCCACTACGGAAGCGAGTTTATCGTCTTGATTTCGATCGCTCGCGGCATTGGTCAGGGACCCCTTTATGGGGGGATGACATGGGGTTTCGGTGACGATTGGGTTTGGAGTTTTCGCAAGGTTGACAAGCGAATCCACGTGATTCGCAAGAATGTGCGATTCAAGGCAAAGGACGGGACGCCGTCGGCCACCGCGCTTCGATACGCGTACACCGATAGCGTGTTGTTTAGTCTTCCGATCATGGCTGACGGCCCCAAAGGCGGAGACCTTGTGGACCTCAATTCAGTTTTCATGACGGATCTTCCTCAGATTTCGCGGTTTCTCCGGGGCTTCGTTTTTTCGCCCGGCAAGTCAACTTGGTTACCGCCGAAGGGATTTCGTGACAATATCGAACTCGAAGTCGCCGCGACCTACGCCTCCAGCGGCATGGCGGAAATTGATTCGGTCGCCGACTCTCGGGGCGTGACGGTGAATGTTCATTACTCGATCAGCCGCATCCCCAAAACTGGTTACAAACCACGATTGGCCGACGATCGAATCGGCTACTTTCTTACGGTGCTCAAGGACTATTCCAAGTCGGGCCAACAAGACCGATTTGTGCGTTATATCAATCGTTGGGATCTCCAGCCGGCCAGTGACGCGGATTTGTCGCCCCCTAAGGAGCCCATCGTCTTCTGGTTGGAGAACACCATCCCGTACAAGTACCGCCAGACGATCCGCCAGGGAGTGCTGGAGTGGAACAAGGCGTTCGAAAAGGCGGGTTTTTCCGATGCTCTTGAAGTCCGTCAGCAACCTGAACCTGATGACGACGATGCTAATGAGTGGGATCCAGAAGATATTAACTACAACACCATTCGTTGGATCACCTCCAGTGCCGCGTTCGCCATGGGGCCTTCGCGGGTCAATCCCTACAACGGTCAAATCCTGGATGCGGATATTCTTTTTGATGCGGATTTTCTGGAATATTGGAAAAGAGAACACGACATATTCACCCCCAAGACAGCCTCGCGGTGGAATCGACAGATCCTAGCGATGTCGGATCGGAAAGCGGACTTCGACAACGGGACGTCGAGGTACGCCAGCCCTATGCGACAGTGTCTCCGCCAGCAGGCGATGGCTCGTGAGTTGGCGTTCGGATCGGTCGCCATGCGTGCGTTTAGCAAAAAGGAATCGGCGGCTGACGAAGAGGTCATGATTCTCCAGGCCCTCAAGGCGACCATGATGCACGAAGTGGGTCACACCATTGGCCTGAGACACAACTTTAAGGGAAGTTTGAGGTGGTCATTGGAAGAGCTGAACGATCCCGACATCGTCGCGGACAACGGAATGCTCTCCTCGATCATGGATTATGACGCAGCCAATATCGTTCCCGCCGGTGAGGAACAGGGGAGGTATTTCACGGATACCATCGGTGAGTACGACATGTGGGCCGTTGAATACGGCTACAAACGATTGTCCGGAGGTACCAACGGTGAGTTGGACGACTTACAAAAGATTGCGTCCCGCAGCGGCGAACCGCAGTTGGCCTATGCGACCGATGAGGACACTCGGGCAGCGGGACTTCGATCTATCGATCCCGATCCGCTCTCAAACCGGTACGATTTGGGTAGCGATCCCATGTTGTTCGCTAGACGCCAAGTGGAAATGGTGAGGGATCTAATCCCGGGAGTTGTGGAACGGATGACCGAGGATGGGGACAACTTTACTCAAGCGCGGCAGGCCTTTAACGTCTTATTGGCCACGCATGGCCGGGCGGTCTACTTTGTCTCCCGGTTCATTGGTGGGCTTCATGTTAGCCGCAGCCACAAGGGAGATAAGCAGGCGTCGGCACCGTTTGAGGTGGTTTGCGCCGCTAAACAACGGACCGCGCTGAGGGTGTTGAATAAATTTATGTTCGGTGACGAGCCATTTCAGATTCCACCGGAAACCTACAACAGGCTCGGAGCGTCGCACTGGTGGCATTGGGGCAGCGACTTGCCAACGCGTCCCGACTATCCCATCCACGGAGGAATTTTGGGGTGGCAATCCCGCATTATGGACCAGGTCTTGTCGTCCCTCACACTCACTCGAATTCACGACAATGAACTCCGGGTACCGACCGACGAAGAGGCCTTTACTTTGGCCGAACTCATCGAAGGACTCACGGACGGTATCTTCGAGGAACTCACGAATCTAGGAAGCGAAGACTACGACAATCGCAAACCCGCAATCAGCAGCCTACGTCGCAACGTCCAGCGCGAATACATGAAACGATTAGGACGACTGGCACTGGGCAACTCCATGGCCCCGGAAGACTGCAAGACGTTGGCCTACTCCCAGCTCAAGTCGCTGGAAGCAAGAATCACCGCGGCGCTGCAGGGCGATAGCCGACTGGACAGTTACACTCGTTCGCACCTCGAGGAAACCTCTGCCAGGATCCGCAAGATTCTCGATGCCAGCATCACGTTGCCTGGCGTTTAGTCCCTCAACACCGAACGCAGGGCTGCATTCGCGGCGTGCACGCCGCACATGCCGTGAACTCCAGCCCCCGGTGGCGTAGAGGCCGAGCACAGGAATAACTTCTTGGACGGTGTGGTATATGGATTCAGCCGCCATGTTGGCCGGCCGAGCACTTGAGCCAGATCCATGACACCTCCCGTAATGTCCCCGCCGACATAGTTCGGATTGTATCGCTCAAAGTCCGCCGGAGCCATCACGTGACGTTCGAGAATGATGTCGCGAAAACCTGGCGCAAACCGCTCGAGCTGGGATTCGATTCGCTCCGTCACGTCGCCGATGTAACCGTGTGGCACGTGACAATAGGCCCATCCGGTTTGTTTTCCCGCGGGCGTTCGCCCCGGGTCAAACAGGCTTTGCTGCGTCACCAGAAGAAATGGGTTCTCCGCAACGGCACCCGACCACACCGCACGTTCCGACACCGCGATATCATCGAAGCTGCCACCGACGTGGACGGTCCCGGCACGCCGACATGCCTCAGCCGTCCAGGGAATGGGGCCATCCAAAGCCCAATCGACCTTGAAGACGCCGGGTCCATATCGATACCGATTCAGCTTGCGATGAAATCCCGCCGGCAGCTCATCGCCGGCAATCTGGCTCAGCTGCCGTGGCGATAGATCGCACAAGACCGCTTTGCAAGTCGGCACGTCGCGAAGGCTCGTCACACGTTGCCCCGTGATCACGTCGCCTCCCAGCGAACGGAGGTAACTTGCCAGCGAATGGGCGATCTGCTGAGAGCCACCCTCCGGCATGGGCCACCCGGCTGCGTGCGCCGACACACAGAACATCAGTCCGAAGGCGGCCGTCAAACGTTGCTCCAACGGCAAGACGGAATGGGCCGCCATGCCAGCAAACATTCCCTTGGCCGCCTCGCCGCGGAAATTCGCCGTCGCCAGACCCTTGGCGGACCGGATGGCTCGCAATCCGAATCGTGCCAATAAAAGCGGATGACGAGGAAGACTGATGGGGCCGAGCAGCTCTGAGAACATCGCGTCCGCGTGGGCAACGAATGGTTCCAGCAAACGTCGATATCGTTCGCCGTCTGGTCCCAATCCGGCCGCCGTTGCCTCGAGCGATTGATCGACGGCCACCGCGGTTCCGTCCAACAGCGGATGGGCCAAAGGCAAGTCGGGATGGATCCACTTCAGGCCGTGTTTTTCCAACGGCACATTCTTGAAGAATGGAGAAGCCACTCCCAGCGGGTGAATCGCGGAACAGATGTCGTGAACAAATCCGGGCAACGTGAGCTCGGCCGAACGAGTACCGCCGCCGATCTGATCGGCCGCTTCGAGCACCACGACGGCGCGGCCGGCGCGGGCCAACGTAACGGCGGCCGCCATTCCGTTGGGGCCGGATCCGACGATTACGGCGTCAACTTCCATGTGGAATCCGATGGGTCAACCATTCAAGTAGGACGTTTAATATTGCGCGCTCGGCCCAGAAAAAAAAGTGAACCCATTTTGCATCGGGCCAACATGAAACCGAGTCAGACCAAAGGGGCGGCCACGGTTCCGTGTACTATGCCGTTCGCCATTCTAGGGCGCTCCGCCCATGACGCAAGGCAACGCTGACCCAACCCATCCTCACTGCAAGCGTCGATCGGCCATCCGTTGCCAAGAATGTCCGTGACTTTTCCTCTCCGCCTTTCTCCAAACGACTCGAACTCGACTTCGTCTCCGACCTTGAACTCGGGCGCATCATCCCGCCCCTCCGCGCGAATGGCTAGTACTGAACACGCAATGACCAGTGTCGAAATCGATAGATACACGCGCGGGATGCGGATTCGCCTACACATGACTGGGCCCCGATTGGATGTGTTCACTAACGAATTAGTCCGTGAGTGATTTAGTCCGACGGACGCAAAATTACCTTCATCGCACCCGGCTCGCCGCGGTACAGCCTTTCGAACCACTCGGCTCCCTGGTCCAATGTCGCTTGAGCCGTAATCATGGACTCGACCTTGATCGCCTGCCGTTGCAGCAAGTCAATGCAGGTGGGGTAATCTCCGCGCGACCCACAGCTTCCAAATAACGATAGCTCACGCGTCACCACCGATTGCAGCGGCAAATCCACCTGCGGTGCCAGGTTTCCCACCAAGGTCACCGCGCCCCCCTTGCGAGTCGATTCAATCGCCGTCGCGACCGTAGCGCTGGCTCCAACCACCTCGAATGCCACGTCGGCCCCTCGATTTGCGGTCAACTCGCGGACTGATTGGACCACATCCACCTTCCCCGCATTTAATGCGACATCCGCGCCCAACTCGCCAGCTTTCTCCAGCCGATCGTCATCGAGATCAACGGCGATGATCTTGTTGCAGCCCGCCAAGCGGATCGCCTGGATGACCAGCAACCCGATCATGCCGCTGCCTATCACCACGGCGGAATCCCCGAGTGCAATCGGTGCGCGATTGGCGGCATGCACGGCGATGGATACCGCTTCAATCATGGCGGCATGTTCGAACGCCAGTGAGTCTGGTATTCGATAGCAAATGTGTTGCGGAATCAACAGCAGCTCAGCGAAGGCGCCATGCTGGCGATAGTCGCCGCAGGAGACTCCAAAAACTCGCCGCTCGTCACACAGATTGATATCGCCGCGGCGGCAAAAATGACATCGTCCGCATGAGACCGTCGAGTCAAAGGTGACGCGGTCGCCCGCCTTGAAAGCCGTCACGTTGTCGCCTACGGCCGCTACCACCCCGGCGGCCTCGTGGCCCATTACCAATGGCGGAATGCGACGTCCACTGCTACCGTCGTAACCGTGGATGTCGCTGCCACAGATTCCACACGCCCGTATGCGAATCAGCACGTCGTCCGCGCCAGTCACCGGGTCATCCATATCAGTCAGTTCGAGTTTCTTGTATTCGGTCAGCAGCAGCGCTTTCAATTTCGTGGTCCTTTATGTCTAGAATGTCTAGAATGCTTAGGTCATTTCTGGGCCTGGACCGTTTATCGGTCGTGTAGTGGCGATTGTAATCGACCTTTGGCAGTTCGTGCAGAAGGACGATCATCCCGCGCAACTGTCCAACGGCCGAAAGACCGTTAAAAACCGTTTGCGTCCTGGATTCGTTGGGGTTTTGACGCTTTTTGGCCGGACGACACATGGCCGTCGGGCGTATTGTTGAGTGGAGGGGCTAGTGACTCTCGTCCAGGCAACGGAGCGGCGCGAATCCGCGTGTTCGATGGGGGAAATTCCAGATCATCCCTGACACCGCGAACCCTGACACCGCGAACCCTGACACCGCGAACCCTGACACCGCGAACCGACGGCCCTACGGCATAGAAAGTCGATGATCCTTACCTGGTTCTTTTCCTGTCCATGATCTTGTCCAATACTGTTCCGTGCCATGACCGTCGTGAAACGACCAGCATCGATCCCCTTGCAATTCCGCGAATGGGTTGACCTGCGCGCTGACGAGCCGGCCTTGTTCTACGTTAGCGGCCGGCAGACGCGCGGTCTGACTTGGGGTGATTTGGGCGCATCGGTCGACGCCTGGATCTTGGCCATGCACCGTCTGGGCGTTCGTGCCGGCGATCGCGTGGTACAGTGGTCCGGGAATCGCGTGGAGTGGATCTGTTGTGACCTCGCGCTCCAGCAACTGCGCGCCATCCACGTCCCCCTGCACAATACGATCTCTGGCCAACAGGCGGCGGACCAACTGCGGCACTGTGGTGCTTCGGTGTTGGTTTTGGGCGGCCCCGAGCAGTTCCAAAAGCTGTCGGCTTATATCCACCATCTCACGGATGTGGTGTTAACGAGCCACGACGTGGTCGCCGCGCGTGGACCGATCGCGGTACGACATTTTCCAACCTGGATCAAGGAATCGTCGCGAGTCGAAGACGACGAGCCGTTGTTGCGCGAGTTGGTCGAATGTTACCAGCAGGAGTTGGACATCGATGAGCCGACGACGATCATTTATTCGTCTGGAACCATGGGCGTCTCCAAAGGGGTGACTCTCTCACAACGGAACATCGTCTCTAACACCAAGAGTGTGGTGGGCGCGTTCGGTGAACAGCCCATGGACACACGGTTGGCGTTTTTGCCCATGAGTCACATCTTCGCCCGCACCTGCGATGTCTACACATGGCTCGAGCGCGGCTCACGATTGGCACTGGCCCAAAGCCACGACACGATCGTGGAGGATTGCAAACGGTTCCAGCCGACACTGATCAACGGCGTACCCTATTTCTTCCAACGTGTGCATCAGAAGATTGTTGAATCCTGCAAAGCCGACCAGCCCGGCATCTTGAAGAAGGTACTCGGTGGTGAGATTCGCGGCTGTTGTAGCGGCGGTGCCGCGTTGGGGAACGAAACGTTCGACTTCTTCGAATCACACGGGATTCCCCTGCTGCAAGGTTACGGACTGACGGAGACTTCCCCGGTTATTTCACTTTCGACGTTGGAAACACGAAAGCGTGGCACGGTTGGCCAGCCGATCGAGGATGTGGAAGTCCGTATCGCCGACGATGGCGAGATTATGACGCGCGGCCCTAACGTGATGATCGGTTATTGGCGGGACGATGCCGCCACCCGCTCCGCCATCCGAGATGGATGGCTATATACGGGTGACTTGGGAAGTTTGGATGATGACGGATCCTTGCGTGTCACCGGGCGCAAACAGGAAATGATCGTAACCATGACCGGCAAGAACGTGTTTCCCGCCTATTTGGAAGCGCTACTGTGTCGCGATCCATTGATTTTGCAGGCGATGGTAATCGGTAATGATCGAAAGTATCTGACGGCATTGATCGTTCCTGACCCGGACGTTTTGCGTACCGAAATCAAAGCTCGACGGCTGTGGGTCTTTCGCCGCAAATCGGCCGTGCGGCATCCGACTATCTTGGAAATCTATCGGCAGCGCATTGAAGAACAGTTGGCCGACCAATCGCGACATGAGCAGGTCCGCGGGTTCAAGCTTTTGGACCGCGGTTTTCGTCCCGAAAACGGTCATCTGACACCCAAGCTAAGCCTTCGTCGCGACTTGATCGAGCAAGATTTCGCTCGCGACATCGACGAGCTTTATCGGAACTGAGCGACCTCGAGTTGGCACCTCGACCATCGAACGCGGAGGAAGAACCATGAGATTCTTGTCAGCGGAACAGCGCGCGACATTGGAGGCCGTGTGCGACACGATCAAACCGCGGAACGAGGCCAATGGCGACGATCCGTTGGGCCACGGCGCGCGTGATTTTGGACTAGCCGCGTTGGTCGAAAAAGCCCTTTACGAACGTGACGACGAGGTTCCACGCCAGCGACTCAAACGACTGCTGCGGCTGCTGGCCAGGCCCCTTTTCAATGGTGCAGTGGCGGGCCAATGGCGGGCGTTCGCGGATCTTTCGCAGTGCCAACGTGAAGCGGTGATGCGGGCGATGGCGTCCAGTCGCTTGAACGTCTTGCGCGGGGCGTTTCATGACGTCAAGCAACTGACATCGTTCCTGGCGTACGCCCACTACGGGCCGTTGCGTGACAATCCGACCTGGGCCGAGTTCAGCTACGAAGGCCACGCCTCGAACCCGCGTCACAGTTTCGACGCCTTGAAAACCGTCGACGTGGATGGCGTTGCCCAGTTCGACTGCGAGGTTTTAGTGATCGGTTCAGGTGCCGGTGGTGGCGTCATGGCGGCGGAGTTGACGGCCGCCGGACATGACGTGTTGGTCGTCGAGAAAGGCAAGCAGTTCAGCAATCAAGACTACCCCTCCACTGAATTGGCCGGTATGCGGGAGATGTATGAAGGCAAAGGCACGATGAAAACGGAGGATCGTGGCATCGTTGTTTTGGCCGGTAGCACACTCGGTGGCGGCACGTCGGTGAACTGGATGACCTGTCTTAGACCACCAGAGGCGTTGTTGGAGCAGTGGTCCCACGAATTCGGTATGCGAGAGGCGACGGGCCTAGAGTTTCAGAGGAGCGTCGAGTCGGTCAGCTGCCGCATTCATGTCAATGCGAATGAGAGTCAAGCGAATCGCCAGAACGCTATGTTGGAAACGGGTTGCCGCGAGCTTGGTTACGAGGTGTCCGTCGGCGCGCGTAACGTACGTGATTGTACGCAGTGTGATTTTTGTCAGTTTGGCTGTCGCCACGGTGCCAAACAGGATACACGGCGAACGTTCTTATATGACGCGGTCAGTGGGGGAGCGCGAATTGTGGTCCGTGCAAATGTGGATCGGATTCGACACCAACGTGGATCCGTTGTGGGCGCGGACTTAACCGTGGTGGACAGCATCGGTCGGCGACGTGAGGTCCGCGTGAACTGCAAGATGATCGTTTCGGCGGCTGGTTCCATCCACACTCCCGCGTTGCTGCTGCGATCCGGGTTGGAGAATCCCAACATTGGTCGCAATCTATTCCTACACCCGGTGGCGGCCGTTTACGCCCGTTATCGCCATCGCATCGACTCATGGATCGGCGTGCCACAGTCGCGTGTGTGCGAGCAGTTTGCCGATCTGGATGGTCATGGATACGGTTATCGACTCGAGGTCAGCCCCGCTCATCCAGGTCTGTGGGGGCTTGGGCTGCCTTGGTTCTCCGGCGAGCGCCATCGCAATTTGATGCGTCAGCTGCCCTATCTGGCCAACATCGTCGTGTTAACTCGCGACCGTCATCCCGGGCGAGTCACGCTGAACAAGGATGGCCGGCCATTGTTGAAATACAAGCTACACCCTTACGACGCCAACCACATGGCGCACGGCATTCAATCAGCGTTGCGGGTCCAACGGGCGGCAGGAGCCGTGGAGATTTTCGGCCCACATCATGACGAGCGGACTTATCGTGACGACACGGATGCTGACTTCGAGCGATTCCTCACGCACGTACACGCTCTGGGCACGCGTTCGAATCACATCGGGATGTTTTGTGCGCACCAGATGTCATCGTGCCGCATGGCTAGCACCGCACGACTGGGAGCACTGAGTCCCACTGGTGAGTCGTACGACGTGCGCAACCTCTTCGTCGCCGACGGTAGCGCGCTCCCCACCTCAACCGGCGTGAATCCCATGCTGACGATCATGTCGACCGCTCACCACATCGCGCAACATGTCAAAGAACGGATGGCTGGTACGGCGGTGAACGTCTAGCAGAGTTTCCAAGAGCGTTGATAAAGTGGTTGCTGGGCGATTGACTCTCATGTCCGACATTCAGCTGGGGATTTTCGGAAGGCGACGTGACAACCGATTGGCTCATCCCCGTAGACGATCCGCGCCCAGTCACCGTCGCTTTGAATCGACATGCGGGCCGCTTCGGTTACCAATTCGTTGATGTAGCTGTTCGCGGGAGTGGCCAATAAACCCCGCGCATCGGTTGCGCGAATCATCTCTTGGCGTTGAGTTAGTGACGCCGAATCGCCCAAACCCGTTACGTTAGACTCAATGTCCCGTATCTTTCCCAGAATCGCCGCGATCGAATCGTGACCGTAACCGACCGGCATGAGGCCAGGTCCATCCCAGGGTACATACCGATAGAAGTCAGGGCTAACGTAGTTGTATTCACTGCCACCGGCGCCCGTTCCTTGGACATAGGTAAAACGCACGCCTCGATCTTGATCGTTGTGCTGGATCATCCCCGTCTTGCCGTTCCCCTCACAATACATCAGCAGTCCCTGGTCGTTGGCCGCGCCGCCCTGGTCGGGGTACCCCAATCCATCCGTGACCGACAGCAACGCACCGTTCTCGAAGCGGACCCGTCCATTGGCCCACATGTAGGCTTCGTTGCCATTGGGGAACTTGCGCGTCACGCCAGACACCGAGACTTCAACAGGTTTTAGGCCCGTGATGAAATACACTTGGTCAACATAGTGACAACCGACGTAGACGAATGGATCGGTCTGATCGGTGGTAAACCAATTCTGGAAATTGGAATTGCGGTAAAAATACGGCTCGATCATGCGGGCTTCGCCGATCACGAATTCGCCAAATCGCCCCTCACCGTATTGTTGGCGCGCCATGAGCGCGCGTCGGTCCAGTCGTTTGTGGTACTCAATACCGATAAAGAGCCCCTTATTATAGGCGGCGTCCTTAATCTCCTTCGCCTCCCGGTAATTCAGCACCAACGGCTTCACGCACAAGATGTGCTGGTTCGCTGCCAGTGTATCCATGACGACCCGATAGTGGTCCTGGTCTGGAATTGCGATAATCACAGCTTGCCGCTTCGCCATGTTGGCCAGGACCTCCTGGTAGACCAGCGGTTGTGGAGCTGGATTGGGCGAATCCAGTGATGGATGCGCCAAGAAGGTTTGGCCCGGGAAAGCGTTCTTGATATGATCGTTATTGGCCAATTTTCCCAAAGTGGCGGCCCGTCGTGCCGAAACGGTGATGTTTCTTATCGCGCCGGTCCGCTGAAGATGGTAAACCGAGGGCAAGATCTGGTCGTGGGTGATCATACCGCCGCCGATGATGGTTACATCCAAGGTGATTTTCCTCGTCTGGTTGAATCGTCAAATATTCAGCTGGCGGACATACGCCCTCAATTGGCTGCCGTCGTCCGGGCCGCCCCGTCGGTGGTCCGACGTCGATTGTCCGACGGGGAAACAGGTACTGTCGGAAGACACATGATTTTGGTGAGTGAAGGCCAGTTTTGCAATTGGCGCGCGCCTCTCCAGAGGAGTATCAGACGAAACAATGTACGATTCGGCTCATCCGTTGCAGGAAAGAACACGTCGGCACTTCTTGGGTCAAACGGGACTCGGCTTGGGGGCGGTGGCTTTGGCGTCGCTGGCCAATAACCATGCTGGCCAAGCGACCATGGTCGAAACGGGAAACCGCGTCCGTCGACCACACTTTTCCGGAAAAGCCAAGCGGGTGATCTATCTGCATATGACCGGTTCACCACCGCATCTGGATCTCTACGACTACAAACCGGAACTGGTTAAACGGACCGGAGATTTGTGTCCCAGCGAATACTTTGATGGCAAACGTTTTGCTTTCACTTCGGAGAAAACACGACTTTTGGGAACACCCCGTCGTTTTCGCCAATTCGGCGAATCGGGCACATGGCTGTCCGATGCGGTGCCACACTTCCATCCCATCGCCGACGACATGTGCGTCATTCGGTCCATGGCAACTGACGAGTTCAATCACGCACCAGCTGAACTGCTGCTGCTGACCGGCTCCGCACGCGCTGGGCGACCCTCGATGGGTACGTGGGTCACCTATGGATTGGGTTCGGAGAGCCGCAACCTGCCCGGCTTCGTCGTGTTGGTCTCCAGCGGAGTGCAACCCAACGGCGGCAAGAGCTCTTTTGGAAGCGGTTTTTTGCCTTCCTTGTATTCGGGTGTCCAGTGCCGCTCACAAGGGGACCCGGTCTTGTATGTTTCCAATCCGCAAGGAATGGATCGCCAAATGCGACGCTTGACGCTGGATGCGTTGGGGGACCTAAATCGCATCCAGGCCAGTGAACTGGGGCATCCAGAGACGACGTCTCGGATCGCCCAATATGAGTTGGCTTTTCGCATGCAGGTCTCGGTCCCTGGTGTGATGGACATCTCCCAGGAGACCCAGGCGACACTGGACGCGTACGGAGCTGAGCCCGGCGGGGCGAGCCTGGCCAACAACTGCCTGCTGGCACGAAGATTGGTCGAGTCGGGGGTGCGGTTTGTGCAGTTGTTCGATTGGGGCTGGGATTTTCACGGCACGGGGCCAGCAGAAGATATTCGAGACGGTTTGACGAACAAATGCGCCACCATGGACAAGCCGATCGCCGCGCTAATCCGTGATCTGAAACAGCGCGGGCTGTTCGAGGAAACATTGATCATCTGGGGCGGTGAGTTTGGCCGTACGCCGTTCCGCGAAGGCAGAACGTCCAACTCGGCCATCTTGGGAAGGGATCACTTCCCCGATTGCTATACCATGTGGATGGCCGGCGGTGGCGTGAAAGGTGGAGCCAATTATGGCTCGTCTGATGAGCTCGGCTTCTATCCAGCCGAGAACAAAGTGCATGTCCACGATTTACAGGCGACGATTCTTCACCTGCTCGGTTTCGACCACGAGCGATTAACCCACCGGTTCCAGGGGCGAGATTATCGTTTGACTGATGTGCATGGGCAAGTCGTAGCTGATCTATTGGCGTGAATTGGACGCGCGGTTCTCGGTTCTCGGTTCTCAGTCTTCAAAACGCGCTGGCCCTATTATCAGGCATTTCTACACGCCCTCTCGACTGCGGCGTAGCAACTCGTCGATGGTTACGTCTCGCTGCACACTATATCCGTTGAGCGGGAGAATGTGCTCGTGAATCGCGTCGACCATGTCGGCTGGTTGCGGGAAAAAGGTCGTTTCCATTTCGTCCGCTGGGGTGATCCAATTGCGGGCGCCCAGCACAACCGGTGGTGCGTCCAGCTCGTCAAATGCGAGCTGGGTGATTTTGCTGGACAACGTATGGAGGAAGCTGCCTCGCTCGCACGCATCGGATGTCAGGAGTATTTTCCGCGTCTTGCGTACGGACTCAAGCACCAGCTCGTAGTCGAACGGTACCAGTGACCGAGCGTCGATCACCTCACAGCTCATTCCGTGCGCGGTCTGAAGTGTGTCAGCGGCTTCCAACGCACGGTACAGCGTGGCGCCGACGGTCAGGATGGTGAGGTCGCTGCCCGCTCGCTTGATGTCCGGTACCCCAATCGGCACCTGGTACGCCTCGACAGGTACGCCACCGTCTCGAAATAGTTCCGTCTGGTCATAGATCCGTTGGCTCTCAAAGAATACCACTGGATCGCTTCCGGTGAGCGCCGCGTACATCAGTCCTTTGGCATCGTAGGGAGTGGCTGGGAATACGACTTTCAACCCCGGAATGTGGGCGCAGAGGCTGGACCAATCCTGGCTATGTTGCGCGCCATATTTGGAGCCGACCGAGACTCGCAACACGACTGGAATCTTCAACAACCCACCCGACATGGACTGCCATTTGGCCAGTTGATTGAAGACTTCGTCCCCCGCGCGACCGAGGAAGTCGCAGTACATCAATTCGACGAGAGCTCTTCCACCTTCCAACGCGTAGCCGACCGCCGTGCCCACAATGGCCCCTTCGCTGATGGGCGAATTGAATAAGCGGTGGTAGGGCAACGATTCGGTCAGTCCTCGATAGACGGCAAAGGCGCCACCCCAGTCGCGGTTTTCCTCGCCGTAGGCGACCAGCAGCGGGTCGTTGTAAAACCGATCGATGATCGCTTCGAACAACGCATCGCGGACTCCAATGCACCGCTGCTTGGAGAGCGGTTGGCCATTCTTGTCAAGTCCCGAACGGCTGCGTTTGGCCAACTGCTGGACACGTGGATTCTCTTCCAGCGGAATCAGTACCTCGGCGGGTGCCGGCGTCACGGTCGACGCGACGGTGTTCGAGTACATGACCCGATCGAGTAAACAGCCGGGCGTGACCAAGTCGGGACGCGGAGCTAGTTCCAGGTTGCACGCCTTGCGGTACGCGCGAAGCATCATTTCGTCCACTTCCGCTTGCATCTGCTCCAACTCACTCACAGTACAGACGCCGCTATCGAGCAGCTCATTGGCAAACGTCGTCAACGGATCGATCTGTTTCCAATCGTCGATCTCTTCCTTCATGCGGTAGGAACTGGCATCCGACGGTGAGTGACCGCTGAAACGGTACGTCACCGTATCCCATAGAACGGGACCTTCTTTGTTTGCGATCACCTGTTTGCCGCGGCGAATCGCGTCGATCACCGACAAAGGGTTGTATCCGTCGACTCTCTCGGCGTGCATCTGATTGGGACAGAGGCCTGCCCCCATGCGGGCCAACACCTTGAAGCCCATGGTTTCGCCAACCGGTTGGCCTCCCATCCCGTAAAAGTTGTTAACGAAGTTCATGATCAGGGGCAAACCGCCGCGATGATCGGCGTCCCATAGCTCCTTGAATTGATCCATGGTGGCGAAACAGAGTGCTTCCCAAGTAGGGCCGCATCCAGCTGCCGCGTCTCCGATGTTGGCGATCACTATCCCTGGACTCTGCTGGACATGCTTGAACAGCGCCGCTCCTACCGCGATATCAGCCGACCCGCCCACGATGGCGTTGTTTGGGTAGATTCCCCACGGTGTGAAAAAGGCATGCATCGAACCGCCCAGCCCCTTATTGAAGCCGGCTTCTCGCCCGAATATCTCAGCCAACGCACCAAAAATCAAAAAATCGATCGCTAGTTCAGACACGGTGCCCCGGGCGTCTTGCTCGACGATCTTCAGGCAGCTGCCATCAAAGTGGCTCGCCATAATATCCATCAATGCGTCGTCCTCCAACTTGTCTATGGCCGAGAGTCCCTTGGCCAGAATCTCGCCGTGACTGCGGTGGGATCCAAAGATGTGGTCGTTCGCGTCCAACAGAAAAGCCTGGCCAACCGCGGCGGACTCCTGTCCAATCGACAGATGGGCGGGACCTGCGTGACGATATTCGATCTGTTGGAAGTGGCCTTGCTTTTTGATCGATTCAAGCATGCTCTCGAACGCGCGAATCACGAGCATGTCGCGCTGGAGTCTCTTCAGATCATCACGGCTCAGCTGGCCACTGGCCAATTCGTCCGTCACACTTCCTTGGTATTGATTCACCGGAATCGGTGAGAGATTCAAGACGCTGGAACTCCGCACTTCACGTGGGTCAATCGTTTGGCTTTTAGGCATGTTGAGTCGCTTTCGGCGGGTGTATGAGTTCGATGCTGTTTTCCTGAAAGAAGTCACACCAAGATTCGTTAGGTGGCGACTCGGTGATGACTTTTTGGATGTGATCCCAAGCGGCGATTCGATAAAGAGAAGGCCCCTCGAATTTGCTGCTGTCCGCCAACAAGACCGTGCCTTGAGCATTGCGGACGACGATTTGGTGCAGATGGGCACTCTCCATGTCACTGGCCGACGGACCAAAGTCCGGGCTCAATCCGTCCGCGCCAATGAAAGCCGTGTAGCCACGTAGTTGATCTAGTGAGTTGATGGCCAGCGGACCGATCGTATCCATTCTAGTTGGACGGAAATGGCCTCCCAGCAGGACGACCGTCGTACTCGGCGCAGTCAACTCCGCGGCCAAACGTAAACTGGTGGCAATGATCGACAACTGTTTCCGAATACGCAGCTGGGGAGCCATGTGCAGACAGGTGGTGCCAGAATCAACAAATAAGTGGTCCCCGTCGCTGACCATTTCGGCCGCCAATCGTCCAATGATCTGTTTGGAGGCCGGATTGCGGCGACTCTTGGCCTGAAATGAATAGTCGACCTGCGGAGCGAGAGTGGCCCCTCCGTGAACAATTTGGACGTCCCCTTCCGTCGCCAGTCGGCGCAGATCGCGACGTACGGTCGCCTCGGAAACCGACAGATCCGTCGCCAGTCGGCTGACCGAGACACGTTTATTCTCCAGTAGCCTCGTCATGATCTGGTCACGACGGTCGACCGACGCCGTTATCCCCGAGTCATGAATGTCGTTCTGATGATCCATTTGTGTTCGGTTGTTGCGTGAATGGTGGTTGTTTGTGTAACATAGTTGATTGATTGCAGTTTGGGAAGGCTTTCGGCCGCCTCAAAGTACCATCCGTGCAGATTCGAAAGAAACGAGGAGCATGCCAGCCATGACGTCCGAGTCGTCGGTAATCCCAATTCTCATGCCCGAGGCAGGAAACACGATGGAAGAAGGGACGGTCCTTTCGTGGAACGTCCAGCCAGGCGATCGGGTGTCGGTGGGCGACATCCTTTGCGAAATTGAGACGGACAAGGCGGCAATGGAATACGAGTCTCCGGCAGCCGGTCGACTAGCGCGCATCACGGCCGCCGAAGGGGACACCGTTGCGGTCAAGGAGCCGATCGCCTATTTGGCGGAATCGGATGCCGAGTTGGATTCCGTCTTGGCGGCTTCCCCACCCGCGCCTGGCGAACGGAAAGCGGATTCTGGGCCGAGTGAGTCCATGGCGGAATCGGACGCGGTATTGGTACCTGGATCGACAGTGACCACCGAAAGTTCTTCACCTTCACCAGCGGGATCGTCATATCCAGCCTCACCAGCGGTTCGTCGGCGGGCCCGACAGCTTGGGATTGCGCTGCCTCAGTTGGGCAAGGGTTCGGGGCCGCGTGGGAGAATCATTACGGCCGACCTGGAGCGCTGGCGCATCGAAGCGACGCCGTCGAAAGCACAGGCTCAACCGACGGCATCGTCCACGGCCCAACGCCGCCCGCTCAGCAAGATGCGTCGGCGGATTGGCGAGCGGTTGGTGGCCGCTAAACAGTTGATTCCGCACTTTTATGTGCGCACGACGGTATTGGCTGACGAGATGGTTCGCGTCGTGAAGGGACCGGTTGACAGCGGAATGACCTTCAACGACTTGGTCGTGTTCGCTTGTGGAAAGGCACTGCTGCATTTCCCAGGTTTTCGGAGTCGGATTGAAGGGCAGGAGATTGTGGAAGAATCCGGCGCCAATATTGGCATCGCAGTGGGGCTTGATGAAGGGCTCGTTGTGCCGGTGATTCGCGATGTCCAAGACATGTCGCTGGACCAACTCTCCGTGGAGATCAAGCGTATCGCGGAGGATGCTCGCCGTGGTGTCGTGGCCGGAGCCGGCACTGGGGTCTTCACTATCAGCAACCTTGGCATGTATGGCGTGGACGAATTCAGCGCGATTATCAATCCACCCGAGTCGGGGATTCTGGCGGTAGGCGCGATACGCGATGAGGTGATTGTCGAAAACGGCGCCATGCGGCCGGGTCGGGTGATGACGGTCACGCTTTCGGCCGATCATCGAGTGGTGGACGGTGTGATGGCCGCGAAATTCATGGCCGAGCTCAAGAAGTTGCTGGAAAATGCGGGTCGCGCTTTGGCAGGCGAGTCGTACTGACACGGTTCTGTGTTCACGGTTCTGGGTTCACGGTTCTGGGTTCACGGTTCTGGGTTCACGGTTCTGGGTTCACGGTTCTGGGTTCTCCGTTCTCGATTCTCTTCACCTCGACGCGTGAGATGAGGGATCGGCAATCTCCCTTCCCGACAGAACCCTACGCGTCCGCGAAATCGGACGAATCGTCATTCCCGTTATCCCAGCTGTCCGGCTTGTGACTTCTCTTTAGCCCTCCGGCCGGCCGTTTTTACCGCTGGGGGTTCTTTCTGATCCCCAAATGCGTACGCTTTTTCGCCGACGCGAATATACTGAAGATACTATGGCCGACCCGCCCAAATCACCTTCAACGACGCTGCCACCGTCAACAACGCTGCCACCGTCAACAACACTGCCACCGTCAACAACACTTTCACGTTCGGCACCACTTTCACGTTCGGCACCACTGTCACGTTCGGCACCACTGTCACGTTCGACGGAGTCTCCAGAGGCCACCTGGCAACAGCTCGAAGCCAGGCTTGGGGAGCTGGCGCGATTGGCGAGTGATTCGCTCGCCGAGGCGGAGTTTCGTGAGCGCTTCCTGTCCGCGTCGATCGCGTTGCTGGGTGCCAAGAGCGGTCGCTGGTGGACCGCGAAACCTATGCAGGTCGTTTGGCAAACGCATACCGAGAAAGCATTGCCGCCGCCCAGCGACCTACTCAACGCGACCTTGACACGGGCCATCCATGCCCGCGAGGTCGTGCGAGTTGAGGCCGATGGTGAGGATTCTCAGCTGACGCTGGTGTGTCCTGTGATTGCCAACGACGAACCACGCGGGATCATCGAGGTCCACCTGCTTCCAGATATGACGCTGGCCGAAACGGGTGGTCACGTGGAACTACTGACCGCTATCGGCGAATTGGCGGAGGATTACTACCGCCAAGACGATCAAAGGAGTTTGAGTGACGTCGCCCATCGATCGGGGCAACTGGTCCAGTTGGCCGCGCAACTCCAAAGTGGCATGCGACTTGAAGAAATCGCGTTTGTCGCTGTCAATGACGGTCGTGACTATGTTGGTTGCGATCGATTGTGGATGCTCACCTATCGCCGAGGGAAGTGTCAGTGCGTCGCCGCCAGCGGTCTGGCAAAAACCGATCGTCGCTCCAACCTGGTGCGCTCCTTGGAAGCGTTGGCCGCGTCCGTCTGTCGAATGGGAGAGGCATTTGAGTCTTCGTCGCTCAGCGAGAACGCACCTCCGCGGGTCGAGCAGTTGGTCCAACAATACTGTGACGAATCGTCGGCTCAGGTGGTAGGCGTTTGGCCGTTGGTTTCATCCCATGAAGAGGAACCCAATGGCCACGCACCGTGGGTGATCGGGGCTATGGTCGCGGAGAGTTTCGATCAGCCTCGGCTAGGTAAGGAGGTCGTTGATCGCACCGGCCAATTGGTGCGCCAGGTCACTCCGGCCATGGTAAGGGGTCAGCGCATCGACTCGCTGCCGTTGGCTCGTTTCTGGCTTTGGGCAGGAGGAGTGGTCGGCACGCCCACGCAACGATTTGACTGGCGATGGCTGGTCGCGGCACTGGCGCTGTCCGGTGCGGTGGCAGCTTCATTGCTGATCCAAACCGAATTCACGGTCACGGGCAGCGGCGAGCTCCAACCTGTTTCTCAACATCATCTGTTCGCGCCGCGGGACGGAGTGGTTCGTCGATTGCACGTCGACCATGGCGACGTGGTGGAGAAGGGCCAGCTACTGGTCGAGTTAAGTCGGCTTGAGTTGGATCGCCAATGGGTTGAAGTCGTGGGTGAGTTGGACACGACTCGACAGGCTCTATCGGCTCTACAGGCAACACGATTGGACACAACTCAACAATCCACTCGCGTCGAGGATCATCAGCGCACCGCCGATCAACAACGCCTTACACGCAGACTCGAAAGTCTCTCAGAACAACAAACGCTCTTGCAACGACAGCGGGACCAGCTACAAGTCCATTGTCCGATCGGTGGCCGCGTGCTGACTTCGGATGTCAGAGAAACGCTCATCGGGCGGCCGGTCCGTCGGGGCCAGCGGCTGATGACCGTCGCCGACGTGAACCATGAATGGGAGTTGCAAATCCACCTGCCGGATCAACATATCGGATATGTGCTGGAAGCCAGCCAGTCCAAGAGCACACCGTTGCGCGCCACCTATTACGTGGCCACCGACCCCAGCCAACTGAAGGAAGCGACGGTGGCGGAGATTTCCGATGCCGTCAGTTTGGAAACACCCTACGAATCCACTATTTTGATCAAGGCCATGATCAATGAGGAGCCGTCCCCAGGGATTCGCCCTGGGACCAGTGTCATGGCCCGCGTGCACTGCGGCCGGCGGTCACTCGCCTACGTCTGGCTCCACGACCTTTACGAGGCTCTCCGATATCGCTTTTGGTTTTGACCACGGGCTGGTTTAGACCGTTGGCTCCGGCCAAGGAAGACAAGGGAATCACGATGAAGCTTGCAAAATGTCTGCCGTTGTTGACGTGCCCATTCCCGACAGCGTTTCTATTGCTGACAGCGTCACCTGGAGCCGCTGCCAATGCCGATGAAGTGGCGGTGCTGGTGACTTTGATCGAGGAGGCGGACGTCCCGGCTCTGCAGCCTGGCCAGCTCGCGGAATTGGCAATCGTCGAAGGGCAATCGGTCGTAGCCGGTGAGCTGCTGGGCAAGCTGTCCGACAAAAGTGCAACGCTCGACGTCACACAGGCCGAAATCGAATTGGTCAATGCTCGGCAACAAGCCGAGAACGACGTTCAAGTCCGTTTACGCCGCCAAGCTGCCGATGTCGCGGCGACCGAGCTGCGGCGTGCCGAAGAGTCACGGCACCGCCATCCCAAGAGTGTTTCTGCTACTGAGATGGACCTGTTGCGGCTGACCGCCAGTCAATCGGTGCTGGAGATCGAAGCGGCGGAACACGATTTGGCCACTGCCAGGCGCGCGACGGATCTGCGTGAGAATGAGCTGCGTCTGGCCCAACATCAGCTCAGCGAGCGACAGATCAGGGCGCCGATCGATGGTTTGGTGGTTCGTGTCAATCAGAAAAAGGGAGAGTGGGTCCAACCGGGTGACGTCGTGGCACGGATTGTGCGCTTGGATCGGTTGCGCGCCGAAGGGTATCTCCACTCCGATCAGATCCAGGCCTGGATGCCAGAGACCCGCGTAACACTCACGGTTAACGCCGGAGGGAAAGACGAGATGTTTGTGGGCACCCTGGGATTTGTCAGCCCGGAGGTCAATCCGGTCAATGGCCAGGTCCGTTTCTGGGCGGAGATCGATAACGCGCACCATCGATTGCGCCCCGGAATCTCCGCCAAGCTTGTCATTCACCGTGCCAGTGGCACGGGCGAAGCGGAGTAGATGGCCTTGACGACAGTGCCAATCGCATCTTCGCACCGCACGCTCTCGCTTCGTCGGCGGGATGACCTGGCCAGTCGCCCGGCTTTGTACCGCGGAGAGTCCTATTGGGTCGTGAAGGATCCGGTATCGCTGGAATACTTTCAACTTCGCGACGAGGAGCACTTTCTGCTCTCGCAGCTGAACGGTCATACGAGTCTGAGAGAATTACAACGGCGTTTCCACAAACGATACTCACCGCGTCGAATCGAGCTTGCCGAACTGCAGTCGTTTTTGGCCATGTTGCATGAAGGGGGGTTGATCGTCTCCTCGAGTCGTGGGCAGGGTCCAGCCCTCCTCGAGCGGCAACGTAAGACGTGGCGCAACGAGTGGTTGAAAAAGCTCTTGAGTCCGTTGGCCATTCGCTTCCGCGGCATCGATGCGGAACCCGTATTGGCTTGCATCTATCCCCGTGTACGCTGGATGTTTTCGTTCGCGTTCCTGACGCTTTGCGTGGTGTTCGTATTGGCGACGATCCTGGGTTCGATCATCTACGGCGACACCCTGGTTAGCCAACTCAGCGTGGATTCCACCTTTTTGAATTCGCGCAACCTGTTTCTGTTCGTCGTGGCGGTCGGATTCACGAAGATTCTGCATGAATTGGGTCATGGATTGACGTGTCGCCATTTTGGTGGAGAGTGCCACGAGATCGGTTTAATGCTATTGGTAGGAACTCCCTGTCTCTATTGCAATGTTTCCGACGCCTGGATGCTCCGCAGCAAATGGCAACGCATGGCGATCAGCGGTGCGGGAATCGGGGTGGAGCTGGTGTTGGGCTGCTTGGCGGTGTGGGGCTTTTGGTTTTTCAAAGCCGGTTTGGCCCAATCGCTTTGTCTGGCGATTGCCGCCATTTGCACATTGAACACGCTTCTGATCAACGGAAATCCATTGCTTCGATACGACGGCTATTACATCTTAGCCGATTGGCTCGAGGTGCCTAATCTCTGGCAGCAATCTCGTCGGCTTGTGCATAGGGCCTGTGCCCGCTGGTTCATCGGAATGGATCTCGATCCACCGCGGCTTCTCGCGAAGACCGGTCATGGTGTGCTGTATAGTTATGGCCTGGCTTCGATGGCCTATCGTTGGTTTGTGATCGTGGCCATTCTGTGGATGCTTCACGCGGTATTGGGGCCGATGGGATTTCAGCCGATTGTGCATGTCCTCGGACTGGTTCTGATTGGAGGCATGGTCGTGCCAGCCACCGTGAATCTCTACCGGCAGTTGGCGATGCCTCAGTCTCGTCAGAATTGGAGCTCGGGCCAAATAGCCGTTTCCGCGCTGATGACGCTGATAGTCGTCGGGGTCGCCGTGGCGATTCCATTGCCCCGTTGGGTAACCGCGCCAGGTGTGGCTCGCCCCAATGGCGCGAAGTCCGTTTTCGTTGAAGTCACAGGCACGCTACTATCCAGCGTCGCGATTGGGGACCATGTTAAGGCGGGCGACGTGGTGGCGCGGCTCGAGCAGCTGGAATTGATCCAACGTTTGGCTGAACTCCGCGGGCAGCGAGACGAGCAGGAGTCTCACCTGACCAGTCTCCGCAACGCGCGTGTGATTGAGGACCTCGACGGTGTCGGTTCATCCGCGGAGCAACTGCCGATCGCCGAGGAGATGTGGTGTGACTTAAGCCGGCAGGTCGAACAGACAGAGGCCGAGTTGGAACGGCTGGTCGTTCGGTCGCCGGGAAGCGGCCTTGTGATGGGGGCGCGGCGTCGTTCGCCAACGTCAGGGTCCGGAGAGTTGGCCCATTGGACGGGTTCCCCGTTGGACGCCATGAATCGAGGCACGATGCTCGAAAACGGCACCGAGCTTTGCGTGATCGGTGATCCCAGTCGTTGGAAAATCTTGGTGGCGCTTCAACAAGCTGATTTGAATCGAGTCCGCGTGGGCCAACCGGTGCAAGTTCGACTGGATCCGTTTCCCAGCCATGAATTTATTGGCGAGGTGACCGAGATATCGCAAATGGATTTGGACGAGGCACCGCCTGAGTTGGTGGCCATCGGCGATGTAGCTACGGAATTGGGCGCGGCGGGCGATCGACAGTTGGCCGAGAATCTCTATCAGGCGACGGTGACTCTCGAACCGACCAACATTCGCCTGGTGAACGGGGCGACCGGTCGAGTGCGAGTTGCTGTTGAATCGGAAACGATTTCCCGTCGTGCACGGGATTGGGTGTTGGGGCTGTTTCGAAATAGCGCGTAGATTCCGCAATCGGTGTCGCTCTCTTGGGATGACAGCTGGTCACGCGGCCATTCACGAAGAGGCGTGCCACATTTCTCACGGCACCAACAGAATCAAACCGGCCACCCAAAACGCCTCGACAGCGGCTGCGGGCAGATAGAGTCGTGGCCGTTGGTGAGTGGGACAGCTGGGCGATCCGGGACGGTATTTTCCCAAATCATGCGCGCATTCTCCGCAAGGCTGGGCGACTTCCATGTAAACGGCCCAAGGGACGCGGCCGTAGAACTTGGCCGCCGAGACGAATGGCTGGACGCAGCCAAAGTGGTAGCCACAGCGTTCCAGATTGATGTCCTCGAAGTACAACGGCTGGTGACGGTCCGACGGTGCCGTCCAGGGTAAATAACGCGCGTACCATCCGCGCGTCGATTGATTGTCCTGGTAGACGGTTCCGAACTCGGCAAACCAGTCGGCCGCACGATCGATTGGCAGCTGTCCCGAATCCGGGGCGATGGCAGAGCCGATCATGCCGATCGGAAGTGGTAGCGTGTCGGCGGAAATCGGCAGAGGCAAGGACTCAGCCTCTCGATCTGGGCCATCCAACTCTAGGGTGCTGCCGATGAGAGAGCCCAACTCTTGATCATTTCCTATTTCCGCTTCCCGCTGACGGACGTCATCGTGCAGTTCCGCAACGTAATGGCGCGTGATCTCCTCAGAAAACGCCTGGGAATTCGTGCGATTCACCGTGCCAGTTTGGGATGGCACCGGATCACGATCTTGCGGTACCGGAGGCTGGATGTAGGTAATCGTGAACTTGTCATTTTTCAGTGTTTTGTCCCGGCTGTACAACTCTGGGTTCAGCGACGACGGATGGTCTGGATCTGGAGGCGCCATTTCCGCTAGCGCCAACGAGGACGACCCAAGCAACAAACCGAACAGAATCGCGGGAATTCGCAAAACACTGCAGCGTTTAAGACGCGAAACCGCTTTCGACATGACCAATACCCTGGAACGAATAAGAGGCGAAACGACAACACTAACTATCAGTTCGGGTGTTATAGTCGGAATCTTCGGAATTCTCGTGTTGTCCGTCATGACCGGCAAGGTTTGACTTTTCGCAATAACCGCTAAGGTTTACCTAGACTGCGAGGTTTGAAAGTTTGACCCATATTGAGGTCCGGAACATAATGAAGGTTCTGGGTCCGAAGAGGCAAAACCGCTGCCGTATAGTCTGTCCGCTGTTCGCTGCCGTTCGCCGGCGACCAAACGGTCCTAAGAATACCCACTCCAAGGCATGATCGCTGATGCACTTTCCTAGCTGGTTCCGATTTTCGAACGAAGTTTCTCGACAGTCGAGTTCCTGGGTACGGTGGCGACGGAAGGATCAATCGGCTTATCAAACTAACCGTTTGGGTCGCCATGACCGTCTGGGTTTGACGCGGCTGGAACAGCGCTGCGTGTTGGCGGCCCCCATCGCGACTACGGACACCGATACGCTTGCCGAAGACACCAATACGACCGTCGATGTGTTGTTCAATGACACGTTTGTTGGCACGCCCACTAACCTCACGATGGTGACTCCGGCATCCAACGGCGTGGCCAGCGTCAACGACAACGGGACGCCTGGCTTCTTCAACGACGATCGGATCGACTATCAACCGTCACCAGACTTCGCTGGCACCGATACTTTTCGCTACGAAGTTACGACTCCCGACGGAACGGCTCAAGCGGACGTCGAGCTGACCATCACGCCCGTCAATGACGCGCCGGTTTTGGGGCCGCTCTCTGACATTAACGTCAACGAAGACGTGCCGGCGACGTCCATCGCGGGTTTTGCTTCCGCCACGCCCGGCGGCGGCGCCGACGAACTATCTCAATCCCTGACCTTCTCGGTGATCGGCAATACAAACCCCGGCCTGTTTTCCAACGGCCCCACGGTGCTCACTCCCGGTGGAACGTTGGTCTTCCAGCCAGTCGCTGATGCCAGCGGTACTGCGACAATCACCGTGGTGGCAACGGACGATGGCGTGGGAGCATTGTCTTCGTTGCCTTCCACCTTCGACATCGTGGTCAATCCAGTCAACGATCCACCGGTGGCCGTCAGTGACGACGTTACCATGTTTGAAGATGATGTCGTGACGATTGACGTGCTATCCAACGACACGGATGTGGACGATGCCCCCAGCGACTTGAGCCTTGATTCGGTCACGCTACTGAGCGTCACGGGGCTGACGGGACCGGGCTCCGGAACGGCCACGATCGTCGGCAATCAACTGGTCTTCGATGCCTCGACCGACTTTGAAGAACTCAACATAGGTGACGTTGCCTTGGTGCGTTTCGAGTACACGATGTCGGATGATTCCGGGGCGTCATCCACGGCGATCGTCAGGATACGCGTTCGCGGCCGAAACGATCGTACGGAAATCATCTCGGTGACCAGTCCTCATGTGGTGAACGAGGGGGAATCGTTGTCTGTCGTTAACCTCGTAGAGATTCGCGACGTTGACGCCAAGACGCCGCACCAGTACATCATCAACTGGGGAGATGGCTCTCCGGAGCAAAGCGGACTCTTCGATCAAGATTCACCTCCAGCTGAATTTCCATTTCTGGGTTCGATCGACGTCAGCCACACCTACGCTGACAATGGCACCTACGTAGGGCTGGTGCAAGTCATTGACGAACAGGGAGTTCGAGAGGACGTTTCTTTCGTGGTTCGAGTGGATAACGTCGCCCCTGAGGTTGCACCGATTGGCAACCAGGCGATTCAGGAAGGTCAACTGCTTGCAATCGCCAACATCGGCACGTTTGTCGATCCCGGTTTTGACAATCCAGTCCATCCGCTCGGGGCGTCCCAAGAGACGTTTGCCTTCGAGGTTGATTGGGGGGATGGTTCGTCGACCGATGGCGGAGTCGCCACCATCGATATCGGCGGTGGTCCCGGCCAGCCTACGATTGGTTCATTCGATGGGAGTCACATATACGCGGACAACGGTCTGTATACCGTCACGTTGAGAGTGGTCGACGATGACGGCGGTCAAGGAAGTGCCAGCTTTTCGGTCGACGTAGCCAATGCGGATCCAACGTTGGTCGTCTCGGCGGACCGGTCGGTGGATGAAGGGGAACTGCTGATCATCAGCCATGTCGGCATTGTCACGGATCCAGGATTCGACAATCCCGCGGGTGGGACCAGCGAAGTATTTGACTATTCGATAGATTGGGGTGACGGTTCGAGCGCGGACGCGGGTGGGGCCATCATTGACCAAACGGGTGGTCCCAATCAACTTACGCGGGCCACATTCCACGGGAGTCACATCTACGCCGACGATGGCACCTACACGGTGGCCGTTACGGCGACCGACGACGACGGCGGCACGGACCAACGGACTTTTCTCGTGGAAGTGGCCAACATTGAACCAACACTATCGGTGTCCGGTGATAGTTTTGTCGACGAGGGAGCATCGCTAAACCTGACGAGGATGGGGACGATCAGCGACCCCGGCTTTAACAATCCGCTGGCTCTCGGCGGCGCGACATTCGAGACATTCACCTATTCGATCGATTGGGGTGATGGCACGTCGCTGGACATGGGCAGTGCGGCGGTTGACCAGGTTGGTTCGCCGGGCGTGCCGACGATGGCCTCTTTCGACGGCGCACACACCTACGCGGACAACGGAAGTTACACGGTGACGGTCGTTGCCACCGACGATGATGGCGGTGCGGATACGAAGACATTCATGGTCACCGTGCTCAATGTGGATCCAGCTCTAACGTTGTCGGGCGATCAAACGATCGACGAAGGTTCGCTGTTGAGCTTGACGGACCTCGGCCTGATCGTCGATCCGGGCTTCGACAATCCGCTGGCTCCCGGCGGTGCGACATCCGAGACGTTCACATACTCGATCGATTGGGGCGACGGTACGTCGCTGGACACGGGCAGCGCGGCGATTGACCAGGTTGGCTCGACGGGCGTGCCGACGATGGCTTCTTTCGACGGCACTCACACCTACGCGGATAATGGAAGTTACACGGTGACGGTCGTTGCCACCGACGATGACGGTGGTGCGGATACGAAGACGTTCACGGTCAGTGTGCTCAATGTGGATCCAGCTCTAACGTTGTCGGGCGATCAAACGATCAACGAAGGTTCGCTGTTGAACTTGACGGACCTCGGCCTGATCGTCGATCCGGGCTTCGACAATCCGCTGGCTCCCGGCGGTGCGACGTTCGAGACGTTCACCTATTCGATCGACTGGGGAGATGGCGCCTCGGTGGACATGGGGAGCGCGACGATTGACCGGACGGGCTCCGAGGGCATGTCAACGGAGGCTTCCTTCGACGGTAGCCACACCTATGCCGACAACGGGGTCTATTCGGTCGCCGTGGTTATCAACGATGACGATGGCGGCATGGCCTCTCAGACTTTTGAGGTGACCGTCGACAACGTGGATCCAATTTTGACGTTGGTGACCGATCAGATGATCGACGAAGGATCTCTGCTGAGCCTGCCGGACCTAGGCCTGATCGTCGATCCGGGCTTCAACAATCCGCTGGCTCCCAGCGGCGCGACGTTCGAGACGTTCACCTATTCGATTGATTGGGGCGATGGCACGTCGCTGGACATGGGCAGCGCGACGATTGACCAGGCTGGTTCGCCGGGCGTGCCGACGACGGCGTCTTTCGACGGCGCACACACCTACGCGGACAACGGAAGTTACACGGTGACGGTCGTGGCCACCGACGATGATGGTGGTACGGATACGAGGACGTTCACGGTCAATGTGCTCAATGTGGATCCAGCTTTAGCGTTCGTCGGCGATCAAACGATCGACGAAGGCTCGCTTTTGAACTTGCCGGACCTAGGCCTGATCGTCGATCCCGGCTTCGACAATCCGCTGGCTCCCGGCGGCGCGACATTCGAGACGTTCACGTACTCGATCGATTGGGGCGACGGTACGTCGCTGGACATGGGCAGCGCGGCGATAGACCAGGTTGGCTCGCCGGGCGTGCCGACGATGGCTTCTTTTGACGGCGCTCACACGTACGCGGACAATGGAAGTTACACGGTGACGGTCGTTGCCACGGACGATGATGGTGGTGCGGATACGAAAACGTTCACGGTCAATGTGCTCAATGTGGATCCAGCTTTAACGTTGTCGGACGATCAAACGATCGACGAAGGTTCGCTACTGAGCCTGACGGACCTGGGCCTGATCGTCGATCCGGGCTTCGACAATCCGCTGGCTCCCGGCGGTGCGACATTCGAGACGTTTACCTATTCGATCGATTGGGGTGACGGCACGTCACTGGACACGGGCAATGCGACGATGGACCAGGTTGGCTCGCCGGGCGTACCGACGGTGGCTTCTTTCGACGGCGCTCACACGTACGCGGACAATGGAAGCTACACGGTGACGGTCGTGGCCACCGACGATGACGGTGGTACCGATACGAAGACGTTCACGGTCAGTGTGCTCAATGTGGATCCAGCTCTAACGTTGGTTGGAAATCAAACGATCAACGAAGGTTCACTTTTGAGCTTGACGGACCTGGGCCTAATCGTCGATCCGGGCTTCGACAATCCGTTGGCACCTGGCGGTGCGACATTTGAGACGTTCACCTATTCGATCGACTGGGGGGATGGTGCCTCGGTGGACATCGGGAGCGCGACGATTGACCGGGCGGGCTCCGCGGGCGTGTCAACGGAGGCTTCCTTCGACGGTAGCCACACCTATGCCGACAACGGGGTCTATTCGGTCGCCGTAGTTATCAACGATGACGATGGTGGCATGGCATCTCAGACTTTTGAGGTGACCGTCAACAACGTGGATCCAATTTTGACGTTGGTGACCGATCAGATGATCGACGAAGGATCTCTGCTGAGTCTGACGAACCTGGGTGTGATCAGCGATCCGGGGTTTGATAATCCGTTGGCTCTCGGCGGCGCGACATTCGAGACGTTCACCTATTCGATTGATTGGGGCGACGGTATGTCGCTGGACATGGGCAGCGCAACGATTGACCAGGCTGGCTCGCCGGGAGTGCCGACGCTGGCCACTATCGGCGGCAGCCATACCTACGCGGACAACGGGGTCTACACGGCAACGTTGGTTGTAGCGGACGACGATGGTGGCATGGCCTCTCAGGCTTTTGAGGTGACCGTCAACAACGTGGAACCAGTGTTGACGTTGGTGAGCGACCAAATGATCGACGAAGGTTCGCCATTGAGCTTGACGGACCTGAGCCTGATCGTCGATCCGGGCTTCGACAATCCGTTGGCTCCCGGCGGTGCGACATTCGAGACGTTCACCTATTCGATTGATTGGGGCGACGGCACGACGCTGGACATGGGCAGCGCGGCGATAGACCAGGTTGGCTCGCCGGGCGTGCCGACGATGGCTTCTTTCGACGGCGCTCACACCTACGCGGACAATGGAAGTTACACGGTAACGGTCGTTGCCACCGACGATGACGGTGGTGCGGATTCGAAGACGTTCACGGTCATTGTACTCAATGTGGATCCAGCGTTGGTCGTTGTTGGTGACCAGTTGTTGAACGAAGGTGAATTGCTGAGCCTGGTCGATCTGGGCACGATCAGCGATCCGGGTTTTGATAATCCACTGGGTCCTGGTGGTGCGACACACGAGACGTTCACGTATTCGATCGATTGGGGCGACAGCACCTCGCTGGACATGGGCAGCGCGACGATCGACCAGATTGGATCGTTGGGCGTGCCAACGGGAGCTTCGTTTGACGGAAGTCACGTATACGCGGACGACGGGGCCTACACAGTGACGGTGTTGGTCGCGGACGACGATGGAGGCATCGGCGCGACGACGTTTCTCGTGGACGTGGCGAACGTCGATCCGACTCTGGTAACCGACGTAGGCGACCAGACGGTGGACGAGGGGGAGCTGTTGAGTCTGACAGATCTGGGCATGATCAGCGATCCGGGCTTTGACAATCCGTTGGCTCCTGGCGGCGCGACATTCGAGACGTTCACGTACTCGATTGATTGGGGCGATGGCAGTTCGGCGGATACGGGCAGTGCGACGATCGACCAGGTCGGTTCGCTCGGGGTGTCGACCTTGGCATCTTTTGATTCCAGTCACGTATACGCGGATAACGGCGTTTACCCGGTTTCATTCTCGGTCATGGATGACGACGGCGGCATGACCCAAGCCGAGGCATTCACGGTTACGGTCGACAACGTGGCTCCCGTACTCAACGTGCCTCCCGGGCAAATGGCAAACGAAGGGCAATTGCTGACCTTTACCGATTTGGGTGCATTTTCTGATCCGGGCTTCGACAATCCATTGAATCCAGGTGGCGCGACTGAAGAGTCTTTCACCTTCTCGATCGACTGGGGTGATGGTAGCCCCGCGGATGTCGGAGCCGCCACGATTGACCAACCCGGCGCTCCAGGCCAATCAACGATCGGTTCCTTTGACCTAGCCCATGCCTACGCCGACGACGGTGACTACACGGTCTCGGTGATGGTCACCGATGACGACGGTGGCACCGCCAGCGAGAATTTCGATATCGTGATCAACAATGTGGTGCCGTCGCTTCTGGGAACCTCGGGCATCGAGACTGTCGAAGAGGGGCGGGTCTTTACTCTCCCGGAGTTGGGGATCCGTGTCCAAGACCCCGGGTTTGATGACCCTAACAACGGGACTGTCGAGACGTTTTCGCCCACGTACACGATCGACTGGGGTGACGGCACGCCGATCGAAACTGGTGACGTACTCAATCGGGTGCCGGGAAGTGTGGGGATTCCGACCACCGCGGAGTTGGAGGCGATCTCTCACTTTTATCCGGACAATGCGACCTACGTCGTTCGCGTAACGTTGCAAGACGATGATGACGGGCAGTTGGACGAAACGCTTGCGATCACGGTGACCAACGTGGCCCCCACACTCACGGTGGTTGCGGACCAAGCCATCGACGAAGGCTCGTTGTTGGTGCTCCCGGATATTGGCATGTTGACCGATCCCGGTTTTGACGATCCCAGCCGCATGACGATGGAGACATTTACGTTCGAGGTAGATTGGGGTGACGGCAATCCGGTCGACCTGGGCGTCGTCACCCGAGATGGACTGGGGAGTCCTGGGGTGCTGACCAGTGGTTCTTTCGATGCGGCACATACGTTCGCGGACAATGGTATCTTCGAAGTGAAGGTGAAGGTCACCGACGACGATGGCGGTGCTACGACCGAGGAGTTTCGTGTCACGGTCAACAACGTCGCTCCCACCGTCACCGTTTTTGCCACCACGGATGTCGAGTCGAGTGGAATGGTAACGGTTGAGGGAACGTTCATGGACCCAGGGATCGACAATCCGTTGGATCCCAAAGGCGCGACAACAGAAGAATTCGAGGTGATTGTGCTGTGGTCCAACGGTCACTCCGACACGTTGCACTTACAGGATGTCGGACCGTTCAAGTTCTCACATCGCTATGGTGCGCCGCCCAATCCCGATAGTCCTGCTTCGCCAATCATAATTGCCGCGATCGTTGTCGACGATGACAATTCGAGCGATGCTGAGATCATGGAGTTGAGGGAGTTGAGGGAGTTGGCCGGTACCGACCCGGAACTATCGGTGGTGAACTTTGAAGCGTCGGTGGCCTCTTTTCTCGCCGACGCAGGTTTGGATGAGGTGCCGGCTGGATCGGTGGCGTTCGACGAAGCGTCCGTCCCAGGAGAGGGAGTTGCCGGAGTCGCTGTAGTCTTTGTTGCCAATGAGATTGATCGGATCGCCATGGAAGAGGAAGTTCGTATTTTCCTGGCCGATCTGTTGGTATCACAGTCCACCGATAGCGTGACCTCCCAGCAACAGCTGGTGACGCCGCCGGATGACCAAGTGACCGACGAGTTGCGAGTTTTCTTTCGGGTTGTCGATGAGGCTTTGGATCGAGAAGGAGACGACGAATTCGAGATCCCCAAGAGCGCGCTGGATAATGTGCCCAAATACTTCACCGAACGCGACGTCCCGTTCCCGAACGGGCGTTATCGTGTCTATTTGGAGGAATCTGGGAGCCAGCGAGCTCGTTTCGTGCTGGAGATCAACGTCTACAAAGGGCGGCTGGTACCAGCCAACTTCCGCGGCGGAGACTTGACCGACGACCAAGCTGCCTTGGATCACGGCGGCGAGACAAACCCGATCAACCAGGCGAATCGTCAGTTTTCGCCCGTCAATGATCAGTTTTTTGACCCTTTGGCCCGAGAGAATCTGCCCGAAGCTCACCACCTCGATCATAATGATGTCCAAACGGAGCCAACGAGCGACTATCACGGCGAACCTCATTGGGGCCAAGACGGGGCAGTTGAAACGCAACTTAGCGAGCGGGGCGGCATTCAGCTAGATTTTGCGAACGATTCGGTGCTTCCGGTAGATTGGCGCAGCCGTGTGCGGGTGCACAATGCGACTTGGGCCAGCGGCGGATTGGCGATGCTGGCCACTTCGCTGAACTGGCATCAACGTCTTCGCACCGCGCTGGGGACCGACGCTGCCTCAAAACAGCCAGACCAAAGCGACGATTGACATCTCTAGCTCGCCAATTGCGGCGATCCCAAGGTTAATGGAATCAGATTCACGATGAATTGTCCACACTGCGATGCGAATCTCCCAACCTCTCGAGGCCCCATCATGCAGTGCCCGCGATGCGGCGAGCCACTGCAGGATATGGACAGTCTGCGTTTTCCCGACGACGATGGCTCGGAGTTGAACGAGGACGCCACGATCATCTTCCCCGATCCGACCGCTGGAAAAAACCAAGGTTCTCGGTCGCTTGACGATACGACCACGCCCGAGTTCGTTACGGAGGATTCTGAGTCTTCTGGTGCGAGCTCCAGCGAAGATGGTACGGTCCAATTCGACAGTCTTGACGTCGACGCCATTGATATCGCCGAGGATCGGCAGGTCGCGGATGGCGCCGAAACGTTTGGATTCGAGAGTCCGCCCGCGCCGCCCGAATCACCGAACGTCCCAGGAACCATCGAATTCCAAGTCGATGCGGATGCCAGTCACGTGACGTCTGAATTCCGTTTGACACAAGAGGATGACGACGAGTCCGTTGAAAAGGGCACCCTGGAATTCGACGCCGGCCAGGTGAGTGATTCGTCAGAACATGGGACGGTGGATTTCGACTCCGTGGAAGCGAGCGGCTCGTCGGATTCGGGGACCGTGGATCTCGACGCCAGCTCGTCAGGGGAAACCTCTGATTATAACGATCCGCTCACGGTCGCGGGTGAATCGGACCAGACGATGGATTTTGAGCTCAGCCAAGGTGAGAGGCGATTTGGCTCTGATAGCGGTACCATCGATCTGGACATCAACGACGCCGATCTCTCACGGGACGGCCGTACCCTACCATTGAACCACGACACCGAACGCATCACCGACGAACGTATCGAGATGATGACACGGCAATGGGCGGATAGTGCCGCGGACTCCGCCTCGCCCCTGACGTCGTTGAAGACAAAGACCAAGGCCGGAAAAGGAGATTCGACGCTTGTCATTCCAGAGCGGATCTTTCGCGGAGCCGACGAAAAGGTGGCCAAGAAAGCCGACTACGATCTCTTGGAAATATTGGGAGAAGGTGGCATGGGCGTGGTCTATGCCGCGCGACAGGCATCCGTCGATCGCACCGTGGCGGTCAAGATGTTGAAGTCCGACAGCGCGCGTGAGCGTGTCGTCCGGCGTAAATTTTTGTCCGAAGCCGTGGTGACTGGGGATCTCGAACATCCCAATATCGTTCCGATCTACGACGTGGGTGCCAGAGAAGACGGCGCGCTTTTTTACGCTATGAAGCGCGTGCGGGGTACGCCCTGGCAGGACGCCCTGGAGAACAAAACGCTGGCGGAGAACCTTGAGATTCTCATGAAGGTGGCCGACGCGGTAGCCTTTGCCCATTCCAAGGATGTCATTCACCGGGATCTAAAACCAGGAAACGTGATGTTGGGTGGTTTTGGGGAAGTGTTGGTGATGGATTGGGGTTTGGCCGTACCGACGGACCGTCGCTCGTTGGGTGGCATTGCACCCTCGGCGGGCATGGGAGGGACACCAGCCTACATGGCTCCCGAAATGGCCTTAGGGCCTTTCGACGCGATCGGCAAACAAAGTGACGTATACCTGCTGGGGGCGATTCTGTTCCAAGTGGTTACTGGAAAGACACCTCACCGTGGCAAAGGAGCCATGGCGTGCCTCAAAGCGGCTGCGAGAAACCAGATACGGACGATCAAACGGCCCAGTGAACTGACCCATATCGCCCTGCGTGCGATGGCGACTAAGACCAACGAACGATACGACAACGTGGGCCTATTCCAGACGGCGATCCGGGACTACCTGGACCACGCCGAGAGCATCTCGCTTTCCAAAAGGGCGCAAGAGAATCTTGACCGTGGGGCCGCGTCGGCTGACTACGATCTATTCCAACGTTCTATTTTCGCCTTCGAAGAATCATACAAGCTTTGGTCCGGCAACAAGCTGGCGAGCCAAGGGATTCGTGACGCTCGACTCGCCTATGCTCGCCGTGCCAAGGAGAGAGGCGACTTGGACCTTGGTCTCTCCCAGTTGGATGAGGAGGATGCCGACCAAAAACGATTGGCCGACGAAATCGTTTTGCTCGGCGCGGAGCGGGACGCACGGCAGCAGCGGCTGCGTACTGCCAAGCGGCTGTCCGCCGCATTGGCCACCGCGCTTTTGGTCGGCGGCGTGATCGCTTTTGCTTGGATCTACTTGGCCAAGGAGGAGGCCCGAGAACAAAGAGATATCGCGCGGGCCGCGGCCGAGGAGGCGCGTTCGGCTCAACTCAAGGAAGCCGAGCAGCGCGAGAATGCCGAGGCGGCGAAGGTGGAAGCGGAGAATGCCCGTGAGCAGGCCGACGACGCCCGCGATCAGGCCGAAGAGGCCCGCGAGCTGGCTGAGGTAGCCGAAGAAGATGCCAGGTCGTCGGAGGCTCAAGCCGTCACGGCGCGAGAAACGGCTGAAGATGAGCGAAGTAAGGCGATCCAAGCCAAGCAGCAAGAGGAGTATGAATCGTACATCGCTCAAATCGGATTGGCGGCTGCCAAAATCGATGAAAACGCCTTTGGCTACGCTCGAGAGATTCTCGAGCAATCTCAAGCCGAACTCCGCAACTGGGAGTGGGGCCGATTGATGCATATGTGCAGCCAAAGCGTGCGGGATTTCGAATCAACTCAGCCGATCGAATCGATCAGCATTGGCCCGCAAGGCCGACAGTTCGCCATCGGCGGTTGGCAAGGTACGGCCTCGATCTGGGAGCTTGACGGCGAGCGCCCGTTGTGGAATTTCAATGTCGGTGGTAGCCACACATATGCGGTGGCGATTTCTCCCGACGGGAATTGGCTGGTCACCGCGACCGATGATGCGTCAGAACCGCTCAAATTGTGGAACGCGGCATCCGGCCAGTTGGTGCGCGTTTTCAAAGGACATGAAGGTCCGGTTACATCGGTCTGTTTTTCCAGCGACGGAAGCCAAATGGTCAGTGGCTCACAAGACCACACGGCCCGCATCTGGGATGTCAAGACCGGACGAGAGAAAGTGAAATTGGTGGGACACACCTGGTGGGTGTGGGATGCCAATTTCTCGGCGGATGATCAGCGTGTGGTCACCGCCAGTCACGACGGGGCCGTGCTGATTTGGTCGGCTGCCGACGGTCAACGCACCGAGCCGTTTCGAGGGCATCGCGGCCCCGTTTTCGCGGCTGCGTTTTCTCCGGATGGCCAGCAAATTGCGAGCGGCGGACATGATCGTAACGTGCTGCTTTGGGAGCCGTCAGAACTTCGACCCATCGACTATGAATCCTTGGTGGCCGATGAGCCTCAAGAATCACAATCCTTCGAGACCTTGGCCGCCCACACATCCGCCGTGCGTTGCGTGCGCTTCTCGCCCAATGGACGCCAACTGTTGACCGGTGGCCACGACAACACCATTCGCGTGTGGGATGTAGCGCAACACCAGCTGATCAAGACGCTTCGTGGTCATGATAGCTGGGTCCGCGGCTGCGACTTTACCCCGGACGGGATGCATGTGATTTCAGCCGGACATGATCATCGCGCCAAACTTTGGGAGATTGACAGCTACGAAGAATACCGCGTAATCAAAGGCCGCGTTCTGCTCGGCCATCGTGACGATGTTTTGGCTGCTGGGATTTCTCAGGATGGAAATGCGATCGTGACCGCGAGTCGCGACCGCACCGCACGGACTTGGGATGCTGAGACGGGCCAGTTTCGAATGACGTTCGAAGAAGGACATGCTTACCTGGCCTCCACCGCGGAGTTCTTCCCCGATGGAGAAAAGCTGCTGACGTCGGCCTTGGACAATTCAACTCGCATTTGGGATGTGGCCACGGGTGTGGAGATGTTGCGAATCAGCGGGACAGGACCCTACGCCGCGGCCGCTCTTTCACCCGACGGGCGCGTGGTCTTGACCGGAGGTCTGGATGAATTTGCTCAGCTTTGGGATGCCAGTAGCGGTGAGTCAATTCGGACGATTGAGGGACATAAGAATCCGATTACGGCGACGGCCATCTCGACCAACGGTCGGATGGCCGCCAGTGGTGACGTGAACGGGCGGGTCAAACTGTGGAGCATGGCCGATTGGACGGAGTTGTTCGATCTGAATGCACACACCGGTCGCATCTCGAGTTTGGTCTTCTCACCTGACGGAAAGCGGTTGCTAAGTGCCAGTCGCGACAATACGGTTGGACAATGGGATCTTGCGTCGGGTAAGGAGAGAACCGATCTCGTCTTGAAGCATCCAGATTCCGTCGTGTCATTGGATTTATCCGAGGATGGGCGACTCGCACTGACGACCTGTTTCGATGGTCGAGTTCGTGCCTGGGATGTGGCCACGGCCCGCGTATTGATGACGTTGCAAGTTGAAGATCCGGAAATCAGCGATGCACGTTTTGTCCCCGATGCCGATGCCGTGGTCACGGTCCACGCGACTTCTCGTGCAATTCGACTGTGGGATCTGTCGACTGGACAGGAAATCAGTGCCCTAGATAGCGACCAAGAAGCCAGCGAACCCATGTTGGACCTCAGGCGGCGCGGCGCGTTGGTTTGGGCAGCGCGGTTCACGGAAGATGGTAGGCATCTGGTGACGGTCGGTGGCAATGAGGCTCGCCTATGGAACTTGGAATCCCGCCGCGAAGTCTTGCGTTTTGCTCCACACGAGGTGGTTGCTTCGGCGGAGTTTTCCACTGACGGCACGCGCATTGTAACCGGCGGCTGGGACGGCTCCGCCCGAATCTGGAATGTGGAAACAGGCAAGGGAATACTTAAACTCGGTCATGGCGAAGAGGCGACGGATGCACGACATGTCGGTGCCATCAACAGTGCTGTGTTTTCGCCGGATGATGCCAGTCGTTTGGTGTTGACGGCCAGCGACGACGGGACGGCCAGATCCTGGAATTCGGAAACCGGTGAGCTGCTGGCCCAATTCAAAGGGCATGCGGGCCGAGTTCTGTGGGCGGTGTTTTCCGCCGACGGCGAGCGAGTGTTGACCACGTCGAGTGACAAAACAGCTCGCGTCTGGGACGCCGACTCCGGCGAAATGATGGGGACTCTCGAAGGACACCGCTGGTCGGTACTGCACGGCGTATTCTCCACCGATGGCCAACACATCGTGACCGGCGGCGCTGACAACATAAGCATCGTCTGGGACGCCAATACATTTGAGGCGGTCCAGCAACTGCAAGGGCACACGGCCAGCGTCACGTCAGTGGCCGTTTCACCGGACGGAACACGGGTCCTTACTGCCAGCGAGGATCACACGGCAAAACTTTGGGACCCGCGCACCGCAAAAGAGATATTGACACTCGACGGCCATACCCAAGAGGTCACATCCGTGCGGTTCTCGGCCGATGGCCTGGACGTATTGACCGGTAGTCGCGATGGGACTTCCATTCTTTGGATGGCCCAACCATGGCGTGAACAGGCAGTGCCTGTTGGGGTGAGCGACAGACCATTGGGGCCGGTGGGCCCGTTCGCTCAAGCGGCGTCCGCTCAAGCGGCGTCCGCTCAAGCGGCGTCGCCTAGGTCCGGCTCGGTTCCAGCGGGGAGCCATCTTGGCCGATCTGGCAGCTGAAGTGGACGGTCAAGGGTCTCCATCGGGGGTGGCTGGCTCAGGCAACTTGGTCGCTACGAGCAGCGCGAACTCTTTTCGGGCTCGTTCTCCACACGACAAATGTCAAATCGTCTGGTTTGCTTGGCTCATCAGAACTTGCTCCTTGCATTCGCTTGTCGGCCTCCGTAACCAGTCGCTGGGCGGACCGTTCCAGCGGCCCTTTGCGGGTCATTGCGATGATTTCGGAAATGTGGAGATTGTCGCTTAACCCATCACTGGCCAGTAGCACTGTGTCGCGAGGGGCCAACTTGAGTTCAGGTCCAACCTCAATGCGCATGTTTTCCATCCCCACAACGTTGGAGACGATATGTCTATCTTCATGGTGCATCGCCTCTTCGGCATCCAACATACCGGCGGCAACCGCATAGCCCACGGGAGAATGGGACATGGTTTCCATTTTTATCCGACCCCTTCCTCCCGAAACTAAGATCATGGAGTCACCCGCATGGTAAGGTCTGGCGTAGCCGTCGTTCAGCTCGAGCACAGCCAAAGTCGTGGCGGTGCCCAGTCCCAAACCAATGACCGCCTGGTTGGCTCGCTCGAATCCGTCGATTATCGCCGATCGTAAGCTGGAAGTGGGTGTATCCAAACCGCGGAACGTGCGACGAAACGCTTTCAGCGCGGTACTGGACGCCAACTCTCCGGAGGCGACTCCGCCTAAGCCGTCGGCCACCGCCAAAACGGCAATGCCGTTGCCGAAATCGAAGACGGCGGCGCCGTCTTCGTTGTCACTCGACTTGCCAGGACATCGACGAGAGAATACGAAGGCGGTGCCATTGCCGGTGGCAATGTCCCGGGGCTCGGTCATGTCGCGCCGCAAGAAGACTCGCGATGTCAGCATTGTGGAATTATCGGTAGACATCCATCAATCCATAACGGGGTATCAATTTCGCGACCTGTTAGCTCGTCGCCAAGTCCGAAACGGTTTGGCAACCCGAGATGTATTGCCAATGCCGTATTGTTTTCCCATATCCCCTAGTTTCTCACCAAGGCCCGACCGAGGCAACCTTGAATTATACTTCACCGCGCAAACTAAACATTACACAAACTAACTTGTGGCGAATCATCCGAGCGACGAAAAGCCGAAACAGGCTCCACGCGCAACGACGGCTGAAGGCCGTCGCCAAATGACGAATCTTGAAGCACAATTCTTAGCGTCGCCTCGTCGCATTACCGTTCTTCGTCCCTTTCTTGGTGGTTTTCGATCGTGAAGTGTGATACCGCAGCGTTTTTGCCTTTACCCGTTTGAATGCCGATAACATTTGGTCGGCGTCTCGAAATCGTCGGCGAGGGCTCAACTCCAACGCCCTCTCGAGGAGTTCAATGAACTCGGGATGAAGCCGTCGTTTGGCAATGGCGTAGCCGGGCGGCGGCCATTCAAATGGCCACTCAGGCAGTTTGCCGGTAAACATCCGATAGAGAATGAGCCCCAATGAAAATACATCGGAACGAAAACTGGGACGTCCCATGGCCTGTTCCGGTGCCATGAAACCAACCGTTCCCGAGCCAGACGCGCGAATCGTCTTTTGGGCAACTCGAGCGATGCCGAAATCCGCCAATCGCAGACGATGGTCCGGGAATAGGATGACATTCTCCGGTTTGATGTCGCAGTGAATGATTCGGTAGCGATGAGCGTAGGCGGCGGCGGTCATCAGCTGTTCGGCGTAGTTCATCGCCGTGGAGAAAGCCATGCGTCGCCGCAGCCGTTCGTCCAAGGACTCTTCACCTAACGCATAAACGATCACGAAATTTCCGTCGATGTAGCTGGCGTTTTTCAGCGGCAGCACATTTTGATGATCCAGTCGTGCCGCCAGCCGAACCTCACGCCGAAAATCTTCCAACACGTCGGAGTTGATGAGATGCGGGTGCGGCACTTTGAGCGCCACGTTGATCCCCTCGATCGTATCTAGCGCTTTGAAGACGGTAGCAAATCCGCCTTCGGCAATTCGCTTCCTGATGCGATACTTGTCCAGCCTTTGACGGCATTTGAGCATGGATGGATTTAGCCTAAATGGTTCTGTCGGGAGATCGAGGGATTGGTCACCCAGATTCTATCGGCACCGCTGGCTGGCGTCACGTCCAAGGCCCAGCTGATAGACCTTTGACAGTCGCTCCGCGGCAATGGAGCCCCGTTGGTTCAGGAAGACCAGCAATTCCCGGTGAAGCGATGTCGAATACAAAAGGTTTGCTAGCACGAGTTTATTACGCGAACCAAGGCGTCAAATGAAGTTCATGCAACTCATCTTTCCACTAACAAATGCCCCAAAAATCCACGAACTGCCAGCAATTCAAGCTTATGTTTTCCTCGGAGTTTTGATAGTTTTTTGCGTCGCCGGGAATTGCTGCAGGAAGACGAAACACCCGTGACAACAATTCAAGACGTTTGCAAGTTTCTGGAGACTTTTGCGCCGCTGGCACTCGCCGAGGCGTGGGACAACGTCGGTTTGCTGGTCGGAGACGACACAGGCTCCGTCGAACGTATCATGACCTGCCTCACCGTGACCCCCGATTCGGCGAAAGAGGCTATCGAAAAAGGGGCGGAACTGGTCGTTTCGCACCACCCCCTGCCCTTTCGTCCGCTCAAAACATTGACCAATGAGGATACGGCTGGTCGACTTCTCTGGTCGTTGGCCTCCAATCAAATCAGCATCTACAGTCCGCACACGGCGTTCGATTCCACGACCAAGGGCATCAATCAATCTTTGGCGGAAGGACTGCAGCTCCAGGAAATCCGACCGTTGATCGAGTCCGCCGAGCTCGGACCGAAACTGGGTACCGGCCGCTGGGGGCAGGTACCTGGCGACCACAACCTACAGCAACTCGCCGCAAGGATCAAGGATTTTCTGGGTCTGGACGAAGTTCGTGTCTGTGGCGACCTGTCAATGGATGTGACCAACGTGGCCGTCGCATGCGGTAGTGCCGGTCAGTTTCTCCCTGACGCGCGACGTGCTGACTGCGACGTTTTACTCACTGGAGAGGCGACATTTCATACCTGTCTGGAGGCCGAGGCGACGCGTGTTGGCCTGGTCCTCGTGGGGCATTATGCCAGTGAACGATTCGCCATCGAACGACTGGCTGATGTTCTCAACGCGGAATTCGATCAGGTGGATTCGTGGGCTAGCACCCGTGAATCCGATCCACTGCAAACAGTGCGGTGACTTACCGTGAGGATTCGCTTTTGGGCGATCGATGGTTCAAAGTCCGAACTTGGGGCGGATTGGGCGCGTGCGTCGCCGCCCGAAGTCACGATAATGAGCCAGTCACTCGCCATTGCCGCGAAGTACAGCCGCTTCGAAATGAGGATCGAAAGGGCGTGTTGACGCCAGTTTTCGGGATCGGAACGCGGAAAAACACGGAACGTCCTCGTAACCCGCCCTTTTTCGCCACGAGGCGTGCGTTGACCGCCGAGGTGGACCGCCTAGAATTCAGGGTTACACGGCAATTCAACGTTTCTTAATCAGAAATGGCACTTATGGGTGAACGCGCACTTACGGTCCTTCCGGTCTACAACGAGGTGGAGCACGTCCAAGGAGTTCTCGATGAGGTTTGCCGATTTAGCGAGCACATCTTAGTCGTCGACGACGGTTCCGAAGACGGGACCAGTGACCTGTTGTCTAGTCGCCATGACGTCGAACTGGTTCGCCACGGCGAGAATCGTGGTTACGGTGCCGCGCTGCGCACTGGATTCGACTACGGGATCGAGCACGCATACGACATGGTTATCACGATTGACTGTGACGGCCAGCATGAGCCGCAACGCATACCCAGGCTCCAGAAGGCAGCTCAGCACGCGGATATTGTCTCGGGAAGTCGGTATCTGCAGGAACATCCCAGTGACAGCATTCCGCCCATCGAGCGACGGCAGGTCAACCAAATCATCGCCGCTCACCTCAGCGAACATTTGGGGCTGGAGTTGACCGACGCCTTTTGCGGTTTCAAGGCCTACCGTATCGAGGCGCTCAAGAAACTCTCCTTGACCGAAGATGGGTATGCCATGCCTTTAGAGTTATGGGTCCAGGCAGCCCGATTGAATTTCAGGATCGTGGAAGTCCCGGTGCCATTGATTTACCTCGATAAGAATCGGTCTTTCGGCGAGTCGCTCGATAATGCCGCCATTCGCCTAGCCTACTATCGGGATGTCATCCAGCGCAGCCTGCATGCGTCGGAGGGTCGCCGCGCGCCAGCTAGCTGTTCCGAAAGCGTCGAATGTCCGTAGCCTCGAAAGCCCCACGTCGACGACGTTGGCGTGCTCCCAACCAACACGGTGGCGCGCTGGTTGAACCAGCGGTCGACGTCGCCATCTCGCATTTGGGCTCGCGCGGCGAGATCGACGGGGCCGACTCGGTCTACTTCTGCGGAATACCGCTTTCCGAGCTGAGACGGACGGCAAGACGTGAGTTCATCGAGTCCGCTTGGCGGCATACCTCGGTTTATCGGCACGATGTGGCGGCCGATTTCACTGATCTGGATCGACCGATTCTGCTATCCGGTCATCAACCGGAGCTATTTCACACGGGCGTCTGGTTCAAGAACTTCGTGCTCCACGACGTGGCACGCCGCTGCGGGGCCGCGCCAATTCATCTCAATATCGACAACGATCTGTGCAGCTCGGTCGGGGTTCGCGTCCCGGCCGGAGACTTGGCGAGTCCCCACGTCGATTTCGTAGCGATGGACCAGCCTACGCCGACTCCAGTTCCCTATGAGGAGCGAAACATCCAGGACCCCACGACGTTCGCGCAATTTGCCGAGAACGTTGCGCGGCGGCTGTCATCGTTTGCCAATGATCCTATTCTCTGCTCCCTTTGGCCGGTGGTGCTGGATCAGATCGCCGAGACCCAGAACATCGGCGAATTGCTTTCGCGCTCCAGGCATCAGCTCGAAGCCACGTGGGGACTGGAGACTTGTGAAATGCCACTTTCGACGGCCTGCGATACCGACACGTTTCGCCGGTTCGCGTTGGAGATTCTGCGCAACGCAGAGTCGTTCGCCCAGACCTACAACGCGATTTTGGCCGATTACCGCCAGCGACATCGACTGAGAAGCCGCACCCATCCAGTCCCCAATTTGGCCATCGAGTCGGATTGGATCGAAACTCCATTCTGGGTGTGGACGACGGATCAGCCACAACGGATGCGACTGTTCGCATCATACGCCGACGGTTGCTTGCGGTTGCAGGGGCGCTCGACTCATCATGGTTTGGCTCCCTCCTCGACCGTCTCGGTGCTTCTCCCGGCTGATTCCGAGTGTGATGGGGCAGCCTATGACGCAGCGTTAGAAACATGGCGTCATTGGCGTCATGGAGGTCTCAAGATCCGGCCGCGGGCGCTGATGACCACTCTCTACTCGCGATTGTTCGTGGGAGATCTGTTTTTGCACGGCATCGGTGGCTCGAAGTACGATGAGATGACGGACGAGCTTTCGCGGCGATTTTTTGCCGTGCAACCGCCTCCCTACATGACGGTCACCGCGACGTTCAAGCTTCCAGTTTCGGTCCCGCCAGTCGCGGACGATGATGTGCGGCGTATCGATGGAGAGCTGCGTGAGCTTTGGTATCACCCTGAGAAATATGTGACCGAAGCCGGTGCGACGGACCCCGCCGAATCGGCCCAGTTGGCGGCCAACAAACGCCAACTGGTCAACGATCCATCTCCACCGGAACGGCGCAAGTGGCGCCACGACCGAATCACTGAGGTGAACGACCAGCTTCGACAGCGAGTCTCCCCGTTACGTGATGTGCTGTTGGAAGAACAATCAAGCCTAGTGGACCAACTTTCCGCGGCTCACTTGCTTGAATCCCGTGAGTTTTCTTTCTGCCTCTTCTCTGAAGAAACGCTCAGGAAGCCGATGATACAGCTGGCGCGGCGAAGTTAGCCGGTGGCCTTTTTTGGTTTGACAATCGTTATTTGTCATTGAAGGAGAGGATGAGGGAATGCCGCCAAATAGAAAATAACTAATGACAAATCGAACGACTTGATACTTCGACATTCGACAAAAGGCGCCGTGGTATCGTGATTCACCGGCGGCTGTAAGCCGCCGCTACCACGCCTTCGGCGAATACTTACGGTAAGATGGCCGTAGTTTGTTGGGGACGTCTCAGTTACGTCGCAAATGGTCGACGTCATGAACAATCCGGGCTAGGCGTCTACCGATTCCATTCATTGCGACTGACGTGCGCTGCACGCGTCACACGGTAATCCGTTTGCGCAGTACGAGCTCCCGCAACCAGCCTAGCGCCTCACGGTATTCGGCGTGCCGTTGCTGAGGAATCGATTCGCCGTGGACAGCGGCTGGGAGGTGAAACTCGCGCCACGGACCTCCGTAGGCGGCGCAGACGGCTTGCTGGCAGCGGTAGGGCACCGTTCGATCGGCACCCGAAGTAATGAACAGGGCTGGCACGGTGCACTTGGCCGCGTTTGATAAGGCATTCATCTCACTAGGTAAACCGCTGGCCAATAGCAGCGCCGGTAGCCACAGAGTCCATTTGCCATAGCGCGTGAGGATGACCCGACGCAGGTCAGGGGGGTCACGCAGCAAAAGCCCATCGACGTCAAGCTCAGTGGCTAGGGCCAGCGCCGTGGTCGCGCCGAGGCTGCTGCCGACAAGAAGGATCGGCCCGTCGCTGTTCAGGCTGCGAATCTTCTGGTGGATAGATCGGCCCGCTTGCAAAAAGCCTTTCAGGGATGCACAACCCTGGCTGCCGCCATACCCGGGCGGGTTTGCAACCCAAAACTGTCCGCCTACGTCCGGCCAGGTGTCATAGGGATGCGCTGATACCGATTCCGCCCGACCACTGACGCCGAGCAGGCGAATGACCGACAGTTCAGGGAACAGTGCGGAGGTCGAGGCATCGCAATCCACGGGCCGGGCATCGATCAACGGTGCAGAGGTCGAAGCATCGCAATCCACCGGCCGGGCATCGATCTGATAGGCCCATGCCTCGATTGTGACGCCCCCGCATTCTAGCTGATGCGTCGGATTTGGTCCGAGGATTGGGTTTCGGGTCGGTCGAAGAATCAGTTGGTCCAGCAACGGCGTTATGGGTCGCATTGATTCGCGGTATTCCGTGGCTCGCCACCGATATCACGGTGAATGATATCAGTGAACCCGTTGACCCGGCACGGCGCCGTCATCGACTGACAATACGAATACATCTTTGGCTCCAGGTCCAGCTGCCAGAATCATCCCTTCGCTAACACCGAATTTCATTTTGCGCGGTGCAAGATTGGCCGCCATGACCATTTTCCGGCCAACCAGCTCGGCTGGATCGTAGGCCTCCTTGATCCCAGCGAACACGGTTCGGCGCTCGTCGCCCCCTAGACTCAACGTCAGTTTCAGAAGCTTATTGGCATCCGGCACGTCTTCTGCCGCAGCCACTTCAACGACCCGCAAATCCAACTTGACAAAGTCGTCAAACGTGATTTGGTCGGCCAACGGTTCGGCGACCAAATCCGGTGAGCTGCTTATTGGGGTGGCTTCAATGGCCGCATTTTCGGCGGCCATGTCGCTTGGTTTGCTTTCGTCAATCATGGCATCCAGGTCCTTTCGTTCCACGCGCTTCATGAGGTGTTTGAACTTATTGATGGGTTGCCCCACCAGTGGCTGTTGGGACTGATCCCAACTGATAATGGGATCGTCCAGCAATTCGCCAGCTTGCTGGGCAAGTCTCGGCAGCACGGGAGACAAATACACCACCAATTGGCGAAAGAGATTCAATGCGACCGTGCAGATGTCCTGCAATCGTTGTTGCTGGTCCGTGTCGTCCTTTAACTTCCAAGGCTCACTGGATTCAACGAACGGATTGGCGCGGTCCGCCAATTCCATGATCAGTCGCATGGCGCGATTGTAGTCGCAGTTCTCGTAGGCACTGGCGATCTCGGCACCAACGCTCGCTCCGTTTTCAAATAACCCACCGTCATCTGGATAGGACGCTGACAACCCAGCGGACTTGATGAACCTAGCCGTGCGGCTGGCCAGATTTACCAACTTTCCCACCAGGTCCGAATTGATCTTGCTGACGAATTCGTCCAACGACAAATCAAGGTCATCCAATCGGGGCCCCAGTTTTGACGCGTAATAATATCGCAGGTAAGCCGGGTCCAAGTGTTTGAGGTAGGTGGATGCCTGGACAAACGTGCCTTTGCTCTTCGACATTTTTTCGCCGCCGACGGTTAAGAATCCGTGGATGTGAACCTTGGTGGGCAATTGAAAACCGACCGTCTTGAGCATGCCGGGCCAAAAGAGCGTGTGGAAGTAGGTGATGTCTTTGCCAATGAAGTGATGAATCTCGGTATCAGCGTTCTGCCACCAATCTTCAAGCCGCTGGCTATTGCGGTCGCACCACTGCTGAGTGGATGCCACATAGCCGATGGGAGCGTCAAACCACACGTACCAATAATTGCCGGGACTGTCTGGAATCTCGAAACCGAAGTAGGGTGCCGGACGCGAGATGTCCCAATCTCGCAACGGGTCGTTGAGGAAATGGCCCTTCAGATAGTTGGCCACCTCAGCCTGTAAGTGCTCGCCCGATTGGGACCAGTCGTCCAAGAATCCACGCAGTTGATCCAGCTCGACGAATAAGTGATCCGATTCTCGCAATTGGGGTGTTGAGCCTGAAAGCGCGCTGACCGGATCGATCAGATCGGTGGGCGCGTAGGTGTGCCCACACTCGCAACTGTCCCCAGGTTGATCCTGCCGACCGCATTTGGGGCACGTCCCGCGTACGAAACGATCCGCCAAAAAGGTGCCGGCTTCAGGATCGAACAGCTGGGAGATTGTTTTTTCCGTGACCAGGCCCGAGTCGCGGAGGGCCTTCCAAAACCGCCCGCACAGTTCACGGTTCTCTGAACTGTTGGTGCTGCCATAATTGTCAAATCGGATATCAAAACCAGCAAAATCGCGCTCGTGCTGTTGCTGTATTTCCGCAATCAGCGCTTCCTCGCCGCGCTCCTCCTGCCGAGCCCTGATCATGATGGCCGTGCCGTGGGTATCGTCGGCACAAACGAAGAGCACTTGGTGGCCCCGCAGGCGTTGGAACCGGACCCAGATGTCCGTTTGGATATATTCGACCAGATGCCCGATGTGGATGGGGCCGTTGGCGTACGGCAGGGCAGCCGTCACCAAGATTCTACGTTGCGACATGGGGAATCCGTTTCTTCTTCTGCCAGTCCGGTCTCCGTGCGAGGATGGTCTCCGTGCGAGGATGGTCTCTTGTCGAAAATGACTGCTATATCTGGATGGATTGACTTCGTTCGCTTTGCTGGACCACGGACTGGAAATGGCGAGCTAGCACATCTTGCGACCAGGACCGTTTTTGCTTACCCCCCTTTAATGGGATGCAATCGCCACCAGCAGGTTCGCAAGCCAGCCAGGGAAGTATGTCAAACGAAGCCTTATTTCGCGAGGGGAATCCGGCATTCTATATGATTTGGCTCGCGATTGAGTCCCCTCGATCCCTGTGCTTGTCACAGTGCAACGCAGATCCAGAGTGTGAATGGCGTTAACTCAACGTCGAAATCGCCGTGGGTGCCGTCGGATTCGACTCCAAGCCGCAGGCAGCGGCAGTGCAAGGCGGCGGTGGCGGCAGTGGCTGTATAGCGGGCGATCAAAAATCAAAAATGACCTTGCCACAAAAAGTCGTTCTCGCGACAGTACCCGCCCGCAACTGAACGGAGACCGGGGCGAGTGGATTGTCTTCCAAGAATGGGAACGGCCCTTTGGTAGTTCAGCTTGCCCTTAGGTCAACCGAGCGTTGCCCTATACCGTCGACACTACGTGGACGGTCAACTCGACCCCTCGCGTGTTGCCTCCCTGGTCGGAAGTGCCCCAGCGGAGTCTCACGCAATTGAGGCGTCGTGATTCATGGAGGAAATGAATGTTTTCTGCGCAAGCGTTGGTCTGCTGTCTCGTGCTCCACGGTGCGACTCGCATGGAGCTGGTGGAATTCACGGCTCCGTGGTGTGGTGCCTGTCGACAGATGGAAGTGACGGTCGATCGCCTGGCGGCCGCTGGCATCCCTGTGCGCAAAATCAATGTGGATTTGCACCGTGACTGGGCCGAGAAAATGGGCATTCAGGGCTTGCCGACGTTCATGTTGGTCGCCGATGGTAAAGAGGTTTCGCGGATCAAAGGGGGAACCAGTTACCAGGATTTGGTCCAACTCGCCGCACCGATCGCTCGCAACGCCCAAGAAGAGGCCCAGCAGGTGATTCGCTCCCAGTCGCCGGCGCCACAGAGTCCCGCGTCTCGATTCGGCGGCGCCTTGGCAAAGTTGACGAAATTTGGGCAACGCCCGGACTCGCCTTGCAATTGCCAGGGGGCTTGCGTGTGTAATGCAGGCGGGACACACGACGCGCGTCAGGTGACGCTGTCGACACCCAACGCCGCTGTCGGAATACCAGCCTCGTTGACCAGTCCATCACCGGCTCGTTCATCCACGTCGATCGACGTCGCCGACAGGGCGATCGCCAACGCACTGAACAGTAGCGTCCGACTCAAGATCGGCGATCCCGACGGCTTTTCCTATGGAACTGGAACGATCGTCGATGTGCATGATGGGGAAGCCTTGGTACTCACTTGTGGCCACATCTTCCGCTCGTCTCAGGGGAAGGGATCGATCATGTGCGATCTCTTTGTGGGCCCCATCCCGATCAGTGTTCCAGGCGAGTTGGTGGACTATGACCTCCGGCGCGACGTCGGATTGGTGAGCCTGCGTCCGGGCGTTCCGGTGACTGCGATGCAGATCGGTGGAGCGGGTCAGGTTCCCCACGAAGGAGAACGCGTTTTCGCCGTTGGGTGCGACCGTGGCGCTGACCCTTCCGTGATCCGCAATCGTGTACTGGCGGTCAACCGCTATCACGGACCCGCCAACCTGGTGGTAGGGGGCCGACCAATCGACGGTCGAAGTGGCGGCGGCCTGTTCAACGAAAGAGGCGCATTGATCGGCGTTTGCAATGCGGCCGACCAGGTCGATGACGAAGGACTTTACGCCGCGCTAGGGCCGATCCACGCGCAACTGGACGCGGTCAATTTAGGGCATTTGTACCGCAACAAGGGTAGTCATTTGTTGGCCAGTCAACCGGCGGCCGTTCGTCAACCGGCGGCCGAAACGCACCCCGCGGCAGGGCAAAATCCAACGACACCTCAGCCCGGTGATGCGCTCGCGGCGGTCCTATCTCCGTCGACCGCCGGCACAATGGTGGCGCCAGCGGTGTTCGATTCAACGACGGGCAACGGATCGGGAACGGAAGTGATTTGCATAGTCCGAGCCCGCGGACAGACCGGTGAGGGCAATCAGGTCCTGGTTTTAGAACATCCCTCACCTCAGCTACTGGACCAACTGACTCGGGAATACAACCGCCGCGGTCCTCACGTCAACACAGACTTGCACTCGCCACGAGTGGGTAGAATCGCCACGCCACCGGCCGAACCGGCGCTGATAAGGTAGGTGGGTACGAGTCGAAGGTGAGCGGCCTTGATCATAACTCGGACAAATGCTGACATAGATTGCAATGCCACCTTAACACTAGCCTGACGCGCAAGCGAGGAGAGGGGCCGTTGCCCCGCGAAC
>Ga0310121_10000225_pt1 | contig 61620 bp, 41 predicted proteins | sample CB27_Tmax_986_MG_FD_203504 | JGI IMG/M metagenome (GOLD analysis project Ga0310121, IMG submission 203504) | Marine microbial communities from Western Arctic Ocean, Canada - CB27_Tmax_986 | ecosystem: Environmental > Aquatic > Marine > Oceanic | place: Canada: Western Arctic Ocean | collected... | reverse complement strand
CTTCGGTCTGTCTTTCCCGGTTGACGGTCGACATCCGGGTGCGGGCGTCGAGCCAGAGGCGATGCCATTCGGCGGGGTCGCGCAGTTCGCTTGCCGGGTCTTTGCGGCTGCGGGCGACGAAGCCGGGGAAGGCGCTTCGGCCGGTAGGCTGATCGGTGGGGTTGTAGCGCAAGTCCAGGCTCCAGCGGACCTCGTCGCTTACGTTAGAATAGGAGCCGTGGACGGTCTCCCGGTGTAGAAAGACCACGTCGCCGCGTTCGACCGGCAGCGGGATGGCCTGGTCGTCGGCGAAGAGCTTTTCGGGGATCTGCGAGCCGCCGGCAAACTCGGGGCGGTTGTCCATGTAGTGATTGCAGTGGGGCAACAAGCCGTTTTGGTGCGAGCGGGGCACGACCATCAGCGGGCCTTTTTCGATGGGCGTGTCCTCGAGGGAAAACCAGACCGTCACCACATTGGTGTCGTCGGCCTCCGCGGTGAGCACGCCGTAGTCCTGGTGCCACTCCGTGGGGCCGAGGATGGGGTTTCCGTACTCGTTTTTGGGCAGGTGGTGCTCGGGCGGTTTGATGCGCACGTGCTGGGCGGGATTGGAATAGATCTTGGGGCCGATGAGCGATTCGACAGCGTCGAGCAGGTCGGGGTCGGTCAAGGCGCCGAAGACGGCCGGACCGGCCCAGAACGGGGTGTCGAGATGGACGCCCTGGAAGGGCAGCGAGAAATCGAAGAACTGGCTGTGAATCTGGCCGGTGTCGATGCAGATCTGGATGTAGCGGTCGCTGAAATTGAGCTCTTCGTAGCGCGAGCGGATCTCGCCGCTCCGGTACAGCTCGTCCGCGAGGCGATCCAGGACGGAAGCGTATTCCTCAATGACCGGGTCCAGGGTTCTGACCGGGTCCATCACGGCCTTGGCAACGAGGTACCCCTCGGTGGCGAAGTGATTGAGTTGGTCTTGAGTCAGCGCTGGCATGGCGGTATCTGCTGAAATATGAGGCATTTTGACACGCTACTGCAAGGGGATTCGGCGTTCTGTCCTGAGGAGGGGCGGTTTCTCCGGTTGACGAGTACGCGCGACGAGTACGGATGACGACGGAAGAGTCTCGGAATCGTAGTCGTACTCGTCAACCGAGTCCCTCTCCAATCCTAAGGATATCACCGCTGTCGGTCACGCGATACAGTCGCAACCATTCTGCTCCTTCGGTGTTTGGCTGGTGGAGTGCCATCAGCAGCTGTCCACCAAACGACTCGAAGATCATGCCGTGTCCGCCGTTTTTCGCGTAGATCAATTTGTGGTCCGCCCATGGCCCGTTGATTTTTTCCGACTGGGATCTGGACAGGACGACGCAGTAGTCGCGGCCGGGAATAAACGTAGACCAGATCATGAACAGCCTGCCGCTCTTTGCGCTTCGATATAGAAAGCACCCATCTGTGATCTTGCCTTCACCGGGAGCGGAAGAGGCGCCCGGCGCATCGGAAGCCTTGAACAGAACGGCGGGCGTCCCGATGGTGCCGGAAAGGTCGTCCTTCAGTTGGACGACATTAATCGTGCCGTCGATTTGTTGCACCCATTCGTGGCAGAAGACCATGTAGGGCGTGTCGTCCTCGACGAACAGCGTTCCGTCCAGCGCCATCCAGCCCGGTGGCGTGTGCGATGCGCCCTTGAGCGGATGGAAGGGGCCTGCAGGAGTGCCCGCAGAATAGATGTACGTCCCGCGTTCGTGCAAGTCCGGCCAGTCGGCGGATTCAACGGGCTTCTGATTCGTAATCGGTCTCTTGAAGGTGAGGGTTACGAAGAGATAAAATCTGCCGCCGTATTCGTGCACCTCGGGCGCCCAGACGGATTGAATGCCGGCATCTTCCGGCAATGTCAGAACCGGTTGAGGATCCTGCTAGTGGATCAGGTCCTTGCTCGTGTAGGCTTCGACTCCCAGAAAGTTGCTGTGCCGGCGGTTGCCTGATTGAGCATAGCGATAGTACGTTCCCGCCTTTGCATCCGGGTAGATGAACGGATCCCTGATTCGGATGTCCTGGACCTCCTTCAACCCCTGCAGTGCCCGGTGTTTGCCCAGGGAATACACGGAATCCTTTGCGCTTCGCCTGTTGAGTCCTACTGCTCAACCCACTCGATTGTCTCCGGAAGCTCACCGATTTCGGTAAACCCATGGACCGCCGCGATGCCTTGTTCGAGCGGAATGACCCATTTCCGGGGAAACTCGGTCTTGTGCTTCAAGGCGACGAACGCCGTCAGCACCGGAGTCTCGTCCTCGCTGGATCCTTTGCTAGCGTAATAGGGCGGACTGTGGTGACTGTAGGTGAAAATAACGACGGTTTCGTCTGAACCCACCACCAGGCTCACGTAGTTGCCGTTCGGTGCGGTGAAGGAGATAATATTCAGGCGATCCAGGCTGGACGCTTCGTCGGCAGCGCTTTCGATCAACGCGTCGATTTCGTCGGATGACTCTGCGACCGTGGCAGCCTCGTTTTCGTGGACCGAAACGGGAATTTTCATTGAATCAACGCGCGGGTCTGCATACGCCCTGTATTGACAGGCGATATTCGCGGAATTCTGTTCACTCTTTTGGTCGTCAAAGCTGATGATCCCACTTAGACGTTCGCAACCGTACCATGACTTCACGAACTACCGCACGTAAAATAATTTTTGCAGCAAATGACACAATACCTCGAACCGCTTGATCCCGGCTTGGCCATACGGGAAAGCCTCGACGCCTGGACACGCCGCCGCCCGCGCCTGGCCTTCGAGTCCCAGACCCTGCGGGCCGCGCGCGCTTGGCAGCGAAAGGCGCGGGCCCGGTTTCTGGAGATTCTGGGCCCGCCGCCGCCACGGGTGGCCCTTCGACGCCAGGTTCTGGAGTCGAGGCGCATGGACGGATACACGCGCACGAGGTTCACGCTGACCACCGCGCCGAAACTGAAGGCGCTATGCTGGCTGTGTTTGCCGGATGGTGTACACCGCAACGATCCACAGCCGGCGCTGGTAGCCACGCCGGGTCACGGGTTCGGCTGCACGTAATTTCCTCGGGTCCTTTTCTCCTGTCTTAGCCAGGCGGGCGTAGTCGGCCTGGTACTGGGCCGCGTAGGCATAGCGATGCTCGTTTGTTTCGTTCGTAAATGACCGGAGGTAGGTGCTTCGGTCGAAAATGCAGACGTCTCCCTCCTTCATGGCCGGGAGAGGGATGCCGTTGTCCGGTTCGACCACGGCCTCACGGTGACCGGGAACCGTCTCGGACTCTTTCGACGGCTGCGTCCCGAGAAGATGGCTTCCGGGTGCGACCCACAGGATCGCCTTGTCGGGTGTGATGTCGCAGAGGGCCACAAATACGTTCAAGGCCGCGCCGATCACCTGGTCGTACTGGTTATCCTGATGCCAGGGGAGTCCGGTGCCGCCTCCGGCCGGGACCACCGCCAGCATGCCGAAGTAGACGCGGGCAGGGACTTCAAAAATCTGTTCGATGGCCGAAAGGATCGATGGCTCAATCAGAAGTTGATGGACATGTGCATGCTGCGTGGGGTTGGCAAAGTCAAAAATGATGGGATGCCAGGTACCCGCAGCCAGGTCCTCATCGGTAACGCCCGCATGCGCGAGCACGTCATCGATGACGGCATCCCGCGCCAAGCCGGGCACAACGAGGTATCCGTTCAGGAAGTAGTGCCTTAGCTGCTCGCCGGTGAGGGGAGACTTGATCATATCGATAATTCAGTCTGTACTTCGATTGCTAGCAAATCCGGATCGTCTCAACCTCCAGTAAGGCCCCCAGCTTGCGAATCCGGTCCGCAACATGCCCGACGCCCACCGCGCAATGATGGGCGGGGCCGTGGCTGCTCCAGGCGCCGACAAACTCGCGAACGCCGAGCGGGAATCTGTACCGGCTGTTGGTGTTGCCGATTTCCATGATCGGACCCGGCACCGATTCGCCCTCGGCCACCAGGAACTGCACCCTGGCGTCCCCCGCCTGAACCACCGACAGCAGCGTCACCGGTCCGTTTCGCACGGACATTTCCACGGACAATCCCTTGCCGACCTTGCCGTGGTAGACTTCCAGCGGCTTCACCCGTGTCCGCCCCTCCGCGATCGCGATGTGTCCCGGCCCGTCGTGGCCCATCAGCACCACGTCATCCTTGAAATCCATCAGGTAGAACTCGGTAAACGAACCGCCGCCGCCGAAGCTGTCCATGATCTTCATGGCGAGCGCGTTCTTCACCTCGTACTCGCCGGCCACCGGCACCCCGCGCGCCGTAAGCAGGGAGTTCCCGAGAATGATGGAACACATGGTTTCCTCGTTGGCCGGGTTTCCCGTCCCGGCGTAGAAATAGGCCAGTGAATTGAGACCGTGTTTTTCAACCATCCGGTCCAACGCCACCGATGTCCGCGCGGCATCCACCCACGCATCAATTTCCTTCCAGCAAGGATCTCCGTCCTCCAACACCCCGGTGATCTGGTGAAAGTCGATGCCGCAGCGGGAGAACACGTTTGCAATTTCCGGAACCGGGCAGGCGGTACAATGGGCCAGTCACTCCCCGGTCATTGCGGTTCGGTCCCCCATCGTGGACGGCGAGGCGGTTTTCATTTAGTTCCGCCAGAGCGATGAGGTCGACGCTTTCGTTCCGGTGGTAACTCACTGCGTGGTTTCGACCCATGCCGAGTCCTCTCACGCCTGCGCGGAGTACTGGTCATATGCTGGTCCTCGAATCGGTGGCGGTGCGTCTGGACGAGGTCGGAAATTCTAGCTATACCTGCTGAATTACAGAAAGCTCCGGCAGTGCGACGCAATTCCTACACCTACACGAATGGTTCTGTTTCCAGATGACCGCAACCACAGAAAACGGCGCCGCCACGCTGGTCCTTGATATCGGGAAAACCAATTCGAAGCTCCTCGTGATGTCGAAGCGGGGCGAGGTCCTCGGGGTTCTCAAGACCGACAGTTCTGCTCTGAAAGGGCTCCCATATCTTCATCTTGACACCGGGCGGGTCTGGTCGTGGCTGCTGGAGGCGATTGCCGAGTCGGTGAAGTCGCACCGCATCGATGCCATCGTCACCAGCACGCACGGCTGCACGGCAGCCCTGGTCGACGAGAATGACCTGGTGTTGCCGGTGATGGATTACGAAGTGGAGGTTCCGGAGGAGGTGAACCGGGCGTTCGAGCCGCTGATTCCGCCTTTCAGACAGACGCAGACACCGGACCTGCCGCAGGGGCTTAACCTTGCCCGGCAACTCTTCTGGCAACAGTGTGCGTTTCCCGATGAGTTCAGTCGGGTGAAAAATATCCTGATGTACCCGCAGTATTTCGGCTGGCGGCTGAGCGGTGTTGCCGCCGGCGAACTGACATCCGTCGGCTGCCACACCCACCTTTGGCATCCCGGCCGGCGGGACTTCACCGAGTTAGTCGATACGCAGGGGTGGCGTGAGCTCTTTCCGCCGATGCGCCCGGCCTTCGAGCCGCTGGGCCCGGTCGTGCCCGAGGTGGCCCGGGAGACGGGTCTGCCCGCAGATTGCATGGTCTATCCCGGCGTGCATGACTCCAATGCGAACTTCGCGCTCTACCTGCGCGGTCATCGAACACCGTTCAGCCTGATCTCCGCGGGCACGTGGGTCGTCATCATGAGCCCGCGCATGCCGCTGGATTCACTCGATCCGAACCGCGACACGATGGCGATCGTCGACGTGGAAGGAAACCCGCTTCCCACGGCACGCTACATGGGCGGGCGGGATTTTGAGCTTCTTACAAAAGGGGAGGGCGCCGGCATTCTGTTTACCGAGGCCGATCTTCTCCACGTGATCGAGCAGGGCAGCTTTGTGCTCCCCTCTCTCACGCCCGGCGGGCCGTTCATGGGAAGGAAAAGGGAAATGCGTGGGTCGGAGCCGGGCAAGCCGGCCGAGGCGGCGGCGCGCGCCACGCTCTACGTGGCCCTCATGACCGCGGCCAGTTGCCGGCTGATGCGGACGGACGGCGAGTTGATCATTGACGGCGGGTTCGCCAACAACGAGTGGTATTGCCGGCTGGTTGCCGCCCTCACGGGGCATGAACGCTGCCTCGTCAATCCCGATTCGCAGGGGACCGCCATCGGCGCGGGAATGCTCGCGTCGTGGGACCTGGCTGAAGTGGATTGGCCGCTGCAATTGCGCGAGATCGAGCCCTTCGCGCACGCTGAACTTGACCGGTACCGAAAAACGTGGGAAGCAGCGCTATGAGTTGGGGCCGAACCGTTCCGCCGATCGTCGACGACGAGCAGGTCGAGTTTTTCCGTCAGAATGGCTACCTCAAGGTCGAGGGTTTCGTGTCGGACGAAGAGTTGAATCGCCTGCAGGAAGAAACGATGGCCCTGGTCGACTATGGGCTGGCGGAATTCCGTGACGAACCCGGCTATTATTACGCCCCGTCGGAGACGGGGGAGGGCGTCGTCCTTTCCCGTATCGATTTCATTACGGGCCGCTGCGACTCCTGCAAGTGGCTGATCGGGCACCCCGACCTGCTGCGGATGGTGGAGCGGATCAGCGGAAAGGATTTCCTGTCGATCGGCGACGCCATGGTCGTGAAGGTCCCCGGCGAGGGAGCGCAGGTGACCTGGCATCGGGACCACGGCTCCGCCTGGGCCGGGACGCCGCAGAACTACAACGTCGACATCTACCTGGACGACGCGCCGGAGGAGACCTGCCTGTGGGCGATCCCGGGCAGCAACCTTTGGCCCGACGAAAAGGCCGCGCCGTTTCAACGAAAGGATTGTGTACCGTCCGAGGTACCGGAGGCGGTGCCTATGCTGATGAAGGCGGGCGACGTCATCCTGCATGACGCGCGGCTGATCCACGGATCGCCACGGACCTCTTCCGAGTCGATTCGCCGCACGTTCTATTGCTGGTTCTATTCCTTGAAGGCGCTGGAGCCCTTCGACGGCACGCCGGGCTACCAGGCGAAGCGCAGGCGAGCCCTGCACCAGTGTATCGAGGCGCGAAAGAAATCTCCTTACACGGCGGGTGAAGTGCCCTTCGAATACCGCGCCGAGGTCCCGGGCGCGACCCTGGACGGACCCGATGTCTCGCATATCTACACCGAACACGGATACTGGGATCCCGCCCGCGTCCTCCCGACGTCGGGCACAAAGCGATAGCCTCGGGCAGCGGCCGGGGGAACCGTGGGTCTTTTCACTTCGCCGTTGACCTCGGTACATACATTCAACCCGACGGACCCGTTGCCCAGCGGCATCGAGTCATCGGTACTGCATTGGATACGACCAGGGAATCAGAATCCTCCACACAGTCTGCGCGTTCACCATTGACCGCAAAGCGGATCGAGTACAGGTGTGGAATGGGCGGGTGGTTCCCGGTGCGCGGTCACGAGCGGCTAATGCGCCGCGCTACTTCGCCAAACCCGACCGCCCGGGAATTCGTAGGCATGGAGCGACGCCGGCTTCATGGTGTTGCTGTACCCCGGGGCATCCGGGAGTTGGTAGCGGCCATTTTTCATCAACACGGCATGCACGAAATGCTCATGCAAATGATCCGTGTGCTCGATCACGACATTCTCTAACGATGGCGCCACCGCCAGATAGTTGAACGCCGCCAGGTGCTGAACCTGCTCGCCCAGGCCAACACCACCGGCATGCGGACATACGGGAATGTCGAACTTCGCCGCCATCAGCAGGACGGCGAGCACTTCGTTGACGCCCCCCAGCCGGCAACTGTCAATCTGGCAGAAACTCATGGCGCCGGCCTGCATGAATTGCTTATAGAGCACCGCGTTGCTGATGCACTCCCCCGCCGCCACGCCGATGGGCGCCACAGCCTTGGCAATCCTCGCATGCGCAAGAATGTCATCGGGATGCGTCGGCTCCTCGATCCAGAGTGGATCGCAGGGCGCCAGCCGGGCCATGCACTCGATCGCCTGGTCGGCGCTCCACACCTGGTTGGCATCGACCATGAGGCGCCCCTCGGCTCCCATCACATCCCGTATCAGCGCCGCCCGGCGCACCTCGGCCTCAATGTCCACCCCGACCTTCATCTTGAAGGAGGTCCACCCATCCGCCATGTATTTCCTCACCCGGTCGCCGACCTGCGCATCGCTGTAACCGAGCCAGCCGGCACTTGAGGTGTACGACGGCAGTCCGGTTTCCACCAGCTCCGCAGCCCGGCCGCGCCGGCCCGCCACGTGCGCCTCCAGGATCTCTCGTGCCTCGGCCTCGGTGAGCGCGTCGTCGATATGCTGGAAGTCAATGCAATCGATGAGGGCTTGCGGGGACATGTCCGCCAGGAGTCGCCACAGGGGCTTACCCTCCGCCTTCGCCCGGAGGTCCCAGACGGCGTTGACCAGAGCGGCCGCGCCGAAGTGCACCACTCCCTTTTCCGGACCCAGCCAGCGCAGCTGTCCGTCATTGGTGAGGCTGAACCAGAAGGCACGCATGTCGGCGTAGATGTCCGCCAGTTCGCGGCCGATCACGAGATCCCTGAACGCCTCGATCATGGCCACGCAGACGTCGTTGCCGCGGCCCAACGTGAACGCGAGGCCGGTACCCGTCAGGCCTTCGGTTGCCGTCCGCAGTTCAACGTAGGCGCACGAGTAATCGGGGGCCGTGTGAATGGCATCCGAGCCGTGAAGCTCCTCCGACGTGGGAAAGCGAATATCCCGCACGGTCATGTCGGTGATGGTGATTCGCACGGTTCCTCCTACTCCGGAATTGGTGTCCGCCCGTGATCATTGGACGCGTAACCCGCCTCGATCATGGCCATGGTCCGGTAGGCATCTTCGAAATGGGTGACCAGGATCTCGTCCTCCCCCGCGGCGTAGCGCTGCAGGTTCGACATCGTACCCCGGAAGGCATCCGGGAACCAGCCGCCCACCAACGGCACCGGCTGCCAGGAAACGGGCGCATCGCCCGCCGGACGCCGTGCGATTTCCAACGTGTCCTTTTCCCCCTGGGGGTAGTTGATGAGGGCGCCGATGCGCACAACCGCCGCGGCCTTCAATCCCTCAACGCGCACGGCGGTGGCCTCATGCCGCGCCCCATAGGCCCATGTGTTGTTCAGTGACAGGCAGCAACGCGTGGCCCCGCCGTAATCCAGGATCGCGCTGGTGCGCGTCGTTTCGATGCCCGGGTATTCCGGGTGGGGAATTGACCGCGCGTAGACCCCTTCGGGTTCGCCGAGCAGGCTGCGGATCCAGTCGAAATAGTGGATCGAGGCGATCATCATCTCCACCCGGGCCTGCGACTTGAGAAAGGGGAACAAGTCCCAGGGCTCGAGGTAGTTCAGGTGAACATCTACGTCCACGATATCGCCCAGGACGCCGCGACGAATCAGGTCCCGCAGCGCCAGCATCATGGGGGCGAATCGAAGCTGGAAGTTTACCGCGGCGATCAACTCCCGTTCCCGACAGAGTTGCCGGATGCGCCGGGCATCTTCCAGGTTGGCACCCATTGGTTTTTGCATCAATACGGTGGCGCCCACCGGCAGACGCTCGACGACGGAAGCCAGTCGATCGGGCGGCACGGCAATGTCGAAGACGATGCCCTCCCGCTCCACGGCTTCGTCCAGCGAGTCGCAGACGCGGGGAATGCCGTGGGCCTCCGCCGTCTTCACGCTGCGCCCGCGATCCACGTCGAATACCGAGGCGACCTCAAAGCCGCAGGCGGCATACGCCGGAAGATGGGCGTCATTGACGATGCCGCCCGCCCCGATCACCACGATCGGCCGCGGCGCCGACGGCAACGGCCAACGCTGCTGCAGTTCCCGGATGGTCGCGCTGGAGATCATCGAAGCGAAGTCAGGTCAGGCCACTGCCACGGCCTCTTCCACCTTCCCCTGTACTGCCGCGACCTTTCCTTCCACCATGCGCAGGTACACATATGCCCCGCGGAAATCGATACGGAACGCCGGCGTTTCCAGTACCGCCCGCCGCCCGGGGCCCTCGTCGGGAAAGGCCGCCATGCCCGGATCCGGATTGGCCATGGAGAAACGCCGCCCCGGCGGATAGTAGGCCTCCGTTCCGCCGTCGACGGCGGTCTTGATGCGCCGGTAGAGATTCCGGGCCCAGTCATACCGGGCAACCTTCTCGCGGATGGCCTCAACGTCGGCCAACGTGAAGACCAGGTTGGGGTGATGATGTGGCTCTCCGTGCTCCATGCGCATAGTGTCGTGGAGAAATCAGTCGGAATCCACCCCAAAGTAGCAAGCTGTCCACACGCCTTCTACCCACCGGGCATGCCACCATCGTGTGGCAGAACCAAGGGTTGGCGAGGATATCGGTGAAAGGGTTGAAGGATTCGTGATGTGTTCACGTCATTCGGATTGACGGTGCGTGGCGGGGGAATTTCCTATCTGGCAAACGGGTAAACACCCGTGATCAACGTACGGTCCCGAAACCGTCCATTCGCGAACGGCTCGAGTTCCTTCGGCTTCTCACCGCTCGAGATGTACTCCGCCATCGTTCTGCCGATCCAGGGCGCCAGATGAAATCCTCCACCGCTGAAGCCGGAGGCGACGAACAGACCTCCGGCGCTCTCGATTTCATCGAACGTGGGCAACCAATCTTCCGTAACGTCGTAAACGCACGCAAAGCCGCTCTTCCAGTAGCCCTTTCGGTAGGCCGGGACTCTCCGGGATACTCTCTCGTGCAGGTCGCGCACGGTCTCGAGAGTGTTTCCCTGACGGAGGTTGTCAGGGTCGCCCCGGTCCAGGCTATCGCGATCCGGGTGCCTCATCGCTTCCAGATATCCGACGTACGATTGATCCCGACCCTGGGGCCTGTAATAAACGAGGTTGTGCTTGTCGTCGATCACCGGATGATCACCGTGCTCCGCCGGCGGTCGCCTCAGGAAAATCGCCTCCGTCCGGTGAGGATAGACGGCGATCTGGGCGTGGAGATCTCGCAAGAGCGTATTCGTCCACACACCGGTCGCCAGGAAAACTTTCGCCGAATTGATGACGCCGCCCGTTGTCACAACTCCGGAAACTTGTCCATTCGTCACGTTCAACGAGTTGACCTGAACGCCCTCGCATACCTGAACCCCTTCCCGGATCGCCGCATCGGCGAGCGCCCGGGTGACGGCCATGGGGTCGATATATCCCGCCGCTGCTTCGAACAGATACGTCGCCGGTTCCCGACACTCCATCGGCGGGAAGATCGCCCGAGCCTCGTCCTCCCCGATGACGTGACTATAGCTACCGATGCTCTCCAAGCGGGCGGCGTGTTCGGTAACGAGGTCTTTGACCTCCCGCGGAAAGATCACGAGGTAGCCAACTCTGTGGAACGGAATGTCCTCGCCTACCGTCTCCTTGAAGTTCTGAAAAAAATCAAGCGACTCCTTGGCCGCCCGTGCTGCTTCGATCACCGGCGTATGCGTGCGCGCGATTCCTGCCGCGTGTCCCGACTGTCCACTTCCGATGAGATTTTTCTCGACGAGGACAACCCGGACGCCAAGTCGAGCCAGGTGAAGCGCTGTACTCGTTCCGGTCGACCCTCCGCCGACGATCACGACATCGGTTGTTTCCGTCATGCTCACGCACCTTGAGACCTTTCGATTCAGGAAGGATCATGCCACACGCTCCCCGGGATTGCCAAGGCTCTGATCCACGAAAACCCAGGACTCAGACGAAGTCGCAATTGGAATGGGGATCCGATCCCGAAGCCTCTAACGACAGCCCCTGTCCCTCGATGACCTTGAGAATGTTCTTCTGGAGCAGGGCCCGCTCTTCGTAGGCACGGAAATTCCACAGGTTCGCCCGCACCCTCTTGAGAGCTCGGTCGATGTCTCGTTACCGATACTCAAGGAGCTTCCGCTACGGTTGATACCTCTGCGTGTGGTAACTTGCGGGAGAATACTGCCGGTTTGCCCCCGGTTTGTCCTACGCTCCTCAAAGAGCCTTGGCTGCCTGTGTCCGCTCGAAGCCTTCCAGCATGGGCGACTTCACCTGTTTCATCCAGTTGTGCAGGTGGGTCTTCAGGGTCTGGGCGCGATCGCGGACCGCCGGGTCGCGGATCCGGTTGCGGAGTTCCCCGGGATCGGTGGCCAGGTCGTAGTACTCGTCGGTGCCGCCGAAATTGTAGACGAACTTTTCCCGACCCGAGTGTGCCATGGCCTGGGGATAGAAGTCCCACTGCAGCCACAGTTCGCAGATGATCGCCTCGCGGCCGAGATTCGCAGCCTCGCCGCGCAGGACCGGGAGCAGGCTGCGGGCGGAGCCGCCCGGCGGGACGGGCGCCCCGGCCACCTCCCACATCGTGGCGCCCATGTCCATGTTATAGACCAGGGCGTCGCTTCGGCCGGGCCGGACCGTGCCCGGCCAGCGCACGATGAGGGGCACGCGATAAATGTCGTCGTACATGAACGGCCCCTTGTCGTAGATCCCGTGTGCTCCCAGGCTGTCGCCGTGGTCGGACGTGTAGACCACGATGGTGTTCTCCGCCAGTCCCAGCTCGTCGAGTGCGGCCAGCATCCGTCCCACCTGGGCGTCAATGCAGCTCACGTAGCCGAGGTAGGAGGCGATGAATCGACGCTGGACATCCTCCGGATGGGTGGCGATCCCCCATCCGCCCGACATGTTGGCGTGGATCTCCGGCTTGTTCTCGCCCAGCACGCCGAAGTTCTCCGGCAACTGCAGCGCTGCCGGATCGTACATCGAGTAGTAGGGTTCGGTGACGATGCAGGGAATGTGCGGGCCCCAGAACTCGCAGCGCAGGAAGAACGGCCGCTCGCCGGCCCTTGCCGCGGACGCTACCTCGCGCATCGACTCGATGGTCTTCTCCGCCACGAAGTAGGGTAGGCTCCCCTCCACAGGCCCCGCCAGCCGCGCGGACTTGGGCTCGAAGGGCGAACCGCCCATGGGGTGCAGTGCATTGATCTCCTCGCTGAACTCCAGCTCACGGGGAAGACCGATCGAGACGCGATAATCCCGGTAGTCCTCCTCGTCCCAGATCTGTCCGAACCCCGGCCAATCCGGCCCCTCGAATCCAAAGTGGCTGGGACGGTCTTCCCATTCAGGAAGAACATGCCACTTGCCGACATGCACGCACCGGTAGCCCGCCTCCTTCAGGGCGGGGACCCAGGTGGGAAGCGGGACCTCCTTCTTCGTGATCTCCCGAAACGGCATGGTGAACTCCATGTCGCCGTTCCCGATCACGCTCCCCTCGCTGGGCAGTTTGCCGGTGAGGATCGAGGCACGGGTCGGTGCGCAGACCGCCATGGGAGAAAAAGCCTGGTCGAAGACCATCGACTCCGCTGCCAGCGCATCGACATGCGGCGTGCGGCAGTTTACGGAACCGTAGCACCCGATCGAGCCGCGGTGCTGCTCGTCGGTGCCGATCCAGAGGATGTTGGGGGGAGGGTTCAAAGGCTCGGGGGCTTGCCAGTCGGCTCAGGAATGGTTCAGGGTTCAGAAGGTCTCGGGCGCCGCATATGTGATTTCACTTTGTCGTAAGCTTTGTCGATCGGCCCGGCCAACGACTTCTTTGTCCTTTCATGGGCGGCGGGGGCCCGTAGCTCCGTTAGCCGTTTCGACGAAAGAAGTCGTGGTTGGACCCTGTCATTCGTGAAAGCATAGGATCGGATTCATCGCGTGGCAACTTGAACGACCCGCGCTCATCGCAGGTCAACCTCGACCACCGGGTAGGATTCCACCCCGTGGACCTGGATGCCGCTCGGGGTGTAGGAGCGGATGGTGGCATCGCCCACCGGGGCGTACTTGCGGCAGAGATTGATGCCCATCCGATGCACGCGGCCCGGCTCGACCTCGACGTCCTCCCACGGGATGTGGATTTCCACGGCCCACCTGTCTTCCGTGCGCGAGGTGGCGGACGTCATGGATCCGTCCCAATCCCCGGCTCCCTCCCAGTCCGGCTTCTGCGTCTTCGTGTCAACGTATTTTCGGTCTCCCTCAACGCCCTCGACGTTGACGATGAACTGGTAGTAGTTGTTCCGGTCAAGGTCGGGGTCAAGGAAGAGCTCGACGCACTCGTCCTGCCATAGAAGCGGGTCGTCACGCTCCTGGTGATCGGCACGCAACGCCTCTCCCGCCCGCGTCCGGCACGTCATGCCGACGTACAGCCCCTTCGCATCGTAGACCAGGCGGACTTCCTGGTTCACAAGCGGGACGAAACCGGTGGTGTCGTCGAGAAACGGGGTGAAAGCCTTCGTATCCTGCCAGGCTTCCTCGTCGAGTTTTCCATCGATCACCGGCGCTTCGGCAACGCGGGCCGGGGCCAGCGCGGTCTCCGGCCGCACGACGCTGATCATGCTCCGGCTTGAATAGAGCGGGTGGGACTCCAAGGCAAAGACCAGATCGCGCAATCCGGGTTCACAATCAGCGGCGACATCGATCGCGACCGTGAAATTTCTTGTTTCGCCGGGCGGCACCTCGAACCCCTGTTTCGCTTCCGCGGCCGTGATTCCGTCCGGCGGATCGCATGTCAGTGTGCCCGCCAGTAACTCCGACCCCAGGTTCGCGACTCGAACTACGTAGGGAGTCTGTACCGATCCGGTGCGCAGCTCGCGATACCGCCGCTCCACCTGGACCCATTGATCGACCAGGCGGGTCCCTCCGACAGATGACACGAAGACCGGCGACTCGGTCAGACCCAGCTTCAACCGTCCATCCGCGCATGTCTCCATGCGAACCCCTCCCATCAGATTCATCACCTCGACCGCCTCACAGGCAACCGGCAAGGATAAAGCCTCCCCTCCCTCGATCGCCCACGCCGCAATCATCTGCCGGCCCGCCTCCGGCGTCTCGAACAGGTACGCGCGGACGTTGTTCTCTGCTTCGATCGTCTTCAGCCACTTCACCCCGGTCAACCGCCTCGCCAAGGTGTGAAACGCCGCCGCCGCCGGCTTGGGTTCGCCGGTCACCGTGAAAAGCCCGAACTTCCCCCACACCGAGGAGTCGCGCGGGAGGTGGTAGTGAATCTTGCCGAAGTTCTCCATGGTCTTGAACACGATGACGGTCCGGGCGGTGAGGTCGGCCTGCCGTTCGTAGCTGCCTTCGTTCGGATCCGTGAGCGACGAGGTCATCCCGAACTCGCTGGCCCAGATCTTCTTCGGCCGGCCTTGGTTGTGGCGGCGCAACATGTCGTCGAGCCGGAGCATGCTCATCAGGTTGCCGATGCCGTGAACCCGCTCGGGCCGGATGCCCCCCATGTGGGCGCCCACGTAGGGATGCACGCCGGCGGCGTGAATATACCGGACCCCGCCCAGGCCCCACACCACCTTCTGCCGGCCCCAGTCGAACTTGGAGGTGTTGAGGCCGATGATCTTCGCCTCCGGGTCGCCCTTCGTCAGTCCCCGGTGGGCGTACTTGATTACCTCGTAGCACCGCGGTGGGGAGATGCCGCTGTTGTTCGGTTCGGTCAGGACCTTGTAGTAGATCGGCTTGCCCTTCAGCGAGGCCGAGGTCTCCGCGATCTCTTCGGCCCAGGCTTCGGCCGCGACGTGCATCTCCTCGTCCGGGAGATAGGCCCACTTCGGAGCCTGGTAGAAAACAATCCCGGTGAAATTGTGTTCTTCCAGAAAGGCCAACTCTTTCGGCGAGGGCGGATTGTTCACGTAGCATTCGGCCATCCCGATGCGCGGAAGCACCCGACTGGGCCCGGAGTAATTCCCCAACGGATTGGCGTCGGAAAAAACCGCCGGGTCCAGCGGCGCCAACACCGCGATCGACTCCTCCTCCGTCATCAGGGTACGCCCGTCGCGCGTCAGGATAAAAAGCGCCTGGTACCAGCCGTTGAACAGGTCGTCGACCTGGAGCCGGGCATGCGCGTTCTGCCCCGCCGGCACCTCGATCGACGTCGAGGCGTTATGCACGGTGCGTCCCTCGTAGTCCCGCAACTGGTAGTCGATGGTGAACATAGCGTCCTGCTCACCGTAATTCCCCACGCGCAGGATGAACTCCGCCGGGTCGCCCAGTTCCACGATGTTGTCCTCCGCCGTGTTCTCGGCGTAGAGCACGTACGGCGCATGGCGGCTCAGCCGCGTGGTCACCGTCAGGTCGTCGAGATAGACATGTCCCTTCGCTCCGGCAGGTTGATTGGGGATGACGAACTGGACGATCGATGCGCCTTCGTGCGCCGCCTCCTTCAGCGCCCACTCCCGGCCATAGAGCTGGTCGCATTCCCGGGTCAGGTCGATCTCGACCTTCTTCCACCCGGTCCAGGTCACCTTCGGGATCCGGTATTTCAAGTGGCTGTTCGGGGTGTCGAATCCCAGGCCGATCTCGCTCCCGGACCCGTCGCCGCGTACCCAGAGTCCGATCTTCTGCGGCACCCCGGGGAGCGGCATCCGGCGATGGAAATTGAAACCCCGCCCGCCGCCGGAGGGATACGGTCCGAACTCCACCTCCAGGGAGTGCCGCCCGGTCCGGGCCACTGCGTCCGTCATGCCGAGCCGGCCGGGTTCCGGCGTCTCCGAGGCCGCGCGGCACGACTTGAACCCGTCGTCCCAGCCCAGCAGGGGAATCTCGACCTCCACGGCCTCGTCCTCGGCGATCCCCGCCTCGGCGCTATAGATCACAAAGGCGTCGACCAGGCAATTCCCCCCTTTGCCATGGTTGATCCCGAGACGCACCCGGTTCAGTTCGCGCAGGTGCTCCAGCTCGGCCACCTTCCGCCCGTCGATGTAGATGCGCGCAAAAACCCCACTCAGATCGTAGGTAAAGGTGTGCCACCCGCCGCCGGCCTCCATTGGTGTCAGCTTCCAGCCGTCCTTCGCGACAAGAGTGAAGGTCCCGGACCCGTTCAGGCCCAGCAGCACCTCCTCGTCGTCGAGCCCCACGGCAAACATGCGGGTGTAGTCGAAGGGCGGATCGAACCGGACGCGGAACTCGACGATCCCCTTGATTTCCGTGACCAGGTCCAGCGCCAGGATCCCCCGCTTCCCGCGCAGGGCCAGCGCGTTGTGGCCCTCATCGGCGAGGTCGGTTCGGATCAGTTGCGGGAGTTCCTCTTCGGTTGCCCCCTCCTCCTCCATCCGCCACTCGTACACGTCCAGCTCAAAATCCTCGCTGAACATTGCTTTCTTGCCCACGGTCAGGTCGGAGGCGAAGGCGTCGCCGAAAAGAAGGACGAAAGCGAAAATAACCAGTGTCGCGTGGGCTTTCATATTCTCGATCTCCATGGTGCGCTTTGGGCTACGGTTTCATCACGATGGAGAGATCGTCCACGAACGCGGTGCTGCCGCGCCAGGCGTGTTCGCCGATCTGCACGCTGCTGAAGCGGTCGATCTTGTCGGTCCGTCCCACTTCGACTCCGTCGATGAAGCAGACCACTCCCTCCCCCTCGGTGACATCGAACTTGAACTCGTGCCACGCCTGGCTTTTGGGCACATCGGTCACCTTCACTCCGGTATCGAGGTAGCAGATGTAGTTCGACAGCGATTCGCGGTGCGTGCCCAACCCCACCCGCTTGCCGTCGTCAGCGAGCAGCACGATGCCGCGGCACTTGTCGTTGGGGGTACTGGGTACCTCGTAGAACCACCCCGTCACGATGCAATTGCTGACCTCCCGGTCGAAGGGCCGGGTGACTACGCCCCAGGTGGGGACCATCTTGAGGCTCTGCTTCCCGCTGTGGGCCTGCTCATCGGAGATCTGCGGGCTGCGTGCGTCCCCGTACCCGGGATCGGTCGGTTCCCAATGCGCCCCGATCTCGGTGAGCACCCACCCGTCCAGCTCCTTGCCCTCGAAATCCTCGGCCAGGTAGTCGCCTTCTGGCGGAAACACCGGGCCGATTTCCTCCAGCACCAGGTCGTCCATCCAGACAATCGACGGCTGCCGGACGATCCCCTCGATGGTCGGCCGGCCCCGCCACTGGATTCGTACTTCGATCCAGGAAACCTTCGGCCCGGTGATGATCCAGACCTCGCGGTCTTCGAATCCGCTTGAGGTCGGGTAATTAATCGTCCGCCTCCCGGTGCCGCCGACGCGTTCGTCTCCCACATACTCATACGTGTGGCTGAACGAGAAGACCCAGTTGACGTTGAGCACTTTGAATTTGCCCCCGAGGCGATAGATGGTGCGTGGCTTGACCCCGTGGACCCGGCCTTGAACGAAGACCTCGTTGTCGGTATCGGGATCGAGGAAATCGAACCGAAGACTGGTCTTCCCGCCGGCCTTGTCGCGTGTATCGCCCGACACCCGCACCGTCCCCTTGCTCCGCCCCCCCCACCAGCCGGGGCAGGAAAACGTGTCCTTCCCTTCCCCTATCGTTCGTCCTTCGCCGAGCAGCGCGTCGGGCGTCTCTTCGAAGCCGGGATTGGGGAGGAGGTTCGGGGGTGGTTCTTGGGCCTGGGCTGCGGATGCGCCCACGTACGCGCATATCACAAATGCAGATTTAAAGCTCACAACCACACACCCTTCCTCTTCGAAATCTGAATCGCAATAAGAAACTCTATCTGAATCGTTGATCCGCCAGCAGAGGTGCCGGTACCTTCAGCAGACACGATACGCGTCTGTACGCAAGCACCGGGCGCGTCAGATACGGTTCTCTGCAAGCATGAGGGCGGCATTCACCTTGCCCTCCATTACGGCGCCGAAGACGAGAGCGAGATCCTCACCGGGAAGGCGCCGCGCAGCTGGCGGGCGCGGGAGGGCGTCCAAAGCATCGAGGGACGCTACGGGATCGTCATCAACCGCAAGGTCTACGAATCGAACATGCCCGGCACCGGCCGATGGCTCGGCGGCACCTACCCGCACAGCGAAGAGAACTGCCACTTCGTCGTCGCGCACGAACCCTACAGGGCGGAAGACGGATACAGAATCCGGAGCGTACGGCGATTGCGTCTCGAGGAGCGGCAGTGCACGCTGAGGGACCCGAATGGCTACGAGATCGGCAAAGAACTGCACGGATGGGCGATGCCACGGGTGATTGAAGTCAGGAGCGAGGGCTTTTCGGACTACTTCGTATGTGTTGATCATCTGGCCCGACTGCGCGGAGGGGAACCGGGCCGGGTGAAGATGGAAACGCCGTTTTTCAACGTCGATTTCAGCCTGGCTACGCTGGGTGAACGGTGAGATCGTGGCGCGGCAGGGAACGATTGAGAGCCTGGAGGCGAAGAGGTGAGCAAGGGACGCGTTACTTCATTGTCGGCACGATGATCCCGCGCATGATGGTCTTCTGGGCGAAGATGAAGACCAGCAGCGTCGGTATCCCCGCCAGGACAAAAGCGGCCATCTGGGCCGGCGGGGGTTTGTTCTGCGAAGAAAACTGGTAGAGGAAGACCATCAGGGTCCACATCTTCTCTTCCTGGCAGATCAGCAGCGCCCACATGAAGCCGCCGTAGGCCGCGGTAAAGGCGTTGAGCCCGATGACGGCCAGAATCGGCTTGGAGAGCGGCATGGTGATCTCCCAGAACATCCGCGGCTCCGAGGCCCCGTCGATCATCCCCGCCTCGTAGAGCTCACGCGGAAGCGAATCGAAAAACCCCTTCAGGTAGAAGATGCTGATCCCGCTCACCAGCCCCGGCAGGATCAGCGCCGCGTAGGTGTTCAACAGGTGGAACTCCCGCAACAGCAGGAAATTCGGGATCATGGTCACTTCGGCCGGGAACGACATGGTGGCGATGAGGAAGATGAGCACCTTGTGCTTGTAGGAGAAGCGATAGCGGCTCAGGGCAAAGGCCGCCATGGGCTGGATGGTAAGAGCCCCGATCACCGACAGCACCACGAGCACGATCGTGTTCCAGAAGGCTCTTCCCCGCTGCGACATGAAGCTCCAGACCATGCGATAGTTCGCCGTGATGAACTCGCGCTTGATCTGGTTGCGGTTGGCCTTGAACCAGGCTGCGTCCGCGAGGACCCACGGGAGCTCCGCCTCCTCGACTGCGGCGTAGCCGGCTCCATACGTTCCGTTCAGCGCCTCGACGGTCCCGTAGTTTCTTCCAAGCCAATCGTGATAGCGGGTGTGCGTCGTCTCGATGATGAGCTGCTCCAACGGAACCTTCTCGTCGATGAAACGCTTCCAGTTCTGAAACTCGAAATCGGTCTCCGGAGGCATGGAGGGAAAGACCGTGTCCGCCAGGGCGGGGATAGCCAGACCCGATTCCGCGTTGAACTTGTCCACCACCCGATTGTATCGAGCCTCCCCCTGGTAGCGCTCGGCCAGAAAGCCCCGGTAGGCCTCGGCGTGATTGCTCCTTACCTTCACGAAGCGGATGGGAAAGCGCTTGCGCATGAATTCGGCCCAGAACGCACCCTCCTCCCCCTCCGGTCGAACGGTCGGAAACCGGATCGACAGAAAACCGGGAAAGGCCCGCCCCCAAGCCCGGTTGACCGCGCCGATGTCGGCGTACCGGCCGCGGATTCGGGCCTGGTAGATTTGGTCGAAGTTGAGGGGATTGATCAGATCCAGGGGCATCTCCTCCCGGTAGGACAGGAAGAGATCCCGCAGCGGGTCCCGGCGAATGCGCAACCCGTGTCCCTCCAGGTTGACGTCCGGCACGTTGACTTCGTGGAACGATTTGAAGGGAATTCCGAGACCCAGATGGGCATTGAAGGCCGCGAGATCATGGTCGAACCGGTTCCGCAGATACCGCTGGAACACCTTCTGCGACCGTCCCTCCAGGTAGTTGGCGTCAAAGAAATAGGTGCGCATAAACCGCTCGGGCAATTCCCTCCGAAACCGGTCCCAGTCCTCGACCCGGCACTGCAGGTGGGGATCGTCGAGATCGACCTCGGGGATCGCTTCGATCTGTGTGTACTGTGAAATCTCCTCGAGCCTGTGCTTGCTCTGGAATTCGAGAAAGAAAGGCCGGTCCTTTCCGTACCGTGCCTCCAGGTACTTGCGGTACAGGGCCACGTCGTCGTGAAAATACCGGGGGATCAACCGCCAATCGCGGTAGTCGACGTTGCTCGTGAACGAGGTCGCCACCGTAATGGCAAACGGGTAGAGCATGGTCACCGAGCCCAGGGCCAGCAGCACCACGATCAGGCCGTGAAACAGGATCGCACGCAACGAACGTCGCTCAGCCGGAAGGATCAGGGGCATTTAATTGGCCTCCCCCGCCCTGAACTCGACCCGCTTCAGGATCTGCATTTGCATCAGGGTCAACCCGATTAACATGGCCCCCAGGATCCACGCCTGGGCGGTGGCGTATCCTATCTTCAGGAAGACGAAGGCGTTGGCCCAGATCTCCAGCCCGATCACCCGCGTCCCGTTCACGGGACCGCCGCCGGTCATGACGAAGATGTTGGCCATGGCGTGAAAGCTCCCGATGAGGGCGCCGATGAAGTTGATCACAATCAGGGGTAGGAGAAACGGGATCATGATGTGGCGGATGCGTTGCACCACCCCGCCGCCGTCCAGGGCCACCGATTCGTAGAGATCCTCCGGCACCGTCTTCAGGGCGGCCAGGTAGAGAATGCTGCCCGCTCCCGCTCCCGACCAGACGCCTGGAATCACCACGCAGGCCATGGCGAGGAAGGCGTTTTCGCCGAGCCAGTCGATGGGCCGATCGTAGATCTGCCAGCCCACCCGCATGGTGATCTCGTTGAGCGCCGCCAGGAGGCGATTCAGCAGGCCGTCGTCGCTGGCCTGGTAGATCACTTTCCACAGCAGCATGATCACGATGCCGGAGATGACGGTGGGGAGATAGAAGACGGTGCGGAAGAACATCTTTCCCACCGGGGTCTCGCTGAGCATGACGGCGAGGATGATCGGGACGAGAAACCCGAACCCGAGGGTCATGGCCACGTAGATCACGGTGTTCCCCATCACCCGCCAGAAGAGACCCGACGTCGCGGCCTCGATGAAGTTGTCGAGACCCAGGTAGAGACTCTGGGCCATGATCCGGTAATCGAAGAAGGCCATCACCGATCCCCGGAACAGCGGGAGGTATTGCCACACCAGCACCAGGACCACCGCCGGCCCCAGGAAACACCAGATCCGCAGCCGAACGCGAAGTCGCCGGCGCGCGGGCGGCACGACTTCTTCCTTGGCCAGCTTTTCGGCATGGCCGCGCAGCACGGCCCGGATGAGCAGGGCCCCCAGCGGAACGGCAAGGACGAAGAAGAACCAAGCGACCCGCTGCCTTTTCCCGTGGAGGGACTCCTCCCGCACCTTCATGACCGCCGTGTTGCTCTTCCGCTCGTTCTCCCGCATCAGGACGGCCGGGTCGTAACGGTAGCCGTCGGCCAGCTTCAGGATCGTATCCACCGGTTCGGTGAGCTGGACGGCCTGGACGATCTGGTAGTTGGCCACGAAAGGTTCCACCCGCCCGATCCGGTCGATCTCATCGTAGACCCGGACCAGCTCGGGCGAGAACTGCTCGTAATACTCGTCGTAGCCGAATCGCTTCAGGTCGCGCGGATCGCTGTAGAGGGCGAACCCGTTTTCCACTTTCACCCGCGTCTCGATGCGACGGGCATTTTCGCTGCACATGAACTTGATCAGACGCCAGGCCGCGTCCATCACGCGGGGGTCCTTTACGTTTCGGTTGATGCCCAGTGCGTTGCCGCCCACGAAACTGGCCCGGCCCCCCGGCCCGGCCGGCCAGGGGGCAAACCCGATGTCCGCGCCCCGCAGGCCTACCGTCTCTAAGTGCCGTACTGCGTCGTGAATGCTGGTGTGACCCGCCATGCCCACGCTGCCCGCTTCGAAATCCGTCAACCCCTGTTCCTGCATCTCCACCACGCCGGTATGGATCTTTTCCCCGTCCAGAAACGTCCCGTCGAGCGGGCAGACGAAGCGTTTCTTCGCTGCCGGGACTTCCAGGGAGGTCCCGTCCACCCGGCAGGCCATCCGGTCGGGCTTTTTGCCGGCGCCGGGATCGGGCAGGACCGGGTTGGGCTCGCGGCAGGTGGGGCAGACCACGGTGGGGACGTCGACGGGCTCGTCGTCGTGAGGACAGCGGGCCCACTTCGACCAGCGCAGCTTCTTGTAGAAGCGCAGGGCCTCGGCTCCCGCTTCGTCCCCGTACGTCAATCGCCATTCCGGGGCCATCGAGGCGAGTTCCCCTCCGCAGTCCCCGCAACGAAGCAGTTCCTTCTCCTTGACCGCTTCGTGCTCGGCACCGCACCGGGGGCACGTCTTGAACTGACGGATCATGTCGCCGCCCGCTTGCCAGACAAAATCGGTAAAGAGCCAACCGGCGAAACTGCCCCACATCAGGCGCAGCCCCCACTGCCCGTCCACCTTCTCGGCCTGGGGAATCTCCCGGTCCGGCCGGGTCATTCGCCGGGCGAAGTCGTAGAGCTCATCCCAATCCTTTGGCGCGCGGGGCGGGTCGATCCCCGCCTCCCTCATCAGGTCCTTCCGGTAGATCATGTTGCGGAGGTAATAGTCTTTGATCAGGGCATACCGCCGGCCGTCTTTCGTCACCACGGGCCAGAGGAATTCCGGCGTTCCCAGACGGGCCACGAAATCGGGATCAGCCTTCAGTTCCTGCTCGATCAGGGGCTCGAGGTCATAAATGAATCCCTGGTCGATGAAGTTCTGGACCTTGCGGACGTAGAGATTGAGGACGTCCGGGGCCGAGTCGCCGGCAATGGACATCAGCTCCAGCCCCTCGTGCAGCTTCCCCGGCATATGAAGCTTGGTGGGAGACACCACCTCGATGTCCGGATTGCGGCGCAGAAAGGTTTCGTACTGGGCCAGTCGGACCAGGGCCACCAGACTCGTGTCCCCTCGCCGCGGCAGTCCGGGGACACGGAGCCGGACCTTCTGCTCGGCGGCAACGCCGGAGGCGGACGACGATAGCAAAGCGGCGAGCAGAACGGTGATCAAGGCCGTCTTTCCAATCGGCGAGGCGCTGATCGGCCTTTTCCGCATAGACCTCACCTCCTCGAATTTAGCCACGGCGCTTGGGAAAACAGTGGTTCGGGTACGGTCAACCCGGTCGCCTCGCGCACGTCGGCCAGCGCGTTCTCCACCAGCCCTCCGGCCTGGCCGAGGTAGAGACGTTGTTTCAGGGCAGTGAAGCGCTCCGAGATCTCCTGCACGCGCTCGGCCGTTGCCTTCATGTGCTCATCACGGGCCGGTGACGCCGGGATGGAGATGGTGGAGACGACGGCGAGTCGCCTGATGAAAGTAAAGGCTTTCCGGTCGGGATGGGGGAATTTCATCAGTTGACCCAGTGTACGCTTCTCGATCGGGCTCCGCAATCCGGGGTTCGCGGCTCCAGAGGGGCACAAGAGATTTTGGAGCACGATTTACGTCCTGGCCGACACCTGGTCCGCCGAGGGCGGCGCGCAGTGCTCCCCCGCCGGATGGATGTTCGGGCGGGAACCACATGTCCCTCGGTCCGGTGGGGCTTCTACGATGCCCCCCCGGCTCCTCGACACCGCGAGGGACGGGAACGGGTCAACCCATTGGGCGGATGGTAGCGGGTTCTCACGACTCAGCTGCGTTGCAGCCGGAACGTGCGAACCTGGAACGGCTGCAACTCGAATGCGAATTTCCCGTCGGCCGCGACCGCGACCGCGGCCAGGTCCTCTTCGACCAGGTTGGTCTCGATTACGTGCCGCAGGTCACAGGCCGGCGTGATCTCGACCCGGCCACGGCCGCCGTGCGGTTCGTAGACGCGGAGGATTTCGCCACGCCCGTCCTCGGCGGGCTTCAAGGTATCCGCGACGACCTCGATGCCGGACAACGATAGCCACGGTGTCGTGGCGCGGGGCTTCCGGCCGGCGGCCAGACGCCACGGCGTATTGAGCTCGGCGGCGCGGCGCACGGTCCCGCCGCTTGTCCAGTCGCCGTCATGCGGCAGCAGCGAGTACGTGAAGCGGTGCTCACCGAGATCGGCCTCCGGGTCCGGCCAGTCGCTGCCGCGCAACAAGGTCAGGCGCAAACAATTGTCATGGACGTCGTGGCCGTACTTGCAGTCGTTGAGCAGGCTGACGCCGTAGCCCGGCTCGGAGAGGTCTGCCCAGCGCCGGCCGCACACTTCGAATTTTTCTTCGTCCCAGGACGTATTGCGATGGGTCGGGCGCTCGACCGCCCCGAACTGAATCTCAAACGTGGCCCGCGGCGACCGAACGGCCACGGGGAAGGCTGCCTTCAGCATCACGTGCCGCTCGCGCCACATCGCCTCGGTCTCGAAGTCGATCCGGCGAAGGTTGCTGTAGAGTACGATACGTTGCACGAACGTCGAATCGCGGAAACGACGATCGATTCGAATGACGGCCCGCACCGGCCCGGTCTCGACGACTTCGATCCCGACGTCGGGGTCGGCGTCGTACCGGCAGCGCTCATAGGTCGCATGCACGTTCCAGGCGGCCTCGCGCTCGGGGCCATCCTGAAAGAACTGCAGCTCATTAAGTGACGTCCCCGGCACCGCGATCTCCCGGTCGCACGACTTGTCCATGAGACGGGTGATGGTACCGTCGTCCGCCAGTTCGGCCCGGAAGAACGGGGTTTCGATGCGTCGAGCTTCGATCCGGAAGGGCGACGCTGCCTCGGCGGCTCCGGTCGAGACACGGAAACCCGCGGCCGAGAAGCCGGCTACCGGACCGGGCGCGAAAAGAAGTGCGGTCCGGCCGTCGGCCGCCGTCACCGCCTGTGTCGGACACGAGTTGCCTGCGGCGTCCATGACGGTCGCCGGTCCGGCCGGCGCCGACAGTTCGACGGGATCGCACCGATCCCAGCCGAGCGTGTTGACGACCGTGATCTCTGCATCATCTGCGGGGTCGGTCAGCGCGTCGATGGCGCTGGTCGTGACCCCGGCGGCGGCGGCCCGCGCCCGGGCATGCTCCGCGCGGGTGTCGACATATACATCTTTGACCGAGGTGCCGGGCAGGATGTCGTGGAACTGGTTCAGCAGGGTCAGCTTCCAGGCGTCGCGCAGCGGCTCCAGATCCACCGGTGCGGCCGCCCACGCCGCAGCACAGCCGAGCAGCTCGGCATCACGCAGATCGATCTCGCAGAGGCGATTGCCGAGCTTGGTGTCGCCGTGCGTCGTGTAGGTGCCGCGATGGGTCTCGAGGTACAGCTCGCCCCGCCACACGCGGGTGACAGCGCCGCTGGCCGCGGCTTCCTCAAAAAACGTCTCCTCGCCGCCGGTGCGGCACCGTGGCAGACCCGGGTAATCCGTGGCGATCTCCAGTTGCTGCACCATCTCCGCCGTCGGCCCGCCGCCGCCATCGCCGTAGCCATAGGGAAACATGAGCTCGGGGTAACTGTCCTTCTGCCGAAACTCGTCCCAGGCGAATTGCAGTTGCCGCGGGGTGGGCGTGCCGTTGTAACCATGTACGAGCAGCGGAATGTGTCCCAACACGCGTGAGCCGTCGATGCCTTCCCACTGGAACAGATGAGCTGGAAACGGGTTGCGAGACTGCCAATGCAGCTTGTACGTGAAGAAGTAGGGCACGCCGGCTCCCGAGAGTATTTGCGGCAGAGACGCCGGGTAGCCGAAGACATCGGGAAGCCAGCAGCAGCGTGGCCGCGTGCCGAACTCCTCCTGGAAGAAACGGATGCCGTGGAGCAGTTGTCGAACCAACGACTCGCCGGAGGTGACATTGCAGTCGGCCTCGATCCACATGGCCCCGGTGGTGTGCCATCGCCCCGCTTCGATCCAACGGCGCATTTCGTCGTAGAGGGCCGGGTAATGCGCCTTCGTGTAGGCGTAGAGCTGCGCCTGTGAGCAGGAAAAATGAAACTGTGGAAATCGCTCCATCAGGCGGCAGGCGGTGGCGAACGTGCGAGCGCATTTGCGGATGGTCTCGCGCACGGGCCAGAGCCAGGCGGTATCGATGTGCGTGTGGCCGACCATGTACAGCGCGCCGCCTTCATCATCGCGGCCGATGGCCGCGATCTGCTTGCGCAGGGCGCCGGCCGCCGCGTGCAACTGCCGGCGTTGCTCTTCCTGTTCGCGTGTCGTGTCGGTCTTCAGCAGGGCGTCTTCGAGGGCCCGTTCCAATCGGGACCGGCGCCGGCCCGGCGGAAGGACGTCGAGGGTCTGGCGCGCATAGTCGAGTTCGAGCCAGGCCCGTTCCGCGGCCTCGTCGAGGGCGACGAGTCGGGCCCCGCGAAAGCTGCCACGGTTGCCCGCATCCCGGGGCTCCCAACGCACGGACGGTGCCGCGACGGCCTCGATCTCCAGAATCGCCGGGGTTGACGGGGCCGGCACGCGCCGGTGATGGTCGTCAATCCCGGCATAGGGGCGACCCTCCACGGACAGCAGTGCTTCCAGGTCGTGATGATCGATCTCGAGACACAGCGTGGCTCCTGCTGGAACCGGACGCGGCTCAAAACGCGCGCGCAGGAAAACGGTGGTCAGCCCGGGCCAGTCCGCCGGCAGCGGCAGCGCCGCCCAATCGCCAAGCTCCTGATACTCGCCGGGACCGACGTGATCGGCCGTACGTGCTTCCCATGCCTCGATGGCGGCGATGGGTGTGGCGACCACGCCGTGGAGCAACTCCAGCTTACTTTGAACGATACGTGAATCCATGCTTTTCTTGCTCCATTCCTGCTAGTTTATTAGGTTTACACAGATGAACGCCGCAGACCATCAATCATTTCGTGGGCCTGAAAGCCCGGAGCGTTATTTCCAGAGACTCCGATATCTGCAACGTGATCTGAACCGGTTGCTCCTGTCACAAGTTCGAGTGCATCGGGTAAACGGTTTGCCGGATCCGGAGTCGGCGTGCGCCACCGAGGCCCTCTTCGATACGCCCCACAAGATTCGTGACCTCTTTTTTTCGCACAACGGCGAGCCGTCGAAACCCGCAACCGAAGCGGTGTTTTATACCGACGGGGATCATCTACTGGCCGTTGCCCGCGCGGTGGAACCCCACATGGACGGGGTTCGCACGCTGATACCGGAGGGCGAATCGGCGGTGCGCCTGCCGGGAACCTGCATGGACTACTCGCCGGACAAGGACGATCATATCGGATTCTTCTTTGACGGGCCCTGCGGCCATGAGTTCATGTCCGAAGTCATCATCACTGCCGCCAATGCACGTGAACACCGGCGGTGGTTCTGTCCGAGCAACAATCATCCGATCGTGCCGCGCGAGCGGTTGGAGTGGTCGCCGGAATACAGGACCGCGGCGTGGCGGAGTAATGACGAGTGGCGAACTGCGCTCTTGATCGCACTGGATGAGCTGGACGCATCGGAATCGGTCGTGATGGGATTGAACCTCAGCCGCCACCGCCACCGCGACTTTGGGGAAGAGTCCACCTGGGGCTCCAGCATCGGGTCTACGGCGAGGGATCCGCGCCAGTTCGGGCATCTGCTGATGACGGACGAGGCCGTTGCGCCGACCATGGTACATTTCACGTCCCCCTACTTTGGTTCGAACCGGCTGGAGTTCCGTTTCCCGCCCGGCGTTGGATGTTTCGATCTTGTCTGCCGCTACGAGTCCGACGATGACAAACCCGAGCCCGGCCCACGGGCGGACCCGACGGAAAGCAACGTGCGGCAGGTCACCCTGTCTCCGGATTCGGAGTCGGGGGTGAGCCTGGAGATCGAGGTTCCATCCCGCGCCTGCGACGGACGATTCCGGATTACCGCCCGGCGCAGCGGCCGGGCCTGCTATGAAGCGGCGTATCCGAACACCCGTAACGCGGGATACGTCTATGAGCATCGGTTTGCCGATCAATACAACGAACCGACCCCGGATCCGTCGCCGAACGATCCCGACTTCGTGGCGAAAAAGCGGGACTTCATCGCCAGCCGGTTGCCCGCATTTACGCGGCGAAACGGCATGGTCATCGCTGCCGTCGACGGCTCGATGGAATTTCCGCTTCTGGAAGAGGGAGCGATGGAGCGGATCGCGACATGGATTTCGGAAAAGTTTAAAATCCGGGAGGATCGCCTGATCGCCGCAACGATGGTGGGGAGTGGTCCGGCGTTCACGAATCATTCGCCCGAATCCACGTCGCTGGAATACCTGCTGACTCCCCTGTCCACGCTTCGCCTCGGGGCGGGCGACTGCTATGCGCGGGCGAACGTTCTGGCGGGCCTGTTGTCGAAGATGCCGGCCGGCGACGGCGGCGCCTTCGAGGCCTATCCGACCCTGGTGCTGGGACACATCATCACCACCGTCCGGTGCCACCGGGGATGGATTCCTGTTGATGCCTCCTTCGGCCATTTCTATTTCCGGAGAGACAACCGCGCCCTCGCCACGACCGAGGAGTTGGCGAAGGACCTCGAGATGGTCGACCGCGTCGATCCGCGGCGGCGGTGCGAATTCCGGTATCCGGAGTCTCATGAACGCTTTCCGTTGGGGCGGATCGTGTTCCCGGCGAATGCGCCGCCCTGGTAGGGTGTCTGTGACGGGAGGGACGATTGGACAAGAGAGCCGAGAAGAAACTGGGTCGGCACATCCGTCTGGACGATGATGAAACATAGCAGAGTCGAGAGATACATTCTCGTTGCGATCGCATGGTTTACGTGCATGTCCTCCGCGGCGGCCGCCCCGTCGCATTCCGGGAACATCCTGCAGGACGAGTTGTTGCAGGAGTTCCAGGCCGCGTCCGGTGGGGTGCCCATCGTCCTCTCCGGTGGCGGCGAGCCATCCGACCTGACATACGTTGAGCACGACAAGGAAATACGCGTCGGCGAGCACCGCGTTCTGGGGCCATGGCATCTCAAGGCCTTCGCCGGGACGGTCCGTGTAGCTTCCGAACCAGGCCCGGGCACGCATCTGAAGTTCGAATTCACGGACACGGACGTGGACAACCACGCTACCCTTGGACAACTCGACCTTCCCGTGGAGCCGGGTACGACCTACCGGCTGACCGGGGAGATCAAGACCCGAAACATCAACTGGCTGGAGTCGCACTGCCGGTTCGAGGAAACCGGGATTTCGGAACTCCACTCAGTGGACAGTGATCACCGTCAAATGGTAAACACCCCGAATTCCGCCGACCTCATGCCGTTCTCGCTCCCGTACACCACCGGACCACGCGCCTCCCGGTTGAACGTACTCTTTCATTTCGTCGGTGTGCCGAAGGTCGAAGGCATTGTACGCCAGCCCAGCCTCGTGTGGCTCGGAAAACTACGATTGCAACGGTCCGGCAAGGCAATACCACGGGATGAAATTCCGGACACGTTTGATTTTGAGGATCAGGGCTTGCAGCATGGGTTGGTGACACAGCTCGGGGGCTCCTGGCAGGAGGCCGATACGGATGTCAATCCGCGTCTCACGACCGAGCAGGCGTACAGCGGACGGCAAAGCCTCAAGTTCACCGGGGAGTGGGGCATCGTGGAACTGCCGTTCGCCGAGCGACTGACCGATTGCATCGTGTCGCTTCAGTTTTTCGACGGCATGGAAGGCCACGGGCATACCCGAATGTTTTCCCTGGTGGATGAGCGCGGCGCGGTGTTCCCGCATTCTGGCGGAAACCGGGCCGTCGCGCTCGGTGCCTATCGCGAAGCGGCGAATCATTACAGTTGTTTTGGTGGCCCGCGTATGCCTTGTCCCTATTGCAGCCGTGACTTCGGTGCGGGATCGAAGGGGGCAGAGACGTCGCCGACGACTTCCATCGAGCGATCCCGGGAATGGCACGAGCTCAAGTGGGATGTCACGAAAGGGGAGGGGATCGTCTTCTACATTGACGGCCGGGAAGTTGGCCGGACAGATGCCCAGGATGGATTCAGGATTCTGCAGCTTGGAGAGAACTACTGGAACGGCTATACATGCTACGTGGACGATATTCAGATACGGTTCAAACAATGAGCGAACGTCAAATCTCTCTGCATGAATCCATGCTGCTCGCCGGACAATGCTGCCTGAACTGGCTGGACCGAGACTTTCACTTTCTGCCGACGGGCGGGTGGGAGGTCGCCCACGATGTGGGGCGCTGGTGGGACGCCGTGCTCCGGCTGGAAGCCTCCACCGATTTCGAGATCCCCTCGGAACTCGAGGCGGCGATGCTGCACAACCTGCAGCGCATGACGGACAACCCCGACGGGTTGCTTCTCAACAGCCAGGAATTCAAGGGGCTCATCGTGCAGATTACGTTGCACAACCTGCGCGAGGCGATGATCGCCTTCCATGCCCTGGTTCGCTACCGGGAGAGTGAATGGGCCCGTGAGGCCGCCCGTCGTCTTCTCGAAACGCTGGATCGATGCCTCCGCCCGGACGGCGCGCTCGACGTAGAGCGCTTGGTATGTTGGGGACAGATTCCCATGCGGGTGCCGAAACGGGGGACCGCGGATGTGGGCGCCGGCATTCCAGCGCAGGACGGTTGGTCCGACAGCACGGAGACGACCGGCCGTTGTCTCGAGGGCATCGTTTGGTACTACCAGGCAACCGGTGATCCCCTGGCGATACAGGTGGCCGAACGGATCGCCGCGCACCATCTGGAGAACAGCACGTCGCCGGATGGATCGGTTCGATCGGAAATCCTCGAACCTACGAACATCGGCCACTGTCACTCCTACCTGGGCACGCTGCGGGGGCTTCTTCTGTTCGGGCTGGAGACGGGGCAGCGGGAATATGTCGACCGCGTGGCCGCGACGTACCATGTGGGAATTCCGAAATCGATCATGTCAGAGTCCGGATGGACTCCACACGACCTTGGAATGGTCCGGTACCCGGACGATAACGGCGACCCGTTTGCGGAGCCGGCCAGTTGCGGGGATGCCCTCCAGATTGCGCTCTGGCTCGCCCTGCACGATGACCAGCCGAGACTTTTCGACGACGTGGAGCGCCTGATGCGCGCCCGCATCCTCCCCTGCCAGATCGTTTCCGAAGACCAGGAGTTCCCCGGTGAACGAACCCCGTCGTCCCTGCCGAAGTTGGTTGGCGGCTGGGGTCCCTACTCGCCACCCTATTCGCGGGGCGGCGTGGTCTTAGATATTCTGGCCGCCGTGCTGCATACGGAGCTCGACGCGTATGATCATATTGTCGAGCGGAATGAAAACGGTCTTCGCGTGAACCTGCACTTTGACTACGACGGGCCCGAGTGCAGCCTCTCCGTCGCGCGCAGCGGCACGGCCTCCGTTCGGTGCCGTCCAAAACACGAAGGCGACTTGCAATTGCGTCTGCCGGGATGGGCGCCCGAACAATCCGTCACCGTGACGGTGGACGGCGAGGCGTGCGAATGGAGTGAAAGGGATCCGTACGTCCTGATTTCGCGGACCCAGCTCCCCCCGGGCGCCGAAGCCCGGTTGTCGTTCGAGCTCCCGGAACGCACCACCGTCGAGACCATGCCCGTCAGCGGGCACGAGTACACGTTATCCTGGCGTGGCGACCGTCCCGTCTCCGTGATTCCCTACGATGACCCGTGCCGCCTCTACGCTTGAATCCCAGACGAGTCCCCCCAATCAAAAATCAAAACCCAAAAATCAAAAATATCCTCTGGCTCATGGCCGATCAGATGCGTGGCGACCATGCCGGATTTGCCGGCCATTCGTACGTGCAGACGCCGCATCTCGACCGGCTTGCAAGCCGCGGCGCCGTTTTCGAGCAGGTCTTCGCGCAGGCGCCAATCTGCGGACCCAGCCGGGCGTGCATTTTCAGCGGGCGGTATGTTCATGAACACGGCGTCTGGTGGAACGGGGTTCCCATTCGCAAGGATGAGCCGCTTCTACCGGAGATTTTTCGCGATGCCGGGTACCGGACCACCATGGCTGGCAAGCTTCACCTTGCCCCCGCGCAGCGGAGCTTCGGATTTGAGCATCGGGAGCTTCACGAGGAACTCCTGCTCGATGAGCTCGATCTCGACGCCTACGAGAACTTTCTCGCCGGCCGCGCCGGTCCCGAGGAGTCAACGGAGTGGTTCAGCACGACCAGCGGTGTCGGCGTCTGCGGCATGGACGCCGGCCTGGAGGAAACATTTTGGGTTGCGGACAATACCTGCGCGCTGCTGGAGGAGGCGGGCGACGATCCGTTTTTCCATTACGCATCTTTCGTCCGGCCTCACAGTCCGTACAATCCGCTACCCGAGTTCCTGGATCTCTACCGCGGCGCGGCGGTTGATGCACCACCGTTTTCAACGGGGGAATGGGAGCAGGTGCCTCCACGGGTTCGCGCAACCGCGGAGTCGTGGGGATGGGACGAATTGAAGCCGAAAGACTTCCAAGAGGTTCGCCGGCACTACGCGGCTCTCTGCAGCCAGGTGGATGCGGGGGTAGGGAAAATCCTCCAGACCTTGGAAGCCACCGGGCTCGCAGACAGCACGCTGGTTGTCTTCATGAGCGACCACGGGGACTTCATCGGAGAGCATGGACTTCTATACAAGGAGCATCTCTACGACGGGGCATTGCATGTGCCCCTGGTCATTGCGGAACCGGGTCGCCGGAGACCGATGCGGTACGCCGGGTTGGTGGAGACGATCGACGTAATGCCCACGGTTCTCGAATTGGCGGGGGTGCCGGATCCTTCTCCGGGTTCCGGGCGGAGCCTGGTTCCGGTCCTGGAGAATCCCGCGCGCGTGCATCGGGAGCACGTACTGAGTGAGTGGGTTACGCACTGCGTGAACGAGAATGGAAAGCAGGTCCGGGAAGCCTGCGTGGACCCGTGTGTGACGAGCGTACGCACGGACCAGTGGAAGTATATGCACTACCACGGCGAGCCGGGGGAGCTGTACGACCTGGCGGCGGATCCGCTCGAGCGCATGAACCGGTTCGGGGAGGAAAAAACTCAAAGCGTCGTACGGGACCTCCGCAACCGGATGCCGCGGCATCTGTTGGAGGCTTCGGCGCTGCCCGATCGCGGCAAGGGTAATCCATACTTCCAGCGGCGCCTGAATACCACCGATTGAAGGTTGCATTCCTCCTCTGCCCGCACCATAAGGGAGGCATTGCCATCCCAGAGGGAGCACAGTGACATGAGCGTCAGCGAGATCGAACAGCAGGGCGGATACAACGACACCTACTCCGTTGTCGCCGTGGTGAAGCGCGAACATCTACAAGCGGGCTGAATTGGATGGATTCTGTCGAAACCTACTTCGTAACCTGGGACGAGCCGGGCCGCAGCGCCGATGATTCGATGCCGTTGGGGAACGGCGACATCGGGCTGAACGCCTGGACCGAGGCGAACGGCGATCTTGTCTTCTATATCGGGAAGACGGACAGCTGGGATGAGTACGGCCGCCTGCTGAAAGTCGGCCGGATTCGCGTGTCGCTGGATCCGGCCCCGTCCGGCGCCTTCTCCCAGACATTGACGGTCAAGGACGCGACCCTGGAAGTCCAGTGGGGAGAGGCCCGGTTCCGGCTGTGGGTCGACGCGAATCGCCCGTTGATCCAACTGGAAGCGAATTCGCCGGATCCCGTGACCGCGACCCTATCTATCGAATTGTGGCGCACGGAACGGGAAGAGCTTCCTTCGATCACCCTTAGCGACGTATGGACCGGCGCCGGATTCGACGGAACGTACGAGGCCCAGGGTGAAACGATTGTGGAACCCGACACGCTGATCACCGGCCTGGACCGCCGGATCGGGTGGTACCACCACAATGTGAAATCCGTCGGCCCCGAAGTGCACGCGAAGATCCAGGGGTTGGACGGTTTCGAGCGCGAGGATCCCCTGCTGCATCGGACGTTCGGCGCCATAGCGTGGGCGGATGAAGGACGGTGCGTGAATGACACCACCCTGGAATCTCCGGCTGCGAGCAACCACCGGTTTTCCATTGCGGTGTTGACCCGGCATCCGTCATCGCCGGAGGCATGGCTTGCGGAAATGGACGGGATCATCCGGTCGGTGGGCGAAACCTCGGCCGGGGCTCGGCGGTCGGAACATGAAGCCTGGTGGGATTCGTTCTGGGACCGGAGCTGGATTCATATTTCCGGTGGCGACGGCACGGACGCGGCAGAGGCAGGTCGGGCTTACGCGCTGCAACGGTTCGTTCAGGCCTGCGCGGGACGAGGCGCGTTTCCCATCAAGTTCAACGGCTCGATTTTCAACGTGCCGTTCGAAGGACAGCCCGGGGATGCGGACTGGCGACGCTGGGGACCGGGCTACTGGTGGCAGAACACGCGGCTGCCCTACTACGCGATGTGCCCGGCGGGCGACTTCGAGTGTATGGAGCCCCTGTTCCGAATGTATTGCCGCGACCTCCACGAGTTGAATCGATACCGGACAAAGGCCTACGTGGGACACGAAGGAATTTTCATTCCCGAGACCATCTACTTCTGGGGCGACACCGTCGGCAACACCTACGGATGGACGCCCTGGGAGGAGCGCGAGGAGAAACTGCAACCGGCGGGGTGGCACAAGTACGAATGGACGGGTAGTCTCGAACTGGCGGGGCTGCTGCTGGATACGTATGCCCACACCGGCGATGAGACGTTGCTGCGGGAGACCCTGCTGCCCTTTGCCAACGACGCACTGAGATTCTTCGATCTGCAGTATCCGGCGGAACCCGGACAAAAGATGAATATGGAACCGTCCCAGGCGTGCGAAACGTGGTGGGACTGCACGAACCCGATGCCGGAGATCGCGGGATTGTATGCGGTAACCGAGCGACTGCTGGCTCTGCCCGCCGACCGGACGTCGGAGGAGGATCGGGCATTCTGGTCGGCGCTCAGAGACAAACTGCCGCCGATTCCGACGCGGACCATGGACGGAGTCTCCATGCTTGCCCCTGCCGAGCGTTTCGAGAACAAGAAGAACGAAGAACATCCCGAACTGTACGGAGTTTTTCCATTCCGCCTGTATGGGGTCGGCAAGCCGGATATCGAACTGGCGATCGAGGCGCTGCGACATCGGGACGACGCGAACAACGTCGGGTGGCACCAGGACGAGGCCTTCATGGCCTACCTCGGACTGACGGACGAAGCGCGCGAGAATCTCCTGGTCCGGATCCGGAGTCAGAAGGAGGAATGGTTCGTTGACGGGGAGCGGGCGCAGACCGACATGAAATTTCCGGCCTTCTGGGGACCCAATTTCGACTGGACGCCGGATCAGTGCCATGGGGGGATGGTCATGATTGTACTGCAATCCATGTTGTTTCAGCGTGACGCCGACAACGTTCTCCTGTTCCCGGCCTGGCCGAAAGACTGGGATGTGGAATTCAAGCTGCACGCGCCCCTGGGAACAATCATCGAGGGAACGTATCGGGATCAGAAGCTGGTTGAGTTGAAGGTGACGCCCGAGAGCCGGCGGGGGGATGTGACCGTTTGTCTGTGAGTGATCCGGCATTCAGAAAAGGAAACAATAGCCATGTTCAAATCCCAACTTTTCGAAGACTACGAACTCGGTCACGAACGCGAAACGATCGGCCGCACGATCACGGAAACGGACATCGTGATTCACGCGGGGCAGGCCGGGGACTTCTATCCGCATCACATGGATGCCGAGTGGTGCAAAACGCAGCCGTTCGGCGCCCGGATCGCGCACGGAACGCTGATCTTCAGCGTCGCGATCGGCATGACGGCGGGGGAGATCAATCCCGAGGCATTCACGTACGGCTATGACCGGTTGCGATTCATCAAACCGGTCTACATCGGGGACACCATCCGGTGCAAGGTGACCATCAGCGACAAGCGGGATTTCAAGAAACCGGAGCTCGGAACGGTGGTGGAGCAGGTCGAGGTGTTCAATCAGAAGGATGAGGTCGTGATGGCCTGCGAACACCTCCTGTTGGCCAGCCGGAAAACCCCGGCGTAGTCGATTCATGGCGGATCCCGATTCCATTCGAAACGTTGCGGTCCTTGGTCTCGGCACCATGGGGCACGGGATTGCCCAGATCTTTGCCGCGGCGGGCTGCCGGGTTTGCGGATACGACGATGTGGCGGAGGCCAGGGCGACTACCTTGCCGAGAGTCCGATCCAACCTGGAGAAGATGGTCGCGGCGGGTCTGTTCGACGCGGGGGATGTCGCCGGCACGCTGGAGCGGATCACCGTTTGCGATTCGGAAGAGGACGCGTTACAGGATGCGGACTTTTTGACCGAGGTGATTCGCGAGAATCTGGTGCTGAAGCAGACGGTGTTTGAACGCATCGAGGCGTCGATTTCGACGGAATGCGTTGTCGCGAGCAACACGTCCAGTTACCCAATGTCGCAGATGTCGATTCGCATGAAGCATCCGGAACGGGCGTTGAATACACATTGGTTTAATCCGCCGCACATTATTCCGCTGGTGGAAGTCGTGCCGGGGGAAAAAACGGCGCAGGAAACGGTGGACCGGACGGTTCAACTCCTGGAGGGAGCCGGCAAGCTCGCGGTTCCGCTGAAGAAGGAGATTCCCGGCTTTCTCGTCAATCGCGTGCAGATGGCCATGTATCGGGAGCTGTTGTCGATGCGGGAACAGGGAATCGCGACGACGGAGCAGATCGATCTCGCGATCCGAGAGAGCGTCGGAATCCGGCTTGCGGCGCTGGGGCCGCTTGCCGTCCTCGATTACGCGGGGTTGGATACGAACGACGAAGTCATGAAGGTACTGGCTCCGGATCTGGCCGATGACGTGGAGTTCCCGCCGTCGGTGCAGGAGCTGGTCCGGAACGGCCACTACGGCGCGAAGGCGGGGAAGGGGCTCTACGATTACGCGGAGGGGGACGTCGAACAGGGCATCGAAGAGCGAAACCGGATGTACATGGCTGTTTTGCGGACGCTGAAGGAAGAGCGCGAGTCCTGACAACGGTACCATAAATCCCATACTTCCCATAGGTCCCATGGGAGTCATAGGAAGTATGGGATTTATGGATGAGTCCAGGATAGATGCATGATTCTCTCAGATCACATCCACTTCGGTGATCTTGCCTTGGGTGGCTGAGATTTTGCCATCGACCAATCGCAACCACACATACGGCCCGCTGAACTCGACGCGGAAGGCGGGGGTGGTGAGGATGACGCGGCCGGGTTCGCCGCCGCGCAGGGCGATGAAGTGATCGATGTAGATGAAGTAGTCGATGAAGTCTTCGCCCTGGACCTCCACGACGCGCGGCGTGGTCCACCGGTGGTTGCCTTTTGCCATGGGATACCCGTTGGGGTCCCACATCTCCACCGTCCGCTCCTTCAGGGGCAGCCGGCGGACGCCCCGGATCTTCGTGCCGTTCTGCTCCCGGTACGGTTCGTGAACCACGAAGTAGTGGCAGTGGTCCTCGCTGTGGGTGAAAATGCTGCAGTCCATCGTGCCGGTGCCGCTGATGTCCGGCGAAATCACTTTTCGATTGATGACCAGGCCGAACCGGCCGGGAATGCTGTCGACGCCTTCCCGCGCAAGCCATCGCAGCGGCGCTTTCGCGGTCATCATCTCGCATTCGCTCCAGCCTCCATAGTGGAGGGCGAGGTGGATGCCGTCCGGGTGTTTGCAGCGCACGGTGAACGGTTCCCGTAGCTTGCAGCGCCGGCCGTCCTTGAGCCACACGTTCTCATCGCTGTCGATTGCCGGCGGGGGGTGTGATGTCCGCATCACCGCCGCTTCCAGGTCTTCATCGAGATCGTGGATGGTGTCGATCTTCCCGTAGCCGATGTCCGCGCCCACGTCGTAGTCTTCCCACTGTGCCCCGTCGATTTCGATGTCGGTGCCGAAGGTGGGGACGGACAGGTCGAACGTGTGCTCGAGATGCAGATCGCCGATGTAGCTGACGTCGAGCAGGTACTCCTTGCACAGAACCAGCCACCGGGCGAGGTCGACGCTCTGCACCGCATCGCTCTGCGTCACGTTGCTGCTTGCCAGGCCGATCACCTTGGCGTGCTCCCCGTGGTCATCGACCACGAGATTTGCCGCCTCCTGGCTGTAGTTGCGCCGGTCCACTACCAGGCAGTTGTGGGCGTAGGTGGAGTACCCGAACGGCGTCGGGTTGCGTCCGCCCTGGGGGACCCCGTAGTCCCAGGGATAGTTGATGTCCGGTTCGATGCCCCGGCCGAAGGCGTGGAGTTGAAAACCGAACTGATCGGGGTGCGCGCGGTAGATGGCCTCGCCCCATCGGACGGCCACGGTGGGGGTGTCGGAGTTCCAGAATTCGGGGCCTTCCGTGCTGCGAACCACCGCGACACCGAAACCCGGAAAGGTAATGCTTCGCATATCGGGAGTCCGTACCTCCATTTCGGAGGCGTCGAGGCCGTGCCACAACGCGCAGTACCCCCATTTGTTGGCGCAGCCGCGCCGCCCCGGAACCTGCAAGGCCGCCCATGCGAACTCGGGATCGCCGCAGCGCAGATAGGCGAGGTCCCACTTGTCGCCGGGCAGGGGAACCCGAAGCGCCGTGCCGTCGGAGCCGGGCACATCCGGCACGTAGCGTTGCATGACCTCGCCGTTGGCGCCGAACCGGATGGGCTGGCCGTCGCTGAATGACCGCTCCATCCCGCGGCGGAAAACATTCCGCAGGCATCCGCCGCCCGGCGCCTCGTATTCGTAGAGGTTGGTGCCGTCGTAGTGAAGCATGGCCTCGGCGATAAAGCACATCTGGCTCAGCACCGCATCCAGACCGTAGCTGCCGGTCTCGTTCCAGATCCCGTCGTCCACTGTTCCGCCGCGAAACCGCTGGAGGCGGCGATGCGGGGAGTCGCTGTCTCCGAAGAGGTACCAGCGCATGTCGAATGTTCCGCCCCGCCGCGACGGTGTCGTCAGGAGGCTCTTGAATCCGCCCGGGTTATCCAGCCCGGTGTCGATCCACTCCCGATTGTCGAAAAAGCATCCCGCGAGCACCCGGTACACCTGGTAGTAGAAGCTGGTGTTGCAGAGATGGTATGAGGACGGCTCTGCCTCGATTTGCTTGCCGATGGACTGGAAGTGTCCCTCCACTTTTTCGCGGGCTGCCTCCGTCCAGGAGGGATCGTTGTACAGGAGATCGTACGCGATGAGCGCGTCAGCCGCATCCTGACCGGTCGTCCAGTTGACCACCTGTGCCTGCTTGTTGGGATCGCTTCCGCGCGCCAGTACTTCGGCAATGTCGGGCAACAGCCGGACCATCCGGTGGCTGTACTTCTCCTCGCCGGTGAGCACCGCGACCATCGCAAACTCCATGAACCGCCGCATATGTACATGCTGGGCGGTCCACATGAGATCCGGGTCCTCCACCGTGATGTCGAAGTCCGGATAGGTCATGGTGTACCGGGGAGAGTCGGGGTGCTGGGTTCCGAAATCCGCCCCTCCATCAACGGCGCCCTTGACCTCCTCAAAAAGCGTCCGCGCCCAGTCGTAAGTCTCGATGTTCTTCTTGATGCGGGCGACATCCTCGGCCCCGAAGATCAGGTTGGGGTGTTGATTCGTGGTCATGACGCAGTTCTTTGCCAAACGCTTGGAGCAATTGGGGGGTCTGTCAGCACGTAAACAGATTATGGAGCCTGGCTGATTGCATTGCAAGCGACGATTTTCATCCATGCAGGGGATGGAATCCATTCCGTATCTTCCCTTCCGGGAGGGGCTGTTGCGGGGCAAGTAAGGTTTTGGCGGAGAAGCCCCTTCACCAAGTGCTATCACTTCCGGCTCATCCCTGCTTCCCGCGAAAGAGCGTTCTATTCAGCCTTGGTAATCTTGAAGTTATCGAAATAGTATTCGCCTCCATGCCACTGCGTTTCGCCGAGTTCTACCCTCAGGAATGAGGTGAACTCTTTCTTCCTGGCTACCTCAACTCCGTCGAGGTAGATGGTCGTTCCGCCGGGACGCACTGAGAATGTTCCCGTATGCCACTCCGCGTCTAGCATGATGCTTGTTGGGCCAAATTCGCCCCTGTAAAAATGGCAGAAGTGTGACGTGGATGCCCAGAACGAGCCCAGTCCCAGTTGTTGCCAATCTTTATTGCACAGGACGAGAAGTCGGCCGGTTTTTTGGCTGGGTTTGCGTCCGACCTCCTTGAAGTCAAAGGTGACATCGACATTGGTAATCGATTCCCTGAAGGGACGCATCAACTGTCCCCAGGTGCCTTGCAGGCGGATGCACTTGCGCTCGCCGTCTTCCACGATAGCAGCTCTCAGTTTCTCGAAGTCCCTGTATTTTGCCGACCAATCCATCGGGTTGACATTGTACCACCACCGTCTGATCCCTGGCCCGTCGAAGTCGTCGATCATGGTTTCGGGGGTCAGTTCCAGGGTTTTTCCGTGATCAATGATGGTGATCGAACTGATCCAGATTTGCGATGGGCCGAGGACCAACCCGTCACTCACCGGTCGACCTTTCGCGCGGAACTTAATCGCTTCGCTCTTCCCGGCATCCGGGAAGGAGTGAATATAGATGCGCGCCATATGGAATGCGCCGGCATTCTCCCAAGTGATCAACCGGGTTCCGAAATTCTTCTTCTTGCTTCCGTCTCGGAACTCCAGGTAAAAAAAATTCTGGGTGAGCTTGATGTTCCGAGCCCGCACCATTGCGCGCACCTCGTATATCCGGTTGGGCTCAAGTATCGGGGTCCTTTTCCACGTGAGGATAGAGGTCTCGCGTTCCCTGTCTGTGAAGTTCAGCAGGATGCTCGGATAGTTCCCGAAGGTTATCCGTTCGTCCGCCATGACGGATCCCTTTCCCTTTCCGCCCTCGATGCGGACGACAAACGGCCCGGTATTTTTCTGTTGGTAGTCGACCGCCATTCCTCGCAGGGTAAAGAGTTCGTCGTTCAGGTCTCGGCCGTCGTAATGGCCGATGATTTTTCCGCCCTCGAAATTTTCATTCCCGCCGTAGACTGCCCGTGCGGCCGTGACGGCTTCGGTTCCTTCCAATGCAAGCAGTGGAATGCTCCCCCCCATGAGGAAGACCAACGCCACCAGGCAAGGCTTTTTGTTAGTCCGTATGTTTTTCATGATTGCCCTCTTCGATATGACGCATGCGGATCAATTCCCTGAAGGATGATGAAAACGTTTTTCAATCCCTACTCGAAGAGTCGCCAGGCTTCGTCCCGGTACCAGAATTGGGCGTACTCGGTTCCGTTTTTCACTAGGCGATGGACCTCGTGGCCGTTGTTGGATCGCGTGACATGGCCATCGGTGAACCCGACCTGGAATACCGCGCGGGGCTCGCCCTCCATGGTCTGATGGGCGGCGTAGGTTCCAAAAAACGGGTTCCACCAGATCCAGCTGTCACCGATGATAGCGGTGTCCCCAATGGTACCGAGTTGCCGCAGGGTGTAGCCGCTCCATGCGGTTGGCTGGGTTCCGAAATCCGCCCCTCCATCAACGGCGCCCTTGACCTCCTCAAAAAGCGTCCGCGCCCAGTCGTACGTTTCGATGTTGTTACGAATACGGGCGATGTCATCCTTGTCAAAAATGAGACTGGGGCGAGATCTGGACGGCATGATCATTATCCTTTCTTGCTTCCTCAAATGGTTGCAGGATGCTAAAGTAACTGCAAGGATGCAGACATGGTAGGCTTACGGAAACCCGATAGTTCGCGATATACGTGGACCGACTATTGTCGTTGGAACGACGATCAGCGCTGGGAGATCGTGGGCGGTGAGGCGTTCGCAATGACTCCCGCGCCGACACCCCGGCATCAGCAGGTCGTCGGCAACCTGTATCGACGGACCTTCGAGCATTTCGAAGAGAAAACCTGCATACCTCTTATTTCACCCATCGATCTGAAATTGTCTGATAAGGACGTCGTGCAGCCGGATCTTCTGGTGGTGTGCGATCCGAAGCAAATCAGGAGTACCCATATTGAGGGAGCGCCCTCACTGATTGTTGAAGTCCTCTTGCCATCTACGGCGCTGCACGATCGAGGTCGAAAGCTGGAGTTGTATGCGCGTTACGGGGTTGGAGAGGTTTGGCTTGTCACGCCCTCTCCCTCCGCAATCGAGGTGTTCCTGCTCGACGGCGATTCGTATCGGCTCAATCGCACGTATGCCAAGGAGGATGCTCTCCGGAGTCCGACATTCCCCGATCGGGAAATCGCCTTGGCGGATGTATTCAATTTCCCGGTGGATCCGGGTGAGCAGATCCCGCTGGTCAGGGAAGGCCGGCCTCCTGCGTACGCCTCTTCGACATGACGGCAACGGAATTCAAGGCAAAGCGGGAGGAGTTGATCGAGGACGGATTCTGCGTTGTTGGAAATGTGCTCGACGCGGGATTTCTGGATGAGTTGCGCCGGTTCACCGATCGCAAGACGGCGGAGATGAGCGAGGAACATGCGCGGGCGAACGTGACGACCGGAAGCATGATTCCAGTAAAGGACGACGAGATCTTCGCCCGGCTCGTCACCTATCCGCCGGCTCTCGGTGTTCTGGAGAAGATGGGATTTTCCGATATCCGGTTTTCCTCCGGGTTCGTGATCAGCAAGCCGCCGCACAGTCCCCGGTTGTTCTGGCATTTCGACTGGGCGGCATGGTCGCATCCGTTCAGTTTCGAGAAGGTTCCTCCCCAGATCTTCCTGATGTACTACCTGGTCGACACCAACCGGGAAAACGGCTGCCTCCGGGTCCTTCCCCGATCGCACATCGAGCACAATCCGCTTCATGACGAGCTGTCCCCCGCCCATACCGGCGGATTTTTGACCGGAGAGGATCTCACGCTTCCGGAATACCAGGACCGCGACGACGAGGTCGAGGTGCCGGTGAGGGCGGGCGACCTGGTCATGGGGGACGCGCGGCTTCTTCACGCGGCACATGCGAACGACAACGATCAGCGGCGCACGGTGATCACGCTCTGGTATCATCCCGACTTCAGCGCCCTGCCGGGGCCGATTCAGGGCTATATCCTGGGTACGTCCGGTTACGAGAGGGGGTGGAGCGTGGAGCTGGATGACCAGCTTGCCGCGATGAAGCCATCCTACGACGGGGATGATGCGGCCGAATTTGTCCGGGTGAAGTTGTCCAAGGAAGCGTTTGAGAGGAAGCAGGTTGTCGTGCCTTCGTGAGCTGTCGGGGTTACTCGAACAGCTGCCAGGCTTCGTCCCGGTACCAGAATTGGGCCCAGTCGAGTCCGTTCTTGACCCACGGGTGGAGCTGGTCCGCGATGTTGGCGCGAATGACGTGGCCGTCGGTGAATCCCACCTGGAAGACCGTCTCGAGTTCTCCTTCGACGGCCTGGTGCGCGGCAAAGGTGCCGGAATAGGGGTTCCACCAGATCCAGCTGTCGCTGATGATCGCGGTATCCCCGATGGAATCGATCGTATCCATGGTGTAGCCGCCCCAGGCACTGGACTTGGAGGTTCCGAACTTGGGCCAATGGGAATCGTGGGTGTAACGGTACCCGTAACTGCTGTGCAGGGCCCATCCTGGAACGTTGCTGGACGGGTCGTGCCAGTAGGTCCAGTAGTCGGTGCCGTACATGCGCCGGCTGATCGTCGGACTCCACTGGTCCAACCCGCCGGCCCACCGGGCGCTGGGACAATAAAAGACGTCGTGATTGCCCCCGGTGTACCCTCCGGTGCCCGGGCCGGAGGCCTCTGCGTCGGCCTGTGCCTGCTGGATGGCTCCGCCGGCGTAGAGCATGCCCAACGAGGTCCACCACGAGAACTTGAACAGGACGCTGCCGTTGCCGCCAGGGCCGCCGTCTTTCCGCAGCGCGTCGTATGGGATACCCGTGTCGTGGTCGTTGCTGTAGGATCGGAGTGCGATGAGGATCTGCCGTTGGTTGCTCATGCAGAGCGCTTGGCGACCGCGCTCCACCGCCTCCCGAACTGCAGGGAACAGAAGCGCTGCCAGAACGGCGATAATCGCGATGACCACCAGCAGTTCGATGAGCGTAAAGCCCCGGCCTGATTGATGATTGGCGTGCATATCGGTACGTGGTCAATTCAACATTCCCATTATACGACAAAAATTCTTTTACAGGAAAACTGTTCTTTTACGCCATGGTGGGGATCACGATGCCTTTCATGATAATCCGGTTGGCAATGAGAAAGACGAGGAGCGGTGGGATGCTGACCAGGACGGTGGCGGCCAGGATGTAGTTGTTGCCCGGCCGGAACATCTGGAAATCGTATATCCAGACCATCAGCGTCCACATCTCCGGGTCGGTACAGATGATCATCGCCCACATGAATCCCCCGTAGGCGGCCACGAAGGCGCCGAGCCCGATATAGGCCAGGATCGGCTTCAGCAGGGGCAGGGCCACGATCCGAAAGATCTGGAATTCCGAGGCGCCGTCCATTTCTCCCGCTTCGTACAACTCCGCGGGGAGCGAATCGAAAAATCCCTTCAGGAGGAAGATGGAAAATCCGTTGGCCATCCCGGGCAGCACCAGGGCCGCAAAGGTGTTGAGGAGGCCGAGGTCCCGGAGCAGCAGGAAGTTTGGAATCATGGCCACCTCCACCGGGAACGCGATGGTGACCAGGAAGAAGATGAGCACCCGGTGCGAGCTCTTCATGGGAAAGCGCGACAGGGAGTACGCCGCCATGGGATTGATGGTCAGCGCCGAGATCAACGAAAGCACGACCAGGACGAACGTGTTCCATACCGCCCGCCCCTTGCCGAACAGGTATTCGATCACACGCCGATACGACTCGGTGGCAAAGCTCCATCGCAACCGTCCCGGTTCATTCCGCACGGGAAGGTAGTCGGCGAGTACGTGCGGCAGCGACACGTCTTTGAATCGCGAGAAAGCAGTGCCCCAGGATTGGTTGAGCCCGGCGACATCCCCGTACTTGCGCTGTAGGAAGCGACGGAAGTTCAACTCGGGAGCGTCGAGGATCAGCTTCACGGCCGGGATTTGTCCGGAGGCGGTGAATTCGCACCAGTAGCGCATGAGATCGTCGTTCTCCGGCATCCGGCGGGGCAGTTCGAGCTGCTCCCAGGCCGTGAGGTCCGTCCCCGAAAGTTGCGCAGCCTCCTCCAGTGCCCACGAAGGCGGCATCCCCATCTCCCGGGCGCGAGCGTTCAGCCTGCCGGAGACGAACGCGCGCCAGGCAGGGGCGAATTCCGGGGGCACCTCAAGGAGCCTGCGGGGCCAGCGGGTGACGATGAACAGATCCCAATCGTCGCGTATCCGCGGGTCTTCGGGCGCCGTCAGCGCAAGCCGCAGGCTGTAGAATCTTTCGTGGTCCGTTCCCCACGCCGTATTCAACTCGCCGATCTCCCGGTACCTCGTCTTGAGAAACGCATGCCAATAGGTGTCTGACGGAACGATCATGAGCTGCCCGGGCGGAAGGGTTCCCTTGAACCGGATCCACATCCGCTCCTTGGGGAGCGGGGCCGGCCGCCAGAAAGGGACGGTCAGGTTTCCCGGCTGGATGAGTTCCACGTGATAGACGCTTCGATAAAAGCCGCGCAGCTCGTGGTTCATGAGAATGCGGGCCAGCTCCTCCCGGTCCGCCAGGGCCTCCTGTCGGCGATCCGCATCCGGCGCGTACCGCTGAAACCACTCCGGGTCCGGCCGGCCCTGCGCGCGCTCGGCGATGAACTGATCCGCCTGCCGGGCGAACGAATCCCGCAGGAACGGACGGTAGTAGTCCTCGATCCGGAACGCCCGGGCCACCAGGTTCGCGGGATCGACGGTGGACTTGAACGCACTAAAGTCCGCCAGAACCGCTTCCCAGCTTTCTTGCGGGTAGCCAAGCGCTTCCAGGAAGCCGGGTCTTGACTCGTAAAAGTCCGCGTCAGAGCGCATCGCGGCCGGGCTGGTCCACTGGTTCCGACGGTGACGGCTGGCGAGCAGGTCGAGGCGCGCGGTCGAGGAGAAGACCCGCTTGAGAGCGAGGTCGTTTCGACTCCGGAGATAGCGTGGAACGACCGCGTTCTCCCGCAGGTCGAAGCGGTCGCTAAAGGTCTGCCCAAGCACCACGAGGAGCGGATAGACAATGCCCAGGGCGCCCAGGAGCAAGAGGAGGTAGATGCCCGCGCGGAGCGCGATCTGTTCCGGGCGCCGGGCGCCGATGGTCGAGAGGATGGGCATAAGTCTACGATGCGCTAGGCGGCTCTCCGGAACTCGACCTTGCGGAGAAAGTTCAGCTGGAACACGGTGAACCCGATCAGCACGCTGGCCAGGATCCACGCCAGGGCGGTGGACGATCCGAACCGCAGGTACCCGAACGCCTCCAGGAAGATCTGCAGGCCGATCACGTTCGTTTCGTGGGCGCCGCCGGTCAGGACCAGGACATTGCCCATACCGTGAAAGGCGGCGATGAACGCGCCCACGAAATTGATGATTAACAGGGGCTTTAAGCTCGGCAGGGTGATGTGCATGACCTTGCGGAGCGCTCCGGCGCCGTCCATGTCGGCCGCTTCGTACAGTTCGTCATCGATGGTTTTCAGGGCGGCAAGGTAGATCAGGCAGGCCGCCCCGGTGGTGGCCCAGACCCCGGGAATGACCAGCATCCATTTGTTGATGAGTGGATCTTCCAGCCAACGGACCGGGCCCAGGCCCAGGAAACCGATCAGGTGATTCAGCAGGCCCTCCGATGTCGGCATGTAGAAGATGCGCCAGACAAACAACACCACCACACCCCCCAACAGGTGGGGCGCGTAGTAAATGACGCGGAAGAGGGTGGAAAACCGGCGCGCCTCCGCCAGCAGGACGGCCAGGATCACCGGCGCGAAGAATCCCAGCAGGAGGGTGGCCGCCACGAACTGAACCGTGGCCGATACCATGCTCATAAACATCGGGTTGGTGACCACCCGGATGAAATTCTCGACGCCCACAAAGCGCGAGCCGCCCAGCAGCCGGACTTCCTGGAACGCCATCAGCGAGCCGCGAACCAGGGGGTAATAGGCCCAGACAAGGACGAGCAGGATGGCCGGCAGGAGCAGGGCGAGGGCGGCGGATCGCTTGCCCTGAGTGATCTTTCGTTCCCGCACGGAACGCAGCCGTACTCGTGCCCGGCGAATCGTGCGGTAAACGAATGTGCCCAGGGCGAGCAGGAACAGGGAGAGTCCGCCGAAGAAGGGCCATCGCAACCGCTGCGCCATTTCCCCGACGATCTCCTCCTTCATGAAGACCTGCGTGTCGGCCAGCGTGTTGGCGCGCTCGAGATTCGCAGCCACATCGAAATCGCGGTCGGCGGGTATCCGGCTGAGCAGGTTGTACTGGAGGATCTCCGTCTGCACGCGGGTGTACCCTTCGCTCATGGGAACGCAGGTATATCGATCGGGGTCGCGAATCAGTTGCTGCATGCGGCGGGAGCCCTCCGGGATCTCGGCGGCGTATTCCTCGAGATCCGCTGCAACCAGTTCGTCGTAGGAGCAGAGGTGGAAGAGGCCGTTGCGCACCAAAGCCCGGGTCCGCTCCTTATCGTATTTCAGATAATCCGGGTGGTCTTGCGGGACGAAGTATTGGGCAGAGCAATCAAGAATGAGGTCGACGCAGACCTGCAACCGGTCCGGGCCGCCTTCCCGTTCCTTCGTGCCCCGGTAGATTCCGTAAAAATGATATCCCGAAGCGCTTCCCCCCGTGCCGGGCATCGGCATGGTCCCGACCACGGCCGGGTCGACATGACCGGCTCCGATCCAGTACGTCCACAGGTCGGTCATCATGGCGATCTCGCCGTCGAGCCAGAGGTTGTGCCAGTGACGGTCTTCGTCGATGAGGGGGCGGGCACAGCCGTAGATCACCTGGTCGTCCCGGTCGAGGTGGACCGGTTCGTCACAGTGCGGACAATCTCGTTTTGCCGGCAGGTCGATGCGCGTGTTGGCGTTGCCCAACTCGATCGGCTCCTCGCAGACCGGGCAGGTGGTGAAGGGCGCCCACAGCATGTCCATCCACAGATCAAGGGCCTGGTTGGACTCCGGACTGTTGAGTGCGGCGCGTTCAACTCCCGGAATGTCGCCAAGGCTTTTTTCGCAGGACCGGCATTTCCACTGGAACTCGCCCTGTTCGAACCGGTTCCGCGTCGCGCAATGCAGGCAGACCTTTTTGGTGAACATGGATCGGCCCCCGTGCGCATAGAGCCACCCCTGGAAGTGCCAGCCGTTCGGGGCGATTCCGATTCCCTTCCGGCCGTGCGGCGCGCGCGCGCCGGGAACGCTCGCAGTGGGGTCGGTCAGTTTGCGTGCGGCGTGCAGCAACTCGTCGAACGTCTCGATTCGCTTCTCCGGATCGAGCCCCGCTTCGCGAAAGAGATCTTTGCGGTAAAGGAGGAACTGGATCCACTGAAACCGGGGGACGATGTAGAAGTGGCCGTCCTCCTGCATGAAGGCGCGCACCTGCGGGGGCATGTGCAACAGGGGTTCCCAGATCACTTCGTCGACTCCGTCCGTGTAGCGGTCGTCTCCATCGACGTCCCGGTAAATATACGGATCCAGCGGTTCCAGAAATCCGTGCCGGATCCAGGCCTTCGCCTCGTGGTGATACACCCGGACCAGGTCGGGAGCGGTGCCGCCCGCCATTGCCATCATCAGGTTGCCGCGATAGAGGGTCTGAATCGGCATCTGCCGGAAGTTGACGGGAAGGACCCGCGGATGGGCGGCAAGCCACGATGCGAATACCGCATAGTCCGCCGTCCCGGGGGACGGCAGGTCGTGGATCGAGATGTGGTAGGCCGGTGCGGGAGACGCATGCGCCGGGGGAGCGGAGAAGACCGCGAGGAGGAGTCCCGTCGCGACGACTGCATTCCACATACCTGGCGGGAGCGGCAGATTCATGAAAACCAGCATGACGAAAAACGAGAGTGTTCAACAAGAAATACAAAAACAAATAGTTCCTGCTGTAAATGATCCCGTGATCGATGTTCTCTTGACCGGCAGGTTTCGAACATGGGGCGGTCTAAAGAGATCAAAAGATTTCCCCCGCGAGCGGGATGACCATTCAGGTCTGGCACGATGACCCGCGCCGGTAAGTCATTGATGGGGGGGCATATGCAATGACGCCAAGTCCGCAGGAACGGTACCGGCGAGTCCTGGCGGACTTCTTTGCTGAACTGTACGCGTTTTTCAAGGCAATGAAGCGCCCCGGATATTCTGGTGGTGTGCGATCCAAAACAGATCAAGAAAACGCACGTTGAGGGACCACCTTTCCTGCTGATAGAGATCCTGTCGTTCTCCACGTTGTTGCACGACCGCGGCAGAAAACTGGAGCTGTATGCGAGAAGCGGGGTGCAGAGGTCTGGCTGGTCACCCCATATCCCTCTGCGGTCGAAGTGTTTCTTCTCGACGGGGATTCCTACCGGCTGAAGCGGACCTACGCGAAAAAAGACACGCTGCTGAGCCCATGTTTTCCCGGCCTGGAAACTAAACTCGCAACGGTGTTCGATTTTCCGGTGGATCCGGACAAGCGGATTCAGCTCGTCAAGAAAGGCCGCCTGTCGGCGTACGCGCATGCCGAGCAGAGAGTATCGTCCGGAGCCAAAGGTACACGCTGCCCCTTTTCTTCTCCATCAGAATCTCAGTGTGCAGGTTACCACTTTCTTATGGAACGTGAGCGAAACCTGAACGGTGGTCTCGCCGGAGTCAATGCGTTCCGCCGCTCCTCCTTCGCATTCCAGGCGGAAGCCGGCGTCAAACCCCGGAGGAAGGCAAACCCAGAATCTGCCCTGCGCGCCCGGGCGACGGGCGAAAGCAAGCTCAAGCATCCGCGTCGAGGCCGACCAATCCTGGCGCGTCACCTCGACCCCGCCCTGCGTTACGTGGAGGTTGGTGGCGAGCAGGTGCGGGTGGGGACGCGGCTTGCGCAGACAGAGGATCTTCGATTCGGTTGCATCGAGGGTGAAGGCCGGGTTCTCGCCGAGCGCGCCCAGCGGCCTTTCGTCCCAGAAATCGAAGAGGAGCGCGTCGCCGCGGTCCGGGAATGCATCCTGCAGGTCGATCGTGATGCTTCCGGACTCCTGGATGTTGACCAGGCAGACCACGTCCCACTGATCCCACTCCGTAGAGATCGGCAGGTGCCAGATGCGGGGGTGGTCGGGATAGGGCCGATCAAACAGGTCGAGGGGAATGGCCGCCTCGCCGTAGATCGGCGCTCCTTTTTCCGCGAGGTCCAGCCGTTCCTCGGTGTAGTCCGGCAATCGGTCGCCCAGGAAGAACTGTCCGCCGGAGAAAGCCACGAGGCTGAGCCGTAGACGCGCCTCCTGCAGCGTCCCCGTGCCGATATTAACCGTGTCCGGGTTGAGCAGGACCAGGCGGCGGTGGAGAAAGTGCCGCGCCAGGATGGTGGTCGCGTTCTGCCGGAAGTGCTGCGTCTGGTAGAGGCGCCGGTCGGCATGATGGGCCTTGTGGAAACAGGGATTCCCGATGTCCGGCGCGGTCATGGTGGTGTCGCCGATGCCGAATTCGCCGTAGATGAAGTTGCTGCAGAAGTAGATGTAATCGTCTCCCACGACCTTGCGCAGCTCGTTCGCCGCGTGCCGGTAGGTCTCGATGCCGGGCACCAGGTTCCGGTCGGCGAATGCGAGTTGTCGGTGCAACGACATCAGGAAGACGACGAAATCGAACTTCCAGTAGTGGCAGCGGGTGGTCTCCCGCAGCCACCGGATCTCGTCGGCCACCGCCCGCACCGCTGCGGGGTGGGTCGCGTCCAGCAGGTACATCATCTCCCGAGCGCCCCAGGTCCATTCCCCGGCCTCGACCACCTTCCCGTTGCCGTCGCGGAGCAGGTGCTCGGGATGCTCTTTGCAAAACGTCCCCTGCGAGGAAACCATGATGGGATTGCCCCAGAACCCGGTCCGTAGCCCCAACTGCTCCACCTCCTGGGCGAGCCACTCCAGGCCGTGCGGAAACTGGTCGTTGGTCTCGCGCCATTCGGTCGAGCAGGAATCACGCTGCCAGCCGTTATCGAGCTGGATCACGTCGGCTCCGTAGGGTAGGAATCGGTCCCGCATCACGCGCGCGTTGGCCAGGACATTTTCCTCCGTCATCTCCAGCCGGTAACCGTACCAGGAGATCCAGCCGGACGGGACGCTCTCCGGCGGCAGGGTGACGTGGATGTCGCGCAGCGCCGCCCCGATTTCGGCGTAGGTGCGAAGTGCGGTCAGTCCGTCCGGGCAGGCGGCCACGAGCAATTCCTCCGACACGTATTGGGCGCCCGGCGGCAGTTCGTACCCGAAGAGACCAGAGGAAACGGCCAGGTACTCCACGCCCTGCTCATCGCCCCGGCAGAGCACGGTGGTCAGCGCGCGCCGCATCGGCATCACGCCGAGCAGGAGTGCAGAATCCCCTCCCGCGAAAACCATTACCCCACTGGGTGATGCCTGGTCGCCGGCGATCGGCTCCAGCCTTTTCGTGAGCGAGAGCATTCGTTCCCGGCTCTGTGCCGGACAGAAGTTGAGCCACTTCTCGTCGTAGTCATAGGACTCCCCCGACAGCCGGCTCACCCCCGCAAAATGGCAGGAGCCGCTGTCGGTGAAGACCACGGCGTCTTCGGCGGGACAAGGGAGCTTCAGTTCGCCACCCTCCGCGGCGGCAGTCTCGAGCAGATGGAGCGCATCCAGCCTGATGCCTTCGTTGGACTCGTTCTTCATCGTGCACCACAACAACGCCATCGGCCGGTCGCGATAGATCACGCAGTGGTACCGTGCGGAAAGCCCGTCGACCGCATCCGGCGTGGACATCGTGAAGCACGTCCCCTCCCCTGCCGCATCCCGCCACGGCACATCGGACAGGACGGGCTCTTCCCCCTCAAACGGAGCCCGCCACTCCTCCTCTCGGCAGATACCAACACGCGCACGAGATATGTCTAACGCAGCGAGAGAGATTTTGCCGTGATTGAAGGGCAAAGATTCGATCAGTGTCCTCCGTACCAGAAATCGCTGCCGGCGCGAAGGATGTCGCTCCGGTCCATCGGCTCAATGTGCCCGTCCAGGAAGGAGATGTTGGCCTTGCCCAGGTGTGCGTACCCGGGTTCCTGGGGGCTGAAGGGGAGGCTGCTGAACCAGCCGATGTGAATCGTGTCTTCGTAAAGCGGTTCCTGGAATTCGGAAATAACCGTGGTGGTCAGAAAGTTCCGGTCGCTGATGACGGCGGTGCGCGGGTGGATCACCTCAAACGGCTGCGCCGACCAGAAGTGATGGCCGCCGCCCGGGGGAGTGAACGTGTTTCCGAAGTCGACGATCAGGTGGGTGTTCCACGCATAGGAATACTTGGTACGGTTCGCCGGGGGTTCGCCTGGTTCGCCCGCGGTTGGGTCGGACGGGCAAAAAAACGAATCGATGGACCCGCGGCCGACGTAGTCGTCCAGAATCTGGTCGGCGGCTCCTGCGACCCAGCCCGCGTTGCCAAGGGAGCGATACTGGTCGATCCCGTTCGACACCCCCAGGACCGGCTTTTCGTCTCCGGCATGATGATGGCGTTGCGGGAGCGTCGCGTCATGATCTTGCGCATACAAAATCAATGCGTGATGAAGGCCGCGCAGATGCGTCTTACATACGGCCGAACGGCTTTGCTCAAGCGCCTGTTTCAGTGCCGGCGTCAGCAGTGTTGCCAGTACGCTGATAATCGCGATGACGACCAGGAGTTCGATGAGCGTGAACGCTCTGGAGAAACACCGGGCTGGTGGCGTCTGCGTTCTGGATAGCTTCGGCATGGAACGTATCTGTAAAGATACCAGAAAAATGTTCACGCGCGAGGGGGCATGGACAAAGAGCGGCATCCTGTCGGTGGTGAAGCCGAAACCGCCATTCTCACACCTGCGATTTGGCCTCCCAGGCCACTGGCATGGCGTCAGATCTGCTGTGGGAATATTTCGTATTAGCATGTTTTATGGTCGTTTCGGGGTAAAAAGCCCAATTCTGGGCCTCTATAGCCTCACCTCGCAGCCGGGCCGATCCACAGATTTTACGGAGACTCCATAGTATTGGGGATGAGAATTGATTGTACAAGGGCCCGTTTTTTGATAGGAGCCTCTCCTTGAGGTGTCCATAGAATCTCAAATTCGTCGCAGGCGTTAGGTCTTTAGGCGCCTGCATCAGACTAGTAGGCCGTGTGGACAAACGGGTTGGGAGCAACCTGTCGTGTCCTCACAAAACGCAGAGGAGAGACTACACATGAAGATGAATCTCATCACGCCTATCGCCGTTGCCCTGACGCTGGGAATTGTCAGCACAGCACAGGCGACATCCATATCACATTCCACGTTGGGGCTACTGGGAGCGGACGACTACGAAGCACAGCCGTTGGGCTCTACGTTTACTTCGCAACTGTCTGAAGAAACCTATGGTGGAGAGGGGGCTTGGGATGTAAACGCCGGCGGCGCGGGAGTCGGTAACGTGGTTACATCCGCGGGCCCCACTGGAGCGGCCCAAGGCAGCCAGTTCGTGACCATGTTCAACGCGGGGACTTATGGATCCGGCAATTACTATAATCAGCGATTGGACATCAACGATGTCGGACCGGGAGATGCCGGCGATATTACTACGACGTTTAGCTTTTTCGTCGACTCATCGCCCACCGCTGCCCAGACCGGATCCTTCGGCTTTGAACTCACGTCCACGGATACTGCCGGCTGGGCCATGCTGGCCGCGAGCTGGGACAGGAACGGAGGTATTAACGTAGGCTGCCGAAATTGCACTTGGGTTAGCGGAACGATCCCCACCGACGAATGGCTCGCGGCGGAAATCATATACCATCTTGTTGACGGTACCCTCAACGACACCATCGACGCCACGATTTCCAGCATGCAAGGCGCCGGAGTGCTTTTCTCCGCTACCGGTATAGCCGTTGCTGGGGATGACCTTCGCAATATCCAGTCCGCGAATTTCTATGCGGACAACTACGGTTCCGTGTACCTCGACGCCATCCCAGAGCCCTCGACTGCGGCCATGCTAGGCATCGGCGCACTGCTTTTCGCCGGACTTCGCCGGCGGACAGCAAAGTAATTGAATACTTGGAGAGTTGAAAACCGGTGGGTCGGCCCGTACGTCGACCCGCCGTACGCAGAGGCAGATTGAACAAGTCGGAGAACTATCCACCATGACAATCCACCCGCTTCGAGCGGTCGTTTCGTCGGTGCTGACGCTGGGGCTCGTCGCCTCAGTCCACGCCGCCACAGTTCATCACACGACCTTTTTAAACACTGGGAACGACAACTTCGACAATCAGCCCCTGGGCGCTATTTCCAATGGTGCCGGGGCCCTGCCGACGTTGAATCCCGGACCCGGTAGCTGGCTTGCCACCATCACCGATGGCGGCGGGGGTGCAACCGGCGAAGTCGTCACCAATGCCAGTCCGGGGGCGGCCCAGGGAGGCCAGTATGTCTATGGAATGCAAAACGGGACCCAGGGTTCTGGCCATCGGGTGTATTTGGTGTTGGATTTACAGAACACCATCACACCAACGTCGGATGGCGTTGTCACGTCCCAGTTCAGTGTCTATGTCGACTCTCAGGGCGGCGGAACGGACGAATCCGTGCTTCACGCATTGAAGCTCGGCACCACCGGTTCCGGATTCGACCTTGCGTATCTGGATTTCTTCGAGAACGGCAGACTGACTTACGGGGACAGTCTCAGTCAGGCGGGCGATGTGGCGAATGCATTCACACCGGACGCCTGGCATTCGGTAGAGCTGAAGTACACCGTGGTTTCCGGCCACGGCAACGACACATGGGAATTCACGATCTGGAACCAGGCTACCGGTCAGGAGACCTTCAGTGATTCGAACATATCCTCGGCCGCGGACAGTGATCGGCAGATTGGATCCGCCGCTTTTTCATCGGGGAATTTTGCGGAATGGTACATTGATGGCTTTGTCCAGCCTCCGTCCGATACCGTGGTGACCTCCACGAATGTCGTGGTGACCTCCACGAATGTCGTGGTGGCGGACACCTCGGGCGTCAGTTACTCGAGCGAAGCGGGCGTTGAGCACCGTTTGCAGAGCACGCCGGACCTGGTGTCGTCCAACTTCTCCGATACCGGCGCCATTGCCATCGGAGACGGCGGACCGCAGACGCTGTTCGACCCGTCAGGTACGTCGCCGACCAAGAATTACCGGGTGGTGAAGTAAGTCAGTTCGATGATGCCCACGGCCGTTCCGGAAACGGCCACGAACCAGGTTTGGCGCCGGTTGCCTTGCTGACCGCCGGCTCCAGGGCGGTGATGGTTGTGCGCAGCTCTTTCAACCTCTGCAGCAGTCCATCCTTCTTCCCTTCATAAAAGTCCTTCGCGCATTGGTCATACGTCTCGCTGGCCGCCAGGAGCTTCGTCGCCGCGTCGTCCAAGGCCGGGCTCTCCATGGCATCGTCGCCGTGCGCGGCGATGTTCATCATCGTTTCCAGCCTGCCGAGAATCTTGCGGCAAGCGGCCAGAGCGTCTCTACAACCCCGGTACTTCGTGTCGGATTCCAATGCTTGGGCCGCATCCACCTCACTTGAAACGTCGATCTTCCACGCGAGCGCCTTCTTCAAATCCAGCCTCGCCACGCGAAGCACCTGTTGCGTGTGTGCTTCGGTTACCAGCGACTTCACCTCTTTGAACGTTTCAGGGCTGCACAGGATGAACGGATGCCCGTCGCCCGGGCGAAGGGTGAAGGGCTCGAACAGTCCTGACTCACTTACGGGCACTTCCGTCAGGCTCACCAGGTCATAACAGCGGTCGTTGCCCAAGTCGGGAACCTTGATCTTCAGCGGCTGCGGCCTGTCGCGGTCCATGTTGACGGCGATCAGGATCCGGCCGTCGATCCGATCCGGCTCGAGGGTGGACACGTGAACCGCCGGAATGGTCTGTGTCGCCTCCGGCCCCACGCCGTTCTGGACCATGTCCGGCGCCACGGCGGTGACCGAGGGCCGATGGTTCAGCCGGGCCCGGGCCAGCAGCGGACCCAGCGGCCCGACCTTGGCCGCGTGTTCCCGGAAGGCACGGTAGTGTGGCGTCTCATTTCCGTAGCAATCCAGCATGCACCGGAAGGGGTTCCCTCGTTTTTTCTTCCGGATGTAATAGTCCTCCCACCAGGGACCTCCGCTGAGGAGAAAGTAGCAGTTGACCTTCGCACCGCCCGCGATGGACAGCCAGCTCATCATCCGCAGGTCGATCTCGCTGGGCCGGGCATGCCAGGGCTCCTTGCGAATGCGGAACGCCTCGAGCGTAAACCAGTGCGGCTTGCCGCCGGTGTACGCATCGATCTCCGTCATCCACCGGAGGATCTTCCAGGGATCGTCCCGCGTCGGACGCAGGATGGGGTACCGGTCGGTAAAGATGACCTGGTGGCTGTCATTGTAGACCCGGAGAAACTCCGTGCTGTTGAGCAGCACCATCGCCGGTTTGTCGGGTACGCGGGTTTCTATCATGGCCTTGGTGACCAGGTAGTTCACCAGGTAGTCCGGCCTGGCCTCGTCGCGGCAGAACCATCCGAGGAGATTCGGTTCGTCGCGCAGCACGGCGATTTCGTCCGCCCATCGATTCAACTGGTCGCGGTCCCGGTCCGTCAGCGCTATGTCCTCCACGCCGCCCGCGAACCCGACCAGGCTGCCGATGTAATTCATGCCGTACTCGCGCAGCATGGGGGCCAGGTATTGGTGCGTTTTCACGTAGACGGTTGCGCGCCCTTCATCGCCCTCGGGCAGTTCCTCTTCTTCGGATCCGGGTACGACCGACCGGTGGTCGTTCCAGACGCTCTGGTAAAAACGGCCGCTGGCCGCGCCCACGAAATTCACCCAGTCCCGCGCGATCCGGTCCAGTGTCGCCGGCCAGCTTCCACCCCAGCGCGGGCAGGAGAGGCCATAGAATCCGAGGCCGAAGAACCCTTCGGTCTTGGGCGCCGGCTGCATCTCGAATCGGGTCAGCAGGTCGTCGAATACCGAGAAACGGGTCTGCTGCTCCTCGGTCATGCGCCGTAGCCGCATCCAGTCGATTTCCAGCGCGGCCGAGGGTTCGCCGGGCACCTCGCTTTGCAGGAAAAAGTTGATGTCGATCAGCACTTCCTTGCCGGCCGGTCCGGAGGCGGTCGGATGATCATACAGATTCTTGCGCACAATCACCCAATCGTCCGCCTTCGCCGTCCGCTCCCACGCTTTGACGATGGTCCACATCGAATCGCCGGCGTACGTTTTGTAGTTCAGAACGATGGTCAGCGACATTTCCTCGCCGTGTCCGGCATCCATCAGCGGGCGCAGCCGGATTTCGAGGACCGGCGCGTCGGCCAGCTTGAACCCGGCGCCGCCGTTCTTGAAGTGGTGCGATGCGCTGGCGTACCCGCGCACGTCCGGCGCGGCCAGGAACGTCGTGGTATAGAGCAGATTGCCGTCCTTGACGGAGATGGCCGGCTTGCCCTTCGTCCCACCGGGCGGGGCGTGGTAGTTCACCGACCAGGGCCCGAGGTCGGGGTCGGAGAAGTCTTCTTCCCAAACGACGTCGCCGGGGCCCGGTACGCCGGGCGGGAGCCCGGCTTCCACTTGGAGCACGAGGAATGAACCGATTGCGAGAAGAGCGAGACTGATTTCGATTGATGAGTTGGATGGCATGACGATCGATCCGGTACACGATGGGGTGCCGATGCACAAGCTTGTTTTTTTAGGGTCTTTAGCAGAATCTGCGGGTCCAACGGGCCTGACACCGACAGGCCAGCCCCTCGCCCGCACAAACGCTTGTGCCAATTTCGTGATTGAACTAAGGTCTTCGTCGGGTTTCAGATAGATCCAGCGGATGTGTAGTCGACCGCATTCGCACTGCATCAAGGAGAATGCGTGGTTACGGAGAAGGACACATTGGGGAACCTGGCGAATCGGTGGGCGACGCAGGGCGACGCGCTGGTGCGTGAGCTGATCGGGAAGGACGAGGCCAAACAGCTTCTTCTCGTCTGTGAGGACATACTCCAGCAGTGGTACCGACGCGCGGAACCGGGACCCGGCGAGTTTGACCACGTGATGCGCCATCTCAATCATCCCGGATATTTCACGGATCACCCGGAGTGGCTGCCCATGCTCCTGGAGATCGCCGCCGATCCGCGGGTCCTCGACTTCGCGCGGCAGGTTCTTCGTGAAGAACCGGTGTACCGCCTTTTCAGCCTTTTCATGAACCCGCTCGAAGACCACCGGGACGGGCACTGGCACCGGGATACACAATTTGTGCAGGACTATGATGAAGAAGACGAGAGAGCCCGGCTGGCCGGCGATGCGTTCCAGAATTGCATTCAGCTGCAGATCGCCCTCGTGCCCAGCGCAGACGCCGAAGTCGTGCCCGGATCCCACCTCCGGTGGGACACGCCCGAAGAATGGGCGATTCGATTGAAGGACAACAAGGCTCACAATAAGTCCAACGACATGCCGGGTGCTCTTCGAGCCGATCTCGCGGTGGGCGACGCGGTGGCATTCAATCCCTGTGCGATTCATCGCGGACGGTATCACACCGACAAGCTGCGCCGGACCCTGATGCTGACGTACGAGGGAATATCCACTCCCGTGAAGCACGACATCTTTAATCGGCAGCCATGGTTTCTGAACGACGGATATCTGGTGGGCGTCTCGGAGGAGACACGTCGGTTCCATGGGGTGTTTGTGGAGAAATATCGGGAGGGGTGGGAGTGAGGTTAAGCCTGTTGTTGCTTCTTGTGTCTTTCTTCTCCGCCCACGGCTCCGAGTTGACCCGCGGCAAGAAGGCGCTCTTCACGGAGGACTTTGAAGCCGACATCTACGAATGGGAAGTCACGGAGGAAGGGGAAACGGAGGAGGAAACCCCGAAACTGGTTCGTCGCGACGACGCCTACCAGGGGAACAATGTTCTCCTCCTTTCGGGGAAGCAGGGGATGATCGCGCTGTCGTTGACCCGGAAGATCAAGGGCATCGTTGAATTCCAGGCAACGTTTCCCTCGCCGCTGGTAACCACCCGCATGTTTGCCGTGGGCCTGGGCGACGAAACGCTTGCGCTGGGGGTAAGCCGTTCGGACCGGTTCATGGCTCTTGCCGAGGGCGAGATGGGGGGCGGGCAGTGGATCGAGAGCGGGGTGAAGGTGACCGACGGCTGGCATACCTTCACCTACGACTTCAGCGGGGCGATCACCCGGCTTTACGTCGACGGCCAATTGATCCTGGTGAACGAGAAGCTCGGGGAGTTCGACCGTCTGCAGCTCGGGATCCACCAAGGACACGGCGGAACCTGCCTGGTGGACGAAGTGGTGGTCTACGATGCGGCGGCCGAGTTCTCCGAGGAGAACTCCATCGAGGCCACGATTCCCCTGCTCGACTGGGACCACGGCTTGAAACCGGCCACCCAGCGGGAACAGATGTACGAGGACGCGACATACACCATTACCGATGCGGAGGTACGCTCGCCGCCGAACGCGGCCGAGCTCGTTCTCGAGCCTATGCCGGAGAGCCGGTGGCGATTCTGTCACTTCCAGCGCAAGCCCGAGTTGCCCGGCCTGCCGCGCAGGTTGAGCCTCTGGGTTCACGGCGATGGATCCGGGGCGGAGTTTCATATTCAATTCCTTACTCCCAACAGCAACGTCAACTACGATATGGGAAGGATCGACTGGGCCGGGTGGAAGCAGCTCGAGCTGGACCTGACGAAGCAGTCGACCGGTTTCTATCCGCCGGCGAAACCGCACGTGATCCGGCACGCGGGCAGCGAAGGCGGCATGTTGTTGTCCTGGTGGCTGCGGCCGCCGCCGAATACCCCCGTTCGCATCTATATCGATGACGTGCACGTCACGTCCCGATTGAACCGCGATTTCCCCTACGTGTTCCATGTGGAGAGTACGGCGGAAGACGGCGTTATGGAGCTCGGCGAGTACGCCGAGTTCCGCGTCCGCGTTGCCAACGGCGGCGATACGAAGCGCGACTTTTCAATCGACTACACGGTGGAGGACTTCTGGGGAACCGTCGTTCGGCGCGGCGATACGAAGCTTTCTGCCGGGCCGGGGGACGCCTCCGTGGCCGCGATCCGTGTCGACGATCCGCTGCCCAGCGGCTGGTTCAAGGCCCGGTTTCTTCTCGGCATCGACGAGAAGACGGTGACCACGGCGGTCGAGCCCGTCGCGGTCCTTCGCGCACTGCCGGATCGGATCTTTTCCCCCGACAACCCGGTCGGCATTTATGGGAGCTTCGACCGGCTCGGCAAGAAGATCGGCGTGACCGAGGCGTACGTCGGCCCAGAAACCGGAGATCTGCGACACGCCACCCCCGAGCAACTTCGGGCGTGGGAGATCTCGGACGAAAACCGACGGATCCTCGGCACCGCCAATCGAACCGGCGTGGTGTTTTATCACGCGCCCCCCTGGTCTTACCTGCCGGACGAAGAGATGGAAGCGGCGGCGGAGGAGTGGGCCGATGCGTTTGCGGTCTTCGCGGCGAAACACAAGGGGCTCCCGCTCTACTACAAAATCCTCAGCGAGCCGAACAACACGGGCACGTCCTTCGAACGGTGCGTTCAGGTTTTGAAGTATGCACACCGGGGCATTTTGAAAGGAGACCCCGACGCGAAGATCATGGGGCTCAACACCTCGAAGTTTGACTGGGGACGGCAGAAGTACGTGTGGGGGCGCGGCGCCCTGGACTATGTCTACGGAGTCGGTGTTCATCCCTACACGGGCGCGCGTCACGGAAGCAAGAAGCCCGAGCGCGTACACGGGATGGGGAACCTGATGAACATGTTGCGGCTCGACGACATGATCCGCCGGTACAACGGGGGCGAACCGAGACCGATCTGGGCCAGCGAGATCGGTATGGACTCCACCCCGGGCGTGTCGTGGGGGTTCACGATCCGGGAGCAGGCCAATTACCTGGCGCGTGCGGCGGTGGAATACAAGACCATGAAGAATTTCCAGCGGTTTCACTACCACTATATCAAAGACGCACAGGTGGAGAACCACCACTGGGGCGCTTTCACTGCCCTGAATCAGCCGAAGCCCCTGGCCGCGTCCATGCATTCTATCGCGGAGCGCTTGACCGGCGTGACGTGGTTGAAATCAATGCACACTCCGGAGAACGTGCGGGCGTATCTGTTTGACGAGCGCGATTCGGGATCCGGGACCCGGGATGCGAGACAGATGCTGGTGGCATGGACGGTGGAAGGTGAAGAAGACTGGAAGATTCCGGTGACTTGCTCCAGTGCGGAAACCATGGACTTGATGGGCGTCTATCGCACGCTCGAAGTTCCG
>Ga0310121_10000224_pt1 | contig 61724 bp, 55 predicted proteins | sample CB27_Tmax_986_MG_FD_203504 | JGI IMG/M metagenome (GOLD analysis project Ga0310121, IMG submission 203504) | Marine microbial communities from Western Arctic Ocean, Canada - CB27_Tmax_986 | ecosystem: Environmental > Aquatic > Marine > Oceanic | place: Canada: Western Arctic Ocean | collected... | reverse complement strand
TGGACCAAGACCGCCGATCAGATCCTGGCCAGCATCGCCCGCTTCGCTCAACGAACGATCGCTATCGACCAAACAGACTCCTGATGCTAACTTCTGTAACGGGACACTAGCTAGGGGCACCCGGCCGACGCGAAAGCGGCTACACACGCAAAATGCTCAGTGACGGTGATCTCGATCTCGAGCCCACCGTCACCCTGACAGAACCCGCCATCGCCTCCGCCGGCCGTCTCGGACCGGTAGAAGCGCAGGGTCGTATTCCCGACGCCGCCAACGTCACATCTCACGATCAGCTGGGCCGGATCGCCGAGGTCGCACGCGAGCACCGCGGCGCCGGGGCAACTCTCCACCATGGAGAAGCACGGGCAAACGGCCGGCGATGCACAGCTGCCGGGCCAGTCCCCATGAAGGAGGTGGTCCACAACCGCTCCGTGGGGAACGCTCTTGTTCGCGCCCTTGTGGCAGACGGCGACCTTGGCCGTCCCGGACTCGCTCACGGTGCCATCGTCCAGCGCGGAGGACGCCGACTCGACGACTGGCGCGCTGGTGACGCTTTCGCGTCCCATCGAGCCGCCGCACGCTACGAGGGCGAGGGCCACCGCGACGACGGCCAGACAAAAAGATAGGGGAAACGTGCACGGCATGAGCCGGTTCATGCCTCACCTCCACGCGACTGCCCGGAGGGACGCTGAGCAGCGACTTCAAAAACCTAGTACGGGTGTCCACAGGCTAGCCTAGGGGCCTCTCGAGAGCAATAAGAAAACACTTTGGATGTGATTGCGGTCACAATTCGCTCCCATGATATCCGATCGGACCAGATTTTTCCCCGAGCGACTGGCTGTCAGGGGGCGGTCCAGCCAAGAGTCAGACGAAACAGCTCCTGGGTGAGTTCGCCAAGAGGCGCGGTTGGCGGACGATTGAGTCGCTCGCCCGGCCCGAGCGGCCGTCCCGCGGGGCCCGGGGGAGGCCATAGCGGAGATCGTCGATCTCCACCGTGGCTCCCCCCTCCGTCGTCTCCAGCCGTGCGGCCGTCTGTCCCATGGCGAACCACTCGAGCACCTCCGCCTCCCAGGTGAGCCGGGCGGCGAGGACGAGAGGACCCTGAGCCTCCTCGAAGCGGACCCAGGTGATGGGCCGGGGCGCCAGGAGGCTCACCCAGCCCACGCGTATCTCATGGCCCGGGCCCGAGCGGGCGACCACACGCCGGAGCGGGAGCTGGAAGAGCGTCGGATAAGCGTTCACCCGGGCGTCCTGGACCCCCGCTGCGCGGAGCTGGCCGGAGGCCATTTTCTCCGCGCGCCGATTGACCTCGAGGCCCAGGAACACATACGTCGTGCTCAGCCCGAGGGCGAGCCAGGCCGCTCTGCGTGCTGCTCCGGACCGGGCCCGCCGCCAGAGGGCGACGGCAAGCGCCCCGGCAAGCAGGAGGCTGTATGCCGGATCGATGATGCCGACGGCATCGAGGGCGAAGCGCCGACGAGAGAAGGGTGCCAGGAGCTGCGTGCCGTAGCTGGTGAACACGTCGAGCAACGGGTGCGTGAAGAGCGCAACGACTGCGAGACCCATCCAGTCGCGCAGGTGTCCCCCCTTCCAGCGCCACAGGAGCCAGCCCAGCACCGGTCCGAGAACCGGCCCGAACCAGAGCGAGTGTGTGAACCCGCGATGCCAGAGCCACTCCCCCATCGGGCCGGTCGCGTTCAGCACGACGTCGAGGTCGGGCGACATGCCGCTCGCGGCGCCCCAGACGATCGCCTTGCGGCCCAGGATGCGACCGTAGAGGGCCTGCCCGCACGACGCACCTAGGAGGCCCTGGGTGAGCGGATCCACGTCAGACCCCGCCTTCCGCCAACCGCCGGTCGCGGCGGAAGGGGAGAGCCAGGAGCTGGTAGAGCCCGAGCGCGACTGCCGCACCGACGGCAATGTAGACGGGCCAGGGACCCATCCAGTCGAGGGGGGTTGCCGCCGCAGGTTTGGCCCGGAGGAACATGAAGTTGGTGTCGAGCAGGACGTTCACCGCGCCGGCCACCGCCGCGAGGAGCAGCGTGGCGACGAAGGCGCGCCAGGCCCCGCCAGGGCGTGGACGCAGGCCCAGCCCGAACACGAGAACGGCGGCAGCGACCAGCACCAGGCCGTGCAGGCCGAAGAAGACGAGAAACTCCCACCGCGGGAAGCCCCAGGGCAGGTCCGGGGCGAGCATTGCCAGAGTGGACCCGGCGGCAGCCCAGAAGTAGAGGACCTCGGCCGGCGCGCGCCGGGGCCAGACGAGCGTAACGAGGGCGAGCACCATGGCCGCGTCACAAAGATGTAGCGGCAGCAGGACCTGCCACGTCAGCCACCCCTCACGCCAGCTCACCCACAGCACCAGGCACACGAGCGCCGCGAGAGCGAGAAAGAGCCCACCGCGAACCAGGGGACAGGTACGCGGGCGGGCTCGGACGAGCCCCGCGAGCCCGATGCTCGCCAGGACCGTGAGGAGCAGCGCGCCGGCGTGAGCGACGCCGAACGCCTCGAACGGGGGCGGGATGTCGGGACCCATGGGGGGAAGCGGGTGCGCGCCGCACGACCGTGGCCCGCTGGAGCATTGTAGGGCAAAGCCACGCCGCCCGCTGCATCCGATGATTATGACCACGGAGGCCGCTCTGTCAGACTGGGACTTCGACCATGACGACGGAGGAGGGGCCTCTGGAGTATCCGGCGACACGACCGCCCGGCGAGGGTGAGCGTGGGCGCATTGCACTGCTTCTGGTGGCGCTGGTGGTGGCGGTGGCCGTCGTGGGTCTCGCCGCCTGGCTGGTCTTGCGGGAAGCCCCCGCTCCTCCTCAGCCCGAGGCGACCCCGAAGCCCGCCCCCAGGCGCGCTCCGGAGGCGAGGAGCGCTCCTTCGAAGGCTCCACGGGCTCGCGCGGGAGAGGTCGAGGTCTCTTCTTCGGCCTCCGGATCGGTCGTGTTCGTCGACGGACGGAGAATCGGCCCGGCCCCCCAGACCATCGGGCTCGAGGCCGGGGCCCACAGCGTCCGGGTGGAGAAAGAGGGCTTCCAGCGCTTCGAGCGGGAGGTTCAGATCGTTCCCGGACGGACGCTCCAGCTCGAAGCACGCCTCGAGCGAGCACTGCCGAGCCTGACCGTTCGGGCCGACGTCGCCGGAGCGCAGGTCTTCCTCGACCGCAAGTTTCTGGGAGAGGCGCCTGTGACCGTTCGGGACGTCGAGCCGGGCCGCCACCGCATCAACGTGTCGGCCGAGGGGCATGAGGGGTACGCAGAAGACCTCGAGATCACTGCCGGCGCACGCGAGGTGGTTGTGAGCTTCAAGGAGGTCAGCCTCGACGAGTCCCTGGCGGTGAAGCACAAGCATGGCATGGGGTCGTGCCGGGGGCAGCTCGCGGCGACCCCCGAAGGGCTGCGCTATGAGACGCAGCACGACAAGGACGGGTTCACCGTCCCTTTCTCAGCCCTCGAACCTCTCGAGGTGGACTACCTCAAGAAGAACCTCCGGGTGAAGCTCCGCGGGGGGCGCAAGTACAATTTCACGGCGGAGAGCGCCGACGACCTGCTGGTCTTCCAGAACGCCGTCGAGGCCGCTCGTGAGCGGCTCGAGTGAGTGCCGCTGAGGGAACAACGAAGGATGGACAAGTGAACGACCGTTTCCTCCGCGCCTGCCGGCGCGAGCCCGTAGACGCCACGCCGGTGTGGCTCATGCGACAGGCCGGCCGATACATGCCGGAGTACCGGGCGCTTCGCGCGCGCTACTCCATGCTCGAGCTCTGCCACACGCCCGAGCTCGCGGTCGAGGTGACGCTGCAGCCCCTCAAAGCCTTTGAGCTCGACGCCGCCATTCTCTTCAGCGATCTTCTGATCCCGCTCGACCCGCTGGGCCTCCCGTTCGACTTCCAGGCCGGCGAGGGTCCGGTCGTCGAGAAGCCCATCAGCTCACGGGCCGACGTGGAGGCGCTTCGCCGGTTCGAGCCTCGCGAGGAGCTGAGCATGGTCCTCGAGGCCATCCGGGTGCTGCGGGGCGAGCTGTCGGTACCCCTGATCGGCTTCGCCGGAGCGCCTTTCACCCTCGCCTCCTACGCCATCGAGGGCGGACGCTCGAGCCACTTCGCGAAGACAAAGGGGCTCATGTACTCCGAGCCGGAGACCTGGCATCTCCTGGCGAGCCTTCTCGCCGATGTGGTCGGGGACTACCTGAGGGCCCAGGTGGAGGCCGGGGTCCAGGCCGTGCAGGTCTTCGACTCGTGGATCGGCGCTCTCGACGAGGCCGACTACCGGGAGTTCGTGCTCCCCCATGTCAAACGGATCTTCGACGGGCTGGCCGATCTCGACGTGCCGACGATCCATTTCGGGACGGGCACCGGTCATCTCCTGTCCGCTCAGCGCGAAGCCGGTGGCACCGTGATTGGCGTCGACTGGCGAACGCCCCTGGACGAAGGATGGGAGCGGGCCGGCCTGGACGTTGCGATCCAGGGCAACCTCGATCCGACGCTGCTGTTCGCCCCGCGGGAGCGCCTCCTGGCCCGGGTGGACGACGTGCTTCGCCGCGTGGGAGGCCGGCCCGGCCACGTCTTCAACCTGGGGCACGGCATTCTGCCGGGCACGCCCGTCGAGAACGTGCGGACGCTCGTCGACCACGTCCACGAGGCGACCGCCGGCTAATCAGGTTGTTGTCAAGTCTTACAGACGCCAGCCGTCCCGGTACTCCCGCCGGACGTAGGCGTTGGCATCCTCGTCGTTGGTCACTTCCATGGCCGCGCCATCCCAGAGCAACCGCTTGCCGGGGAACCGGACCGCCAGGTTGCCCATCAGGACCGTCTCCGAGAAGGGGCCGGAATAATCGAAGTTGGAGCTGGCGGGCGGCCCCCCCTTGCAGGCCCGGATCCAGTCCCGCTCGTGGCCGTCGGGGCCATCCGGGATCCGTTCCAGGGTCCTGCGAGGCGTCCTGTACCTCCGCATGGCGGATTCCGGGACGAGCCGCGGCGACTCGCCATAGGTGTTGCCCATGATGGCGCCGTGGTCCCCGATCAGCAGGATCCCGCCGTCGTTGTCGCCCATGCGCCGGCCCTCTTCGAGCCCGGCGGGCCGCGGAGGCATCAACCCCCCGTCCCACCAAGTCACGTTGACTTCGGGCATGTCCTCCCGCTCCGGGAATGCGAAGCGCACGATGGTGGACCGGGGGAACATCTCGTTCTTCGGTTCCGCCCTGTCCCAGAAGGCGGGCCAGAACTGCGAGGTGTTGGCCTCCACGGCGACCGGGTACTTGAGCTTCAGCGCCCAGAAGAGCGGGTCGACGATGTGGCAGCCCATGTCGCCCAACGAACCCGTCCCGAAATCCCACCAGGCGCGCCACTTGGCGAGGTGGTAGGCGGGGTGATAGGGGCGGACCCGGGCGGGGCCGAGCCACAGGTCCCAATCGAGGGCGGGAGGAACCTCGGGCGTGTCCGTGGGTCGGCCCATTTCGATGCCCGAGGGCCACACCGGCCGGTTGGTCCAGGCGTGCGCCTCGCGAATGGGGCCGATGGCGCCGTTCCACACCCATTCGCACAGGAGGCGGACGCCCTCTCCCGAATGCCCCTGGTTGCCCATCTGGGTCACAACGCCCTGCTCGCGGGCGGTTTCGGTCAGGAGCCGGGCTTCGGAGACGGAATGGGTCAACGGCTTCTGCACGTACACGTGCTTCTTCCGCTCCATGGCCGCCATGGCGATCACGGCGTGGGTGTGATCGGGTGTGGCGATGATGACCGCGTCGATGTCGCTCTGCTCGTCCAGCATGACGCGGAAGTCCTTGTACCGCCTGGCGTTCGGGTACTTCTCGAACACCTCCGCCGCCTTGTCAAAATCGACGTCGCACAGGGCGACGACGTTCTCTGCCTCACAGCGCTTGAGGTTGGTCTTTCCCATTCCGCCGACGCCAACGCCTGCGATGTTGAGCTTGTCGCTCGGGGCAGGCGTGCCCTGCCTGCCCAGCACGTGCCGCGGCACGATGGTGAATCCCGCCGTGACGGTGGCCGCGCTCGCCAGGAAGGTCCGCCGGGGAACCGGGGCGGTGGCTTTGGGATCGGAACTGCCGGGGTTTTTCATCGAGTTCTCCTGAGACGGTTCGCCGCGATTCCGCGGGGCTCGCCCGTCCCTTGCAGGCAAGTGGCGCGAGATTAGCCCCCTCTCTCGTGTGGTGTCAAAGAGGCGCTCCTGGCTGGAAGAGACGACCCGCGTAGCGTCGGCCCCTGGAAGTAAGGATAATGCACCCATGATACAATTCATGGAGTTGATCCGTTTCTCCGGCGGGCTTTCGCCCTGCCGCATCGCGGTCCTCGGGATCGCGGCGGTGTGCCTCTGCACTCTTCCCGGCACGCGTCGCGCCCAGGGGGCCGACAAGCTGGCCCCGATCCCCATCGAGCTGCCGAAGCCGATGTTCGAGGGCACGCCACAGAACCTCGCGGTCCCCCACCTGCAAAAGCCCCTCGGACGGCCGCGCGATCCGTTCCTCGCCCCTGCCGGGGTCACGAACGTGGCTCGGGACAAGGCCGTGGCGAGCAGCGACGAGGAGCCGATCATCGGCGAGCTTGAGCAGGTCACCGACGGGGACAAAGAGGGGGCCGAAGGCAGCTTCGTCGAGCTGGGTCCCGGGGTTCAGCACGTCACCATCGACCTGGGAGCGCCGCACGAGATCTACGCCATCTTGTTCTGGCACTTCCACAAGCAGGCGCGCGCCTACCTGGACGTCGTCGTCCAGGTGGCCGACGATGCCGACTTCACGGAGAACGTCCGCACACTCTTCAACAACGACCAGGGCAACGCGTCGGGGCTCGGGGCGGGCAAGGACATGAACTACGTGGAGACGGCCGAGGGCAAGCTCGTCGACGGCAGGGGCTCGCTGGCCCGCTACGTCCGGCTGTCCAGCAACGGCAGCAACGCCAACGATCTCAACCACTACGTCGAGGTCGAGATCTTCGGTCGCCCGGCGAAGTAGGGAGGACCCTCTACAGCTTCACGACCAGGTTGGCCAGCAGGGCGAGGTCGTTCTTCTCGAGCTCCGGCGAGGCCGGCTTGTTCTTGTAGTCGTCCACCAGCGACAGCTGGATCTCCATCCACCCGGTCACCGAGCTGGAGAGCGACAGGTCGAAGTGGTAGTAGGAGTCCGACGTGTCCTCGAACTTCCACAGGCCCCAGGCGGATTGGGTGAGCCGTGCGTTCCCGGAGACCTGCCACCTCAGACTCTGACCGAACTTGAACGTGCCCGCCGAGGTCGAGTCCTGGTCGAAGAGCTTCTCGAAGGCCCCTCCAACCGAGCCGTCCACGCTGAGCCGCACGCGGTCGGAGTCGACAATGTGGTGGCCGATGCCGACGAGGGGCGTCCAGAGGTAGTCGAGCTCCTTAAACGCGTCCTGCTGGAACGACAGCTCGACGAAGGCGAAGGTCCGGCCGGAGAGGGCGTACTCGTCGCGCAACGTCAAGGCGGCACGATCGGCGCTCAGCTCGCCGTCGGTCTTGTTACGGATCCACAGGCCATCGGACTTGAAGACGTTCCTGGTCTTCGGGTCATGAATGACGTGGAAGGTCAGGTTGAGGTTCTGGGTGTCCGTGTTCCCCGTCGTGTAGGCGAACCCGAACCCGAGGTTCGCGCGCCACCCGGGCTCCGGCTCCTTGGGGCAGGGGCAGGCGTCCTGGGCCAGGGCGGGCCCGGTGATCGCGAGGATCAAGACGGTGAGAGCGGCTGGTCTGCGGATCATGGTGCTCGTTTTTGCTTTCCGGGTCGCGCTCCGCCGTCATCTCCGCCGAGGCGAGGAAGCTCAACCGTCCGTGGTTGTCTGGGTCGGTCTTTCTTCTACTGTACCCCGTCGAGTCTTGAGCGAACATGCCACGGGGTGAGAGGCTTCGATCCACTCGAGCGGAGATCACGTTGGCGGGACGCGCCGCCGAAGAGGGGTCGGGCGGGCCTCAGGTCGCGAGCTTGCGATACTTGATCCGGTGGGGCTGCTCGGCCTCGGCGCCGAGCCGCCGGCGGCGGTCGGCCTCGTAGTCCTGGTAGTTGCCCTCGAACCAGACGACCTGGCTGTCGCCCTCGAAGGCGAGGATGTGGGTGGCGATGCGATCCAGGAACCACCGGTCGTGGCTGATCACGACGGCGCAGCCGGCGAAGCTCAGCAGGGCCTCCTCGAGAGCTCGGAGCGTGTCGACGTCGAGGTCGTTCGTGGGCTCGTCGAGCAGCAGCAGGTTGCCGCCGCTCTTGAGGAGCGTGGCCAGGTGGAGCCTGTTCCTCTCTCCGCCCGAGAGGTCCTTCACCTTCTTCTGCTGGTCGGGACCCCGGAAGCCGAACGACGCCGAGTAGGCACGGGAGTTTATCTCGCGCTTCCCCACCATCACGAGGTCCTTGCCGCCGTCGGAGATCTCCTCCCAGACCGAGCGCTCCCCGACCAGGCTGTCCCGTGACTGGTCCACGTACGACAGCGCGACGGTCTCTCCGATCTTGAGCGCGCCGGCGTCAGGCTTCTCCTCGCCCAGGATCATCCGGAAGAGCGTCGTCTTCCCCGCCCCGTTCGGGCCGATGATGCCGACGATACCGCCGCGCGGCAGCATGAACTCGGCGTCCTCCATGAGCAGCCGGTCGCCGAAGCCCTTGCGCAGGGCCCTTGCCTCGATGACGAGGTCACCGAGGCGCGGCCCGGGCGGGATCCGGATCTCGCGCCTCTCGTCGCGCTTCTCCGCTGCCTGCTCCTCGCTCAGCAGCTCCTCGTAGTGGTTGATGCGGGCCTTTCCCTTGGCTTGGCGGGCGCGGGGCGCCATCCGGATCCACTCGAGCTCGCGCCCGAGGGTCCGACGCCGGGCCGAGGCTGTCTTCTCCTCCTGCCCGAGCCGCTGCTCCTTCTGCTCGAGCCACGAGGAGTAGTTGCCCTGCCAAGGGATCCCTTCGCCCCGATCCAGCTCGAGGATCCACCCGGCCACGTTGTCGAGGAAGTAGCGATCGTGGGTGATGGCCACGACGCAGCCCTTGTACTCCTGGAGGAAGCGCTCGAGCCACGCCACCGACTCCACGTCGAGATGGTTCGTGGGCTCGTCGAGGAGCAGCATGTCCGTGGGCTGAAGCAGCAGCCGGCAGAGCGCCACCCGGCGCAGTTCACCCCCTGAAAGGACCGCGACATCGGCGTCGCCCGGGGGCAGACGCAGGGCGTCCATCGCCACCTCGACGGCGCGGTCCACATCCCAGGCGTTCGCCGCATCGATCTGGTCCTGGACTCTGCCCTGCTCGTCGATCACCTTGTCCATCTCGGCTTCGGGAAGGTCCTCCCCGAGCTTCATCGACAGCTCCTCGAAGCGTTCGAGGAGCGCCTTGGCGGGAGCGACCGCCTCCTCGACGTGCTGCTGGACGGTCTTCTCCGGATCGAGCACCGGCTCCTGGGAAAGGTGGCCGATGCGGGTCCCCTCCGCCGCGTAGGCCTCCCCGGCGAAATCCGCGTCGAGACCCGCCATCACTCTCAGGAGCGTCGACTTACCGGCGCCGTTCGCTCCGAGGACCCCGATCTTGGCGTCCGGGTAGAACTGCAGCCAGATCCCCTTGAGGATCTCCTTGCCCTGCGGTGTGACTTTCCGCAGGTTCTTCATGGTGTAGATGAACTGAGGCATGGACCCGCCATTTTGCCACACCGCTGGTGCACAATGGTTGAGAGGAGACGTGCCATGAAGGTCGCCGTGACCGGGGCGAGCGGGCTCGTCGGCAGCGCGCTCGTGCCCTTTCTTGCGTCGAAGGGCCACGAGGTCGTCCGCCTCGTCCGTCGAGACCCGCGCGGGGCCGCCGAGGTGCGATGGGACCCTGCTCGAGGCGAGATCGACGGAAGCACCCTGGAAGGTGTGGACGCGGTCGTGCACCTCTCAGGGGAGAGTATTGCCGGCGGGCGCTGGAGCGCGGCGCGAAAGAAGCGACTCTACGACAGCCGGATCGGGTCGACCCGAACGCTCGCCCGTGCGCTGGCGGCCCTGAAGAGGCGGCCCAGTGTGCTGATCTCGACGTCGGCGATTGGCTACTACGGATCCCGCCGAGACGCATGGCTCACCGAGGCCAGCCCGCCGGCCGAGGACTTCCTGGGCCGACTCGCGGTGGACTGGGAAGCGGCCGCCGCTCCGGCAGCCGAGGCCGGGATCCGTGTCGTCCACCCGCGCTCGGGCCTGGTGCTCAGCCCGGCCGGAGGGGCGCTCGGGAAGATGCTCCTTCCGTTCCGACTCGGCCTGGGCGGGGTCCTCGGCCCAGGTACGCAGTACATGAGCTGGATCGCCATCGACGACGTGCTCGGCGCGGTCCAGCACACGCTCGTCCGGGCCGATCTCGAGGGGCCCTTCAACATGGTGGCCCCGGAGCCGGTGACCAATCGGGAGTTCACGAAGACGTTGGGCCGGGCCCTGAAACGCCCGACGATCCTACCGGCGCCGGCTCTCGCTCTCCGCTTCGTCCTGGGCGAAATGGCCGATGCCACCCTGCTCTCGAGCACGCGTGTCCGGCCGGAGCGGCTGGAGCAGACCGACTTCACGTTCCGGTTCCCGACTCTCGAGGGCGCGCTCCGCCACGTGCTGGGCTAGCAGGCTGAGCCCGCGAGAGTACTGCCTGCCAGCAGATCCTCTCCTGACGCAAGTGTGACAATCCGCTCGAAACCGCTCTGCTAGCCTCACCAGTGACGGCGCGCCTCAACCCCGCGCCGGCCTGGAGGAGGCCACTTGACCCTGACCTGGAACGGCCGTCGCTTCGACTGGGTGAACGTCATCTACTTCGCGGTGATTCACGCGATCGCGCTGACTGCCTTCTGGCACTTCAGCTGGACGGGGCTCGCCATCGCGGCCATGGGCTGGTGGATCGCGGGATCTCTGGGGATCTGCTTCACCTTCCACCGCCTTCTCACTCATCGGGGCTTCCGTGTGCCCAAGGCGATCGAGTATCTGGGCACCATATTCGGCACGCTCGCCAGCGAGGGCGGCGCGATCACCTGGGTTGCCATGCACCGCATGCACCACGCCCGGTCGGACGAGCCGGGCAAGGACATCCACACTCCGAAGGACGGCTTCTGGTGGAGCCACATGGGCTGGATCGTCTGCGACATCGGGATGGACCGCAGGACAATGGAGCGACGTTGGGCCCCGGAGATGGTGGCCGACCCCGTGCATCGCTTCCTGAACCACTTCCACATCTTCCCGAACATCCTGGTCGGTCTCGCCCTCTACGCGTGGGGCGGCTGGTCGATCGTAGTGTGGGGCGTCTTCGTGCGCATCGTCGTCACGCTTCACGGCACCTGGCTCGTGAACTCCGCCACACACACGTGGGGCTACCGCACGTGGATGACCAACGAGGATTCGCGGAACCTCTGGTGGGTGGGCGTCCTCGCCTGGGGCGAGGGCTGGCACAACACACACCACGCCTTCCCACGCTCCGCCCGCCACGGATTCAAATGGTGGGAGATCGACGCGACCTGGATGGTGATTCGGACCCTGGCAGCGGTGGGTCTGGTGAAGGACATCCACCTCCTCTCGAAGAACGCCGAGCGCTTCCGGATCACGGCCGACCAACCCGACGAGGCCCTGGCCGCCTGAGCAAGACGGGCGAGCCCTCCGAGAGGTAGAATCTCTCTTTACGGAGGACACATCATGTTTGGACTCGGCATGGGGGAGCTCGTCGTCATCCTCGTGATCCTGATCCTGATCTTCGGGACGTCCCGGCTCGCGAGCCTGGGCAAGGGCCTCGGCGAGGGGATCCGCAACTTCAAGAAGGGCGTCAAGGACGAGGACGAGTCGGGCGACGAGCCCAAGACGTCCTAGCGCCGCACGACGGTCGGCGCGGCCGCCTTGGCGGCGAGGTATCGCTCGAGCTCGGGGTCGACGGTGGCTTCGGGGTCGAGTCGTGTCGCCCACTGGAGCGCGTCCCGGGCCTCGCGCCACTTCCCCTGGCGTGCCAGGACCGCACCCAGGCGCAGCCACGCCGCGACGTTTGTGGGCTCCCGCCTGAGCACGGCCCGGTGAGCGAACTCGGCCAGGGGGTAGTCCTGCCGGGCGATCGCCACCTCGCCCAGGAGGTCCCAGGCCTTCACGTCGTCGGAGTCCCTGCGAACCGCCTCGCGAAGACGACCGAGCGCTTCCGGCTGGTGTCCCCTTCCAGAAGGAGCTCGGCCGCCCGGGTGAGGGCCCGAGCGTCGTCGGGAAGAGCGGCACCGGCGGAGTCCAGGGCCGCAAGGGCCCTCCCGGGCTGCTCCGCATCGAGGTAGCGCTCGGCCAGGTCGCGATGAAGGGCGGCCACCCCTGAAGCGTCGGCGCCCTGACCCGGGCGTCCGCGCAGGATCGTGAGGGCGTCCCCGGCCGCCTCGCTCAGCGTGGCGTACTGCACCACGGCGGCGCTGGCAGCGTCCGCGGGGACCCTCACCCTCCGCCTCGAGGCCGCAAGCTCGAGGTAGGGGCGGTCATCGGTGTTGAGTGGCGTCGTGGAGCCGAAGTCCTCCCCGGCCTCGACCCAGCGCTTCATCTCCGGACGGTTCATGGCCCATGTGGCCAGGAGGGCGAGCGGATCCCTCAGCACCCGGGTGGCGCGGAGGTCTTCCCCCACCGGCGTCTCGCCGAGCCGTTCCTCCAGGCGTGCCCAATCCAGGCCGTGGGGCTCGAGGCTCCCGACGAGAAGCATGTCCGCTCCGAGGCTCGTAGTCCCATCCGAAGCCGTGAGCGGCGGGACGAGCCAGAGCGAGGCATGGGGGAACACCGTGAAGAACGTCTTCATCTCGACCCGGACGTCGAACGCATCGAGGTGGTCGTAGTGGAACCGCTGGCCGAAGACCCCTCCGGGCGCGAGGCGGCTCTCAATCACCTCGTAGAACTCGCGGGTGAACAGGCTCGAGACGCCCGAGATCCACGGGTTCGAGGGCTCGGAGACAATCACGTCCCAGGTCTCGCGAGCTCGCAGCAGGTGGTTCCGCCCGTCACGGAACGAGATCGCGAAGCGCGGGTCGTCGACGAGCGCTCCTCCCAGCTCGGCAAAGAGAGGAGCGGCCTCGTAGACCGCCGGCTCGATCTCCACACACTCGATGGACTCCACCGCGGGATAGAGCGCCGCGGCAGCCACCGTCGCCCCGGCGCCCCAGCCGATCACCAGCACTCGCCGCGGCTCGGGATGCAGCAGCATCGGGACGTGGGCGATGAGCTTCTGGGGCACCGCGTCCTCCGCGCTGCTGCCGGCGGCGAACTCGCCGTTCACGGAGAGGAGGCTCCGTCCGTCGTCGTTCTCCGAGACCGCAACCACGGCCTCTGACCCTTCCCGATAGAAGACGAGCTCGCGCTGCTCCCGCAGCCAGTCTCCGAGCTCGAACGCCGACCCCGGCCGATCACGCCACTCCAGGCCGTAGCGGTGGACGCCCGAGGACATCAAGACGGGATCCCAGGGCGCCCAGCGGGGAGACAACACGCCAATCAAGATCACGAGACCCGTAGGGACGAGCGCCCGAAGGAGGGGCCGCCACGACGCCGCCTCGGCGATCGCCCAGGTCCCACCCCCGAGAAGGAGCGCCGCCAGGACGAGATACGACGGCTGCAGACCCAGCCGTGGCACGAGCACGAGGCTCGCGGCCAGGACACCCACGATCGCTCCCCCGGTGTTCCAGGCGTAGAGCCAGCCCGACGCCTGCTGCGCGGAGGCTCGCTCCGCGTCGGCCAGGTGCAGCAGGAGCGGGAACGTGAAACCGAGCACGAGGGTGACGGGCAGCATCGTCGCGAGGCACAGCACGAGACCCGCGAGCTGGTAAGCCAAGAAAGACACAGGAAGCACGTCCAGGGCGACGAGGCAGGCGACGGGCAGACCTCCAATCGCCCACTGCCCGACGAGCACGGCGAGCGCCGCGCCTGCGAAGAGCTGCCCCACCGCCCGCGTCGGGCGTTGGATGCGCGCCCCGACCCGACCGTAGACGAAGGCCCCTCCCGCGATGCCCAGGAGCACGGCGAGCAGCATGAGGTTGACGGCGTAGACGGACGAGCCGATGACGAGCGCGTACGACCGTGTCCAGACGACCTCGAGGCCGAAGGTCGCCGCGCCCGAGACGGCGGCGAGTCCCGCGCAGAGAACTCGCCGGTGAGCTTGCTCGTCACCGGTCGGAACCGGGGAGTCGGAGCGAGGATCCACGGCTGCGAAGGTCGTCCCATGCCGCCAATACAGGGCAACGGCGCCCACCGCGAGGCTTCCGGCAGCCGCCGCCATGAGAGTCCCCCGCATCCCCAGGGCCGGCATGAGCAGGAACGGCGCGAGGGCCACACCGGCCGCGCCGCCGAGGGTATTGAGCATGTAGAGCCGGCCGAAGCTGGCGCGGATCGGTCGGCCACCACGCGCCAGCACCTCGACGGCGAGCGGGATCGTCATACCCAGCATCACCGTGGCAGGAAGAAGGACGATCGCGGCGAGCGTCACTCGACCTGCCAGCTCCACGGCCCCCTCGAGCTCCCCGCGCCCCGCCAGGGCGCCGTAGGCCCAGGGGAGGGCGCGCAGCAACGGCACGCTCAGGAGCGCGGACACGCCAATGCCGATCTCGACGAGCCCGTACGCACGAAGGGGGTCGGCGACCGGTCGCCGCGCCGCAATGGCGCTGCCCAGGGCAAGGCCGCCCATGAACACGGCCAGCACCATCGCCACCGCGTCCGTGGTGTTCCCCAAGATGAGCCCCAACGATCGCATCCACACGGACTCGTACACGAGAGTCGCGCCGCCGGAGACGGCAACGAGCAGGGGGAGACCACGTCCGACGCGCTCGGACGGCCACGGGCGGTTCGCGTCGGGCATGGGGCGAGAGCGACGGTAGCAGAGTTGATCTAGAATTCCCGATCGTGAAGGACCCGCCGGGCGACCCTGCCGCCGCTCTCGCGCGCTCACTCCAAACGCACGCCTGTGCCGACGAGGAGGAGCGGCGAGACCGCGACCGCATCGTCGAGTTTCTCGGGCGCCACGCCGACCCCTTCGATCGTCGGATTCTCGAGGGCCATCTGACGGGGAGCGCGATCATCGTCTCGGCCTCGGGAGACAGCGTGCTCCTGCTTCACCACCGCAAGCTCGACCGATGGCTCCAGCCGGGAGGCCACGCCGACCCCGGCGAGACGACCGGCGAGGAGGTCGCGCTCCGGGAGTCCGTCGAAGAGACCGGCCTTCGCGGGCTCGCCCTCCACCCGACGGCGCCGCGGCCCCTGGACGTCGACGTCCACGACATCCCCGCGCGCAAGGACGAGCCCGCCCACGAGCACCTCGACCTGCGCTATCTCGTCGTGGCACCGGACCCGGCCGTCCTCTCACCTCAGATCGAGGAGCTTCACGCCCTCCGCTGGGTTGCGTGGGACGACACTGGCGCCCTCGGGCCGGATCACGGCCTCCGGCGTGCGCTCGGAAAGACGCGTGCGCTGCTGGGGAAGTAGCTGGGTCTAGCTCAGGCGGCTCATGGGCCCGCGGGCCACGAAGTCCTGGAGGCGCTCGCGGGCGTCGGCGTCGACCTCGAGGAACCGCACCGCCGCCCCTCGCGGGTGGGCCGCCGATTCGTGATCCGACTGGGCCACGCGAACGACCTCGGCCCTGAGCGCCATCTCGATGCGCTCGGGAACTATCAGTAACCGCAGAACATGAGTGTCACCGACACTCCGGGGAGCGCGCGTCGTCAAGTAGGCGCCGCTCACACTGACGTCGGCAAGGCCGACAATGTGTGTCTTGTCGCCGATCTCCAAAATTGCTCCGCGGCCGAACGGAAGCGTCCGGCGCAGGGCTCTGCGCCTCTCCGCGTCGTTTGAGGCATCGCCGTCTTCCGAAGCCATCGCTGCCAGTTGGACCTGACCCTCGTCTGCCATCGTCATCCTCCGTGCCCCGTCCCTCTGGGCGGTCACGCTCTGCCGGACGTAGGGTTGCAACATCCAGTCCAACCGACAGCTTGGCACAAACGCTTCTGGATCAGCAACCTGGGGCAAGGTCCCGATGGCCGGAGACTTCGTTCGCCCTCTGCCGGGCCGAAAATCGGACAGGCCAGGGTGCACGGCTCAAGACGTGCGGGAGCGGCGGAGGGCTTCGATCGCCGACCGCTCCGGGGCGGAGGGCTGCGCGCCGAGGACCGTGGTCGACAGGGCTGCCGCGGCGTTGGCAAACGCGACGGCACCTTCGAGTGGCTGGCCCCTCCACGAGCGCCACCGCGAGGGCACCACAGTGGACGTCTCCGGCCGCCGTCGTGTCGACCGCCGCGACCTCGAACCCGGGCACCAGACCCTGGTGGCCCTCTCCAACGACCCAGGCACCCCGGGCACCGAGGGTCAGGAGGACCGTTTTCGGGCCCCTGGCTGCAAGAGCCGCGGCGGCAGCCTCGACCTCTGCGTCACTCTTCACCGGCAGGCCGGTCAGGAACTCGGCCTCGGTCTCGTTCACCGCGAGAACGCCGAGCCGCGCGAGCGAGGCGTCGCCGAGCGGACGGGCGGGTGCGAGGTTGAGCATCACGGTCTTGCCGAGACGGGCCCCCAGGTCGACCACGTACTCGAGTGTCTCGGGAGGGATCTCGCACTGCGTAACGATGACCGAAGCGGTCTCGATCACGTCGCGAGCCCGGTCCACGTGCCGGGGCGTGAGTCGAAAGTTCGCCCCCGGCGCCACCGAGATACAGTTCTCACCGGCGGAGTCGATCATGATCAGCGCGGTGCCGGTGGGAAGCCCCGTCTCCCGGAACACATGGCGGGTGTCGATTCCATCCGTCTTCAGGCTGTCGAGCACCTGGCTGCCGTAGGCGTCGTCTCCCACACAGCTCACGAACGCCACCTCGCCGCCGGCCCGAGCAGCGCCCACCGCCTGGTTGGCGCCCTTTCCGCCGCACACCTGGGCGAAGTCGGCTTCCGTCACCGTCTCGCCGGGCTTCGGCAAGCGGTCCACCTTCATGATGAGGTCCACGTTCGAGCTGCCGACGACGACGACTCGATCGGACATCGAGGCCCCCCTCAGGCCAAATGGGCCGATGCCGTCCGGCCCGGGCTCGAGAAGGGAGATACACCGACCGCTGCCCCTGCGTCAAAGGGAGGCCGGTTCGGGGCGATCGATCGATGTCAGGAGGCCGGGCGAAGGGTGGTGAGAATCGGGGTCGCTCCCGGACCCAGTGCAGCGACGCTCGTCCGGAGCCGGGAGACGAAGGCGCCGACCTGATTCTCGTCGTCGCCGACCACGCCAAGGATGCTGGAGCCGAGGCGTACGAGGGCCACGGTGCGCCCGCCGACGTGAGCGGCGTGCTCGTCGCTCATCCGGACATCGTGAGGCACCAGGAAGACCGACACCTGACCGTGGTCCGAAGCGTAGTAGACGTGCGCCGCCCGCGAGGCGTCGGGCAGCCAGCAGAAACGCCCGCCGACGAGCGCGAGCCGACCCACGCTGGGAGGGATGAGCGGCAGGTTGGTTCCCTGCTCGTCGAACCACGCCGTCACGATCTCGGGCTCGCTGGCCAGGACCCTGGCGGGCAGAGGATCCATGCCGAAGCAGTGCGTGTGGTCGCGGGCAAGCTCCCATGCGACAAACGGGGAATAGCCGCGGGCCCACAGAGCCACCATGAGGACCGCCGCAAGGGGCAGGAGGAGGCGTGCCGCGGCGGAGAGACGGCCACGCCCGCGCAGACGGCGGCGCACACGCTGCTCCAGCCCGAATGTCGGCTCGGGGGAGGGCAGGCCGCGGAGGCTGGCGCGGATGTGCTGTTCTTCCTCCAGCTGGGCACCGCACTCCTCGCACCCGGCGAGGTGGGCTTCGAGCGCAGCTCGCTCCTCACCCTCCAGGGCGTCGTCGACCAGTGCCGTCACCCGCTGCGGTTCGCAGCCCACTCAAACCCTCCCGGAAAGGGCCCGGCGCAAGTGCGCCCGACCCCGATGGATTCTCGACATCACCGTCCCCACCGGCACGCCGAGGATGTCTGCAATCTCGGCGTGCGTGAACTCTTCGACGTCCCGGAGCACCACCGCCGAGCGAAAGACCTCGGGCAGATTCTCCAGGGCCCGAACGATCTCCTCACGGCCCGAGGTGAGGATCGCTTCGTGGACCGGCGCCACAGGGGGACCATCGTTGAGCAGCTCGACGGTCTCGGGGCTGCGGCCGCGGCGACGAAGCGCGTCGGTACGGAGCCGGTGGAGGATCGTAAAGAGCCAGGCCCGGGCGTTGGTGCCGGGGCGATATCGATCGAACGCACGGTAGGCACGCAGCATCGTCTCCTGAACGAGATCCTCGGCGTCATGGGCGTTGCCGGTGAGGCGGTATGCCATACCGAACAGTGCCCTCGACTGGGGCAGAACCTCCGCCTCGAATGCCGCGTCGCGATTTCCCAAAGCACCGCCGAGGCGGGCGGCTCCTCGTCCATCAAGAGGAACGTCGGCCACCGCCCGCTCATTCCCAGGCACCTCCCGGTCCGGCGAAGCTGCCTCGGAGACCGGGATTGTCCTACGGATCCACTCCGCTTTCTACGGGACGTCCGATCGGGAGGGCGGACGCCGTCCCAACTCGACCCCACGGCGCGGGGTCGGGGGCGGGCGGAGGACGCCCGCCGAAATCACCTTTCCTGGCGACAGTCAGTCAATCCGGGCCGTCGGCGCAGCTGAGGACCGGCGACGACTCGAACTTGTGGGCGTTGACGTTCACCGGCTCCAGGTCGTCCAGCCAGAAGGCTTCGTCGTCCCGCTTGTAGATCATGAACCGGCCGCGGTTCTCGGCGTCCTTGGCGCGGTGGTACCGAAGGTAGATGTGCTTCCCGTCCACCGCGAGGATCTCGATCTTTCCGGTCTCGTGGGACATGACGAACTTCGGGCGGCGCGCCAGCCCCGAGCCCCTCCGGAGGGCGTCGTGGAACGTGAGCCAGCCCCGGACTATCGGCACGGCGTAGGGCTCGTTGCCCGCGGTCGGGCGTCCCTGGAACAGGTAGTACGGCGAGCAGCCCATCCAGGCCAGCTTCTGGTACAGCTCCGAGAGCGTGTCCGCGTTGTCGTTGATCCCGAAGATCATCGGGCACTGGTTGACGCAGATCACGCCGGAGCGGATGAAGGCATCGATTCCGGCGACGGCAGCATCGGTGAGCTCCCTGGGATGGTCGAAGTGCGCCATAAGGTAGATCCGTCGCATCGGCTCCGAGTACTTCCGGAACGCCGCCTGCAGCTCCTCGTCCCGCAGGATCCGCCAGGGATCGAACGCCGGCATCTTCGAGCCGAGCCGAATGATTCGAACGTGGGGGATCTTCCTGAGCTCCTCGAAGATGTGTGTCAGACGCGCCGTGCTCATCAGCAGCGGATCGCCCCCGGTGAGCAGGACATTGGAGACCGCGGGGGTGTCAGCGATGTACTTGATGCCCTCGGTGACGTCGAGGACCACCTCGTCGTTCTCGTCCATGAAGAGGCGCTTGCGGAAGCAGTACCGGCAGTAGGCCCCGCACACCTCGTTGCACAGCAGGAGGACCGTGTGGGGGTACTTGTGCTGCACGCCCCGCTGCACCGTCACCAGCGACTCCTTGCTGGCGTCCAGCTCGCCCCAGTCGTTCAGCTCCTCGGCACGGGGGATGACGAGCTGTTTGATCGGGTCGTTCGGATCGTCCCAGTTGATCAGCCCCATGTAGTAGTCGTTTGAACGAAAAACGTAACGCTCGGCGACCTTCTTCAGTTTCTCGCGCTGCGCCTCGGGGATGTTCGTGACCTGGTCGACGCTCCTGATGTACTTGACGCGGCGCTTGGGGTCTACGCCCGGCACCCTCGGCACATCGGCTGGGGCCATACGAACACCTCCTTGACTCAGGGACGCTTCGGAGCCAGCAAACGGTGGGGGCCCCGACGGTGAATGAGGAGAGATAACACAGACGAGCGTCGCAAGGGAAGCCACCCGGCGGCAGGCGGGGCTCCCTGCCGACGCAAGCCCCACACTATAAAGCGGTTCGCCCGGACGATCGGGCTGCTCGTCTCGAGAGCAGCGCCCGACGAGCGACGCGCGGGAGTAGAATCCTGCGTCACGTCCACACGATTGGAGCCGCATTGAGCCTGACCGCCGGACAGTCCCTCGGAGCCTACCGGATCATCGACCCTCTCGGTGTGGGCGGCATGGGCGAGGTCTACCGCGCCACGGACACGAAGCTCGGCCGCGAGGTGGCAATCAAGGTGCTGCCGGCCGAGGTCAAGGAGGACCCGGAACGACTGGCCCGGTTCCAGCGCGAGGCGCACCTCCTCGCCTCCCTGAACCATCCCCAGATAGCAGCCATCTACGGGCTCGAGGAGGCCGACGGGAAGCCGTTCCTCGTCCTCGAGCTCGTCCCCGGTGAGGACCTCTCCGCACGGCTCAAGCGGGGCTCCATCCCCGTGGATGAGGCCCTGGAGATCGCCAGGCAGATGGCCGAGGCGCTCGAGGAGGCGCACAATCGGGGCATCGTTCACCGGGACTTGAAGCCCGCCAACGTGAAGCTGACGCCGGACGGAAAGGTCAAGGTCCTGGACTTCGGCCTGGCCAAGGCCTGGACCGGCGAGACGGGGGACGGCTCGTTCTCGGACCTCTCCCAGTCGCCGACCCTGGCCCACACGGGCACCATGGCCGGGGTCATCCTGGGAACCGCGGCCTACATGTCCCCGGAGCAGGCGCGGGGCAAGCGGTCGACAAGAGAGCGGACGTCTGGGCCTTCGGCCTGGTCCTCTACGAGATGCTCGCGGGTCGGAAGCTGTTCGACGGAGAGACCGTCACCGACGTGATCGCCGCCGTGGTCACCCGCGAGCCCGACTGGACGGCGCTCCCCGAGGAGACGCCAGGGCGGGTCCGCCGGCTGCTGGAGCAATGTCTCCGAAAGGACCCCCGCAAGCGGCTTCCGGACGCGGGTACCGCGAGGCTCGAGCTGGCAGAGCTGCTCGCGGGCGAACCCGACGTGGTGACCGGGCAGACGAGCACGTCGCCGGCCCCGCGGCGCGCGGTCGCCTGGGGCCTGGGGCTGGCCACGGTCGCCCTCGCAGCCGGCGTCGCCCTCAGGATGCTGCTCGTTCGGCCCGCCCGAGACGACCGTGTCATCGCCTTCGAGATCGACCCCCCGGAGGGAACCACGTTCTACCTGCACGCCGAGCGGCCGGGGCCGGTCCGTGTGTCACCCGACGGACGAATGCTAGCCTTCACCGCGGAGGGCGAAGGACAGCAGCATCTCCTCTACGTGCGTCCTCTCGATGCCACGGTGGCGCGCGCCCTCCCCGGCACCGAAGACGCCTAATACCCCTTCTGGTCGCCGGACTCCCGGCACCTCGGCTTCTTCGCTCGGGGCAAGCTCCGCAGGATCTAGGTCACGGGCGGCGGAGGGCCGCCGGTGGCCGTCTGCGACGCCCCCGAGGTCAAGGGGGCGAGCTGGGTGGGGCTCCCAGGGGTTCATCGTCTTCGCCCCGAGCTTCAACACGCCCATCCACCGCGTCCCCGAAGGCGGAGGCGAGCCGACGCCAGTCACCCGGCTCGATCCCGGGCGCGAGGACGACTCGCACCGCCATCCCCGGTTCCTTCCGGACGGTCGGCACTTTCTCTACCTGGCGCGCACGGCAATCGCCGGCCAGGACCATGCGATCGTCGTCGGCTCGATCGACGGGGACGACGGGCAGGTCCTTCTCACCTCGCCGACCGCGGCGGAGTACGCCTCCGGGCACCTGCTGTTCATCAGGGATCTCACCTTGATGGCGCAGCCATTCGACGCGGACGGTCTCGAGCTCGACGGGGCGGCCTTTCCGGTCGCTGAGGACGTCCGGCTCGTCGCATCGGGCACCGCGCTCTCCGTCTTCTCCGCGTCGCAGACCGGGGTCCTCGCCTACGAGCCGGGGGGCGCTTTGGCCGGTCAGAGCCTCGTCTGGCGCGACCGCGAGGAAAAGGAGTTGGGGGTCCTCGGAGACGAAGCCAACTACTGGGACGTGAGGGTGTCGCCGCTGGGCGACCTGGCCATGGTGACGATCGAAGCCCCGAGGGGGGACGTGTGGATCTACGAGGTCTCACGCAACCTGAGGACACGACTGACCTTCAGTAACGAGGACGACGTGGCCGGGACGTGGTCGCCCGACGGCTCGGCCGTGTTCTACTCCACCAGCCGCGGCAGCGCCTACGACATCTATCGCAAGACCGTCGGCGGGGCAGGGCAGGAGGAGCGGGTCCACGAGACGGAGCTCGTCGCCCTCCCCACGAGCGTCTCGCCGGACGGGCGGTTTCTCGCGTTCAGCGAGCAGAGCGACGGGACCAGTTGGGACCTCTGGATCCTCCCCCTCGATGGTACAGACGAGCCCTATCCGTTTCTGCAGGCGCCCTTCGACGAAGCGGTGGGGATGTTCTCTCCGGACGGGCGATGGATGGCTTACCACTCCAACGAGTCGGGGCGGCAGGAGGTCTACGTGAGGCCGTTCCCGGGCCCGGGGCGGACGTGGCAGGTGTCGACCGAAGGTGGGATGTGGGCCACCTGGCGGGAGGACGGGAACGAGATCGTCTACCAGGCCATCGACGGGACCTTGACCGCAGTGCCCGTGACGACCCGGGACGACGGGCTGGCCTTCGGCACGCCGGCGCCCCTTTTCCAGCTACCCACCCATGAGGTCAACTTCCGGTTCTCACCCACTCGTGACGGTGAGCGCTTCCTCGCAATCGAGAGCTTGGATGCACAGGACTCGCAGCCTCTGAGCGTCGTCGTCAACTGGACGGCACGCCGGGCGGAGTGACAGGCGGGCCAACTCCCGAGGCGAGCACGGGGGAGCGCCGTCACACTCACTGACCCTCATCGACGAGGCGCTCGAGCTCCGAGAACCAGTTCAAGGTGACGACGATCTGGGGCGAGCTCTCCTCCGAATCGCTCGGCTGCACCAGGACGAAGGCGTCGCCCCGGGGAGAGATGTCGTGGTTCGTGAGGGGCGACGTCTACAGACGGAAGCGACCCTCGAAGAGTCGCTCCGGCGGCCCGTGCTGGAACCGGTCGTCAGTCTGCACGTCGACACGGTTCAGGCCCAGGTGGTCCGCAAAGAAGAGAGTCCGGCCGTCCGGCCCCCAGAGCGGGGCGATGCCCCCGTCCCTCGACACCTGCCAGCGACCGCCTCCCTCGAGGGGCTCCACGTAGACCTGCTCGGGACCGGTCTCGGTGGACGCGTAGGCCAGCCAGCGACCGTTCGGCGAGATCCTCGCCCCCCACTGATAGCCCTCACCCGTTCCGAGCAGCCGGACGGTGACGTCGTCGCCGGAGAGGGTCGCCTCGACAATGCGGATCGAGGGAGAGAACCGGGTGAGGAGAAGCCGCCGACCACCGTCCGCCACCTGGGTGGGCATCTCCACCACCTCGGTCGGCAAGACCATGTGCTCGGCCCCTCCTCCGTCGGACGCCTTCCAGTAGATGCCCTGTCCTGCCCCACCCCGGACCGAGCTGTAGTAGACCTTCTGGCCGTCGGAGGACCAGAGGGGCACGAGATCCGAGCCACCGAACGTCAGCCGTCGGGACGCTCGGGTCTCGAGGTCGTATATCCAGATGTTGTCGTTCGCTCCCCCGCCGGTCCCAACATCGTAGGCGATCCGTCGGCCGTCGGGGGAGAAGCGAGGGTTGCGGTACCGGCCGGGAGGCAGGTTCAGGTGTGTCACCGAGCCCGTCTCGTCCGCAAGGACCAGACGCTCGGTGAGCGCTGACGTGGCCGGGGCGTAAGCGAGCACACCGGTGTCCGAGACGGAGAAGTAGCCCGCGCCGCTGCTTTGCTCGGTTCCAATCGCCTCGCTCACCGGTACGGGCTCGCCGCTCGGCTCGAGTCGCCCGGTGTCGAAGGGCGCGGCAAACAGGACCCCGGAGCGGAGGAAGAGGATGTGGCCGGACGCGACGTAGCGCCCCATCGTGCCGCCCTTCAAGATGGTCGACCGGCGACCCGTGGCTCGGGAGTGAACGGCGAGAGACGCCCCGTCGTAGTTGTTGGGCGAGTCCGCGTATCCCACGGTGAAGAGCACCAGGTCGCCCCCGGGAAGGACCTGGGGCCACCGGTGCGTCCGTTCTCCCACCTCGGTGTCGAGTTCGGTGAGAGGGCGTGGCTCGCCTCCGCTGGCCGGCACCTCGATGAGACCCGACTGGTACCCGGGAGAGAAGACCATGCGCCCGTCCTCGCCCCAGGCCAGGCCCCGGTTGGTCAGCTCCACGTCGCAGATCTCCAGCACCCTCGAGCCAGCAGCCGACGCCCGCTTCAGCTTGCCCCCGTGGAAGAACGCGATCCACTGCCCGTCCGGAGAGAAGACGGGGCTCGTGGCCCCCTCTGTTCCGGGAATCGGTCGGACCCCCACCGAGTCCATCCGGCGATGGTAGAGCTGGGAGGTCGTGCCCTTGCGGGAAAGAAAGACAACTTGCTTCCCATCTCGGGAGACGTCGAGAACGGGGTGGTCGACAAAGAGGATCGGGAGGTCCAGGCCCCCTGTCGGGATCGAGAGCTGAACGAGACCGGCGCCTGCCCCGTCTTCGACCGCAGGTCGTCCCGAGCGGAACACGGCAATCGCGGCCAGGGTGGCCACGAGGGCCCAGGGCAACGCGGTTCGCCAGGCGGCGCCGCGGGGCCGGGCTGCTGGCGGAACGTCGGGGTCGGGGCCTGCATCGCGGATCTCTTCGATGAGGATGCGCGCGTCGCCGGCATCGCGCAGACGTTGCCTGGGATCCTTTCGCAGGCAACGCCCGAGCAGCGCTTCGAGCCCCCGGGGTGTTCCGGCCGGCAGGCGCGCCCACTCCGGCTCGGCCCGCAGGACGACGGCCAGCACGTCGGAGAGGGTGTCTCCTCTGAAAAGGGCCTCGCCGACCAGCATCTCGTAGAGCACACACCCGAACGCCCAGAGGTCGGTCCGCCTGTCGACCAGTCGCCCCCGCGCCTGCTCCGGTGACATGTAGGCCGCCGTTCCCAGGATCACCCCCGCCTGAGTGCCGGCCTGCACCAGCGTGGGCGACTGGGAGAGGTCCATTGACGAGCCGGACGTGGGCTCGGGCGCGTACGCCCGCGCCAGGCCGAAGTCCAGCACCTTCGCCTGGCCGTCCGGGGCCAGCATGACATTGGCCGGCTTCAGATCCCGGTGCACGATGCCCTTCCCGTGCGCCTCCTCGAGGGCCTCGTCCACGGGGAGCGGGCCTCTCTTCAGCCGCTGGGCGAGGTCTTCTCCTTCCACCAGCTCGAGGGCCAGGAAGGGCGTCCCCTCCGCTTCTTCCAGGCCATGGATCGCGCCGATGTTCGGGTGGTTGAGCGAGGCGAGCAGCTTCGCCTCCCGCTCGAACCGAGCCAGGCGCTCCGGATCCTCCGCCACGTCGGCGGGCAGCACCTTGATCGCCACCTCGCGGCCCAGTTTCGTGTCGGTGGCACGGTAGACCTCGCCCATTCCCCGGCACCGATCCGGGCGGTGATCTCGTAATGGGAGAGCGTCTTGCCGATCAACGCCACACCTCCTGAGTCCCTTAGCGATTCGAAGCGGCCAGCCCGAAATGATAACCGCCAACGGCTCGGCGGCGAGCGGAGGCCGTCCGCCTTGACACGTTCACCACCGGGTCGCAAGCTACGACTCGTGCTCCACGGCGGTCGGACGTCCCTCCTGGCACTGGTCGCGACCCTCGCCCTTGCCTCCTGCAGGATGGAGCAGGACGCCACCCCGGGCACGCCCGCCAACGTCGCGTTGGGGACGGCTGTTTCCGTCGTCGGCGGCAGCGGCGATCCGGCAGTCGTCACCGACGGTCGGCTCGTTCCGGAGGGAACCACACCCGGGGATGCTGCCGTCCCTCTGGCCGGTACGCGCTCGGCGGTGGTGATCGACCTCGGCGCACCCCGGTCCGTGCGCGGCCTCCTGCTCCAGGCCGGTGCCGCCGGGTTTCACGTCGTGGAAACCTCGACCGACGCATCGACCTGGCAGACGGTGTGGCGCGTGGAGCCCGTGCCCGGGCCCGGTGTGGCGAGAACGCGAACGAAGGTGCTGCGGCCGCCTGCCGATGCGCGCTGGCTGAGGGTCCGACCCACGAGCCCCGGATCCACCACGGTGTCCGAGATCCAGGCCTTCGAGACCGAGCCTCGGGCGTGGCCGCCGCTCGACACGAGCCATCCCGAATCACCGCTCCCCCTCTGGCCCTCGATGAGCCGACAGAGGCTCGCCGCGCTCTATCAGGCTCTCGCGTCGCTGCTCATGCTGGTGGTGGGTTGGGGCGTGCTCTCCCGCCGGCACCCGGTCGCCAGAGAAGAGCGAGTCCGACGACGCGTGCTCGTGGCCCTGGCGTTGGCGTCGCTCCTGGCCTGGCCGAACCTGCTCAACTTCCACTACAGCGGCTTCGTGCACAAGTGGGAGGTCTTCCACTACTACATGGGCGGCAAGTACCTCCCCGAGCTGGGCTACGCGCGCCTGTATGCGTGCACCGCCACCGTCGACGCGGAGGACGGGCTCGACCTCGGCGGACGTGTCATGCGGGACCTCCGGGACAACCGCCTGGTCCCCGCAACGAGCCTGCTCGAACGATCGGACGAGTGCCGGGGGCGTTTCTCAGCGGATCGGTGGCGGGCATTTCGACACGACACGCGATTCTTCCGAGAGGCGATGGGAGAGGAGGGTTGGCTCGGCGTGCGTCGCGATCACGGCTTCAACGGAACCCCGGCCTGGGCCGTCGTGGCGGGCCTCCTGGCACGCCTGGGTCCGGCGTCGTGGACGCAGATCGGCCTCCTCGTGCTCATCGACGTTCTGTCGATTCTCGTGATCTTCGTCCTGATCGGTCGGGTCTTCGGCCTCGGGGCCGCCGGCATCGCGGCGGGCTTCTGGGGAGTCAACGCGCTGTCCGTCTGGGGATGGACCGGCGGCGGCTTCCTCCGGTACGACTGGGTCCTGTGGTTGGTGGTGGGCGTCGTCGCCTTGCGGGCCGGCCGGCCGGCGACCGCCGGGTTCGCCCTGGGCTACTCCGCGCTCCTCCGCGTGTTCCCGGTCTTCGCCATCGCAGGCCTCGCCCTCAAGACCGCCCTGGAGATCGCCTCCGAGCGAAGCCTCGCCCCGCTGCGACGCCAGTCCCGATTCGCGGCAGGGGTCGCCGTCGCGGGCGTCCTCTTCCTGGCCAGCTCGTCGCTCATGGCGGGGCGCGCGCAGATCTGGGGCGAGTTCGCCGACAACAGCCGCAAGCACCTGGGCACCGAATCGGTGAACCTCGTGGGCCTGCCGGTGTTCCTGGCCTACGACCACGACGCCCGTCTCGATCTGATGACCGACCCGATGGCGCTGGATCACCACGCGGCCTGGAAGGAGCGCCTCGCCGCGGCGGCGGAAGAGACGCGGCCGTCGCACTGGGCCACGGTCCTGGCGTTTGGGCTCCTGCTCGCGCTGGCGGTCCGACGCGTCCCGGACTGGGTTGCCGCCGTCCTGGGCCTCGGGCTGATGCCGATCGTGCTGAAGCTTTCGGGCTACTACTATTGCGGTCTGGTCGTCTTCGCCGCGCTCGGCACGGTGAGCGCGGTTTTCGGCCTCGCCCTCGTGTCCTTCGCGTGGCTGACCAACGTGGTGTTCGGGCTGTGGCCCACCGTCGATGCGCAGTACGCCATGCTCTCCCTCGCCACGGTGGGCTTCGTCACGACCGTGACCGGGGCGTTTGCCTGGCGGAGCCGCCCAAGACCGGGACCCACCGCCCCCGAGCTCCGCGACCCCGAGAGCTGAGGAGACCCTGCGAGGCGTCGGCGCACGAAGGTAGTAGCGCTCAGAACCTCGACGTGGTCAGCTTCACGTCCGCCCTGGCCCAGGCCCGGGCAAAGCGTTCCGCGGCGTCCTCCGCTTCCTCGTCCTTCCCCTGTGCCCTGAGACTCTGCTCGAGTCCGAGCAGCGCGAAGCCGTTTTCGGGATACTGGCGCAGGTCGGTCCAGTAGACTACCTCCGCCTCGTCGGGGTAGCCGGCCTCGATCAGCATTGCCCCCAGCACGTGCCGCACGGGGAAGTACCACACCGGGGGCTCGGTGTAGGGCAGGCTGTCCTGCAGCCGCAGCGCGCGCTCGAGATGCGGGCGGCCCTCGACGGGGTGCCCGTTCTTCGCACTCATCTCGCCCTGGACGATCTCGGAGGCGATCGTCAGCAGCTTGGGGTAGTCGCCGCGCCGTTCGTCGCCCGGCACCGCCTCGATGCCGTTTGCGATGGCGTCGAGCGCCTTCCACTCGCTCCGGGCCCGGTCAGCATTGTCCCTGTGCATGTAGGCGAGCGCCCGTGCGTAGTGCCAGATTCCGGTCAGGTACGGGGCGCGCTCGGTCGGTCTGGGCTCGGCCAGGATTTCCTCCCACATCCCGAAGCGCACCATGGTGGAATAGGGCTGGCTGCGGAACAGCTCGTAGCTGCCCCAGTTTCTCTCGTCGACGTGGTCGGGAATCTTGCCTGCGACCTTGCGCGCCAGCTCGAGGGCCTCGGCGCTGCGTCCCTCGAACATCGCCGACCAGACCATGAAGTGGATGTTGCGCGGGTAGTAGCCCAGCGGATAAACGCCCTGGATGTTGCAACTGGTGATGTAGCCTTCGTCGACCTCGACGGCTTTGATGTTCTGCTTGTACGAGTCCTCGTAGCGGCCGAGGCGCATGTAGATGTGCGCGGGCATGTGCACCAGGTGGCCGGCCTTCGGTGCGAGCTCGCTCAGAACGCCGGCCGCGTGCTCGGCGCGCCGTGGGTGAGCGACCCGGCCAGATCCGTGGGCGCTTCGCTGTCGGGGGCTCTCTGGGTGAGCTTCGCAAGCCCGAAGTCGAGCAGCTTGGCGCCCGACTTCGTCAGGAAGATGTTCCCCGGTTTCAGGTCGCGGTGCGTGATCCCTCGCCGGTGCGCCTTGTCCAGCGCGTCGGCGATCTGGATGGCGACCTCGAGGGCCTGATCCAGCGCCAGCGCACCCTTCTTGAGCCGGCCCTGGAGGCTCTGGCCTTCCAGGTGCTCCATGACGAGGAAGTCGCTCCCCTCGTGCGTGTCGAACTCGTGGAGGGTACAGATGTGCGGGTGGTTCAACGCGGCGATCGCCTTCGCCTCGCGCTCGAAACGCTCGCGGCGTTCGGGGTCGGCGGCCAGCTCGGCGGGCAGCACCTTGATCGCCACCGTGCGATCGAGGCGCGTGTCGGTGGCCGAGTAGACCTCGCCCATGCCGCCGGCCCCGATGGCAGCGGTGACCTCGTAGGGTCCGAGCGTCGTGCCTGGTCCCAGAGTCATCTACCCTTCGTCCCACACTCCAGATGGGTCATCACCATATCCGAATCCCTGCCCAAGCGGTCGAAAACGATCCGTTGGCCGTCCGGTCGGTCATGAGCTGTCCTTCTCGGCCGGTGAACGGTCCTTTTGGGCCAATGAACTGTCCTTTTCGGCCAATGAACGGTCGTCCTGCGTCATGGATGGCGGGCGTCGGTTGAGCCGCAACGGATCGCCCCCTACAATCCAGGGACTTTGACCAACGAAGACGATCGTGGCGGGTCCCGGCTGACGCCGGCGCTGGCGACCAGTACGATCATTGCGGCCCTCGGCGGACTCCTGTTCGGCTTCGACACCGCCGTCATCTCGGGAACGACCGCCGCCCTCCAGAGCGTCTTCGGACTGAGCGGCTTCTGGCTCGGCTTCACCGTAGCGAGCGCCCTCATCGGAACCATCGTGGGCTCGCTCATCGTCGGACGCCCGGCAGACACCGTGGGACGCCGCCGGGTCCTGTTCGCCATCGCGCTTCTCTACTTCGTCTCCGCGATCGGAAGCGCGCTGGCCTGGGACTGGGGCTCGTTCCTCGTCTTCCGGTTCCTCGGCGGTGTGGGCGTCGGCGGGGCCTCGGTCGTCTCACCGATGTACATCGCGGAGATCTCCCCCGCTCGTCTCCGGGGACGACTTGTCGCGGTCACGCAGTTCAACATCGTCTTGGGCGTGCTGTTCGCCTTCCTCTCGAACTATCTCTTGGCGGGGCTCGACCTGGGCGCCCTCGAGTGGCGGTGGATGTTCGGGATCGAGGCCCTTCCGGCAGCGGCCTTCTTCCTTCTTCTCTTCCTCACGCCGGCCAGCCCCCGCTGGCTCGTGGCGCAGGGGCGGGCCGAGGAGGCCCGGGCCGTGCTGGGGTCGATGGGAACGGACACGGGAACGGTCGAGGAGGAGATCGGGAGGATCGAGGCCTCCCTCGACCTGGAGCACCACAGCCTGAAGGAGCCTTTCTTCCAGGCGGCATACCGTGGTCCGATCCTGCTCGCGGTGGCGATCGCTGTCTTCAACCAGCTCTCGGGCATCAACGCCATCCTGTACTACGCGCCGCACATCTTCCGGATGGCGGGTGCTGGACAGGACTCGGCGCTGCTGCAGAGCGTGATCGTTGGAGGGATCAACCTGGTGCTCACGATGGCGGCAATGGCCGTGATCGACCGTGTCGGCCGCCGCAAGCTGATGATCGTGGGCTCCGTCGGGTACATCGTGAGCCTCGCGACGACGGCGTGGGCGTTCTATCGCTACGGAACCGATTTCGACGACACGGGCAGTCTCGTCGTTCTCGTGAGCCTGCTGGTGTTCGTCGGCTCACACGCCTTTGGACAGGGGGCGGTGATCTGGGTCTTCCTGAGCGAGATCTTCCCCAACCGCATCCGGGCCCGGGGCCAGGCTCTGGGCAGCTTCACGCACTGGTTCGTGGCCGCCGCCATCTCCTGGACCTTCCCGATCTTCGCCGAGGCCTCCGGAGGCCACATCTTCGCGTTCTACGCGGCGATGATGGTCCTGCAGCTCGTCTGGGTGCTCCGGGTCATGCCGGAGACGAAGGGCATCCCCCTCGAGGACATCCAGAAGAGGCTGGGCATCGAGTAGGTCACATGATCGGCGAAACGATCTCGCACTACCGCATCCTGTCGAAGCCGGGCTGAGGCGAGATGGGCGTCTCGAACCGGCCTCGCCGGTGGACCGGGTGCTGGACGGGATCTGCTGGAGCCACTGCTCCAAGTCCCTTTCTATCTCTCACCCGGGTGGTTGCGCGTCGACCCGACCTTCGACCCGCTCCGCGCGAACCCCCGCTTCGATAGGCTCACACAGGGCTAGCCGGGCAAGTGGCACCGCTCATCGAAGCGAAGCCAGCACCCTCCTGGCCGTGAAGCGTCCGACCGTGTGCCTCCCCCCCGGAGACGAGGAGGTCGGGGTCCACAGACCGAGGCAGACCCGGCGATCCTGGGCGAGGGGCAAGTTGGCGGCCTTGCGACGCAGGGCGGCCTCCTCCCGCCTCCAGTCCACTCGGCGACTCCACTTGACCTCACCCACGAGGAGCGTGCTTCCGTCTTCGCTTTCGGCCACGACGTCGATCTCCATCGGCGAGCGGTCGAGGCCCGGCCCCCACCAGCTGGCGGCCGGACCCCAGGTCCGCCCGGAGTATCGGGCGCGGGGGACGCTGGCCCGCACGAGATCCTCGAAGACGCTCGCCACGTGCATGGGAAGGCCTTTCGCCACCTCGCGGGCGACCCGCGCGGCCTGGCCCGCCTCCAGCCTGGAGCGGTTCGGATCCACGAATCGGAACCAGAAACGCAGGAAGGGATCCTCCAGTCGATACGCTGTTCGTTTGGTGCTGCGCACCGTGGAACCAAAGGGGACGTCCCGCCGCACGAGACCAAGATCGAGGAGGCGGGCGAGGGGCCGAGCGAGGGAGGTCGTCGGCTTCGCGAGGCGAGCCGCGATCTCGGAGATCCGGTGACAGCCGGCGCCAATCAGGGCCAGGATGGAGGTCGCCTGCGTCGTCTCGCTCAGGTCGTCGAGAAGAAGGCGCCTCGGCTCGTCGTGGAGCACTCCCAGCGGCGAGAGCACGATCTGCTCCATCGCCCGCGACAGGTTCGGCTGGGCGGCGGCCAGCTCCCAGTACCGGGGCACACCTCCCCACACAGAGAAGGCCTCGGTGGCCGCGACGGGACTGCGCATCGAGAGGCCCTCCCGAATCCACCCAGCCGGGAGCGGGCCGATCCGGAGGATCTCCTGGGCGCGGCCGAACAGCGGCGCGGCGCGGTCCAGCACCAGGCCGTGCATCAGGCATTGTGACGAGCCGGCAAGCGCGAGCCGGACGCCTCCGACCCCGGGGGAGTCCAGCTGCTTCTGCAGGAGGCTGGGCAGCTCGGGAGCCGAGGCCACGAGCGACGGGAACTCGTCGATGGCAAGGATGGCCCGGCGGGGCGCCTCTGCCCAGAGACGGCTGAGGAGTGCGTCCCAGTCAGGGTACGTCACGTCGGCGAACCCGGGCAGGAGCCGCGAGACCTCCTCTGCCAGCGCGCGACGCTGAAGCGTGGCCTCGCGGTCGTCGGCGACGTAGTAGATCGCCCGCTCCTTCGGGAGAACCTCCAGCAGCAACCGTGACTTTCCGAGACGGCGGCGTCCGTAGAGAACGGCGAGTCCTCCCTCGCGTCCCCCGAAGAATGCGCCCAGCCGTCCGGCTTCGTCACTCCGGTCGAGAAAGGGTAGCCTCATGTCACTCTAATTATGCAGCTGAGACATTATGTATAGCAAACATAATTATTGATCTGATCCGCTACGGGACCTTGCTGACCCAGATCGGGCTGGACCAGGCCATCGCCACCCGTCCCCGCACACGTCCCCGTTGGAGCAGGCGCACGTAGTAGATGGAGTCCTCTCGGAAGGACGAATCGATGCTGCTCCACGTGACGTCCAGGGCCTTCGGCTCGATGGTGAAGGCGATCTCGAAACCGCCGTCCGTGAGCGCGTGCCGCAGGACCTCGATCCTCTCGATCACGTCGGTGCCGTGGGCTTCGATCGTCAGGCGGGGACTCTCCCCCACCGTAGCGGCCTGACCCATCTCGACGCCGTCGACTTGGAAGTCCAGAAGGATGCGAGCCCCCGTCGTCCCGTAGGTCCGTCGTTCGTACAGCGCGTCGAAGACCTCCTCTCGCGTCGAGCCGGTGGCGCTTGCGGCGGCCAGGCCCCAGTGGGGCTTTCCGGGCTGGGACCTGTGGTCGTCCGACGCGGCGATGGTGCTGAGCCGGAGGCCATTCATCCAGGCGTGCTGCGCGAACTGCGGACCGTCCACCGAACGGCTCGGGGACGTGAAGTCGCTCTGCTCGAAGGCCAGCGGATGGTCTGGGTCGTGGGCCTCGCTCAACCCGTGGGCCGAGTAGATCTCGAAGTTCCGGCGCCGCTCGGGGTCGTGGACGTCCCACCGGACCGGCGACGGGAACTTGCCGGTGTGGTGCGGGATGGTCAGCGCTCGTCCGGCCTCCAGCTGCTGCCAGAGCTCGGGGAGGCCTGTGCCCTCTGCGGCGACGAGGGCCCCCGGGTCGTCTCGGAAGTAGACGTTGTGGTGTCCGTAGGGCGCGCCGAGGGAGATCTCGTAGGCGTGGAGCGTGACGAACTCGGGAGGATCGTTGTGGGCCTCGACCTGGGCCGTGTACTCCTTCCAGACGTGTGGTCCGAGGCCTTGAGGCATCCCGTCCTGAGCCGTGCGGCTGTGGTCGGTTACCGCGTAGAAGTCCAGCGCGGAGACGTGGCGCGCGTACTGGAACGGGGCTTTGCCCACGCCGTCCCAGCTGTAGTGGCTGTGGGAGTGGAGGTCGCCCCACAGGATCCTGCGATCGGTCTCGTGCTCGGTGACCTTCATGGGGTTGGAGCGGACCAGCAGGATTCTTCCGAGGCTGGAAGCCTCCAGGCGGATGATCCCGGCGCTCGAGGGTGTCAGCTCGAAGCGGGTCCACGCCCGCTCCATCTCCACCGTGTCCGGCAGCACCGCCTCGCCCTGGAGGAGCCGGAGCTCGACCTCCCCCCGGTAGTCGGCCACAGGGTTGGCGTCCCGGTCGACCACGGCCAGGTGCACAGTCGTGGGCGTCCCGACCACGGCCTGCGACGGCACGACGAGGAGAAGCTCGGCCGCAGGGCCGCTCACGGCGGTCAACGTGGGCCGATCGGGGAGAAGCTCGAACCGTCCCGAGCCCTCCGGATCGACGGAGGTGAGCACGGGCTCGGCCTCGGTCGACGTGATGGCGGCCCGCATTCCGCGGCTTCCCCCGGAGCGGTCTCCGTACACGACGTCGACGGTGTCGCCTGGACGCAGCACCCCCTCGGCGACGGTGGCCCGCACCACGATGACGTAGCGCTCGAGGCGACCGTCGAGGCTCGGACGGGCCGACTTCACCAGGTGCGTGTTCGGCTGGGACTCGACACGCGTCTCGAGCCGGACGTCGGAGCGCGACGCGCGGGCGCTCACGTAGTGATCCGCCGCCGGCTCCAGGGTCTGGAGACGGTTGGCGGAGTTGCGGTCGCCGGCGTGCCACGTGTCGGGCAGCTGAACGCGGATTCCGCCCCCCGTGGCGACACCGTGGGTTCCGACCCGCCAGGTCACGGTCCAGGTCCCGTAGTTGCCGGCCATGCCGACCGCCGGCGTCACCGTCACCGAACCGCGTTCCGGACCCGACTCGGGGACGACCGTCCCGACTCCGACCAGCAGAGCCAGCAGGACCAGACCAGCATGCCTCGTCATGGTGGCGATCTTATTCCCAATGGTGGCGATCTTATTCCCACGACGGCCCGGTCGCGAGTGCGACGGCGCCGGAGGGACGGTGTAGTCTCCGGGACCATGGCTTCCGAGGGTGCCTCCCACGGCGGCGCCGGGTCCGGGCCAACCCGGCTCCTGGCCCTGATCACCCCCGGCCTTCTGGTGGCCGCAACGGGGGTGGGCGCCGGGGACCTGGCGACAGCCGCCTTCACGGCCAGCAAGCTGGGCGTGGCCGTGCTCTGGGCGGTGGTGCTGGGCGCGTTCCTGAAGTACGTGATGAACGAGGGGCTGGCCCGATGGCAGCTGGCGACCGGGGAGACCCTGCTCGAAGGAGCGATGCAGCGCCTGGGTCGCCCGGGGCGCTACGTCTTCGGCGCCTACTTCTTTCTCTGGAGCTTCTTCGTGGGCTCGGCACTCATGAGCGCGTGCGGGGTCGCGATGCATGCGATCGCGCCGGTGTTTCCCGACGCCGCCACGGGCAAGGTCGTGTTCGGGATCGCCGCCAGCCTGCTCGGAGTGGCGCTCGTCCTGGCCGGCGGCTTCGGGCTCTTCGAGAAGGTGATGGGGGTCTGCATCGGGATCATGTTCGCCACGGTGCTTGTGACGGCGGTCGTGCTTTGCGAGAGCTGGGGCGCTGTCGCACGAGGGCTGCTCATCCCTCGTATTCCCCACGCGGCCGGCGAGGGGGTCGGCTGGACCGTGGCGCTCATGGGCGGGGTCGGGGGAACGCTCACTGTCCTCTGCTACGGCTACTGGATCCGGGAGAAGGGCCGCTCGGGCCCGGGCGATCTCAGGGCCTGCCGGATCGACCTCGCCACGGCCTATGTGCTGACGGCCCTCTTCGGGCTGGCCATGGTGGTGATCGGCAGCACGGTTCAGGTCGAGGGGCATGGAGCCGGCCTCGTCGTCAGCCTGGCGGACAAGCTCGCCGAGCCGCTGGGGAACGTGGGTCGCTGGGCGTTCCTGCTGGGCGCCTTCGGTGCCGTCTTCAGCAGCCTGCTCGGGGTGTGGCAGGCGGTGCCCTACATCTTCGCGGACTTCTGGCGCCTGGTCGGGCCGAGTCGTGAGACGAGCGTCGACACCCGCGGCCGCCCCTATCGCGCCTACCTCCTGGCGATCGCGTTCATCCCGATGCTGGGCCTCTTCTTCAGCTTCCGCGAGATCCAGAAGGTCTACGCCATCTTCGGAGCGCTCTTCATGCCCCTTCTCGCCATGGCGCTTCTGCTCCTGAACGGTCGCTCGGACTGGGTCGGCCACGGGCTCCGGAATCGGCCGACGACCACGGCGATTCTCGCGGGGACGGTCGTTCTCTTCCTCTACTTCGGGTACCGGCAGCTTCGGGCTCAGCTTGGCGCGTGATCGGCGGCTTCACCAGTGCAGCTCGACGACGTCCCTGTCCTGCACCGCGTGGTCCCCGCTCACCTGCTGCCCCTCGAACTCGGCGCTGGAGCCCCACACCCACGCGAACTTGAGGTCGGAGGCGCGCCCCCGGTGGACCTGCTGGGCCACGTCCCGCACCGTCTCGCTGCGTCTCAACGTGAAGGGCTTCCTCTCGTCCGGGGGATGACCGGGAGTTTTCGAGTACACGCGCACGACCTCGAGCAGCTCGAACCGCGCCGGGCCGATGGCGCCCAGACCCCGATCGCCCTCCGTCGAGACCACGAGGGACACGAACGGGTCGGGCGCCAGCTCGCGAAAGGCCTGGAGCTCGGCCTCCGGATCCTCGTAGAGGTCGGCCTTGCTGGCGAGAAGGAGCGCGGGCAGCCGAACCCTGAAGGGATCGTCGAGCCTGTCGTCCCCATCGCCGTCGCTCGGGTCGGCCGGGCCTCTGCCCGGATGGGGCAGGCGGGCCAGGAGGTCGACCTTCTTCTCCCTCAAGCGCCGCTCGACGGCCTCGAGCTGGTCGACGCAGTCGGCGTCGGAGAGGTCCATCACCACGAGAGCCGCGTCGGCGTTCTGGAGCGCCCCGCCCATCCAGGGTTCCATGTAGTCCTCGGTCACAGGCGGCAGGTCCACGAGCTGGAACTGCACGTCCTCGTGGATCAGCATCCCGGGCACCGGGAACTTCGTCGAGAACGGCCACGGTCCCACCACCGCATGCGAGCCGGTGAGTCGCGCGTGGAGTGCCGACTTGCCGGCGTTGGCCGGGCCGACGAGGGCAACTTGACCTGCCCCCTCCGGGCGGATGGCGAGCTCCGGCCCCCCGCGTGCCGCGCCCTTCTTCGGGCCACCGAGCTCGTCGCCCTGCTCCTTAATGCGCGTCTTGATGTCGGCCTGGAGGTGCTCGGTCCCCTTGTGCTTGGGGATCGCGCGCAGCATCTCCCGCAGGCACTCGAGCTTCTCCTGCGGATCGCGGGCCCGTCGGAAGGCTTCCTGGGCGTTCTTGTACTCGGGCGAGAGGTTGGCCGGCATGGCGGCGCGTCCGCCCCGATCCTCCACTGCAGAGGCGGCACGGGTCAAGCGACGCGCAGACGGTCCAGACGGTCCCCCTCTTGCGCCGCCACCGTGGCCTGGGACACACTGCGCGGAGCTTCTGCCTGTGGAGGTGTCGAGGACGAGCATGGACCGACCGACCTGGGACGAGTACTACATGGGGATCGCAAGGGCCGTTTCCACCCGGTCCAACTGCATTCGTCGCCGCGTCGGCGCCATCATCGTGGTCCAGAACGCCATGATTGCCGCCGGCTACAACGGGACGCCGGTGGGCGTGCGCAACTGCTGCGACGGCGGTTGCCCGCGGTGCGAGTCGGACGCGGCCCCCGGCGAGGGCTACGACACGTGCATCTGCGTCCACGCCGAGCAGAATGCCATCGTCCTCGGCGCCCGCCACGGCAACGCCACCGACAACGGCACGCTCTACTCGACACTGCGTCCGTGCTTCGGGTGCGCCAAGGAGGCGATCCAGGCGGGAATCCGTGAGATCGTCTACGCCGAGCCGTACGAGTACGACGAGGACCTCGAAGAGGTCTACCGCCAGCTCCACGCCGAGTCCGGCATCAGCCTCCGCCAGCACACGGGCAAGTAGTGTTTCCCTGGCGCACCGCGCCCGGGCGCTGTAGCATGCTCAGGCCGCTGTCCGGGACAGGGTCCCGCCCGGCGCAGGGAGCTTTCCAGGAGGAAACGACATGGCAGAGAGCGTCTACAAGGTCATCGAGCTCGTCGGGACCAGTACCGAGTCCTGGGAAAAGGCGGCGACGGCGGCGGTGAATCAGGCCGCGAAGAGCCTGCGTGATCTCCGGGTCGCCGAGGTCTCGGAGCTCGACATGCAGCTCGAGAACGGCAAGGTGAAAAGCTACCGGGCCAAGGTGAAGGTCTCGTTCAAGTTCGACGGCAAGTAGTCTCGCCGCCGTGCTGCAGTCCATCAAGCGCTTCTTCGAGACCCGGGTCGAGACGGAGGCGTCCCAGGCCTCGCCCGAGGCTCGTGAGCACGGGCTTCGGCTGGCGGCGGCGGCGCTCCTCTTCGAGATCGTCCGTGCCGACGACGAGATCCGGGAAGAGGAGCGGACGGTGGTGCGGGCGGCCATCCAGAGCACCTTCGGGCTCGAGAAGGAGGAGTCCGACGAGCTGATGCACCTGGCCAAGGAGGAGTCGCGCAGCGCGACCTCGCTCTTCGAGTTCACGCACCTCATCGACAAGGCCTTCTCCCCGGAGCAGAAGAAGCGGGTGGTCGAGCTGCTGTGGCTCGTCGCCTTCGCAGACGAGGAGAAGCACGCCCACGAGGAGCATCTCGTCCGAAGGATCGCCGGACTGCTGCACGTCCCACACCCTGATTTCATAAACGCCAAGATCAAGGCGCGAGCCGAGGCCTCGACCAGACCGGACTGATCCGGATCCTTCTGCGCCCCGGCCCTCAGCGGGAGTCGAAGCGCGGCGCGCGAGAGCGTCGCGCTTCGACTCCCGCTCCGCGAGGGACGGCCAGCTCCAGAAGGACACCCCGTCGGAAGGCGGAGCGAGTGCCGCGTCGAGGGCCGCTTCGAACACGGCGTCGGGAAGCACCTCCGAGCGATACGCCTCCTTCACCTGGATGCTCGGGTGGACCGGTGGCGAGACGCGTTCGGCAAGCTCTCGCGTCACCCGGGCAATCCAACCCGGCTCCCGGTAGAGCATGTGCGCGTAGCACATCGGCGAGAGGTAGTCGACGAGGGGCGCCAGGGCCTCGACGTCCTGCCCCGCCACTCTCATCAGCCCGTCGTCGTAGTCCTGCCGTCCCCACGGGACCACGTGTACGCCGACCATCGAATAGGGGGCGACTCGACGGGCTTCCCGTGCGACGTCCCGCACCCACGAGGTGATGAGCTCCGCTCGCCAGCGAAGCCAGGCCTCGGACTCGCGGGCGAGCAGCCAGCGGGCTGCCTCGGGGGCCGAGCCGGCCGACGCCGCCGGAATCCGCACTCTCGTGTCCCTTTGGAAGCGGGCAAGGCAGTGGGGACAAAAGCAGGTGGTGTCCAGAGGATCGATGCGCGCATCCGGCCGCACCATCTCCCAGAAGACGAAGTGTCGGATGAAGTCGAGGCTCAGGCCGTCGGGTCCCGCCGTTCCTAGGAAAGAGAGAGAGCCTCGCGGGCACGCTGCTCCCTGTAGTCCTCGCGGCTCGGGCAGACGAACTCCACCCAGTCCTGCTTCGCGCGCTCGCCGCGGCCGGTGATCGCCCAGGCCTCGGGGTGCTCGGCCAGGTAGCCCGGGTTGTGGAAGACCGGGGTCACGACGAGGGTTCGGATCCCCGCCCGCCGCGCTGCGGGGATGAAGGTCCCCGATTCGGCGAGCTCGATGGAGATGAAGCCCGTGTTGACGCCGAGGCGGTGCCATTCGCGGAAGAGGGCTCCGGTGTCCGAAACCGGCTCGTAGATCTTCACGCCGACGATCTTCCGCGGTGCTTGTGCGCGGACGGCTCCTGATCCGCTCGCGATCGTCGAGAGCACGATGATCGCCACGGCTCCAGCCCACCGTCGTGTGCCCATGTGGTCCTCCCGATTGCGCGCCGATTGTACGCCCTCAGATATAGTTCCCTCATGGCCGAGGTTCCGGAGGCCGTTCGCGCCGCACTGGAGCGGGCCGGTGAGGTATCCCCGGCGGCCCTCGATTTTCTGAGCCGGCTCGACTCCGAGTACTTCGCCCGGGTCTTTCCCGAGGACGCGGCTCGGCACGCCCTCCTCGCTGCCGCGCTGACGCCCGCGCGGCCGGCGCGGCTCGGCGTCAAGCCCCGGGCCGAGGGGCGCTACGACGTGGTGGTCGTGGCCCTCGACTACTTCGCCGAGTTCGCACTCCTGTGCGGGATGCTCGCGGCCCACGGTCTCGACATCGAGTCGGGGCACGTCCACACGGGCGCGTCGGAAGCCCAGGCCGGCCCCGGCCCGAAAGATTGTCGATGTCTTCCGTGTCCTCCCCCGACGTGAGGCTCCGGACGCGACGGAGCTCGAGGCGGAGCTCGTCGAGTTGCTCGGGCTGATCGCGGACGGCGAGGGTGTGGAGGCGCGCGAGCGCGTGAACCGTCGCCTGGTCGAGTCCCTCGCACGGCAGAGCGGCCCGGTCGAGCAGGCGGTCGCACCCGTCGAGATCGAGTTCGAGAACGATCCCGGATCGCCCTGGACGGTGATGCGGGTGCGGGGCGCGGACGCCCCTGGCTTCCTCTACGCCCTGGCCAACGCCCTGGCAATGCGGGGGATCTCCGTCCAGTCGGTCCTGATCGAGAGCGTCGGCAACGAAGTGACGGACCGTTTCGCAATCGCCCGGCGGGACGGCCGCCGGATCGAAGACGAGGCCGACCTGCAGGCGCTCCGTCTGGCGGTGGCGGTCATCAAGCAGTTCACCCACTTCCTGCCATGGGCGCCGGACCCGGGCCTCGCGCTGCGCGACTTCGACCAGCTCCTGGACCAGCTCATGGCGGAAGGCCCCGAAGCGCTGGGGCTCTTCAGCAGTCCTGAGGGTCTGCGCGAGCTGGCGCGACTGCTCGGGTCGAGTGCGTTCCTGTGGGAGGACTTCCTGCGCCGCCAGCTCGACAACCTCCGTCCCGTCCTCGAGGATTGGCGCTCGCGGCCGCTGCGGGATCGCCGGGAGCTTCGCCGTGCTCTGGCCGAGCGGATCGACGCCGCCGGCTCCCACGACGAGAAGAAACAGGTGCTGAACGAGTTCAAGGACGAAGAAATGCTGCTCGTGGACATGAAGCAGCTCCTGGATCCCGACGTGAGCCTCCTGGATTTCTCCGCCGCCGTCAGCGACCTGGCGGACGCCGTTCTCGAGTGCGCCGTCGCCCTCTGCTACTCCGGTCTCGTCGGCGAGCACGGCGAGCCGCAGCTCGAGGGTGGAGGCCCCTGCCCACTCGCCGTCCTCGGCCTGGGCAAATACGGTGGGCGGGAGATGGGATACGCCTCGGATCTCGAGCTGATCTTCGTGTACACCGGCGCGGGCACGACCAGGGAGAGCGGCATCGACTCCGGGGTGTTCTACGAAAAGCTGGTGCAGGAGCTGCGCGACCTGCTCGAGGCCCGAAGCGCGGGGCTCTTCCACCTCGACCTGAGGCTCCGGCCTCACGGGAGCAAGGGCCCGTTGGCGAGCCCCCTCGATGCGGTGCGCGACTACTACCGCTCGGGCGGTGGTGCCGCCGCCTTTGAGCGCCAGGCGTTCCTCAAGCTTCGCGCCGCCACGGGCGACGCCGCTCTGGGCCGAGAGGTCGAGAGCATTCGCGACGCCTTCGTCTGGAGCGGCGAGCCCTGGGACCGGAAGAACGCGCTGCACCTGCGAGAGCGCCAGGCACGGGAGCTCGTCCCCCCGGGACGCATCAACGTGCAGTACAGCCGGGGATGCCTCGTCGACACCGAGTACGCCGTTCAGTACATGCAGCTTCTCTACGGAGGCGATCAAGCAGCGCTGCGGACGCCATCCACGTTGCAGGCGCTAGACGCGCTCCGAAAGGCCGGGCACTTTTCCGAGGACGAAGGCGAAGCCCTCCGGAACGCCTACCGGTACTGGCGGGGCGTGACCGAAGCGCTCCGGATGGTCCACGGCTCCGCCAAGGACCTGCTCCTGCCCGAGCCCGGGAGCGAGGAGCTGCGTTTTCTGGCGCGTCGTATGCGATACGAGGGAAGGACGTGGCAGGGCGCCGCCCAAGCCCTCATCGGAGACATCGAGGCCCACCGGAAGCGGACCCTCGCGGTGTTCAATCGCCTCTTCGCCGACAGCGACTGATCCGTCGTCCTGGGCCGTCAGTCCAGCGCCTGCTCGAGGTCGGCGCACAGGTCCTCGACGTCCTCGAGGCCGACGGACAGGCGAAAGACCCCGTCGCCCGCGAGCTCGCGGTACCGGGCCAGCTGCTGGGGATTGAAACGAAACGAGTTCGCCTGCATCTCGTCGGTGGGCAGATAGAAGACCAGGCTGCGGTGATGCCCGAGGGACACCGCGTAGTGGATGACGTTCAGACGCTCCGCCAGCTGGCGGGCCATGGCGCGCCCGTCGGGCACCTGGAAAGTCAGCATGCCGGAGAAGCAGGCCATCTGCCGCCGCGCCAGCTCGTGCTGTGGATGAGACGCAAGGCCGGGATAGACCACCCGGGTGACACCCTCGTGCTTCTCGAGGAACTGCGCGACATGCAGCGCACTCTCGGCGTGGGCCTTCATGCGCAGGGGCAGCGTCGCCATCCCCCTCATGATCAGCCAGGCGTTGAAGGGGCTGAGGATTCCTCCGGCGTGGATGGCCATGTCCTGGGTGAGCTCCGCCATGGCGTCGGCTCGCCCCACCACCGCGCCGCCGACGGCGTCGCCGTGTCCCCCGAGATACTTCGTGAGCGAGTGAACGACGAAGTCGGCGCCGAGCTCGAGGGGCCGCGTGGCCACCGCGGTGGCGAAGGTGGAATCGACGGCGAGCCGCGCGCCGGCCTCGTGGGCCAGATCCGCCACCGCCTGGATGTCGGTCAGCTTCAACGTGGGGTTGGCCGGCGTCTCGGCGTACACCATCCGCGCACCGCCGCGCAGTGCGCTCCGAAGCGCGTCCCCGTCGGCAAGATCCACGACCTGGACCTCGATGCCGAAGCGAGGCAGCGTGGTGCGGACGAGCTCCGCCACCCCCGCATACGACACGTCGCTCACCACCAGGCGGTCGCCCGCCTTCAGCGTCTGGAGTAGCAAGGCGGTCGCCGCCGCCATGCCGCTGGCGAAGGCCACGGCCGCCTCGCCGCCCTCGAGGTCCGACAGCTTCGCCTCCAGCTGCCGGACTGTGGGGTTGGCCCATCTCGTGTAGATGTACGGTGCCTCGTCGTCGAGGACATTCGCGGAGAACTTCACGTCCGTGTCGTGAACGACGAACGTCGTGGACATCACGATGTTCGATGCCGAGGCGTGGGTCGCAGGGTCCGGGTCCTCCCCGGAATGGATGGCTCGTGTCCGAAACCCGAGTCCTGGCTTCTTCCGGCTCATCGTGATCTGTCCGTCATGCCGGGACACCTCTCTTCCGTTCGGGATCGAAGAACGGAAGGGAGACGACCCGGGCCGCAGCACGACGCCGCACGTACTCCACCGTCATCTCCAGGTCGAGGAGCGTGCCGGGCGCTTCGAAGCCGCGGTCCACCGTCGCCAGCGCGATGAACGTCTTGAGCAGCGGCGACCAGCAGCTGCTGGTGGCCTTGCCCACCTGGCGCTCTGCGACGTACACGGGAATCCCGACCCGGGACGCCTCGTTCGAGAGCTCCGGGGCCAGCCCCTCGTTGGCGTAGAGGCGCTGGATCTCGGCGAAGGAGACCTCGAGTCCCACGAAGAAGCGCTCGGCGCCGGCCCGCTTCGCCTCCACGAGGGCCCGTTTGCCGACGAACGACGGTTTCCGGAGATGGACCGTCCAGCCGAGACCGATCTCGTAGGGGGACGACTTCTGCGATTCGAGGAGCGTCTTCTCGGCGTTCCAGAAGTCGACGTCGATGAGGGGAAAGCCGGCCTCGATGCGCGCCCGATCCAGCGCGAGCATCCCGGCGGGCAGGAGACCAAGACCCTCGCCCGCTTCGACGAGTCGGTCCCACAGCGCCTCGGCCTCGGGCGCTGCGACCCAGAGCTCGTATCCCAGGTCTCCCGTGTAGCCGGTTCGAGTGACCACCACCGGGATGCCGCCCAGCTCCGTGCTCGCGAGCCGGAAGAACCCGAGGCCGCCGAGATCGTGGCTGGCGAGGCGGGCGAGAATCTCCCGGGACCGCGGGCCTTGAAGAGCAAGAGCCCCGACCGTCTCCGAGACGTCCTCGACCTGGACGTCCATTCCCTCGGCGTTCAACTCGAACCAGCCGAGCGCCGGATCCACCGCGGCCACGCGAAAGCGGGACTCGCCGAGCCTCTGGATCGTGCCGTCCTGGAGGACCTTGCCCGCCTCGTCACACCAGCTTGCGTAGAGGACCTGGCCGACCTGGCTCTTTCGGGCGTTTCGTGTGATCAGCCGGTCGACCAGACGGAGCGCGTCGAGGCCGCCGATATCGTACTTGTAGAGAGGCGAGACGTCGATGAGCCCGGCGCCGCTGCGGATGGCGTGGTACTCGGGATCGTGAAAGTCCTCGTAGGCGTTCGCCACGAAGTAGCCGGACCACTGCTTCCACCGAAGGCTGGTGTTGAGCGTCGCCGTGCGCGAGTGAAAGGGTGTGCCGATCGCCATGGAGGGTTCCCCGGAACCAGCATAGTGTATTCTCCCCGGGGCCTGAATGCCGAAGAAGTACGACGCCATCGTCATCGGGGGCGGGCACAACGGGCTCGTCACGGCGAGCTACCTCGCCCGGGCAGGAAAGCGGGTCCTCGTCCTCGAGAAGCGCGATCGCGTCGGCGGCGCGACCGTGACCGAAGAGGTCTACCCCGGCTTCAAGTTCTCCGTCTTCTCGTACGTCACGAGCCTTCTGAGGCCCGAGATCCTCGAGGAGCTGGAGCTGGCGAAGCACGGGCTTCACCTGCTGCCCCTCGACGGCACGTTCACACCGCTCCCCGACGGCAACTCCCTGGCCCGCTGGCACGACTCGGGCAAGACGCAGCAGGAGCTCTCGCGCTTCTCTCCCAGGGACGCCAGTCGATACGAGGCCTTCGGTCTCCACATGCACCACATGGGCCGGACGGTGCGCGACCTGATGATGATGCGTCCGCCGGAGCCCGCGTCGTTCAAGCCCGCCGATATCGCCGGGATGGTCTGCCTCGGCCGGCACTTCCGGGCCCTGGGCTCGGAGCGCATCTCCGATCTCTACCGGCTCATGACGGCGAGCTCAGCTGACTACCTCGACCGCTGGTTCGAGTCCGATCCCCTGAAGGCCACCATGTCCGCAAGCGGCATCATCGGCACGATGCTGAGCCCGCGCTCGCCGGGATCGGCCTACGTCCTGCTCCACCACTACATGGGCGAGATCGACGGAGTGTCGCGCTCGTGGGGCTTCGCACGAGGTGGGATGGGCGCGGTGAGCGGTGCCCTGGCCTCGGCCGCACGCTCGCTCGGCGCCGAGATCCGAACCGGGGCCGGAATCGCGAGCATCCTCCACCGGAAGGGCCGTGCCACCGGCGTGGCTCTCGACTCGGGAGAGGAGCTGGGCGCGAGCTACGTGGCGTCCAGCCTCGATCCGAGGCAGACCTTCCTGAACCTGCTGGATCCCAGGGCGCTGCCCGGCCCGTTCGTCGCGGGCGTCCGCAAGTACAGGTTCCGAGGCTCCTCCGGCAAGGTGAACCTCGCGCTCAGCGAGCTCCCCGATTTCACCTGCCGGCCGGGCGACGGCCCGCACCTCCGAGGCTCGATCTCCATCAGCCCCGGCATGGACTACCTCGAGCGCGCGTACGACGACGCCAAGTACGGACGATTCTCGCGGCGCCCCTACATGGACATCCTGATTCCCTCCACCATCGATCCCACGATGGCGCCGCCCGGCAAGCACGTCTTGTCGATCTTCGTCCAGTACGCGCCCTACCACCTTCGGGAGTCGAGCTGGGAGAAGCAGAGAGACGCCTTCGGTGACGCGGTCATCGACACCCTCAGCGAATACGCCCCGAACCTGAAGAGCGCCATTCTCCACCGGCAGGTGCTGAGCCCGTGGGACATGGAGCAGATGATCGGCCTCACCGAGGGCAACATCTTTCACGGAGAGCTCTCCCTCGACCAGCTCTTCTTCCTGCGGCCGGTGGCCGGCTGGGCCCAGTACAGGACTCCACTCAAAAGGCTGTACCTCTGCGGCTCGGGGGCGCACCCCGGCGGCGGCGTCATGGGCGCCCCCGGAAAGCTGGCGGCCACCGAGATGCTGAAGGACTGGAGCGGCTAAGTGGCGAGCTCCTGCGACGCCCTCGTCATCGGTGCCGGGCCGAACGGCCTCGTGACCGCTGCGCTCCTCGCGAAGGGCGGGATGGACGTGGTCGTTGTCGAGCGGCGGCCCGAGCCAGGTGGCGTCGCCTCGACCATCGAGCTCGGGGAGGGCTTCCACGCCTCGGTGGGATCCGACCTGTGCCTGCTCCCCCAGCTCATCGTCGACGGCCTCTCTCTCGAGGCCCATGGCTTGAAGCTCCACGCCCCCGACCCGATCGTCTTTGCACCCACGCGTGACGGCGACGCGTTCACCCTCTGGCGCGACCCGGTCAAGACCCAGGAGGAGATCCGACGCTTCTCGGCCCGCGACGCCGAGGCGTGGCCCCGCTTCTCCCAGCACGTGCGAGATCTCTCGGCGTTCCTGAGGCCCCTCGCGCTGCGGCCGCCGCCCGCTCCCGACGTCGACGGCGTGGGCGACCTGCTCGCGCTCCTGAAGCTGGGTTGGGACTTCCGGCGGCTGGGCGCGGAGTCGATGCACGAGGTCCTCCGCACGCTGCCGCTCTCGATCGCCGACTTCCTGAACGAGTGGTTCGAGTCCGAGCCGCTGAAGGCGTGCCTGGCCGGACCGGGTCTGCGCGGCGTGTCCTTCGGCACCCGGGCGGCAGGCACCACCGCCCACTTCCTCTTCCATCAGCTCGGCGCAGACGGCCGTCCCTGGCTCTCGGAGCGGCTTCCGGTGGGCGGCGGGAGGGCCCTGGTGGCGGCACTCGTGGCCAGCGCCCAGGCGCACGGCGCGCGGCTGCGCACCGGGGCGGCGGTGTGCCGGATCGACATCAGTGAAGGACGGGCCGCGGGCGTCCGTCTCGAGGATGGCGAGGTCCTGACCGCCGCAGTCGTTGTCTCGAGCGTCTCGCCGCGGACCACTTTCCAGGAGCTCGTCGACCCGGACTGGCTCGAGCCCCGATTCGTCTCGGAGATCCGCGCCATCCGATACCGAGGTGTCCAGGCCAAGCTTCTGCTCGCGCTCTCCGAGCTGCCCGACTTTCGTGCGCGACCGGGCGTGGAGCCGGCCCCTCACCACGGCGCCGTCATCCACATCGGGGACAGCCTGGACGAAATGGAGCAGGCCTCGGACAGCGCGAAGTACGGCGAAGCGTCGTCCCGACCATTTCTCCTCGCGACGATCCCGAGCGTCCTCGACCCCGGCCTGGCGCCCAGGGGCCGCCACGTCATGAGCGTCACGATGCAGTACGCGCCCTACCGACTGCGGGAGGGCACCTGGGACGAGCGGCGCGACGCTCTGGCAGACACCATCGTCGCGAGGCTCGCCGAGGTCGCTCCCAACGTCCCCGGCGCCGTCCTGGCTCTCCGGGTGATCACCCCACTCGACTACGAGACCGAGTACGGCCTGCCCGAGGGGAGCCTCCTCCATGGGGAGGTGGCCCTCGACCAGATGCTCTTCATGCGGCCGGTGCCGGGCTGGTCTCGGTACCGGACGCCCGTCGAGGGACTCTACCTGTGCGGCTCCGGCTGTCATCCCGGCGGAGACGTCACCGGGGCCGCAGGCCACAACGCCAGCCGCGTCATCCTGGACGATCGCTGAGGCCGTTCACCCACTCCGGCCAGGGCGCCCCGTTGACGAGTCGGAGCGAGTCCCGGTAGATTCTCGGGATGCGCCTGACTCGTCCGATGGCGATGGGCTTCGCCGCGCTGCTTTTGCCTCTTCCCTCGTGGGCACAGGACTGGCCGCAGTTCCGCGGGCCGGACAGCAACAGCCTGACAGACGAGATCGGCCTGCCTTCCGAGTGGAGTCCGGACGCCCACATCGCCTGGAAGGCCAGGTTTCCCGGCCGGGGCTGGTCGTCGCCGATCGTCTGGGGAGACAGGGTGTCTTCGTCACGACGGCGGTGGAGGAGCAGGCCCCGACGACGTCCGATCGGCGCGTCAAGGGCGGCCTCTACCGCTGGGAGGTTCACTGTTTCGATCTCGAGAGCGGCAAGACGCTCTGGACCCGGGTCGCCCACCGCGGGGAGCCACGCATCGCGACCCATCAGGGCAACACCTACGCCTCGGAGACGCCGGTCACCGACGGTCGGCGCGTCTATGCCTACTTCGGCATGACCGGACTCTTCGCCTACGACTTTGACGGCAACCTCGTGTGGAAGAAGGACCTGGGTGCGTACCCGACGGAGGCCGACTGGGGCACCTCCAGCTCACCGGTCATCCTCGCCCATGGAGACCGCCTCTTTCTCCAGATCGACAGCATCGAGGATTCGTTTCTCGTCGCGCTGGACACGGAGACGGGCAACGAGGTCTGGCGTGTGAACCGCGACGAGGGCTCCAACTGGAGCAGCCCGATCATCTGGAAGAACCGGGTCCGGACCGAGCTGGTTGCCAACGGCCGGAGGGTCCGCTCCTACGACCCGGGGACCGGCGACCTCCTGTGGGAGATGGGCATCGGCGGAGGCCGGTGCTCATCCTCGCCAACCGGCGACGACGAGCGACTCTATTTCGGCTCGGAGGCCCGACCGGACGGCGGCGGGTTCCTCTTCGCTGTGAAAGCGGGCGCCGCCGGCGACATCACGCCCCGGGACGGCGAAACGAAGAGTGCGGGCGTCCTCTGGACGCAGGAGAACGCCGGCCCGCCCATGGCGTCCCCGCTGGTGTACCGGGGGCTGGTGTACGTCCTGAAGCGTCGAACGGGGATCGTGACGGTCTTCGACGCGAAGACCGGGGAGGAGATCTACAAGAAGCGCCTGAAGGGCGCTCCGGGCTTCTGGGCCTCGCCGTGGGCCTACGACGGCAAGGTCTTCTGCCTCGACGCCACGGGCACAGCGCCTGTGCTGCGTGCCGGCCCGGATTTCGAGCTGCTCGGCACGAACCCCCTGGACGAAGAGTCCTGGGCGTCTCCGGCACTCACTGGGAGGGGCCTCGTCCTGCGGGGGGTCAAACACCTCTACGGCATCCGGCATTCGACGGCGACCGCTTCACCGCGATAGACACCCCGGAAGCGTGAGGTTCGCTCAGGACCCTTTCCGCCGTGCGGCGACGGTCTTCTCTGCCTGCTCGAGGCGATCGCCGCTGAAGACCGACGTGAAGATCCGGTGCACCGCTTCGGTGTGTGTCCGGTGGTCGCGCCGCAGCGCCTCGCCGGCGCCGAGATCGGGCTCGTCACGATAGCCGAGCCGCAGTGCGCAGGCGCGGACTCCCTCCTCCGACACCGGCAGCGCGTGCACCTGCGCGTCGGCAACCATCTGCAGCTTGTTCTCCACGTCTCGCAGGAAGACGTAGGCCCGGCGCAAGGATCCGTGCTCGGCCTCGTCGAGGAGGCGCGCGTGCCGCAGGGCGCCGAGGGCACCGAGGGTGTCACGCGCTCGGAGCCCCGCCCGATGACGTCCGAAGCGGAGCTGGAACGTCTGCACCAGGAACTCGATTTCCCGGATGCCGCCGGTCCCGAGCTTGACGTTGCGCTCGGATTCGCCCCGGCGGGCGATCTTCCGGTCGGTCTCTTCCTTGAGCTCCCTCACCTCGGCCACCGCAGTCGCGTCGAAGGGTCTTCCGAAGAGAAACGGTCGAACCCGACCGAGAAAGCGCACGCCGAGGGGCCGGTCGCCGGCCACGGGACGGGCCCGCAAGAGAGCCAACCGCTCCCAGGTGCGGCCTCGGGTGCGGTAGTACTCCTCGAAGGAGCGGAGCGAGTACGCCAGCGCTCCCATGGTTCCCTCGGGCCGCAGACGCAGGTCCACACGGTAGACGGATCCTTCCCCGTCGTCTCCGCCAGGTAGGCGGTCACCCGACGGGCAAGCTCTGTGTAGTAGTCGTCCCGAGCCGGAGCCGCCGCGCCCCGAGCCATCCGCCCGCGATCGGTGGAATAGAGGTACACGAGATCCACGTCGGAGCTGAAGTTGAGCTCGCCCGCGCCGAGCTTCCCGAGGGCGAGGACCGTGAAGCCGGACCCGCTGGTGAGGGCCTCGTTCGAGAGCGGCGGCAGACCGCGTTCACTCCGCAGTGTCTGCTCGGCCAGCTCGTAGGCCTTCTGAACGAGCACCTCGGCGAGGAGGGTGAGCGCGCCGAGGGTCTCTTCCACCGTGGCCAGACGGAGCAGATCTCGAACCCCGATGTGGAGGATCTCCCGACGACGGACGATGCGGAGCGCAGCCAGACGCCGTTCCAACGAAGAGAGAGGAGCGAGAAAGCGATCGAGATCCGTCTCGATCGCAGCCCGTCCTCGCGAGCGCTCGAGGACCTGGGGGTCCGCGAGCCAGTGGAACCAGGGAGGGTTGCGGACGAGGATCTCGGCCATGAAGGAGCTGGCCCCGAACGCGCGGACCAGGAGCTCCATGGAATGGGGGCGCTGGGAGAAGTCAGCGAGGAGCTGGAGAGGGCCCAGGCTCGCACGCATGAAGCGCTCGAGGCGGCCCAGCGCCTGATCGGGGTCGGCCGACTCCGAGAGGCAGCGGAGGAGGTCGGGCAGCAGCTCCGCCAGGCGCTCGCGCAGGGTGGGATCGCTGGCCAGGCGCTGAAGCTCGACGTCGGCTGCGATCGGATCCCTGAAGCCAAAGGGGGCCAGGAGCGCCGACACCTCCGGCGGCTCGAGCTCAGGCGCGAGAAGAAGATCGCGGACGTCACGGGCACTCATGGTTCCGGAACAAGGGCGGCGGCCCCTGGACAGGAGGGGCCGCCGCCGGGGAGAACGCGACTGTGTGTATCAGATGTCGAAGTAGAGTGCGAACTCCCACGGATGCGGCCGCAGGCGCAGGGCGTCCACTTCGTTCGTGCGCTTGTAGTCGATCCAGTTCTCGACGAAGCCCTTGGAGAAGACGTCCCCCTTGAGGAGGAAATCGTGGTCCTTCTCGAGCTCGTTGAGCACTGCCTCGAGCGATCCAGGGAGCTGCTTGATCTTCATCGCCTCCTCGGCGGGCAGGTCGTACAGGTCCTTGTCCAGGGGCTCCCCGGGATCGATCTTGTTCTGGATCCCGTCCAGGCCGGCCATCAGGCAGGCTGAGAACGAGAGGTAGGGGTTGCAGGTCGGGTCCGGGGTCCGGAACTCGATCCGCTTGGCCCTCTCGGCAGAGGAATACATGGGGATGCGGACGGCCGCGGAACGGTTCCGGGCGCTGAAGGCCAGGTTGATCGGGGCCTCGTAGCCGGGGACCAGGCGACGGTACGAGTTCGTCGACGGAGCGGCGAAGGCGCACAGCGCCGGCGCGTGCTTCAGGATGCCGCCGATGTAGTACAGGGCGGCGTCGGAGAGATCCGCGTAGCCGCCCTTCTTGTACATGACGTTCTTGCCGTCCTTCCAGATGGACATGTGGGTGTGCATCCCGGAGCCGTTGTCCTGGAATATGGGCTTGGGCATGAACGTCACGGTCTTGCCGTGCTTCTTGGCGACGTTCTTGGTGACGTACTTGTACCAGAGCACCCGGTCCGCCATGGTCAACAGCGTGTCGAACCGCATGTCGATCTCGGTCTGGCCACCCGAGGCCACCTCGTGGTGGTGCACCTCGCACGGGACGCCCACCTCCTCCAGGGTCAGCACCATCTCCGTCCGGATGTCCTGGTAGTGGTCCGCCGGCGACACCGGGAAGTAGCCCTGCTTGTAGCGGGGCCGGTGGCCGAGGTTGGGCCGCTCCGGAGTGCCCTCGCGCCCGGCGTTCCAGAACGCCGACTCGGAGTCGAGGTAGTAGAAGCCGTGGTTGTAGTCCTGGCCGAAGCGGACGTTGTCCAGGATGAAGAACTCCAGCTCGGGGCCCAGGTACACGGTGTCGGCGATCCCCGTGCTCTTCAGGTAGGCCTCGGCCTTCTTGGCCACGTTGCGGGGGTCCCGGTCATACCTCTCGCCGGTGATCGGGTCCTTGATGTCGCAGATCAGGACCAGGGTCGGGTGGGCCGTGAACGGGTCCATCTTCGCGGTTGCGGGGTCGGGCATGAGGAGCATGTCCGACTCGTTGATGGTCTGGAAACCACGGATGGAGGAACCGTCGAAGCCGATCCCCTCCTTGAACAAGCTCTCCGTCAGCTCCCGGGCCGGGATCGAGAAGTGCTGCCACAGACCGGGCATGTCGATGAACCGAAGATCCACGATCTTCGCGCCCTTCTCCTTGGCCAGCTTCAGAACGTCGCTCGGTGTCATACGCTCTCCTTACGTACTTGTCGAATGAGGCGCCGGCGACCCTCCGGCACCTCCGGGTTGGTCAGGTCCTCCCGCCGGGGCCACCCGGTGTGGTCGGCGGAACGGGTCGGATGAGATGTCTTGTGCGCCGCCCCGCCCCCGGGCCGCCTCGCGGCCCGGGAACGGTGTGAAGCGCGTCGAATGTGCGGCTGCGACAGTGATTATTTCCATCGGCGTCAGAAAGCAAAGCCGACCCCTCCCATGACGTACAAGCCCAGGGGCTGCTCCGGGAGGACCTCCTTGTCGAGCGAGCCTGAATAGCCGACCGAGGCGGACAGGCCGAAAACGTCGTTGACCTGATGCGAGACGCCGGCGGAGAGGTTGTAGTTGTAGAAGCCGCCCTTCTCCCCCCCGTAGGCCAGCGCGAAATCCTCCCCTGCAATCCCGACCAGAGCACCGAGAGCCAGGGAGGTTTTGTCGCTGGCAGCGTAGCTGTACGCCACGTCCACGGTGGCGTAGAAGCTGTCGACGGCCCGGAAATCGTAGTAGAAGGCCACCGTCGGCGTTAGAGTCATCTCCTTGCTCCAGCTGAGGTAGACCTCCGTCGTGGAGGCCGGGCTCTGGGGAAACTCGTAGGCGATCAAGCCGACCTCGAAGCCGGTCGGAAGCCCAACGGAGACGGTGAGGTCGATCTCGCTGAACTGATTCTTCGCCAGGGTGCCGTCGAAGTCCCCGATGTCGTAGTTCCCCCAGACGTTGAAAGAGATTGGCACGCTGCCGGCATTCAGGCTGCCCGTGTCCAGGGAGAACTGAGCGACGCCGCTGTCGTTGAAGACGATGCCACGCCAGATGTAGGCGTTCGAGAAGTCGATGGCGAGGGACGAATCCGCGGCTTGCGCAGGAGCGGCCCCGGCACCAAAGACGGCGAGCGCCGCCACGATGGCCCAACGGGTCACTTGCCACGCCACACCTCGTCTAGACGGATGGAAGTCACGTGTCATAATCCAATCACTCCAGTCGTATTCAGCAAAGGACAACGGAGCGGCGCGCCGCGGCTGCGGCGCGCCGCCGGATTCAATGCGACCTAGATGCGCCTCCCTTCGAGGCCCCCCGGGGGCTTCATGCGCCCGCCCCCTCTTCACCGGCCACGCTACGAAACGCGTCCTGGGCGTAGGCGTCGTTGCCGTGCTCGTGGCTGTCAAGCCCCTCGAGTTCCTCCTCCGGCGAGACACGCAGGCCGACCGTCACCGAGACGATCTTGAAAAAGACCCACATGGTCCCGAAGGTCCAGACGAAGGCAGCCAGGATCCCGATGAGCTGCACCCAGAGAATGGCCAGACTCGTGCCCTCGGCGTTGAAGAGCCCCGCAGCCAGCGTGCCCCACGCTCCGCAGACACCGTGGACCGAGATGGCTCCCACGGGGTCGTCGATGCGCAGACGGTCAAAGAACAGGACGGAGAAAACCACCAGCACGCCGGCCGCGAGGCCGATGATGACGGCCGAGCCGGGTGTGACGTTGGCGCAGCCGGCCGTGATGCCCACGAGCCCAGCCAGCGCACCGTTGAGGGCCATCGTGGCGTCCGGCTTCTTCAGATAGAGCCAGGCGGCAAGCATGGCGCCCACCGCTCCGGCCGCCGCAGACAGGTTGGTGTTCACCGCGATCAGGGCGATGTCGGTGCTGGCCGCCGTCGTGCTCCCCGCGTTGAAGCCGAACCAACCGAACCAGAGAAGAAGGACGCCCAGGGTAGCGAACACGAGGTTGTGTCCTGGCATGGCCCTCGGCGTCCCGTCCTTGGCATAACGACCGAGCCGGGGACCGAGGACCATCGCCCCGGCCAGCGCCGCCCAGCCGCCCACGCTGTGGACGACGGTGGAGCCGGCAAAGTCGATGAAGCCCAGCCCCTCGAGCCAACCACCGCCCTTGTAGAGACTGCCCCAGGCCCAGCTGCCGAAGATCGGGTAGACGATGGCCGTGAGGAAGATCGTGTACATCAGGTAGCTCGTGAACTTCGTACGCTCCGCCATGGCCCCCGAGACGATCGTGGCCGCGGTGGCGGCAAAGACGACCTGGAACATCCAGAAGACGTAGACCCAGGGGTCCTGTTCGACCGCAAAGTCGGAGAGCAGGAACCCGCTGGCACCGAACCATCCCGTGGAGCTCACGCCGAACATGAGCGCGAACCCGATCAGGAAGAAGGAAAGCGACCCGACCGAGAAGTCCATGAGGTTCTTCATGCAGATGTTGACGGCGTTCTTGGCCCGCGTGAGTCCCGTCTCGACCAGCGCAAATCCGGCCTGCATGAGGAAGACCATGCATGCGGCGATCAGAGTCCAGAGAAAATCGGCATGGGTCTGCACCGTAGCGATCGCCTCGGCGTTCGTCTCCACGGTCAGCGCCACGTCTTCGGCGAAAGCCCCGGGGACAAGCCCCGGTACCGCCATCAGCATGAGGAAGACGAACGCCAACCCGCCTCCAGACCGTGCGACGCTCAAAGCTGTCTTCTTCACAGTGCTCCCTCCCCCCGCTCGCCGGTGCGGATCCGGATCACCTCGTCGAGACTCGAGACGAAGATCTTCCCGTCGCCGAACTTGCCGGTCTTGGCGGTCTTCAGAACCGCTCCCACCGCCGCGTCCACGAGCTCTTCGGCCAGGGCCACCTCGACCTTCACCTTCGGCAGGAACTCGACCTTGTATTCGCTGCCCCGGTAGGTCTCGGTGTGGCCTTTCTGGCGTCCGAACCCCTTCACTTCACTCACGGTCATTCCGACAACCCCTACCTCCTGGAGCGCGGTCTTGACCGCGTCCATGAGGTGGGGCCGGACGATGCACTCCACCTTCTTCATCAGACCTCCTTATGTCGTCTGCGTCTCCGGCCGGACCCCCAGGGCCTCGAGGAGGGCGCTCTCGACCTCTCCCAGGACCTCGGGCAGCAGCTTCATTCCGGCCGCGTCGGTCACGTAGAACACGTCGAGAGCCAGCGCCTTCGCAGTCGCGATCTTCGCGAAGGTGATATCCAGCCCGAGCCCCGCCAGAGCCTCGGCGAGCGTGTAGGCGAGCCCCGGCTGATCGGGGGCACGCACCTCCACGATGGTCGCGGTGGCCGAGGCGTCGTTGTCGAAACGAATGGTGGGCCGGCGCGCGGCCCGACCCCAGTGGCGCCGCGGGCGGCGCTTCTGGCTGGACCGCCAACGCTCCACGCTGCGGGGCACGTCGAGGTCGCCCTCCAGCGCCCTGGAGAGGGCGGTCTCGATTCGCGACTTTCGCGCAGCCGAGACAGGGCCGAGCTCGGGCAGCTCACACACCCGGAGCGAGTCCAGAACGATTCCGTCTGCTCGGGTGAACAGGTCCACGCTCAGGATGTCGATGTTGTTCGCCGTGAGAGTCCCGGTCACTGCAGCGAGGAGGCCCCTCCGGTCCCGAGCGGTCACCTCCAGCTCGCTCACGTGCCCGTTCTCCAGCTCGTGCCAGGCCACGGCCACGGGTCGCTCCCCCCGGGAGCACAGGAGGCGGAACTGACGGCACATCCGCTCGCCGTCCGTCGTGCGGAGGTAGCGCTCGGGAAGAAGGCTGAAATGATGCTCGACCTTGTCCGGCGGGAACTCCTGTCGCAGTGTCGCGAACGCCTCTTGCCGCGCGGCGTCGGCGCGATCGCCCTGGCCCTCTCCGCCCAGAAGCCGGTGGCGCGTGCGGTCGTACAGCTCCCACAGGAGCGCGGCTTTCCACTCCGTCCAGATCCCGGGGCCCACGGCACGATGATCCGCGTAGGTCAGGAGCAGGAGCAGATTGAGGCGCTCGAGGCTGCCGACGCGCTTCGCGAAGGCCTCGATGAGCGCCGGCTCGCTGAGGTCTCGTTGCTGCGAGAGCTGGGACATCTCCAGGTGGGCCTCGATCAGGAAAAGCACCTTCGCCGCCGACTCCGAATCGAGACCAAGGTGGGCGAGGGTGCGGACGGCGATACGGCTCCCTTTCTCCACGTGGCCACCGCCGCGCCCCTTGCCGATGTCGTGCAGGAGCATTCCGAGATAGAGGGGCATCGCGTCCTCGATCTCGTCGAAGGCGGCGCCCAGGCGGGCGTAGTCGGCGTTTTCACCGGCCGCGGCATCGTCGAGTGCCTCGAGGGCTCGAAGAGTGTGCTCGTCCACGGTGTAGCGGTGAAAGAGGTCGTGCTGAACGAGGAAGCTGATCCGCGCCCACTCGGGCAGGAGCCGTCCGAGGATCCCCGTCTCGTGCAGCACGCGCAGTGCCGGACCCACTCGTCCACGGCGACCGAAGAGCCGGAGAAGGGCCTGGCTCGCCTCGGGCGAGGCGCGAAAGGCTCGGTCGACCAAGCCGGAGTGAGCGCGGAGCTCCTGCTTCAGCTCATCGGCGAGAGGAACTCCCTCGATCTGCGCGACTGCGACGGCCTCGAGAAGAGCGGCGGCGCTCTTCTGGAACTCGCCCTCCTGCCCCCGGGCGAACAGGTGGCCGTCGCGCACCTCGAAGCCCCGTCGCGGGCGGCGCAGACGCCGCAGCGTCGGGAAGCGTCGCCGGGGTCGCATCTCCAGGTGCCGGAGCACGAAGGCCCGGCTCAGCTCGTGAAGCTCCGAAGCCCTGCGGTAATAGTCGCGCATGAACAGCTCGGAGTCGAGCAGGCCCTTGTCCGGCCGATAGCCGAGTCGGGGGGCAAGCTCGCCTTGCAGATCGAGACTCAGGTGGTCGGTTCTTCGGCCCGTGCTGAAGTGCGCCTCGTTGCGGACGCGCCACAGGAAGTCGTTCGTACGGCGGGCCGTCCGGAGCTCCGCGTCCGACATCCACCCCTCCGCGTGAAGCGTCGACAGCCGCCCGCTGCCAAAGCGGGCATGGCCGACCCAGAGGATGGTGTGGAGATCGCGGAGGCCCCCGACTCCTTCCTTGAGGTTCGGCTCCTGCACGCACACCGCCCCGCCCTGGCCGGCGTAGCGCTCCTCGTTCTCCAGGCGCAGGGTCTCTACGAAGCGGTCCGTGGCCTTCTGGTCACGGAGGAGCCCCTCGTCGAGTGCGAGCAACAAGGAGTCGAAGCGCTCCCGGCTCCCCCCGACCAGACGAGCCTCGGTCAGCGCGGTTCGAGAGTGCAGGTCGGCCCGGGCCTCCGCCACGCACTCCGCGGGCGAGCGGAAGCTGTGCCCGACCGCCAGACCGGCGTCCCAGAGCAGCTGCAGCGCCCTTTCCACGAACGCGGTGACCGCGGGCGACTGGCGACCGGCGTGCAGGAACAGCAGGTCCACGTCCGAGTAGGGCGCGAGCTCCGCCCGGCCGTAGCCCCCGAGGGCCACCACCGCACACCCGAGAAGCTCGGATCGAGCAGCCAGGCCAGCCTCCTCGGCGGCCACCCGGCACACTCGAGTCACCACGAGATCCACCTGAGAGCTGCGGGCCGCGGCGATCTCGGCCCCGCCGAGCCCGAGCCGGTGTCGCATCCTCAGCCGCTCGGTCTCCAGCCGAACGTAGCGCCGTAGGCTCTCGAGGAGCTCCTGCGCCCCACCCTCACCCGAGAGGTCGGGTGGCATCGGTGGCGAGCCCCCTCCCTGGTGATTCCCCAGCGGCATCTTCATCATGGACGCGTGTCTAGAGAGCAAGGGCTGTACCGGCCCCCGTTGGCCGTCGAAGGGGCCCTATTATCCTTCTTCTATCACCGGTTATGAGGCGCACGAACATTCACAGCCTCCGGCTGTAGAGACGACATTTTCGTTGGAATAAGAGATTACCATGACTATTTTGTTAGATAGGAGCCAACGCTGAGAAAGGGGCGTGGCTCCGCCGAAAGCGTCCCTGCCTGCCATTCGCATCGCTCATCCACTACATCGCGACAAAAACGTCGCCTGTATGCCCAGGCCAAACATTTCCGTCTGTTCCGTCCTCGCAATCGTCGCACCCCGCCCGGGACGCCTTCCTGCCAGAGCCCCAGCAGACCGTGAGGGATCGCATCGGCTGTGAACGCCTTCACAGCCACGCCGCCGGCCCTTCGTTACGGTTGCGGCCAGGGAGGCAGGACGGCATGCGCATCGACCTGTTCGTCGCGCCGGGGTGTCCCGGTGAACGATGCCCTTCTCGTGCGCGGCCTCGAGAGCCTCCGCGATCTGCATCGCGATGTCGAGGGCCTCGTCGATCGGAACCTTCCCGCGCTTCAGCCGCTCGGAGAGGTCCTCGCCCTCGACGAGCTCGAGGGCGAGGAAGGGCGTGCCCTCGGCCTCCTCGAGCCCGTGGATCGCGGCAACGTTGGGGTGGTTGAGGGCGGCGAGAAGCTGCGCCTCGCGTTGGAAGCGAGCGAGGCGCTCAGGGTCCTGCGCCACCTCGGTGGGCAGGACCTTGATGGCCACTTCGCGGTTGAGCTTCGTGTCGGTGGCCCGCCCGATGGGCACAAGCGCATCTCGCACGAGCCCGGGGGAACGGAGGGCGCAGCCAGGGTCCAGGAAAGAAGCTCTCGTCAGCCTTCGGCAGTCGTACGGTCGAGAATCGCCTGCAGCCGCAGCAGTGCCCGAGTGTCGTCCTTCAGCTCGAGGAGGGGCGCGAGCTCGCGCAGGACGAGGGCCACGTCGAGCCTTCCTCCCTGCCGAGTGACGATACCCTCGACGTCTATCCAGTCCTTGTCCCGCCCGGCGAAAGCTTTGAGCACGACGAGGTCTTCTGCAGAACAGGCGAGCAGGGGCTCCGAGCCTCCCACGTCGAACGTGGACGCCCGATCGACGACCCGTTCCTCGAACGGGATCCCACCCAGCGCGACGTCGATGGGGACCGCCGAGGCCGACTCGAGGAGAACCACCCGGTGCCGGAGAGCGAAGGCACGAGCGTCAGGAAGCCGACCTCGATAGCCCGACAGCAGGGCGTCCACGAACTCCGCTTCCGATCCAAAGCCGCTGAGGACAGTGACGTCGACGTCCTGGGTCAAGCGGGGTTCGCCCCAACGCTGCACGGCGATGGCGCCAATGATGCAGAAGCGCCAAGCGTGACCGCGGCAGAAGCTCTGCACCTCGAGAGCGGCCTCGAGGATCGGGTTCACGGCCGGAAATGCGTGAACAGGCGCTGCTGCTCGACGAGTCCGGAGGTCCCGCGTCGCTTGGCAGACAGGCTCGCCTGGGCGCCCAGGGAGAGGAGGCGGTCGGTCGCCGCGAGGGCCTTCTCTCCAGTGAGCGCGCGGAGCTCGGCCCGACGCACGGACTCGAGAGCCTGCCCCGCCTCCTGCCAGCCCCGCGCCCAGGCCCTCTGTGTTTCAAGGTCGACGGTCAGAACTCCCCCCAGGTCATTGTATCCCTCGAGCGTCATGTGCGCTGGCCGGGGAGGACTCAGGCTGACGAGCGCCGGCCGAGGGGCAGCTCGCGCCGTCGCTCGCCGGTGGCGGCGAAGATGGCGTTCGCGATGGCCGGCGCCACGGGTGGCACACCGGGCTCCCCCACTCCCGCTGGAGGGGCGTCGCTTTCGACCAGGTGGACGTGGATGTTCCGGGGCGTCTCGTCGATCCGGACCAGCCGGTAGTCGTGGAAGTTCGACTGCTCGATGGCCCCGCCCTTCGCGGTGATCTCGCCGTGGAGCGCACCGCTCATGCCGAAGATGACGGCTCCCTGCGCCTGGGTCACGACGGTGTCGCGGTTGACGAAGGTGCCGCAGTCGAAGGCGATGTGGGCGTCTTCGACGTGCGCTTCACCCTGGTCGTCCACCGAGACCTCGACGACCACCGCCACGTAGGTCAAGAAGCTGCGGTGGGCGGCGATCCCGAGGCCTCGACCTTTCGGAAGCTTCCGGCCCCAGCGGGCCTCGCGGGCCACGATCTCGGTGACGTTTCGCAGGCGGCCGGTGTCGATCGGGTAGTCTTCGAGCGAGGCGCCGTAGTTGCCGTACTCCGCACCCTCTGCCTTCAAGTCGATCTTTCTCGGCGCTCCGATCAGGCCGAGCAGGTAGTCCTTGGGATCGGCACCCGCTGCCTGAGCCAGCTCGTCGGCAAAGGAGCCTACTGCGAAGGCGTGGTAGATGTTCGCCACCGAGCGCAGCCAGCCGATCCGCACGTGGGCTTCGGCGGGGGCGTTCTCCAGGCGCAGGCTCGGGACGTCGAAGGGCATCTCGGTGAAGCCCAACGCGAGCTCTCCGGCATTGGAGTGCCGGGCGTCGGCGTTGAACGTGGAGCCGATCGGGGGAAAAGCCGTGCGGTGGAGCCAGCCGACGGTCTTTCCGTCGGCATCGAGGGCCGCCTCCAGGTGCTGCGCACTTACGGAGTGGTAGTACCCGTGGCGGATCTCGTCTTCCCGCGTCCACGTGACCTTGACGGGGCGGCCCACCTTCTTCGACAGAAGTGCGGCCTCGACCACGTAGTCGGGCTTCGACTTGCGGCCAAAGCCGCCACCCAGGAGAGTGACGTGCACTTTCACGTTCTCCTTGGGAATGCCCAGGGCGTCGGCCACGCCCGTGACGCAGGCCATGGGGTTCTGGGTGCAGGCCCAGACCTCGCAACGGTCGCCCTTGACCAAGGCCAGGGCGGCGGGGGGTTCGATGGAGCTGTGGATCAGGTGAGGGGCGTAGTAGGTGGCGGACACCTTCTTCGTGGCACCCTCGAGTGCGGCGTCCACGTCTCCGCGGTGCCGGATGACCTTGGCCGGTTTGGCCACCGAGGCCTCCAACATCTTCCGATAGTCCTTGGAGTCGTAGGTGCCGTTCGGCCCCAGATCCCACTGGACCTCGAGGGCCTTTCGTCCCTTGATGGCGGCCCACGTGTTGTCGGCGATGACCGCCACGCCCCCGAGGGGCTTGAAGAGGGGCGGCTTCTCCACCGCCGGCAGCTCCTCGACGTGCCGTACGCCGCGCACCTTCAGCGCCGCGGCCTTGTCGAACGCGGTCGCCTTGCCCCCCAGGGAGGGGCAGCGCTCGATCGACGCGTGGAGCATGCCGTCGACCTTGGCGTCGATGCCGTACACGGCCTTTCCGGTCACCATGTCCGAGATGTCCACGAGGGTCCGGCCCTTGCCGATGTAGCGCCACTGGTCCCGACTCTTGAGCTGGAGCGCCGCCTTGTCGGGCGCCGGGACGGATGCGGCGCGTTCGGCGAGCTCGCCGTAGCCGAGGCTCCGGCCCGACGCCTTGTGGTGAACCCTGTGGTTCGACGCCTCGCACTCGGCGGGGGCCACGCCCCAGCTCGTCGCCGCCGCTGCGATCAGCATGTGGCGGGCGGAAGCGCCGATGGTTCGCATGGGCTCGAAGAAATCGCGGACGCTGTGGGACCCGTCGGTGTTCTGGTCGCCGTATCGCTCGTCGGCGAGGGCCTGGACGACCTCGACCCGGTCGAAGTCGGCCTCCATCTCGTCCGCAACGACCATGGGCAGCGCCGTGCGGATCCCCTGCCCCATCTCCGAGCGATGGGCCGCGATCGTGACCGTGCCCGAGGAGTCGAGGCTCAGGAAGAGGTCGAACTTGAAGCCAGCGTCGCCGGCCGCCGCAAGGGCGTCGGACGACCGCACACCCAGGATCAGGGCTCCCGCGGTGAGGCCGGTGAGCTGGAGGAACGCGCGGCGCCCGACGGCCACCACCGGGGCGCTCACTGGGCCGCCTTCCGGACCGCTTCGCGGATCCGCAGGTAGGTGCCGCAGCGGCACAGGTTGCCCGAGAGTGCGTCGTCGATCTCGTCATCGGTGGGTTTCGGTTTTTCACGGAGAAGAGCCGCGGCGCTCATGATCTGCCCGACCTGGCAATAGCCGCACTGGGGCGCGTTGACCTCAGTCCATGCCTTCTGCAACGGGTGCTCCCCGTCGGGTGAGAGCCCCTCGATGGTGGTGACCTGGCTGCCGTCGAGGCTGCCGATCGGGGTGACGCAGGAGCGCGTCGCCTCTCCGTCGATGTGCACGGTGCAGGCGCCGCACTGGGCCATCCCGCAGCCGAACTTGGTGCCCGTCAGGTCCAAAACGTCCCGCAACGCCCACAGCAGGGGCATGTCGGGATCGGCATCGACCTGCCGCTCCACATCGTTGACGATCAGCC
>Ga0310121_10000223_pt1 | contig 61820 bp, 46 predicted proteins | sample CB27_Tmax_986_MG_FD_203504 | JGI IMG/M metagenome (GOLD analysis project Ga0310121, IMG submission 203504) | Marine microbial communities from Western Arctic Ocean, Canada - CB27_Tmax_986 | ecosystem: Environmental > Aquatic > Marine > Oceanic | place: Canada: Western Arctic Ocean | collected... | reverse complement strand
GTCTATCGGCTGTTGGATGTCAATGGCTGGAGCCGTCTTCTCTTGGAAGGCAGTGTGTGGCTGAAACGAAGAGCGGCTACCTGACCGGAGATCAAGGAGCGCCAAGGGCCGCGAGAGCTGGGGTGAGATGTGTCTAAAAACGTCGACAGAGGGGGTAGAATAGCTCCTCATAAGCGATCGGCGGGCAGTACCGAAACAGCCGAGCCGAGTTCTGAGTGGCTTGGTGCATAAACTTAGAATGCGGGCCTCCAAAATGACTCCTAGGAGCCGGGAAACGGTCCTGTTTTTGAAATTGCGCTTATTTTGGGAATAGCACCCTGTCAACCTAGAAATTGCAGGTTTTGAACGGCCCTGGCGGCCGATCTCCGCGTAGCGCGTCCTCGACGTAGCCCAGGCTGTGCCTGTGGCCGCGCGCCTTGACCTCGACCACCATGCCTCGTCCATAACCCACAATCTCTAAGTTGATAGGGCACTAGATGATCGATTCCGAAATAACATGACAATTGTTGCGCCCATAATTTGAACTGAACGTTTGTAGGGAACTTGTCCGCTCAAGCGAGAGTCTGGCTTCGTACTCGGGCAAGCAACCCGTTGGGAAGACGGAGGTTGCGGTCGATCTCTTCGTTGGTCGTCGTCGAAGATAACAGAACATCGACTTCCTTCTCCCGCCTTGACCTCGCCGCACAAGCCCGATCTGAAATTGGCATGCTATTTCGGAATCGATCATCTAGTCGTGGTCAAAAATCTCAATGCTATATCGAAGAAGATCGCCGCCGAGGATGCCCTCGCACTCTTCGATAAGCTGATTGGAGATGCGTTCCAGCTCGATTCGGTCTGGTCCAATGGATACCGCTCCGAGCCGGGCGCGCTGCCAGAGCTCCTGGTGACCGATCTCAGAAACCGAGAAGTTGAACCGCGAGCGCAGCCTCCCCGCCGTTTTGCGCACAATCATCCGCTTTTCCTTCAGCGACTGGCTATGGGGAAGGTGGATTTCCAAGGAACAGAATACGATGGGCATCGGTCGTCGAACGTCGCTGGAGTTCCAGACTCAAATTGAGCGATTCCGATGAACAGGAACACGGCAGTTTGAGTTCCCGCCGAGAACTTTTCACTTCCCGCTTACGAGATCACCCGATTCAGCTCTCAGACCAATTCAGTGGCTACGCTCTCCTTCGCGAAAGCCTCAATCACGTCGCCCACTTTAACATCGTTGAAGTTAGCGATTGAGATACCGCATTCATAGCCGTCCTTGACCTCATTCACGTCTTCCTGAAAACGACGGAGCGAGCTGATTTTTCCCTCATGAACGACGACGTTGTCGCGCAAAAGGCGAAGTTCCGCATTTCGCGTAATAACACCTTCAGAAACGTTGCACCCAGCAACTGTTCCGATCTTCGAGACCTTGAAAGTCTGGCGCACCTCCGCCCGTCCCAGAAACTTTTCACGAATAGTCGGTTCCAGGAGTCCAAGCATCGACTGCCTTATCTCGTCGATCAGTTCGTAGATGACGGTGTAGAGCCGGATCTCGACTTCCTCACGCTCGGCAGTTTCCTGGGCGCTCCGCTCGGGACGAACGCTGAAACCTATCACGACCGCCTGTGAGGCAGACGCCAATAGGACATCAGACTCGGAAATAGCGCCTACGCCACTGTGGATCACCCTGATCCTGACCATCTCGGCACTCAATTTTTCGAGCGTATGGCCTATCACCTCCACCGACCCCTGGGTATCGGCCTTTACCACCAGATTGAGATCCTTGGCCTCAGCGCTCTTTATCTCGGAAAAGAGATTATCCAGACCGATTCGAGAAGTTCTCGCCAACCCCTTCTCACGCAGGGACAGACGACGATCCTGGGCCAACTCGCGCGCTCTGTTGGAATCGAGCAGAACCTGAAACTGGTCGCCTGCCTGGGGCACCTCGTTCAGACCCAGGATCTCAACGGCGCTGCTTGGTCCCGCTTCGAGTATCGGCTCGCCTCGATCGCTGAACATGGCTCGAACCTTGCCGAAAACCATGCCGGCCACGAAGGAGTCGCCCACATGCAGGGTTCCATCCTGAATCACCAGAGTTGCAACCGGTCCGCGCCCACGGTCTAGTTGGGCCTCGAGTACGACGGCGGACGCCGGGCGCTTGGGGTTGGCCTTTCGCTCGTGGAGGTCGGACACCAGCAGAATCATTTCCAGCAGCAGATCAAGATTGGTTTTCTCAATCGCCGACACCTCTACCATAACTGTGTCGCCACCCCAATCCTCTGGAATAAGCTCCCGGTCTGACAGCTGCTGCTTAACCCGGTCAGGTTGAGCTTCTGGCCGGTCTATCTTGTTGACTGCCACTACGATAGGGACACCTGCAGCCCGCGCATGGTCGATGGCCTCGAGGGTCTGGGGCATGACGCCATCATCTGCGGCAACCACCAGAACTACGATGTCGGTCACCTGGGCTCCACGTGCCCGCATCAGGGTAAAGGCCTCGTGCCCGGGTGTGTCTACGAAGACGATCCGCCGATTCTTGACCGACACATTGTAGGCACCAATGTGTTGGGTGATTCCACCTGCCTCACCAGCGGCAACGTCAGTTTCCCGAATGGCATCCAGCAGAGAGGTCTTCCCGTGGTCCACATGCCCCATGACGGTCACAACTGGAGCTCGTTCGACGATGTCTTCTGGAAGCTCATCGACCGCTTCCTTCTCGACTTCGGCTTCTGTGGCGGAGACGAATCTGGCCTCGAAACCAAATTTCTCGCAGATCGCCTCGACGACTTGCGGATGGAGGGTCTGGTTCATGGTGACCATGATGCCGCTGCTGAATAGCTCCTTGATCAGATCCTTGCTCTTGAGGCCCAGCTTGTCGCTCAGTTCCTTGACGCTGACAGATTCGGTAAGCGTGACGACTTTCGTTGCCTCGTCAACGTCCTCGGACACGGCCGCCTTTGCAGCGGCGACCTCTTCCACCTCGGCTTCAGCCTTGACTTCTGTCTCTTCTGCCTCCGCATCCTCCGCGATGGCTGCGGCAGATGCACTCGAAACGGTCTCACCAGCCTCGGGAGTGCCTGCTGCTTCGGGGGGAGTTCCGACTTCCTCGACAACAACCGCATCCGCTGCAGGTTGATCGACCTCCACTGGAGACGCCTCGGCGGCCGCCTTTGCCTGCCTCAGTTGCTCCGCTTCCAGAGTCAGCGCTGCGGCCTCAACCTCGGTCAGGGGAGCTTCCTGAAACTGCTCCAGCTCAGCGGCCGAAACATGAGCCTCGACTCTCTCGATGATAGGCTCATCATCGATCGTGACCTGGGTCTTCTCGAGTCCCGATTCCGTGGGCTCCTCAATGGTTCGGTAGCTGGCCTGACCTTTGCGAGGCTTGAGCGAGCTAACTAGAGGGCTTCCAACAGACTCGTCCTCGGCTGGGGTAGCCGCCTTTCTAGGCCGACCCAGCTGCTTGATGGTCTTGCGCTTGGCAGGCGCAGCCTTCTTCTTTTCCTTGGCCTTCTCGGCTTTGACCTGTTCCTCCTGCTCGACTTCAATCATCAACTGGAGTCGGCGACGGATTCTATTGGCAATATCGAAGTTGACCAGGGTCTCCGGGGAAGGAACCCATACCCCAATCTTCTTGAGCTCAGAAATGACAACTCTGTCCTTCAGCTCGAATTCTGAGGCCAGCTCAATGACTCTGACCTGCTCCACCTTTTCTAACGAGACTTCCTTATTTTCCAACGAGGCTTCCTCTGTCTAAGACTTGCACCAACCCTTATTCAGCTTCCTCAGCGGAGGCGGGTGTCGCAGCCTATTCGCTGTCATCCTGGTCTTGCGGAACCGACCAGGCTTTGGCCGTCTCCAGAATCTTCTGTGCCGATTTTTCCCCTATCCTGGGAATCGAGACCAGATCATCGATTGATCTGGAGGCCAACTCCTCGATGGAGAGAATTCCTGCCTCTTCGAGTCGCTCTCGGGTCTTGTCTCCGAGGCCCGTCAGATCGGACAGAGAAGTGCCCACCGACACCTTCGCCGCCAGTCCCTCCATCTGACTCAAGATTTCCTGCTTCTTTTCATCATCGCTCTTGATGTCGATCTCCCAGCCCAAGAGCTTCGAACCCAGCCTCACATTCTGGCCCTTTTTCCCAATGGCAAGAGAGAGCTGATCTTCCGGAACTATCACCTCCAGTATTTTCGCCTCGGCGTCTTTTACCAGCACTTTCGAAATCTTCGCAGGACTAAGCGCGTTCACCGTGTATTCGACAATGTCGTCCGAGTATTGGATAATGTCGATCTTCTCGCCCCGCAGCTCTCGAATCACCGCGTTGATGCGGCTGCCCTTCATGCCAACACATGCCCCTACCGGGTCCACGTTGGCATCGCGACTGGCCACAGCGACCTTGGCCCGCTCACCGGCTTCCCTGACGGCATTCTTGATTACGACAGTGTGGTCGTATACCTCCGGTATCTCCGTCTCGAACAGACGAATCAACAGACTCGGGTCCGCCCTGGATACGACGATTTGCGGGCCTCTGGAGAGTCGGTGGACTTTGATGATAACGGCTCGCACCCGGTCGCCCACCCGGTACTCCTCTTCGCGAGCCTGTTCGCTGTACGGAAGAACCGCCTCTGCCTTGCCCACGTCCAGGATAAGGTCTCGGCTCTCGAAGCGCCGAACTATGGCATGGACAACCTGTCCTATCTGGCCCGAGAACTCCTCGAACACGTTCTCTCTCTCGGCTTCTCGTACCTTTTGAAAGATGACCTGCTTGGCTGTCTGGGCGGCGATGCGGCCCAGCTCCAGAGTAGGCTTTGGGATTTCGATGTATTCCCCTACCTCGAAGGTCTCGTCCACCTCCAGGGCCTGCTCCAAAGACATCTCCCTTTCATCGTCTTCAACCTCCTCGACGATTCGTTTGACCGCGAAGACCTCGATAGTGGCTGTTTCAGCGTCGTACCGAGCCTGCAGATCCTCGTCGGTTCGGAAGTATCGCTTGGCAGCGGCCACCATTGCATCTTCCAGCGCTTCCCGAACAAGCTGCGGGTCGATACTCTTTTCACGGCTGAGCTGCTCAATACTCTGATTAATCGTATTTGGCATTCCTACCCTTCGACCCCCCTTTTCGACCTCGTGTTCGACCTACCTGCCGGCAGGGCTGGCGAACCGGTGGACCAGATGGGCCTTTCTAATTTTGTCGAAGGGGATGCAATAGATCCTGTCATCACAGGCCAGCTGCAAGACCCCTTCCCCAAACTCCTGAATGAATCCCGTGAACTTCCTCCGACTCTCGACCTCTTCGACGGTCATTACGCGGGCTTCCCTACCTTTAAAACGCTGAAAGTCGTGCTCTTTGAACAGAGGCCGCTCCACACCCGGAGATGAAACCTCCAACACGTAGTGGTAGGGAATAAAATCCTCCACGTCTAGAAGAAGACTCACATGCTGACTAACCTTCTGACAGTCTGTCAGATTAACGCCACCCGGTTTATCAATATAGATTCTTAGAGTCGGTCGCCTTCCGTTTTCCAAGAGCTCCACATGGACCAACTCGAGTTCTTCCGCTGCGACTGCGGTCTGTACCATGCCTTCAGCTCGGGCCAGCCAATCCATGATCTGTGCCTAAAACAAAAAAAGTGGGCATCAGCCCACCCTGACAGCAGACTAGGGTTCACGCCAGAATCGCTTCACATTCTGGCAAAAGCCCATAGCAACTCTCAGAATATAACGGATGCTACTCGCTAATTCAAGATTTCTACGGCTCCGAGTTCCTCCAAATCGTCCTTCATTTTGGAGGCAGGACCACCGATAACGAGAAGGAAGGAGTCCGGGGAAAGGTATTGATCCAGAATTGCTGGAATGCTTTTCGGCTGAACTCGATTCAGCCGACGGCCGTAGGCTGTCAAGTAGCCGATTCCCAGCTCATAGAGACTGGTGTCTAGAAGTCGGAAGAGTCTGGACTTCGGATCCTCTAGCGACCTCTTGAATTCCAGAAAGGTAAGCTGGCGCGCCTCCTCGAACTTTGCAAGATCTACTTCGCCAGCCTGCAACTCCTTGAGACTCTGAATGAAGCGCTTCAGGTACGGCACCAGGTGTCCGGAAGAGGCCTGAAGACTGAGTTGAATATAGCCCGGCATTCGGAATGCCTCGAAGCTCGCCAAGGCCTGAATCTGGGCTTCCGATGCAACCTCTTCAGCCCATGTGGGAAGCGAAAGGTTGAGATACTCTTCCACGATCTTCAGCGCATAGTAGTCGCGCCCACCTCTCTTAACCCCCAGCTTACCCCAACGAAAGAAAGCCGAGTCTCCTGGACGATCTAGCAGCACAATCCGCTTTTCCTTGATCGACACCGCTTTTCTGAAGGTAAAGGGAACGGAGTTCTTCCGAACCCAGGAACCCCACTTCCGACTGAGACTCGCAAACAAGGCTGACGGTTCGCCCGCGTGATAGAAGGCCAACTTGGCTTGATTCGGAATCATTAGCTTGCGGTATTGAATCTTGATATCCCTGAAGTAGAGGCTCTTCAGCGTCTTCGGTGTCCCTTTGCGGGAATGACCGTAGGGATTCCCGGCAAACAGCTTGCTGAGTAAAAGTTTCTGAGAAGAAGCTTCGATCTGGGGTGTTTCCGCTTCGATCTCCTCCAGCATTCGTGTCCGCAGCTGCTCAAACATCTCCTCCTCGAACTTTGGCCGGACTACGGTTTCAGCAAGCAGATTCAACGAATCCTGAAGCTTCGCAGCGGGGGCGCTTCCATAGAAATAGATGGTATCCCAGTGCACCGTCAGCTGGAGCTCTACACCGAGGCTCTTCAAATCTGCCTGGACGGGCGTACCCGATCTCCCTTCCTTGCCCTCCAACAGCATTCGGGCCATGAGGTAGGTCAACCCCCCCTTGTCGACGGGATCGAAAGCAGCACCATTCTTGATCATCAGAACGAAAGGCATGCGCGCCTCGCCGCTTGGAAGCAGCAGCAGTTCCATGCCATTCAATAGGTTTCTTGCCTCGAATTCAGGGACTGGTAAATTGTCAAGCTCGGCGCGAGCGGATCCAGCCGCTATAATCACGCTGAGGAGGAAAGGAAGTACAGCTCTCCGACCGAAGAGGCGATTCTTACTAAAGGAAGTAGTGGACCGATGCAATTTCACAGAGCGCTTCATTCTAGTAAAAACTCCGATGTGCGCACAACCCGATCAAGCTCCACATTGCAGTTCTTCAAGCGACCTCGCAAGGGCTCCAATGCACACGACCCCTCTTCTTGATGTAGCCGATGACAGAGATTGAGCCGACCTCACGACACATCCTCGAGAATGGTTTAACCATCCTCACTCGGGAAGATCACTCGCACCCAATCGTCGCCACGATGATGTTCTATCGCGTCGGATCCCGCTTTGAACTGCCCGGAGCTACCGGGATCTCCCACTTCCTCGAACACATGATGTTCAAGGGCACCAAGTCTTATGGCAAGGGCGAAATCGATCACATCACAGCGCGCAATGGAGGCGGAAACAACGCCTTCACCTCCCAGGATTATACCGCCTACTACTTCTGTTTCGCTTCTGATCGTTGGCAGTCAGCGCTCGAGATCGAATCGGACCGCATGTGCAACAACGTGTTTGACCCCGACGAGTTCGAGCTTGAAAAGCAGGTCGTCCTGGAAGAACTCCGATCGGAACAGGACCATCCTTACGGTGAGCTACACGAAGCAGTCGAGTTGAAAAGCTTTGAAAAGCATCCTTACCGCTTTCCTGTGATCGGGCTCTACCAGGATGTCCTTCAAATGACGCGAGCTCAGATGATGGAGCACTACCGGTCATTCTACGTTCCCAACAACTCCGTGCTGGTGGTTGTAGGGGATTTCAAAACGACGCCAACCCTGGCGCGCATCGAGGAGCTGTTCGGCCCCATTCCTTCCGGTGCCATACCCGAGACCTCGACCGAGGAGGAACCGACGAGAGAGCAGCAGGTCCGGGTGACGATGGAGCGTCCCAGCCACATCCCCCGGATGCTTCTCGCCTTGCCTGCACCGTCGGTACTCGAGACAGATCACTATGCTTTTCAGGTGCTCGAAAAGATCCTTGCCGAGGGGAAGCTCTCCCGCCTGCACCGAAGACTGGTCGAGGACAGACGGCTTGCCACAACGGTAAGCACGGAGCTCAACGACACGCGTGATCCGTACCTGTTCTTCGTCCGCCTGGATCTCAAGAAGCAATCCGACCTGGAGCAGGCGGAGGCCGTTCTTTTCGAAGAAGCTGAGCGGCTCGCCACCACTCCACCCACGATTGAGGAGCTTCGGCGTGCCAAGAACCAATGTCAGATGCAGGTGCTCGGGGATTTCGAGACGACCCTCGACCAGGCCCTGCAGCTCGGATCGATGGAGGTCCTTTGCTCTTACGAATACTGGGATGACTATGGAAGACGAATCGACCAACTAACGGCCGAAGAAGTCAGCGCCGTCGCAGGCAGGTATTGCAGTTTTTCGAGGGCGACGGTGGGAACACTGGTAGATGGGAATGGACGAACAGAGACCCTTTGACCGCAGGGAATTCAGCAACGGGCTAGTGCTTCTCTCCGCCGTCAACAGGAGACTGCCCTTGGTGTCGCTGAACGCCTTTGTTCTGGCTGGAACCGGTCACAACGATGCTTCTCAGCCTGGCGTTGCCTCCATGACTTCCCGTCTTCTGGACGAGGGCACGCAGCGATACACGGCCCAACAGATCTCGCAGATGGTTGAAGACAAGGGGAGCACACTGTCCACCTTCAGCCAGCAGGAACTGAGCGGTATCTGCCTACAGCTACGCTCTCACGATCTGACTACGGGCATCGAGCTCCTGGGAGAGATGCTGTCTTTTCCCACATTTCCGGCTTCTCGCTTTTCAATCGAGAAGGAGAAGGTCCTCAACCATCTGAAGGCAGCCGAGGACGACCCACAGGGGGTAATGGCGAACCTGTTCGCGGGCCTGATCTACGCAGGCTCTCCACTTCAGTACCCAGCGCTGGGAACACACGCAGCCGTGGAAGAGATGAGCGCAGATGACCTGCTTGGCTTTCATGGAAAGCACTATGGGCCTCAGAATACAGTCCTGGTCGTTGTCGGAGACATCGAAACCAGCCGACTCCAGAATCTGGTTGAGGAACGGTTGTCTCTCTGGCAGAATCCCGACTTTGTAAGAGCTCCGACTTTTTCGCTGAAGCGGCAGAAAACGCCGCTCCTCGAGGAGAAGGTAATGGAGGACAAAGAGCAGGTTCACATCTGCTTGGGTCACCTCGGCATTTCGAGAGATAGTCCTGACTTTTATCCGATCCAGGTGATGGACGTCATCCTTGGAAGCGGTCCCGGCTTTACCAGCCGCATTCCTCGGAAACTCCGTGATCAGGAGGGTCTTGCCTATTCGACCTACAGCGACCTCTCCGGTTCTGCCGGCCTCTATCCAGGTAGGTTTCTCGCCTATATCAGCACTTCCAGGGAAAACCAGCAGCGGGCTCTGGATGGGCTTCTTTCTGAGATACAGAACTTTGCTGCGACGGGACCAACGGATGAAGAAGTCTTGGTTGCTCAAGATTTCTTGACGGGAAGCTTTGTCTTCGACTTCGAGACAAACGCCCATGTTGCTCGCTTCCTGCTCTCCGCCGAACTGTTCGACCTGGGCCTGGACTACCCGGAGCGGTATCCTCACCTCATCCGTAAGATCACTCGAGATAAGGTCGCTCAGGTTGCCCATCGGCACTTGGATACGGTAAACTTCACGACCGTCATCGTGGGACCCAACCATGCGCCCGAGGGGCGCAAAGCAAGAAGGCAGCAAAGAAATCCAGCGCAGGAACGGTGTCCGGAATGAGTCGGTCCAACTCGCGCCTACTGGCAACCTCACTAGTCATTGCAGCGGTAATCACGGGTGCTTGCGGGCGCCGACCGCCGCCACTGCCGCCTCCCCCAGTAGCGACTCATCCTCCTGCCACTGAAACACGCACAGGTTCGACGGCTCCGGACCCACCCTCGGTCCTGGTACCAACGCTCGACGTCCGTATCGAGCCTCCATCGATAAAGAGGGGAGAATCGGCACGCTTGATATGGCAGGCCCAACACTCGGATCGAGTGACCATCGACCACAATATTGGAGTCGTTGACACCGCGGGCAAGATAAAATTCTTTCCCGACGAGACGACCACCTATCGGGCAGTCGCGGAGGGAGCTGGTGGCCGAACAGAAAAGATCGTCACCGTCGACGTCTCAGTCGGCCCTGGTCGGGTCTCCGAAGAGGACCTGCTGCAGGGTTCAGTCGAGGAACAATTCGAGCAATCGGTCAAGCCCATTTTCTTTTCTTTCGACAAGGCGACACTGGGTTCGGAAGCCAAGGAGGATCTCGAAGGCAACGTCCGCTGGCTGCAGCGAGAAGAGAACAGTCATCTGAGATTCGTCCTTGAAGGCCACTGCGATGAACGCGGCAGCGAGGAGTACAATTTGGCTCTAGGGGACATCAGGGCCCAGGTAGTGAGGAGTTACCTTCTTGAGCAGGGCATGGATCCCTCCCGCATTACGGCTATCTCATTGGGCGAGGAACGCCCCTTCAACTCCCGACGCACCGAGGAAGCCTGGACTCTGAACCGACGGGTTCAGTTCGTCCTGGTCAAGGGTTCGTGAAAAGAATAGCTTCGCAGAATTGGCGCAGGTCGGTGCCCCCCCAGCGGTGCTGCCCCATTTGAGAAAGAAACCTCAGTGTCCTACAGTGGCACGGTCATCCCTGCCCGTGATGACCGATCCGTCGAGCCAAGGGCTCGACAATCACGGCCTGGAAGGCCGTGCCACGGTTGGAAATCCTGGACCTGGAACCAAATGAAGTTTCAGCTTAGGATCTGCGCAAGAATAACTTGGTAAAATTGGCGCTCAGATTTGCACCAGATTTGGCCGCGAACGATTGAGCGAAACTGCAGGCGTAGCCGGGTCTACGTTGAGGATTTCGCGATTGAGGAGCGGCCGAAGATGGTGTGAAGATGAGATGCCAAAATGCCAATTTATTTTTGCGCAGACCCTGAGCATAGAGCCCAGCGCGCTGGGCCTCTTGGCAGGCTGTGCTTATCCAGACGAGCCGCTGGTGAGTAAAGGCCGGAGGAAGTGATGTTCGAAACACCAACAGGGCGTCGAACGGGTCTTTTCTGGAAGGTGATGTTGGGGGTGGGTTTCGCGGTGGGTGCGGCCGCCGCAGCCACTATCGCCTTCTACGAGCCTCAGCCCGAAGAACCGGCCAAGCCGCTCACGGGAATCCTTCATCAGGGCGATCCCGACTACGATTGGTATCGCGAGCATCTGGACTTGAAAAACCAAAGAAAACAAATGGCCAAGAACATGGCTGGCAACCGTATGGCGATATTCTCAGGGGTGGTGGAGAATAACGGGGAAAAGACGCTCGATGTAGTGGAGGTCAAACTTGCCTTCTTCAATTACGACAAGTATGTATGGCACACCGTGCGGACTCCGGTCCGGCCGGGTCGCTACTCGCCCCCCGTCAACTCTCTGAGCCAACGGGGATTCACCCTCTCCGTCCAGGACATTCCGGAAGGCTGGCTTGCCATTCACGCCGAGATGGATATCCACGGATTTCGCTTCAAGTAGAAGCGATCGCCGTCCGGTCTGGAGCAAGGTCGGAGGCGACGATCGAGTCCCCGACCTCTACATCCGAGGGAGGTGGCGCGGCAAAAATCTTGCTCCACACTCCAGGGGACTCCATACAGAGGTAGACAGCAGTCTTCTGGCTGTGCCGGCGTACCCACCCAAGAACAGCCTGGTACATCCGCACCCGATTGGGCCGGAAATAGCGCATCTTGCCATCGTCGGTGGGGACCAATTCACCCATGGTCAGCGGGCTGTTGGGGAAGCGAGAGCGCATTATCTCTCTTAGCTCTGGCGTCAGGCGCAACGTCCCAACCGATATCCAGGGTATTGAAGCCGACGGGATTCGATCGAAGATCTCGTCGATCAGGCCGCGATAGTCTCCCTCCCAGTCGGGATAGTCAATCATCGGATCCAGGTGGAAGCCTATCTTGTAGCCGGCCTCGGCGCAGTCTTGGGCTGCAGCAAACCGCTGCTCGATACTTGCCGTCTTGTGCTCCTCCTCTTCCTGGATAATTCGAGGATTGATAGACCAGGCAACGACAGTCCTTCGACCGTGATCCAAGGGGAGAAGATTGGCAATGCAGTCGGACTTGGTTTTCAGTTCGAGGACGGCGTTCTTCTGTTGGGAGAAAAACTCGACCAACGGCTCACTGTAGGAGGTCAAAGGATCGAGTGCAAGACTGTCGGCAAGTTCACCGGTACCAATTCGAAAAAAGGATTCCGGGTTCTCCTGAAATACCGAAGTGAGCTCTCCCAACAGATCCTCATGGTTGGCGTAGACCACCATATGGGGAAAGTTCAGATAGGATTGCAGATAGCAGTAGCTGCACTCCATGTGGCAGTTCGCAGCGTAGTTGATAACGAAGTAGTTGCAGCAAACGCTACGCCCCCGACCGGCTGGACAGGCTTTGAAAAAATGGCCCTTCTGCCTGGCCAGTATCAGAGACTTCTTGCCTTGCGACACACTCGGGTTCCAGCGCTTTGCTTCCTGCAGCAGACTTCCTGTGTCGTCTATAAACTCAACTGGTGTCGAGTCGACTCGTTCTAGAACATTGCGAGCCACCCAGGTGTGCCTGACGGAACGCTCTACATAGATTCTGTTGGGCTTGTAGTGATCCACCTTTTTGCTACTCCGATACTCCGAAGGCCCAAAATCGCGTCCGATAATCAGCGGCCGCCTTTTGCTGACGGCAGGCCCAGCCCGGACACATTAGTTTACAACAATTCGAAGATTTCCCTGAGCTCTTCACTCCGACCCACCGCGCGCAGTCTGTCAGCCAGAGACAGAAACTCTTCCGCTGTGCGACAGCTGAATGAGACCGAGATACGCTCGCCCTCAAAAAAGGCTGGTGGACGAAGCTGAATCTCCGGAGGCAGTTTTAAGCCCTTCTTCAACACCCGGTAGCGACCTTCATGCTGAGAAAGGGTCGGATACCGTAGTTCGCGAAGTCTCTGGACTATCCGCTCAAAACGCTCAGATGACGCCACCTGTTCGTCCTTTGCGATCTCCTCGAGTCCTGCCCCTTGCCACAGGACTTTGAGAGGACTGATCTCTGGATTATCCCCCGTGGACAATCGCTGTTGCATCCGCAGATCGTCCAGCAGCCCGAAGAGCAGTTTCTGTTTGTTTCTGCCCAGACGATGCCCGGAGGAAATCGTCAGGAACAACTCGCGCTCCTGCTGCTGCCAGCGCGCTATCTTGATGGCAAGTTCCCCGTCCAGGTAATCATAGACTGCGCGCTGAATCGGTTCGGGTAGTCTCGCCAAGGCAAGATAGTGTCGTAGGTGAAAGCGGTCGGGACGCAATCCCAACAGGGGAAGATAGTCTTGAATCAGAGCGGATTCATCCAGGACGAATTGGCTTCGAAGTCTCAGCAAGATCCAGGCCTTCTCAAGATCGTGCAGACACCTCGACCCCACATTCTCCAGGATCCCTTCCTGAAATAACTGCTGAGATTCGCCCTCTCGCAGGAGACCCGGAACCTCGGTCAGGCCGATTTCCTGGGCCGCCCTGAAGCGGCGGAATCCCATGACAATTCTGAGTCTCCCGGCCTCGGTACGCTGGAGATGCAGGGGAGAAATGATCCCCACTTGCTCCACGGCAGACACCAGATGCCCGAGGGGAAACCAGACGGGGGAGACTGCGAAAGCGCGGTCCTCTCCATCGATCTGTTTCAGGGATATCGTTTCGATCCTTGTCGGCATTTCCAAGTCTCGATCCAGTGGAGTTCCGGCCACTCATCCACGAGAGCCAACACCCCAGTCACGCCAACCGATTTCAATTGACGTGCAACCTATGACGTGCAACCTATAAGGAACAAACCCATCGTATAGAAAGAAAACCATCGTAGAAATTGCACAGATTATTGATCAAAAACAATATGTATGGTAATTTGCCTGCGCTCGCGCAACATTCTTTTACAACTTAGAAGGTGGGAAAGGCAATTTGATATGGGCAGAACACTCATTCATCAAAGTCTGCGCTTTGTGATTCTTTCATTGGTTCTCGCGGTCTCGACTGCGTCTCCGGCGCTGGGACAGGGCAAGAAGCCGTCCTACTCGATCAAGGAATACCAGGTCTACAAGGCGGCCGTCAGCGTGGAGGACCCCGTCAAACGGGAAGACGCCATCCTGGGGTACCTCAAGACCAAACCCAATGCAGAGCTCTACAAGTACGCACTCAATAACTTTCTGGCTCTGATTCAGGCTCACCAGAAGAAGGCCGACTTCAAGAGAGTGCTGTCCGCCAGCGAAAAGCTGCTGACGGTGGAACCAAACAACATGAGTGCGATTGGTTTGAGCCTCGACTCCGCCTATCGCCTGCAGCAGCACCAGAAGGTCATTGGGTACGGTGAGAAGGTCTACGCCACCAAACCTAGTCCTGAGACCGCCTTTGCGCTGGCGCAAGCGTTTCTGGCGACCAACCAGAGGGAACAACAGAAGAAGGCCCAGCTTAGCCCGAAGGAAAAGAAAAAAGCGAAACGAGAGAAGAAGAACAAAAACGCCAAGTTTCTGATCTACGCCCCAAAGGCCTGTGATAAGCCACCGCCGAAGGATACCTACTCGTGCGCCTCTCTCCTGGCGCAGCTCACGAGTATTTACTTGGAGCAGAAGAAGTGGGCTGAGGCTTCCAAATACGGAAAGAAGGCCCTGGAAGGTTTCAAGACAGTCCAAAAAGGTGCTGGAACCTCACAGGCCGAGTGGGACAAGTACGTCAAGCGGCAACGCGCGCTTGCGCACGCCGCGATGGCCCGTAACGCGGCTGAGCGTCGAAACTGGGGCGGAGCAATCTCCAACTACAATCAGGCTCTGCGGGCAGATTCCTGGGTAGGGCTCAGGGGTGAGGCGCTCTACTACATCGGAATGGGTCGTTGGCGCCAGGGCCAGATCGATGCTGCCATGAAGTCGTTTGGCAGAGGTTCGAAGCAGAGGGGTGCTCCCCATGCCAAACCCTGTCGTAAACATCTGGAAAAGCTCTATAAGTCGACGCACAACGACTCCCTGGCGGGGATCGAGGAATTCATAGCTTCGCTCTAAGGGTCTGCGCAAGAATAACTTGGTAGAATTGGCGCTCAGATTTGCGCCAGATTTGGCCGCGAACGATTGAGCGAAACCGCAGGCGTAGCCGAGTCTACGTTGAGGATTTCGCGATTGAGGAGCGGCCGAAGATGGTGTAAAGATGAGATGCTAGCAAAGGCTGCCCTTTTATTCGTCCACTTGTGAAGTGGGTGGACCGCAGAAATCCGGAGTCAGTTTTCTGCTGATTTGGAGAGTCGGCCCTAGTATCCCACTTGTACCAGCGGAGCCTGTGCCTTTCGGTTTGCCCAGTTCAGCAGGCTACTCACGGCATGGGCTCTCTCGCCCCGGCGCTAGTTTAATTCTGACACCCTGGCCGCAGCCAGGGTAGGCTGTCCGTGTCTACAAATTATCTTCAAGATCTGAATCAGGAGCAAAGACGTGCCGTCGCCCATACCGATGGCCCCTTGCTTGTCGTTGCCGGAGCAGGCAGCGGAAAAACCCGCATCATCACCTACAAGATCACTCACCTGATCAAACAGAAGCTCTGCCAGCCTGACCAAATCCTGGCCGTAACCTTCACCAACAAGGCCGCGGAGGAGATGAGGAAGCGGGTCGAGCAACTGCTCTTTCCCCTCCCTTCCATCCCTCTCATCTCGACCTTCCACTCCTTTGGGGTACGCGTGCTGCGCCGTCACGCTCGACTTCTTGGCTATCAGCCGGACTTCGTCATCTGCGATACCGAGGATCAGACCAGAATCCTGAAAAAGGTCTACGAGCTGCTGGGGTTTGAGAGCGGAGATCTTCCAATCAGGGAGGCTCGGTCGGTCATCGGTAAGCTCAAGAACAGAAGCTGGGACTCAGATCCAGAGCCGCAGGATGACTCTGAGATCTCACCCTTCTACCCAATTTACGAGAGGTACCAGCGCTTACTCAAGGAATCCAATGCCATGGATTTCGACGATCTGATCCAGCAGACAGTGCGGCTATTTCAAGAACATCAAGATGTGCAAGAGAGCTACTCGAGGCGATACCGCTACCTCCTGATCGACGAGTATCAAGATACCAATCCACCCCAGTATCAGCTGGTCAGACACTTGGCTAGTACCCACCAGAATATCACCGCGGTCGGTGACGAGGATCAGGCTATCTATAGATTTCGGGGAGCCGACATCCGCAACATCCTCCGCTTCGAGAGCGACTTTCCGGGCGCGGCGGTGGTGAAGCTGGAACAAAACTATCGCTCTTGCCAGAACATCCTTGATGCTGCTACGGCCATTGTGTCCAATAACCTGGAGCGGAAACCCAAGACGCTGTGGACCGAGAACCCTTGCGGAGATCCAATCGACGTCTACGCCGCTGGCAGTGCCCACGATGAGGCTTTCTTTGTCGCGCGCCAAACCGAGCAATGCCTCAAGGATGGCGAGAGTGGTATCGGTATTCTCTATCGAGCAAATTTCCAGTCGCGTCATTTCGAGGAAATATTCGGTCGCTTCGGCATCAAGTATCGTCTGGTCGGAGGAGTGGGTTTCTACCACCGCAAGGAGGTCAGGGACGCCCTCGCCTATCTCCGCGCAGTGTACAACCCTCACGACAACCTGGCTTTGCTGCGTATCATCAATGCGCCCCCTCGTGGGATCGGAAAGGTCACCTTGGACCGCCTTTACGCGATGTCTGAGGACTCCCAGACCTCCCTCTGGGACACCTTGGTTTCCGGAATCGAGGCGGGGGCCTTTCCAGGAAGATCTCAGAGGGCACTGCAGACCTTCTTGGGCTTGATCGAAACCTGCAGAGAATTTCGGGATCTCCCGCTCCACCTCTTCCTCGAGCAAATCCTGGAGTCCAGCGGCTACATCGAGGCTCTCATGAAGGAGAATACTGAGGAGGCAAGCAACCGCCGGCTGAATCTCCAGGAACTCGTAAACGTAGCACGAGAAAACGTCGACCGAGGTCAAAACCTACAGAGCTTTCTCGATAGCACAGCTCTACACTCCGAGACGGACGACTACGATCAAACGGCGTCGGTAACCTTGATGACACTCCATAACGCTAAGGGCCTGGAGTTCCCTATCGTTTTCCTGGTGGGATGCGAGCAGGGCCTCTTCCCGCATTCTCGCTCCCTATCGGAAGACGGATTGGAGGAGGAGCGCCGACTCTGCTACGTGGGGGTCACTCGATCCAAGAAGAAATTATTCTTGACCTATTGTCAGCGAAGGCGATTCTTCGGCAGCGACTCGGATGAGGTCGGTCAGCCCAGCTGCTTCCTGGGAGAGATCCCTTCCCACCTGACTCGGGTTTCGGGCAGCGAGGTCGAGAATACCTCCCCCAGCTACGATTACTCCTCTGAGAGCTCGGACCCACCCTTTTTTGAAGAGGATTCTTCCGGAAGCCAATCTCCAGATTCGTGGGGCGAAGGCTCATCAACAGAGGCATTCGATGGCAGGTTCATCAGGGGAGCAAGAATCGAGCATCCCAAGTATGGACGGGGACGGGTCCTGCAGGTGCAGCCAGCCGGAGATGATATTAAGGTTACGGTTAAGTTTCCCGGCTTGGGAATCAAGAAAATGCTTCAGAGTTACGCTAGACTGAGGCTAGTATAAGCTAAGAAGCAAGGGACCACATCCCAGTTAAGTCCCGAGGTCCCCAATGCCGGGTGTTTTGGATTCTGGGTGAACCGGTTTCATCAATATCGCGTCCTCTAAAGAGTGGAACCTTCAAATTTTTTGGTGCTTGGAACTTGGGATTTGTCTGGGATTTGGTCCCTTGGGACTTGGGCCCTTGCTTCTTAGCCGTTGGTTCCGAAAGAATGAACCCTTGCCTGAATCAAGCGTATAAGCTTTTGCAGTGAGTATGATTCGCCATGCAAAGCCACTGGAGGATGCAGATGTCAAGAATTAACACGCTTCTGAGATCTCGTACTGGTCTGACCTTTTTGGTCCTTTTGGTCACTCTGGGCCTCGGAATCACTATTGGTACGGTGCTGGTTGATGAAGGCGTTTTCAGCGCCGGGCGTGCCGACATCAACAAGCTGAAAATTCAAGGGGCCGGCTCGCCGCTGGTCCTGGATCAAGAGGCCCGTTTGGTGGAGGGTTTCACACGAGTCGCGGAGACAGTGGAACCTACTGTTGTCAACGTCAGCACAACCTCTATCGTCCAGCGACAAAGGAGGCAGCGCGGTACTCCAGACCCCTTGCGTGACTTTTTCGGGAAAGACTTCATGGAACGGTTCGGCGGACCCGCTGAGCAGAAACGGGACAGCCTGGGTTCAGGGGTGATCGTCGACAGCGAGGGGTACATACTCTCCAACTATCACGTGGTCGCTCCAGTTGGACAAGGAGAAAGGCAACAATTGGCCGACAAGATTACGGTTACCCTGCCGACGGGTGAAGCGTTCAAAGCCACTGTGGTTGGAGTCGATCCTGAAAGTGATCTTGCAGTTCTCAAGATTGACACTCCCAAGCCACTTCCTTTTGCCAAGATAGGTGATTCCTCCACAATCCGTACCGGCCAGTGGGTCCTGGCGATTGGAAATCCATTCGGCGTGGGCAAGACGGTCACCTCTGGAATCATTTCGGCCACGGCCCGCGCGGTCAAGGGAATGAACATGTTCGGCGACTACATTCAGACCGATGCAGCCATAAATCCTGGCAACAGCGGCGGCCCCCTCGTGAACATGAAGGGTGAGGTCATCGGAATCAATAGCTTCATTTTCAGTAGAACCGGTGGCTCGCAGGGAGTCGGGTTCGCCATCCCCTCGTCAGTCTTCGTCAATTCCTACAATCAGCTCGTCGACACCGGCAAGATCGAGCGCGGCTGGTTGGGGGTCTCTATGAACACCTTCCCCATGACCGACGAGATGGCTGAGTTTTTTGGCGTCGCAGGATCCGACCCAAAGGGTATCAAGGATGGAGACGGTGTCATCGTTACCCAACTGGTCGACGAGTCAGCCAAAGAGGGAGAGTCTGGCCCGGCCTACAGCGCAGGATTGCGCCCCGAAGACGTCGTCGTGAAGGTAGGAGACGTCGAAGTCGAAACCGCGTGGGACCTCCGTTCCACCATAGCCAACACTCCTCCGGGCAAACAACTGCCGATGGTGGTGGTCCGAAAGGGTGAAGTTCTGCACCTGAACGTGACACTGGCCGAGCGGACCATCGAACGGCAGGAGCGTTCTGAGAACGAGGGCCTGTCCTTCGAAGAACGCAAGAAGGAAGAGCGCCCCAAACAGATCGGTCTGGAGTTTCGGACCCTGACGGCTCGCGATGCTGACCAACTCGGGTTGGAGGGGGGAAACGGAGTCATCATTACGGAAGTAGCTCCTGGCAGCAAGGCAGATGAAGCCGGCCTGCGGCCGAACTGGGTGGTGACCCACGTCAACGGGCAGCCCGTGGCCACAGCTCAGCAATTCTACGAGAGGATCAACTCAATGAGCTCCGGGGAGGGCATCGTTCTGCGGGTGTTATCGGTGAGCCAGCGAAGTGCTGCGAGCCCCATTTACGTGTCTTTTCGAAAGCCTTAGCACACTGGAATACTAGTGTCCGGTTGAGCTATTTAGACATCGTCGTAACGTGATTATGATCAATCGGTTAGAAACATAATGGGCTCGGATCGACTGCAGCTTCGATCTCTGCTTGGATTTGGATCAGGTTGCTCAGTCCCGGGTCTTCAAAAGGACGGAAAATGGGCGTTGCCCAGAAAACCAGCAAGGTCAATCCCAACGGGATTGACCTCCTAAAGCAAATGCCTGTGGCCCCAGCCATGCCAAAGATTCGCGCAAGCTAGAGGCTACGCTTGTTAGATAAATCCCGATTTTTCATGCACTTAGACCTTCACGCTTGCAAACTGAAATGGGCTAACTCGCTAACCAATCGATATCATTGGACTTTAAACCGGACAGTAGTGACACTGGAACACAAAAAAGTCGATGGCCAGGAAAACAGAGTGAGGTAAGGTTTCGGTGAGCTCTTCGATCCAGTGGGATTGGCTGCTCCACTCTCCTCGACCTGGAATCGTAAATATGGAAGTGGACCGGCGATTGTTGGAGCGGGTCGAAACGTCGCCCTGCCAATGCACGCTGGTCCGCTTCTACCGCTGGGAACGACCCACGGTTTCGCTCGGCTCCCATCAGCGCACGGAAAGGGCCCTGAACCATAGGCATTGCCTTGAACAGGGAATCCCGTGGGTCCATCGCCCCACAGGAGGACGGGCCGTCTTTCACGCAGACGAGCTTACCTATGCCGTCGTCTCCAACGATCCCTTCCACTTCCCGCTTCACAGTCTTCAGCAGACCCATCGGAAGATCTCGCTCGCCTTGAGAAGAGGGCTTCAGCTTCTAGGCATCGAGACGACTTTGGCAGCGCGAAGTAGCCGACCTCCAGACTCCTCTCCAACCGGGTCTCAGAAACCTTGCTTCACAGCACCCTGTTTTCATGAAGTGGTACAAGGTTCACGAAAAATTGTAGGTAGTGCCCAGAGAAAGTTGAAGAGGAGTTTTCTACAACACGGAGCTATCCCTCTGACAATCGACTACCCAAATATGGCAGGGGCACTGGGAGTCAATCCCGACCTGTTGCGCTCAAAGGCTCTATCGGTTTCTGCGGCTGCCGGAAGACCAATAGCGTTTGAAACCCTTTCCCGGGCTCTGAGGCAAGGATTGGAAGAGAGCTTCGAAATCCAACTGAAGAGGATCGAATGAAGGTTGTAACCATCCCGGGAACATCTGTAAAGGGCATTTCCTAAGCTCGTTGAATTGAGACAGAGGCCTATGCTATAAACCTGGGACCGATTTTTTTAACCATGACAAAAGGCAGCACTACACGCAGGCCAGGCCGTCGTGCTGGGGATATTCTGCGAGTTTTAGTCCCAGAGTATATCCGTTCAGGCCGGCCCGTAGGCTCTCGCCAACTCGCCGGCCTTTGCCAAGAGAGTTTGAGTCCCGCTACGATCCGGAGCGTCACCGCACATTTGGAAGAACTGGGCTTTCTGGCACAACCGCACAGGTCAGCGGGTCGGGTTCCCACCGGGATGGGATACCGCTTCTACGCTGACTCGCTGTCGAAGGCCAGCGAGCTCTCACCGCGGGAGCTCCGGCGAATCAGGAAAATTCTGGAAAGGGAAATGGATCCGGAAAACCTGATGAACAAGACCTCCCAAATCCTTTCGACTCACTCCGACAGCATGGGGTTCGTGCTGGCTCCGCCTCTCGAGCTAGCGCTGATGAAACACATCCAGTTCGTCAAGGTCTCTGCCCGACGGGTCTTGGTCGTCGTTATCGCTGGCGCCGGCTCGGTGCAGCATCGATTGGTAGCGGTCCCCAAGAATCTGAGTCAAACTGATCTAGATCAGGCAGGTCGCTATCTGATAAGGCACTTTGAAGGAAATACACTTCCTCAGATCCGCGACAAACTGCTCTCGCTTACTTCCGGAGAGGGATCACAAGAGAACCCCATCAAAAACGCGATCTTACTCGGCTCAGCGAGTTTGCCGGATTCAGATTTGAGTTCACAGGGTGAATCTGGAGTCTACCTGGGGGGAACAGCCCAGATCATTGAAAAGCCCGAACTAGCCGATCATCGACAGGCATCGGCGCTGCTGAGGGCGCTAGAGGAAAAGAGCCAGCTAGCCAAGATACTTACAGAATGCCTCCAGGCCGAGGAGCCGGGTCCAACCGTCACCATTGGGCTCGACAAGCATATCCCCGAGATGGGTGGGTGGGCAGTGATCTCCTGCCCTTACCTCTACCATAGGCAAGTTGCTGGAAGCCTGGGAATTCTAGGCCCGGCTCGAATGAGCTACGAAAAGGGGATCAGCCTGGTTGGCTCGGTCGCCAAGCTGTTCGGACGGATCCTCAGCAATAACTAGGAGCTTGCGGGGCAGAAACTAATCTACTGACGAAAACGGTAGAATCGCTCCATACTTCCCAGAGTTTTCGAAGAATAGAACAAACTACGGGTCTGCGCAAGAATAACTTGGTAGAATAGGCGCTCAGGTTTGCACCAGATTTGGCCGTGAACGATTGAGCGAAACCGCAGGCTTAGCAGGGTCTACATTGAGGATTTCGCGATTGAGGAGCGGCCGAAGATGGTGTGAAGATGAGATGCCAAAATGCCAAGTTATTTTTGCGCAGACCCTATGCATCCCAAAAGCGAGACAATCTGGCCTCGATTCCCCGGTTTTTCGCTTCGATCATTTCGACCGTGTCAACTCCTGACCTAGTACGTTGTAACACAGATCATCATGGGTTTTCCGATGGGGATTGTGAGGCGAGATCAAGGCAGGAGGAGGAAGGCGATGCTTGGCCATCTTCGACGACGACCAACGCAGAGATCGTCCACAACCCCCATCGTCAAACCCGTCATAATCTCTGTTACAGCGTACTAGTTCTCTTTTCGCACACGAATCACTTTGCAAGATTGCCTCTCGGACTGCACCAGATTTGGTCGCGAACGATAAGGTCTACAATATGAGTAAGGAGCAAAAGAGCCAGAGTGGACCTTCCAGGACCCGAGCCAAGAAAAAGCCCGACCCGGAGTCAAAAGAAAAGAAGACCAATGGAACTTTGCTTGGCGCCTCCACTGTGGAGCGTCTGGAAAGCGAGCAGGACGTGTACTACGACCTGCTTCTCCGCACAAAGGCTGAGTTTGATAACTACCGCAAACGGATGGAGAAGGAGAAGGTCGATCTGCGGATACAGTCGCAGTCCGCGCCAATTCATGAGCTCTTACCAATATTGGACGCTTGCGAGAAAGGACTTGAGAGCCTGAGCAAGACCTCGACTGATTCCCAACTGCAGCCCTACTACGATGGCTATGAGCTACTTCTGACACAGCTCAAATCTGTCCTCGCCCGGTTTGAGGTCGAGGTGATCCCGGGTGTAGGGACTCGATTCGATCCCAATGTGCACGAAGCCGTCCTCAGGGAATTCACGACAGATCACGAGGAAGGTGAGATCGTGGAAGAATATCGGAAGGGATACACGATTCGAGGCCGCCTCTTGCGAGCGTCTCAGGTCAAGGTAGCCCTGCACCCGCCGGTGAAAGCAACGACCGGCGAATAGGGCATGGAACTCGTTAGATCAAGTCCTTCCTTGAAAACTACGGACGCCGATCTTATCTTAGAAGCTTGCTTGGCAAGTCAGGCCACCGTGGCCTTTTACGGGGTCTGGGCAAGGCATCTTCGGGTGTCGTCCTCAAATGGTTTGCGGCGACGCAGTAGACCAGCGATGAGAAATGCGGGCTAGGAGTCTGCGCGGTAGAAATGATCGTAGCGAGAAAGCGGGGAATCGAGGCCAGATTTTCTCGATTTCGAGGCGCATAGTTGTTCTATTCGTCGAAAAATTGGGGAAATATGGGCCGATTCTACCGTTTTCGCAGTAGATCAATTTCTACTGCGCAGGCTCCTAGGCCAGTCGGGGGGAAATCGCCGCAGACACGTATTTTTGTAATGCGGGTAGAGATAGGAACTTCTGTCCGCCCATCTGACTAACGACTCAGGAGACCGGACGTTGTCGAAAAGAGATTACTACGAGGTTCTCGGGGTCGGACGGGGAACCGATCAGCAGCAACTCAAGAGTGCCTATCGAAAGCTCGCGCTCAAGTATCATCCGGATAAGAACAGAGGGGACAGTCAGGCTGAAGAGCGCTTCAAAGAGGCGGCCGAATCCTACAGTGTTTTAGCGGACCCTGAGAAGCGGGCTCAGTACGATCGATTCGGCCACGCCGGTGTCAGTTCAAACGCGGGAGGTTTCGGGGGTTCTGGAGCCGACCCATCTTCTGACCTGGGAGACATCTTCGGAGACTTCTTTGGCTTCGGCGACATCTTCGGTGGCTCTCGGAAAGGCCGAGGGGGTCAGGCACAACGCGGAGCCGACCTGCGCTATGATTTCAAGATTCCTTTCGAGCAGGCCGTATTCGGAAGCAAGACCAAGATAAAGATACCTCGCGAGGAAAGCTGTAGCGTGTGCCAGGGCTCGGGAGCTGAGCCCGGGTTCACACCCTCTACCTGTCCGGGATGCAAGGGGGACGGGCAAGTTCGCTATCAGCAGGGTTTCTTTACCATCAGCCGCACTTGTTCGCAGTGTCAGGGAACCGGTCAGATCGTCGAAAACGCATGCCGGCACTGCAGGGGTACCGGTAGAGAGAAAAAGGAGAGGGTGCTAGAGATCAGGATCCCGGCGGGTGTCGACGACGGTTCTCGGCTCAGGATCTCTGGCGAGGGCGAGTCGGGCATCCAGGGAGGACCTCCGGGTGACCTCTATGTGGTCTTGTCGGTCGAAGAACACCCCTTCTTCCAAAGAGAACAGAACCACCTCTTCTGTGAGATCCCACTATCCGTTTCACAGGCGGCACTGGGCACACAGATGACCGTTCCTTCACTGGAAGGCAAGGAGAGGCTCAAGATTCCTGAAGGGACCCAGAGCGGTACCGTGTTCCGCCTCAGGGGTAAGGGCGTCGCGAGTCCCCACGGTGGAGGTCGAGGAGATCAGTTCGTGAAAGTAAACGTATCCATTCCAAAGCGCTTGACGAGGGAGCAGAGAGAGCTCTTTCAACAGCTCGCGGATATTTCAGCCGAGGAAAATCAGGACGACGAGGGATTCTTCGATAAAGTAAAGGAAGTCTTCAGCTAGTACTCTGTCAACCTGGAGATTGTGGGTTATGGACCAACCATGGTGGTCGAGGTCAGGGCGCGCGGCCGCAGGCATGGCTTGGTCTACGTCCAGGACGCGCAACGCAGAGATCGACCGCCAGGGCCGTGCAGAACCTACAATTTCTAGGTTGACAGGGTACTAGGAGTCTGCGCGGTAAACCTTGCGCCAAGAATGGATTTGCGTCGAGGCATCTCTTCCCGTAGGACAATCGGATGTCTTCAGTGCGCTTTGTTGGGAACTCGATTCCGTTGGTGTAGAGGAGATTCCGCAAGAGAGTGACATCCGATTCAAGGCCTTCTTCGGTCCCACCCAGTCAATCCAGTCTATAGAGAACTCCTTCAAAGCTTTGGCTCGGGACCATTCGATTACCGAGTTTCAGATTACCCGCCTCAGAGTCGATCCCAATCACTGGGTGAGGGAGTACAGAAAACAGTTCCATGGGTTTCCAGTCAGACCTAACTACTACATCCATCCTCCTTGGGAGGAGCCCTCCAAGCTCCACCCATTGAATCTGAGAATTAAGCCGGGCCGGGCATTCGGCACGGGAACTCACGAGTCCACGCAGCTTTCCCTGTATGCTCTAGCAGCCTTGCTGCCTGGCTCAACCAACCTACTCGATGTCGGCACGGGATCCGGAATTCTAGCTATAGCTGCCCGGAAGCTGAGTGCCAACCTCGAAATCGTGGCCATGGATTCCGATCCAGAGGCCACCTCTGAGGCGAGGCGAAACTCATATGGCAACCAAGTCGAGAACATCCGGTTCTTGACCGGGGACCTACCGACTCTGGAAGGATCCTTCGATCTTGTTGTGGCCAATCTGACTCTGGGAATCTTCGGCCAGATAGCTTCGGATCTGGTCCGTCTGACCGGGCACACCCTGATTGTGTCGGGATTCACGGACGATCAGGCCGAGCTGGTATTGGATCAGTTTGCCCTTTCTTTGGTGAACTCCTGGTCTCAGAACGGATGGTGCTGCCATCAGCTCAGTGTCTAATCGGGGGAATCGAGGGGAGGGAAAATGTACCGAGCTTTGGTTCAAGTCGGCGATGATGGACAGGTCGCATTGTCGGAGGAAGAAGTCCACCACCTGGTTCGTGTGCGCCGGCTGCAGCCGGGCCAGATGTTTTGGGGCTTGGATGGGACTGGCCAGGAGTTTCGCTGCCGTCTGGAACAAGATCATGCTGGGAGCAGTCAAGCAGAGCGGCCAATCCCGAGTTCCACTTCTGCGCCGAGCGGTCCCTCTGCAAGAGTTCCTTTCTAAAGAGACGATCTCCTCAACGTCATTTCGACTAGATGAGTCGGGGGGAACCTGTTTTCGGGATCTTCTGTCTCAACACGGAGGATCCCGGAAATCGGCGCTCTTCGTGGGCCCGGAAGGCGGTTGGGACGATCAGGATCGGACCATCTTTGACCAGTACAGCATCAGCCCGGTTTGTCTTGGCCCTCGGATCCTGAGAACAGAGACAGCTGCCGTGGCCGCTCTTTCGATCCTTCAGTACCAGCTTGGGGATCTGTGCGAAGAAACGGGTTCCATCCATTCCAAGGCCTGATCTCGCATCCCGATTGGGAGCCGGGCAGCTCGGAAGACTGGCGATGAAGAATAGCCCGCATTTCTCATCGCTTGTCGTAGCGAGGCGCCGCAAGGTCCGTCCTGGCAAGGCTTGCGCCCGAGTCCCCCGCAGTCGTACTCGTGCAGTACGTCGAGGAGGCCGACAGAGCGCAACGCAGCCAGGACGGATGTTTGCGGCGACGCAGTAGACCAGCGGATTTCGATAACGTAAAAGTGACCTGTTTTGGGGGCGAATGATCGAGCGAAAGTGACCTACCCCAATCAGACCTCTGTTTTAGTCTGTTGTGATTGGTAAACGACAGACAAAACGGAGGTTGGAGGTGATTGGGATGGATCAGTTTGAGCTTATCAGAACGGCGTCACGTGTGTATGGAAAGAGCGTCCGGCAGATTCGACGAGAGACGGGACACCATCGAGCGACGATTCGCAAAGCACTGGCCGGGACCGAACCCAAGTATCGTCGGCAGAAAGAGCCGAGGGCACCGGTGATGGATTCCGTCGCGAAGATCATCGAGCAGTGGCTGATGGGCGACCGCCAACAGCCGCGCAAGCAAAGGCACACGGCTCGCCAGGTCTACACCCGGCTGCTGGAAGAGCATCAGTTCAAGGGGGCAGAGGTGAGCGTGCGGCGCTGGGTGCGGCAATGGAAAGCCGCTTGTCCGGTTCTGAGAGGGGCGTGGGTGGCAACTGGTGAGGCCGCGTGTCCTGGGTGGAACTGTGAACCCACTTCGCAACCGAAAGGGCGAAGCTGGAAACCCTCCATCTACCGGCTTGCCAATCGCTGGGAGCACCCCGCCTACTCGACCAGCCAGGTCGGATGTTTGCGGAGACGCAGTGGACCAGCGATGAGAAATGCGGGCTAGAGGTGGCGTACCTAGATTAAGATTAGCGGTGGCGTCGTAGAGGCGCCGGAACCAGTCAACGATACGGTCGTTCGCAGGAACGCCACTATCAGGTCCTGCCTCCCCAAATCTGAGGGCTATTCTATATCAGGTAGGAACCAGGTATCGAGTCCTGTTTCAGGACTGCTCACAAACACGCCCGATCCGCGGATCTTCGATCCTGAACCAGCCTACCGCTATGGTAGATTCCGCGAAGAGCCCGGCGGCGCCAGTCCTTCGATGCGTCGTAATAGTCGGCTTCGGTGTCGATGGTGTGGATCAGGATCCCCGCTCGGTGCAACGGCAGCGTGGAAGCAACCAGACCATCGGGGCGTACCAAGAAACTGGAGCCGCTGCTCTCTCGCCGAGTGGTGTTGTTCACGCTGATCCAAAGATGGTTGCTGCCCGCGTAGGCTTGCATCGTAGCTCTGACCAACACGGCCCAGACATTCTGGTACTCCTTCTTCGTTTCCGGATTCATTCCGCCGTTGTGGTAGGAGTGCAGAACCAGCTGAGCCCCCTTTCGGTTGTATTCTCGGTACAGCTCCGGATAGCGGAAGTCGTGGCAGATCTGAAGGCCGCAGCGGATGCCCTTTACCTTGAACATGACGAACCGGGATCCCGGACTGTAGTGACTCAGGTCGTCCTTCTTACCACTTCGGTCACCCGTACAGAACATCTTGTCATAGCGGTCCACGATCTGGCCCCGGGGATTGACTACGTACAAGCTGTTGTGCGGCTTGTGCTTTCCTGAGAGTCGATGATTCGAGCCCAGAACGACCCACAGCTTCAGACTGCTCGTCAGCTCGAGAATCTCCTGGGTGAGCTCGCGGAGCAGATCCCAGGGGTAGTCCTCGAAAGAGTCGACGTCGACCCCCACATAACCTCCCAGACAGGCCTCGGAAAAATGGAGCAGCTCGGCTCCCCTTTCGTGGGCCAAACGTAGTTGTCTGGAGACATAGCGGAAGTTCCGCTCGATGTCGGAGCTCACTGGGAACTGGCAGGTAGCGATCGTAAGCTTCATGTCCTCTCCTTCAGGGTTGTCAGAATACCCTAATTCTAGCGGAGCTGCGCTCCTCAGTCGACTTCTGTAAGGGCGACGATCAAACCCTTGCCCTTGCCGAAGGCGAGGGTTGTTTCCCAAGAGCCGAAGGTAGACGTTGCCGATCCAGGACCATGAGGAGATCGCTGGTCCCCGCTTTTAGGAAGTGGGAGGAAACAGAGTTGGCTGTCCCGAATCGAGTCCCGACAGAAGCCTTTTCCCATCACCTTGCCACGCATCAACTTCGGAGAGATCCCTCTTGAGGTTCGTCGGCCGCTTCCAGCCCCGGTCGGAGTCCCCCCGGAGACAGGAACCGTTTTCTCCGAGAAATCCAGATCCCAGAAAAGCGGGGACGCTAGAGCCAGGAGCAGGAGCCTGAGGGTTGGCTTGTTGAAAAAACTCATCTTCGCGTGCGCTTGAAGTATCGACGCTGCTCCGCTGACCGCCCTGAACTGGCGTCGAATCTATCAATCTCTCACAACTTCGACTTCTACCTTCGCGGTGACGAGCGGGTGCTCCTCCAGCGCGACGTTCGTTCGGTACAACGCTGGGAAAAGCATGAGGGGCTGCCGGTACATCGTCACAGCCACTCCAGTCGGGCCTCGGTGTCTATGCCTACCGTTCAGAGATTGATGCCTGGTTGGCGACTCGGCGACAAGAACAGCTGAGCGACAGCCTGGCTCCAACTGGCAGGGCGAGGTGGATGGCCTACCTCTCGTCATGCCCACCAACACGACGACCAGAAGATTTTCCTTTGAGTCCGATTCGTCGGGAACAGACTCGGGAAAGCAGTGGGGCAATGGCGCGTTTCCCAGTCGAAGACATCCTAAAAAGTCGTCTGGATGAACGGAGTGAAGATCTCTCTAAGTGGTTGAACAAAATTGATCCGAAGAGAGGAATGGAACCTCCAACCTAGGCATTACGAATGCGAAGAAGGAAACGCCGAATTCTTAGGAAACGTTAAGAACAACAAGCATCTAGCCGGGTTTTCCGCCAACCAGAAAGCCGAAAGATTAGGAAGAATTAGGAACCGCAGTGGGAGAGAGTGTGTCCAGGAGATTGGGCAATTGTCCGGGTAGAAACGCCGCTCCAGGGGATGCCCACCTTGTTTTCCGTCCCCTAGAGATCGGAGCGGGATTGATGTCCACCCCAGATCTCTGTTTTGACTTGTCGGAGTTCACTGTAAAAATCCCCGAAGGGATGGACATCACCCTCGACGACATCGCTGATGAGGAGATGCTGGAAGTGGCCTACACCTGGCTCTGCAAGCGACGACGGAACTACCCTGACCATGCCGACGTGTGGAACTTTCGCCGACACTGGAAGCGCGAGATCGCGCGCCTGCGCCGGGAGCTGCTGGAAGGGAGCTATCGTCTGGGACTCCTGAGCCGGACGACACTCGAAAGCGGAGAGGAAGTCGATCTGTTCTCGGCCCGAGACGCCTTGGTCTTGAAAGCCTTTTCTCTGGTGCTGGCAAACCGACTGTCCTTCTCCAGGAACTGCACCCACCTGAAGGGGAAAGTAGGAGGCAAGGGGGCGGTACGTCGAGTGTGGCGGCACCTGAAGCAGCACCAGTTTGTCCTCAGAACCGATGTGAGGTCACTACTACGCCTCTATCGACCACCTTGTGTCTGATGGAGCGGCTGTCCCGGATCATCCAGGACCGCCGCGTGCTTAACCTGATTGAGCGGTACCTGCGGCGTACAGCCGAGCAGCACGGGCTGTTCTGGGAGTCGGAGCGGGGAATTCCACGGTCCGCGGAAGCCCTGAATGTCCGCTTTTAGGCAGGCGAAATCGGCCGTTCGATTGCGATCAAATCGGATGCTGTTTGTACGGTCAGATCTGGGCTATTACAGGTGGAGTGAGACGGTATCATAAACGTGAACCGTTCACCTTTAAGCGGCCCAACATTCACCCAAACAAACCACAATCGCGTGGTCTAGTTTGAGCATTAGTCTAGGGCCGATGATCGCCGTCCTCCTTCTCGCGTCGCAGCATCTTGCGAACGGAGACCCCGCTGCGTCGGTCTTCCGCCAACTCCCCAAGACAGACGACGATCGGGTGGTCCAGCTGCAGCATTCCGGGCCCGCCGTGTAGGCTGGCGTCGTTAAACCACGAGGTGAAGTTGCTGTGGTTGAGGGTCTCCTTGCAGGGCAGGCAAAGCTGACCTTGCCTCGCTTCTCCCTAATCATGGGAACCACCGACGGGTGGTCCTGAGTGCGTTCGAGGAGCCAAGGGCTCGAAGGAATACTTCGGCCTGGAGGCCACCCCACGGTTTTTGGACAAAAGCCTGAAGAATTCCCTATCCAATTTCAGGTCAATGGTTTACGTCCCTTTTCTTTCCGACTTTACAAATGAAGTGTCAGGTCAGCGACAACCCGCTTGCTCACCTGTACCCTGTCCTTTCAAGGCCCTGACCCCATTGATCCTTTCAGTCCACCGATATAGCCTAGCCCCGGCAAGGAGGATCGATGATGAGGAAAGCACTGCTTGTTTTCAGTCTGCTGCTCTTCCTGCGGTGGCATCGGCGCACCCACCCGAGACCACTGAGGCCCTGGACACCGGCTCCCGCCTGGAACTGTTCGTGGACGATTACCTGGTAGACGAGCTGGTCGGGACTCGACTCGTCCTCCACCACCCTCGTCCGGCAGAAGTGCTCCTGAGATTCGATCGTCCCTGGGAGGGTGCCTTCTGTGCCTACGTGACCGTGATCCACGATGGGGACACTTACCGGATGAACTACCGGGCAAAGCCCGGTGCCATGCCGGACGGTGAAACCACACAGAGGCTTCGCGAAGAATTCGGCATTCGTTCGCCCGAATGACCTTTCAGGTTCACGAACTCCCACGAGCTCAGGTTGACATCCAACACATCCTCCGGTGGCTTGCTCAACGCTCCATAAAGGGAGCCTCGGCGTGGCTCGATGTCTACGATGAACTGGTTGCTCGCCTGCGGTAGCACGCCGACTCGTTCGGAGCAGCTCCGGAACAACATTCCGCATTCGACATTAGGCAAGCCTTGTTCAAGACGCGAAAAGGAAGAGTCTGCCGAGCGCTATTTTTCCTGGAGAACGGCCACGTGTATCTGCTCCGAGTACGCGGCCCTGGACAGGCAAACGTTCAACCCGATGAGCTCGCACAACGCGAGAAACCAGCGCGAAACTATTTTTCGTCGAGAAGAGGTACCAGGTGGGAACCCGGCGCCCGCTCCAAGAAAGTTTATAGTAGCGACACCAACACAATTCCGCTGATACCGAAGAAGAAGAGACCGCAAAAGACGACTCCTATGCGCATGAACCAGTTGGGTCGTACCTCCGGGGGCAGCAGCGTGCAGTTCACATACAGCGCATGAAGAGATGAGGCTCCCAGGCCCACGTTCATCGAGACGCCCCCGATCTTGAGTATGGTCAGGGGCTCCAAGAACATCAGGACCAGCAGTCCCCACACCCCCATCAGCGCCATGAGTCCGTAGTAAACATGCTTCACCTTCTCAGGGCCCAGACGACGGGCGCGGGAACTGGCCGTCCAGATGATGTCACACCAGCGTCGGGGGATCGTGTCACCCGACAGGATCTGACCCGGGTACAAGATCAGAAAACCGACCAATAGCGTCACGAGCCATAAACCGTAACCGGGATATCGGTAGTCGATTCCCTCGGCCGTCAGGCCAGCCACTCGAATTCCTGAGACCGGGGCGTTGCGGATAAATTCCAAGGACATCATGCAGGGCAGCGCCATGCCGATGAAGCAGCACACCATCCAGATCGCGGCCTGGTCGCGAACGATATGCCGCATCCAACCCCGCCACCGACTCAGGTTTTCCTCAGTGGGACGGAACACCTGGCCTACGTGAGAGAGGGTAACGGTCCTACCCCCTACCGCACTGGCGATGGCGCCCACGTTGGCTCCCATTCCCCACCCCTTGTCCCGCGCGTAGTTGGAGAACAGGACGTTCGTGAGCCCGCCTGCCCCAGCGATCGCGGCGAAGGTCGCAATGATCGCCCAGTCCAGGTTTGGCAGCCGCCCCTTCTCGCGAATGTAGCCGATCAGCTGAACCCGGCGGATACCCTGGGTTTGGGCCAGTTCGCGTGCTTTCTCTCGTATCGCCTCGTCCGGTATATCGGCCAACTGTTGGTAGGTATGCTGTCCTCCCTGATCCCTCACAGAGACCTGCTCGAGAATCCAGCTGCGGTCGTTCTCGTCGATGTGCCCTTCGAGAATCAGGGCAACCTCATCTTCCACTTCTTCGACGAAGAATCGCTCCGGCTGAGCCAGTGCCTCGGCGTGGGCTACCATCTGCCGACGACGCTGCTCCTGTTGGGGGGGAATCTGGGCGCTGATCTTGTACACCTCTTCCCCAGCGCGAAACTCGGTGACGACCGTGCCGGTCGCTTCGACTGTGCCGCGCACGGTGTAGGAGACGTCCCCCTCTCGTTCGGTAAGCGTGAAATGCCGGCCATCGACGATGGTACTGGCCCTCAGGGGGATCTGACCGAAGCGGAGGAAGCCAGTGAACACTTCGCTCATCGCCCGCTCTGAAATCAGAAAAGCGCCCATAAAACAGAGGAAGATCAAGACGATGACCAACTTTCCGGTCATGATCCGCTCCAGCGTCTTGTATACCGTGCCGCCGAAAATGAGGGGGATGAAAGCGATCAGGAAGAGAACGCAGCTTAGAACATGCACGAATCCGCTGTCGCCTGCTCTTGGCAGATGCCCGAGCATGATGGCCGCAACGGCAACTGACGCGCTGGCGACATTGAAGGGCCAGATATGCCCGAACTCCAAGAGCGCGTAGAAGACGGTCCACACCTTGGGTCCCGGCTTGGTCCGAAGAGCGCCGACCTGAATCGGTTCGCCACAATACATCGCATAACGCATGAACTCCAGGTTACAGAACACCTGGGCCACGATGCTTAGGGTTGCCACCCAGAGCAGCGTGCCGCCGTACTGGGCCGTCACACCTGGTCCAGCTAGCCACTCACCAGAGCCGATCGAAGCACCGGCCATCAGTACGCCTGGTCCAAGTAGTGCCGTCCAACTGCGCCAACCCAGACTCGGCGGTTTGGGCAGATCACCAACCGTCCAGGGTGGCAGCGCTCCGGCGGGGACAGTCTCGTTTTCCTGAAAATTTTCCTGGCTCATGAAGACTCGGCTACGCGATGCGTTGAGTATAAAAGCCAGCCGTCGAGCACACAAGCCTTGCGCCCGCACCGATCGATGACGACTTGCCGTTCCCTAAAAAGGTGCAAACAGGCTCCAAATCACAAGCATCAAGTTCCAAACGATCGCCCACAATCACGTTCGGCGATCCGACAGAGCCGCGAACGACTCAAGCCGTTAGTAACATGAGGCCAAGTTCCGAGGAGAGAGCTGGACAACTCTTCCCCACGCAGTGCGCACGATATCGCCTATCCTCGACCGAAGTTTCATTCTCGAATGGGGCAGCACCGCTGCGGGCCACTAAGCTGAAAACTTCATTTGTTTCCAGGTTCAGGATTCCCAACGGTGGCACGGCCTTCCAGGCCGTGATTGTCGAGCCCTTGGCTCGACGGATCGGGCATTACGGGCAGGGATGCCCGTGCCACTGTAGGAAACTGAGGTTTCTTTCTCGAATGGGGCCAGCGCTTCCTGGGGGGCAAACTGAACTGAAACTTTTCTCGACTTGCAGCTCGAGGACGTGGCTCTGGTCTGCAGGCCGAAGTCTTACTTTGTTCGAGCCTTTGGCTCGACGAACGGCGGCACGGAGGCCGCCGCCACGGTCCTGACCCAAAGTCATGGCAGGGATCGGATTCTACGGGTAACTTTGTAAACCGGTGCGGTGGCTCTCTACGAAATCCCAATCAATCTCGACTCCGAGACCGGGACCATCGGGTATGGGTACATTCCCGTTTTCGTCGATGGCGTCCAGATCATCACTATAGTTGGTGTAGAAAGGCGGCGAGGAGCTAGGGGCTTTGGGGTGGACCAGGCCTAGCTCGTAATAATTGGCATTGCGGATAGCCGCCAGGCAGTGCCGCTGGGCCGGACCCGGAGCATGGATTTCGACGTCCAGGCCAAAACCTTCGGCCGCGTGTGCCACCTTCATTGCTCCGGTTATGCCCAGATCATAGGTGGGGTTTACCCGCATGTAGTCGGTTGCTTCGGCCACAACCATATCGACCTTGGGCTCCAGGCTACGAACATGCTCACCCATCAGAATAGGCGTCTTGATCATCTGCCGTAGTTTGCGCTGGGCAAAGAAGGAGATCCCCCCATCCTTGAAAGGATCTTCATACCAGAAAAAACTGGCCTCATCGCAAGCCCGCCCGACATAAAGCGCATCGGCAAAGGTTTCATATTCGCAGGCCGGATCGAGCATCAAGGCCATCTTGTTTCCGACTTGTTGACGTACCGCCAAGACGTTATCGGCTTCCCGCTGAATGGGAGCGTTGCTCCAACCATGGATTTTGAAGGCTCGATAGCCCATATCGGAACATTGTTGGGCAAAGTCAGCAAAGGCTTCTGGGCTGTCCAGACCACCGTTTTCATCTCCATGATAGGTGGATGCATAGGCAGGAATGCTTGTCCGATACCCTCCCAGCAGTTCCCAAACGGGAGCACTGTAAAATTTCCCGGCGATATCCCATAAAGCGATATCCACTAGCCCCATACTCATGCGATCCTGCTTGCGCAAGGCTCGTTTCACATCGGTGTAGATCAATTCGCGCCGTAACGGGTTCCGCTCGATGAGATAGTCGAAGAAACTTCTCATTTGTGCATAATCGCTGGAGCTGCCTCCGGCAAACTCTCCAGTGATACCCTCGTCGGTATGGATTTGCAGAATCCGCTCAGTCCGCTTCAGTCTGGCACCGGCCTTATAAACCAGATTAAAGCCGTTATAGTAATCATCCAGAGCCAGGTTAGGCGTTTCCCATTGGAATTCGTGAATATCGATTCTTGAAATCTTGAGCTGATTTCCCATAGTGTTGACTCAGTTCGTGGTGCTCGCGAGACTACTGAGGTAGGCCGAAAACGAGGATCAAGTTGCCGGCCGCGCTGAACACCCGCTGCCCTCCATCCACTTCGAATGAAATTGGATTGGTACGCACCGGACCACCCCCTTGAAACTCCCACAATGCCTTACCAGATTCGGCGTCGAGTGCGAAGATATTTCCCTCGTTGCTTCCTCCAAAAACCAGGCCACCAGCGGTTGACATGACCCCGGCCCAGAGGGGTGAGTGGAGCCGAAAATTCCACTTTATCTTACCCGTCAAGAGATCCAATGCCCTGACCGCGCCGTGAGCCTCGTCGCCCCCGAGTGATTGCTCACCTCCACCCAAGAAAGGCTTGCCGGGTTCATAGTCGGCCTGCATCTTGAAGTAGTACGCCCCCATCTCCCTGATGCCCACATAGAGAAGACCGGTCGCTGCGCTATAGGAGGGGCTGAACCAATTGGTAGATCCCTGCAGACTGGGATAGACCAGGGTTCCCTCTTCGGAGGGCTCGGTGTTGGGGAGGACCTGAGGGCGGCCTTCTCCATCCAATCCGTGGGCCCAGGTCTGCCGTGCGTAGGGTATTCCGTGGAGAAACTCTCCTGTCTTCCGATCCAGGATGTAGTAAAAAGCGTTCCGGTTGGCCATGACCAGGAGCTTTCGCCGCCGGCCCTCCCAATCAGCTTCGGCGAGCACCGGGATTTGATTAGCGTCCCAGTCGTGAACGTCATGGGGTGTAAACTGGAAATGCCACTTGAGCTCACCATTGGACGGATCCAAGGCGACCACGGAAGCGGTGTACAGGTTGTCCCCCGGCCTGAGATCTCCGTTCCAATCCGGGGCTGGATTTCCCAGGCCCCAGTACAACAACTTCAACTCCGGATCGTAGGAGCCGGTCAGCCAGGTGGCTCCGCCGCCCGTCTTCCAGCTGTCTCCGCCCCAGGTTTCGTTTCCTGGTTCACCCGGGGCGGGAATGGTCCGAAAACGCCAGAGCCGCTTCCCGGTCTTGGGATGATAGGCGTCGATGAAGCCGCGGATGCCTGCCTCACCGCCGCTGATCCCGACGATAATCTTGCCGTCAATGGCCAGTGGTGTTGCCGTGATGGAGTGGCCGGTCTTGTTGTCGGCCACTTCGCCATTCCAACGAACCCCTCCCGACTTCGCATCCAGAGCTACCAGACGAGCGTCCAGGGTCCCGACGAAGACGGTCTGATCCAGAATGGCAACCCCTCGGTTCACCTGCGGAAATTCGATGTGAAGGACCTCAGGAGGCAGTTCGTGCGCGTACCTCCAGAGTTCCCGTCCCGTTCTCAGATCGAGTGCAACGACGGTGCTGGGAGGTTCGGTGACGTACATCAAGCCGTCCACGACGATGGGGGAGGTTTCTATCATCCCCGGGGTCCGGCTCTGATGAATCCAGGAGACCTTCAGCCCGGAGACGTTGCCGCGGTGAATTTGACTCAGCCGGCTGTATCGATGAGCAGAGTAGTTTCCGGAGTAGGTGAGCCAGTGCTGTGGCTCGCGATCAGCCGAGACCAGCCTCTCATAGGGGACCTGAGATTTCGCGGAGGCCATTGAAAGAACAAGAAGACCGCTAAGAAGCAAGGGTCTGAGAATCATTCCTCTGCTCCATGGCTTGCCAGATAGGCGACCAGATCCTCAATCTCCTTGTCCGAGAAGACCCCCTCGAAGCTGGGCATCAGTCTCGTTTCCGGCTCCCGCCAAATCGCCTGGACTTCCGTCTTGCGAAAGGAATAGTAGCGGTTCTGCTGATCCCGTAATTGAATCGTAAAGCTGTCCTCGTTCACTCTGCGGCCCACTATCTCTTCGCCGCTAGCCGTTACGACGCGGACCGCCAGATTGAGGCGGAAGCCGTCGGGATCGATCGGAGTATGAGATTCCGGATGCAGGATTATCTGTCGAAGATGTTCGACGCCCCGAAGGGCGCCGACCGAGCTCAGCTGCGGACCAATTCCCTCACCCTCCCCGTCCAGGATGTGACAGTTGGAGCATTGGGCTCGCTGGTACACGCTCCGTCCCTGTTCCGGATCTCCCGTTATCGCATCGGCCGATTGACGCCCCAGGGAGAGGACGAAGGCCGCCACCAGGCCGACCTCTTTCTCCATGAGCATCCAGTTACGCGGCATTCCCGTCCAGGGGATGCCGTTGCGAATGACGTACTGGAGTCGCTCCAGATTGGGCGCGCGCCGAAGCCGTGGACTGACTAGGCTTGGCCCGGTTCCCCCCTTTCCTTCCATCCCGTGGCACCGACCGCAATGAACCGAAAAGAGTCGTGCACCTTCTGGCAGCTCCGCTGCAGATGACTCAGGCTCGATGGAAAAAGCATACAGAGGACCGAAGGAAGCCACCAATAGTAGGAAGGTCAGGTGTCTTCTCATGGCATACAGGACCCTCTTGGACGGGTAGAAATGAGGGGACACCCGCGCTCGATAGGAGACCATTAAATCGGCCAGGCAATCATAATGCTCGAGTTTTGATCCGTCAATCGGGCTCGCGTCTCGGAAGATTCTGCGGCCGCTAGGGAGAGTATGGCCGAACTACCCAGGGGCTGATAGACTAGGGAAGTTTGTCTGAGATTCCTTGTGAGATTTGAATGAAGTTTTGGGCGTTAAGAAATTTGGGCGTTAAGAAATGGCATCTGACAGAACGATGACCTGTAGGATGGGCACTCTTGCCCGTCAGCATCCTCGACGGGCAGGAGTGGCCATCCTACAATAGGACACGCCGAGGCAATGCCTCACTGGGCAAAGACTAAAAGCTCTTAGGGCAAAGTTTCCCGTGAGCGATAGCGCCGCCAAGTGGCCAAGAATGAAATAGATGACTATCACCAAAGAGGATCCCAGTGAGCGAAAACGACTTAATCGGATTGGTCGGAGGTATCTTTGGCTGTGGACTAATAGCCCTTTTCCTTGCTCTGTTTGTAGCGGTCTGGTGAAAGCTAATATCCAAAGACCGGGAATAATGGCGCTCGGGCACTCTTGCTCGTGAGACCTCTCGCCAACCTGGTATTGGTGTTGTTCTTGGCATTCTCAGAATGGCCCCTGGAGCGCCGGGTCAAGGAGCTGGAAGCAGCGAGTCAACCTCCGCAGGTGAGCTGAGGCGTCGTTCAGCCGGACCCACACTGACAGCGACTGCTCCAGTGTGACGAGGAGACGAGCGTATGGATTTTGTTTTTCAGCGATCGTATCGAGGACCGCTGCAGGCCGTGATTCTCGATTGGGCGGGAACTACGATGGATTACGGCTGCTTCGCACCGGCGGTCGTCTTCAGAGAAGTCTACCAACGCAAGGGCGTTGACATCACGATTGAGCAGGCGCGCGAGCCCATGGGGGCTCACAAGAAGGTCCATATCCGGCAAATCTCGCAGATGGAACCGGTTGCCCAGAAATGGGAAGAAGTCCATGGACGCCGGCCGGACGAGGACGATGTCCAGGAGATGTTCGAGGACTTCGTCCCGCTTCAGCTTGACTGCCTAGCCGAGTATGCGGATTTGATTCCTGGCACACTCGAAGCTGTCGCCGACTTCCGCAGGCGTGGCATGAAAATCGGCTCGACAACAGGGTACACCGGAGAAATGATGGACTTGCTCTGCGGCGAGGCCGAGAAACGTGGATACGTTCCCGACGCTACCGTCTGTGCTACCCAGGTGCCGGCCGGGCGACCTGCTCCCTGGATGTGCCTGCAGAACGCCTTCGACCTGCAGATCTCTCCCATGGAGGCTTTCGTGAAAGTGGGCGACACTCTCCCCGATATCGCTGAAGGTCTCAACGCGGGTATGTGGACGATTGGATTGGCCAAAACCGGGAATGAAATGGGCATGACCGAAGCCGAAGTCGAAGCTCTTCAGCCGCAAATCCGCGCCGCCAAGCTCGAGCGTGCCTACCAGCGCATGTACCATGCCGGTGCGCATTATGTCGTGGATGGCATCGGTGACGCGTCTCCGCTCGTTGACGAGATCAACACCCGCCTTGCTCGGGGAGAGCGCCCGTGAGATTCTGTGCCTGAAACTGCGCTTTGATACAGCTTTCCGGTCGAACAGAGCTGCGAAAACCAGAACTGCCAGTAACATGAAACCAAATCCAAAGGAGCCGCGAACGACCTGGAATGGCAGTAGTATGTGACACAATTCGTAAAGACGAACAAAGCCTTCCTTTACCATCAAAGACCTGAAAGGATTTCCCATGACATCCACACCGAGCGTAACGGCTACCGAAGTCACTCGAGAAAACGTCCAGGAAGAATGGGATCTTCGGGTCCAGCTCGCTGCGGCCTACCGAATCGTCGACCATCTGGGTTGGTGCGAGTTGATCTACGGGCACATCTCACTGCGTGTGCCGGGACCCGAGCACCATTTTCTGATCAATCCGTATGGCCTACGTTACGATGAGGTCACGGCCTCGAGCCTGGTCAAGATCGACCTGGACGGAAACCTGGCAGAGCCCTCCGATTACCCATTTAATCCTGCTGGTTTCGTCATCCACAGCGCCGTTCATGAACACCGAGAAAACGCACACTGCGTCATGCACACCCACACCCGTGAGGGGATGGCGGTGGCTGCCCTGGAGTGTGGACTGCTGCCGATCAGCATGAACGCGACCAGCTTTTATCAACAGATCGCCTACCACGACTACGAGGGCTCGTCACTGTTCCTGGAAGAGCGCGAGAAGCTGGCTCAGGACCTCGGTGCCGCCAACGCCATGATCCTGCGCAATCACGGGTTGCTTACGGTGGGTGAGACCGTGGCCGAGGCGTTCCTCCACATGTATCGGCTGGAGCGTGCCTGTCAGGTTCAGCTGGACGCCATGGCCTGTGGGCAACCACTGGTCACCCCACCCGAAGCGGCCCTGGAGCGTTCCGCAAGACAGATGCACGAATTCGCCCAAACCGCCGCCGATGTGGGGCAACTCGAATTCGACGCTTTAGTTCGATTGATGGATCAGAAGGACTCGTCCTTCCGTAACTAACGACACTTGATTGATTGGAAGGCTTGTTGGAGCCTATAGGTTCGCGTGTGACTTCCATGGCGATTCCCGATTCAGCAGGGAGAAAAGCCGAGGAGCACTCATTTTTACGGCTGCTGCTGCTCGCGCTGCTGATACCGACTGCGTGTTTGTTTTCTCAGTTGTACGGGGCTGAGATCTCTCAGGAAGAAACCGACTTTTTCGAAACCCGGATCCGGCCGGTTCTGGTCGAGAACTGCTACCTCTGCCACGGGCCACAGGCGGAGGCAACGGGGGGTGGCCTGCGTCTCGATCAGCGCGAGGGACTCCTCCACGGGGGGAGTCGGGGTCCCTCTGTCATGCCAGGAAGCCCCGGTGATAGCCTGCTCATCGAGGCGATGAGCTACCGGGACCCGGGCTTGCAGATGCCACCCAGCGGAAAGCTTTCGGACCAGCAGATTGCGGACTTCGTGCGATGGGTCCAAATGGGCGCGCCAGATCCGCGCCAGCCGGATTGGGCAGAAGAGCAGGACCCTGGGCGAGGAATCGATCTGGAACAGGCGCGTGCTTTCTGGTCCCTGCAACCCATCAAGGAGCCTCCGCTCCCCGAAGTGGACAATCCGAAATGGATCCGCTCCCCCGTCGATCGTTTCGTTCTGGCTCGACTGGAGAAGGAAAACTTGGCTCCGGCGCCAGCGGCGACAAAGAGGGTTCTCCTACGGCGTGTTACCTTTAGCCTCACCGGCTTGCCCCCTACCCCCAGAGAGGTGGAAGACTTCCTGGCGGACGAATCTCCCCAGGCCTATGGCAAGGTTGTCGAGCGATTGCTGGCCTCTCCTCACTACGGGGAGCGCTGGGCCAGGCACTGGCTGGACTTGGTCCGGTTTGCCGAAACCAGTGGACACGAGTACGACAACTCTAAACTGGATGCCTGGCGCTACCGGGACTACGTCATTCGCGCCTTCAATTCCGATCTCCCCTACAACCGTTTTCTGGCAGAGCAGATTGCCGGCGACTTGATCCCTGAAAAACGCCTCAGCCCCGAAGGTGACTACTGGGAATCCTCCATAGGTACGACCCACCTATGGTTCGGGGAGGTTCTCAACAGTCCGACTGACCCGGTCAAATCCCGGGCCGATGAAGTCGACAATCAGCTCGACGTCCTTGGGAAGGCGTTTCTCGGTCTGACCCTGGCTTGCGCCCGCTGCCACGACCACAAGTTCGACCCCATACCCACGGCCGACTACTATTCGGTTGCCGGGATCCTCCACAGTACAGAGTACGCCGAGGAGGTCCTTGATTCCCCTACTCAGATCGGTCGGATCGCCGCCACTCACGCCAAGATCGGGGACCTGAACTCTCAGATAGGCACATTGCTACAACCGCTGCCGATCAATCTGGCCGATCGGCTGAGTGATGATCTCCTGGCCGCGGCCGAGGCTATTTGGGCGCGAGGGGAGGAATCGGATTCTCACGCTTCGTCTCAACCCGAGCAGGTTCGTTCATGGATCCAGTACCTCGAGGAGGCAGCTGCAGAGCCGGATCACGTCTTCTACCCGCTGACGGCCGTCTTGACCTCTCTGCGAGAGGGACAGAGTTTCGAGCAGGCGTTGGCCCAGGTGCGAGACGAGCTAACTGATCTGGCCAGAGGCCTCGATCCGCAGTCCAGAAAAGGAAGCAGCAGTGAGGAGGTCTTTGAGGACTTTGACAAACCTTCCTATGCGGGTTGGAGGACGTCCGGCCAGGCTTTCGGCTCGGCTCCCAGGCGCGATTTGCCTCCCAACCAGAGCATGAGGGGTGCTCAAGTCCTCGCTTTGGCAAGTTCGTTCGGAGATGGGACCAACCGGCTTATGGGCAGTCTGACCTCGGACTTCTTCGAGACTCCCAAGCGCTGGATGCACGTCAGACTGGCCGGGAGCAACGAAGGGGGGAAAGGGTGAAGAGGCAAAGCTGCGCCTCAGCCTGGTCAACAGCAGACACAAAAGCTTGCATATCATGCCCTCCGGCAGTGGCCATTTCGAGTGGCAGTCCAAGTCCCTATCGGTTGATCGTAATCGAACGTGCCATTTGGAGATTGTCGGCCGGGACCCGACCGGACATATCGTTGTCGATAAGATCGTGTTTTCGGATTTGGCGGAGGTACCGGAAATCTCCTCGCCTCCTAATCGCTATGTCGTCGAACTGCTTAACCGATCGGATCTAAAGTCACTTCGATCTCTGACCTCGGCCTACGAAGATATGCTCCGGTTGTCGAGGGAGTCCAGTACCTCGGATCGGCACAGTGAATGGCTGATCCGCTCAATCTTCCCCTTCAGGCGTATGGAGGACGCGGCATACCTCTTGGAGGCCGGTCCGCGCCACCAGGTGCAGTTATTGGCGGCGGCCAGGTCCAGCGCAGAGAAAGAAATCCCGCAGTCGGTCTTCGCGACCGTCGCCCTGGACCACCGCCCTCACAATGTCAGGATCCACACGCGCGGTGACCACAAGAATCTGGGTGAAGAGGTGCCAAGGCGCTTTCTCCGAGTCCTGGCACCAGAGCATCAGCAATCCGTCACCCAGGGCAGCGGCCGCCTCGAGCTAGCACAGTGGGTGATCTCCCCCGCCAATCCGCTTCCCGCCCGGGTTCTGGTCAACCGGGTCTGGAAACATCACTTTGGTCGAGGCATTGTGGATTCTCCGGACAACTTCGGAAAGACCGGCGACGGGCCAACTCACCCCGAGTTACTGGATTATCTGGCCAGCCGCTTCATCGACAGCGACTGGTCGATCAAGTCCATACATAGACTGCTCCTGCTGAGCAGCAGCTATCAGATGTCGAACCGCATCAGCGAAGCCGCCAGCAAGTTCGATCCCAGCAACAGGTTGCTCCACCATATCCCGATACGGCGACTGGAGGCCGAAGCGATCAGAGACTCGGTGCTTGCAGTTTCGGGTCAACTGAATCGGCGACTCTTTGGACCCAGCGTGACGCCTCATGTCAGCGAACACCAGCAGGGGAGGGGGCGGCCGGAGTCGGGGCCCCTGTTAGGCGAGGGACGTCGCAGCATCTACATTGAGGTCCGCAGAAATTTCCTGAGCCCAATGTTCCTGGTCTTCGACTATCCCCTACCCACCTCGACCCTAGGCGGAAGAGGAAGCTCTGCCGTCCCCTCCCAGGCACTCATCATGATGAACAATGCCTTCGTGCGAGAGCAGGCGAAGTCCTGGGGAATCAGGCTGCTCTCTTCACCTGAGGCAACCTCGACCAAGATCGCGGGAATGTTTCTGGCGGCTCTGGGACGTCCTCCGAGTCCGGATGAAGTCGAGGATGCCCAGAGTTTTCTGCAGGATCAGAAGGAGCTGCACCTGAGGGAGTCGAGTCCCTACCAAGCCAAGTTGGGGGCGTGGAGCGACCTGGGTCACGTGCTCCTGAATTCGACAGAGTTCATTTTTGTTCAATAATAGGCGGCCAGGAATGGACAGACGTCCGCAATCTCGCACTGGGTCAATCCGGATATGTCGCGAAACCAGATCGATACTCTAGCGGCCACAGTAAGCAGAAGAGAGTGGCTCTTCCGCAGTGCCAATGGCTTTTGGGGGCCTGGCCCTGCTGGCGATGCTCTCTGACGCGGCTCTGGGATCCACTGCGCAGTCGTCTCGGTCGGTAGATCCTTTGAGGGTCCGGACGCCGCACCATCCGGCACGCGTCAAATCGGTCATCTTCTTGTTCATGGATGGTGGGCCCTCCCAAATGGACACGTTCGATCCCAAGCCCCGGCTGACCCAAGAGCACCTGCAGCCGATCTCGATGAAGACGCCCACCACCGTCTTCAACATCAGCAACAAGGTTCTGGCCTCGCCATTTCAGTTCAAACAGTACGGCGAGTGCGGGGCGCCGGTGAGCGACCTGTTCCCTCACGTGGCCACTTGCGTGGACGATCTGACCATCGTCCGCTCCCTGGTGGCCGACCATTCGGAACACACGGCGGCCAACTACTTCATGCACACGGGCTCCGGCTTTCAGGGACGTCCGAGCGTAGGTTCCTGGCTGACTTACGGCCTGGGAAGCGAATCCAGGAACCTTCCTGGATTCATCGTGCTAGAGAACGGACTGATCCCTCCCGGAGGTGCTGACGTGTTCGGAAACGGCTTTCTTCCTGCCTCCTACCAGGGCACCTTATTCCGAGCCGGAAAACACCCCGTAGCCGATTTGGAACCGGCTGAATCCGCTCCTGAGCTACAGCGCCACAAGCTGGATCTACTTGGGAGGCTGAACCGAAGCGCGCTGGATCGGCTGGGCCCGAACACTCAGTTGGAAGCCACCATTGCCAACTATGAACTGGCCTTCCGGATGCAGGTGGAAGTCCCGGATCTGCTGGATCTGTCGGGTGAATCGGAAACTACCCGGAAGCTCTACGGACTGGATGAAGACGATACCGAAGAATTCGGCCGGTCCTGTTTACTAGCTCGAAGAATGGTGCAGCGGGGAGTTCGTTTCATCGAGCTGCTGACGCCCCTGAGAAAAGGGCAGGATCGTTGGGATCAGCATAGGAATCTGGAAGAGGGCCATCGTACCAATGCCCGGGCCACGGACAAGCCGATTGCGGGATTGCTCAAGGACCTGAAATCGCTAGGGATGCTGGACGAAACCCTGGTCCTGTGGGGAGGAGAGTTCGGTCGAACCCCAACTGCACAGATTGGCAAAAACATCGAGGAGGTAGGCAGAGACCATAACCCACATGGCTTCACCATGTGGCTGGCGGGGGGAGGCTTCAAGGGCGGACTCACCCACGGCGCTACCGACGAGTACGGCTACTATGCCGTCGAGAACAGGGTCCCCGTCCATGACCTGCATGCCACCATTCTCCACCAACTGGGCCTCGATCATGAAAAGCTGACCTTTCACTACAGTGGACGCGACATGCGCCTGACCGATGTCCACGGGAATGTTATCCGGGATCTGCTAGCCTGAAGCTTCGAAAACCGAAGGTACAAGATACAGGGTACAAACAAGCTCCAAATCACAAGCATCAAGTGCCAAACGATCACCCACCATCACCCCTCGGCGATCCGACAGAGCCGCGAACGACTCGACCCGTTAGCAACATAAGGCCAAGTGCCGAGGAGAGAGCTGGACAACTCTTCCCCACGCAGTGACGCAAAATTTCCCCTTCCGACCGAAGTTTGGTTCCCGAATGGGGCCGGTGCACCCGGGAGAGGGATGCGGTGAAACTTGAATATTGCGTGAGCAGTACCAGAACGAGGTGAGCAGTGCTTGACGAATCCAGACTGGCTATTCACCAGGTCACCCTGCGCGAGCAGTGGTCTTTTCGCGAATCCGTGGAGGGATTGACTCGCCACGGCATCCACCAAACGGCGATCTGGCGCGAGAAGCTCCACGAGGAGGGAGTGCGGGAGGGTGCCAAGATTCTCCGCGACTGCGGTATGCGGGTCACCGGCTTCTGTGTCGGGGGGCTCGTCACTTCGCCCAACCCGCTGGCCTGGGAGGCCGCGATTGAAGATAACCGGCGCGTGCTTGAAGAGGCGGCGGCTGTGGGAGCGGATCACATCGTATGGATAGCAGGAGGGCTCGAGCCAGACTCGAAGGACATCGCAGGCGCAAGGGCGAGGGCCCTCGAGGCCTTCGCGCGGTTAATCCCCGATGCGCGCGCAGCGGGCGTGAAGCTCGGCATCGAGCCGTTGCATCCCATGATCTGCAACAGCCGCTCCGTACTTTGTACGCTGGAGCAAGCAAACGACTGGTGTGACCAGCTTGAAGCCGACGACATCGTGGGAATCGTGGTGGACACCTATGCGGTATGGTGGGATCCGAATCTGGAGCCAGAAACCCGGCGCGCCGGCTCGCGAATCTGCGCCTTTCACGTCAACGACTGGCTGCCCAATACCGAAGACCTCCGACTTGACCGTGGCATGATGGGCGACGGCGTAATCGACATTCCGGCCATTCGACAGATGGTTGAGCGGGTCGGCTATTCAGGTGCCTGCGAAGTAGAGATCTTCTCAGCTCGCAACTGGTGGCAACGCGATCCCGACGAAGTAATTCGAGTCATCCGGGAGCGCTGCCGGACTGCCGTTTAGACCTTCGTGGACCTGAACGATGGATAAGGTGAAGCTGGCCTTGATCGGGGCAGGTGTCATCGGAAAACGCCACCTCAAGCGATTTCTGGAGTGGAACAGGCGGAATTGATAGCGATCGTCGACACCGATCCCCGGGCAAAGGAAATCGCAGAAGCAGTGGGTACTCCATTTTATGCCACGACGGGGACAATGTTGAGGAGTCTGGAACCGGACGGGGTGATCGTCAGCACCCCTACCAATCGCCATCTGCAGCCGCTTCTCAAGTCTCTCCAGTCAGGAGCACATGTCCTCGTGGAGAAGCCAATCGCGGCGACAATGGAGGAAGCAGAAGCCGTCGTCGACCTGTCGGAGAAGGTCTCTCGATACGTCCTGGTGGGCTATCACCGTCGCTATTACGAGAACATCCAAGAAACCAGACGGCTGATTCAAGAGGGAGGCCTTGGTCAGTTAGTGGGGGTATGCGGACAATGGACCATCCGGAAAGCAGATGGGTATTCCGAAGCAAACTGGCGACAGTCGCGTACGGCAGGACCGGGAATGAAGAACCTGAGTCATGAAATCGACACGCTTCGTTTTGTCTGCGGTGAGATCGGCTCCCTCTCAGCCAACATCCGAAGGGGAATACGTGGCCATCCCAAGGAAGAAACCGCGGCGCTACTGCTAAATTTCGAATGCGGTGCACTTGGAGCCTTTCTGCTTTCGGACGCAACGCCCTCGCCCTGGGCGTGGGAACATACAACCGGTGAGAATCCGGTTTTCCCAACATACGGCCAGAACGTCTATCGTTTTGTCGGCTCGGAGGCAGCGCTGGATTTTCCAAATTTGGTACTGTGGCAACACACTGGCCAGGTTGCAGACTGGAACCATCAAATGACCGCGCGACCGATCGACATCCAACTCAACGATGCGTTCGAGGCCCAGTGCACCCACTTCTGTAGGGTGATCGCCGGTTGGGAACAGCCTCGGATCACGGCCCCAGATGCCACCCGGAGCCTCGCCGCCGTACTCGCCGTTTTCGATGCCGCTGAACGAGGGGTAGAGGTTCAGCTTTGAGCAAGGGGCGGGACTAAGCTGACACTTCAACCACGAGGAAGCGAAGCAACCTTCGCCAGTTGACAGAGCCGTGACTGTCAGGGAGCGGGACCCGACAGGGACCCATACCCCCAGGCGCTTCGCTGAAGCACAGGATCCCACTCCCTCACGGTTATGGCTCTGTCAGCTCTGCTAGCGATGATCATAGCAGAGGCAATCCAAGTTTCTTTCTCGAATGGGGCCAGGGCTTTCTGGGGGCCGGACTGAGCTGAAACATCATTTCCGGATTTGGACAGTGAATTGAGCTAAACAATTGATGTTAAATGGATTATGAGTACGCCAGAGATTGTTTTCTAAACTTGGCTCGAATGCCAATTCTCGGGGCAGGACTGACCTGCAAGCTCAACTGGGATACAGTTCAAAAACTCTTTGAGACATCTCCTTACGCCATAGGCGTTACTGCGGGTAGCCCAGGGTTGGCGATGCGGAGCGAAGCGAATTACCCTGGGTCTAGGTCGTTCAAAAAATGCGCTACCCCGTAGGGGTTATTGCTGACCGAAAAAGGGTTGGCAATAACGCTTTCAGCGTACAAGAGGCAGGCGACTTGAACCCAGGGTAGCTCGCTTCGCATTGCAACCCTGGGCTACCCGCAGTAACGCCTTCGGCGTAGGTGATGCCTCCTGGAATCAGTTTCTTTCCCGAATGGGGCCAGGAGGATACCTCGGGTCCGGCATAGCGATGGGCTCCAGCCTGCCGTCCGAGCCAAAGGCTTGGAAGAGTAAGACTTCGGCCTGGAGACCGAACCCACGTCTGCCAACCTTAGGGCTCTGTCAAGAATAACTTCGCAGAGTTGGCGCGCAGATTTGCGCCAGATTTGGCCGCGAACGATTGAGGAGCGGCCGAAGATGGTGTGAAGATGAGATGCCAGAATGTGAAGTTATTCTTGACAGAGCCCTTAGTACACTGGAAACGTAAATACGGCAACGTTTGTTGGGACATTCCTACGGACGTGCGTCTGCTACACTGAGCCTCTATGGGTTCTAACATTCAGCCACACATGGACGCAGAGATGAAGGTTTACAATCCAGCCGGCGTCCCATCTGAAAAGAGAAAAGCGTGATCCGGATCGGTTTGTTCGGTTGTGGCCGTATCGGCCGGATGCACGCCGCCAACATCGCCCGCCATCCCGGCTTCGAGCTCTCCCAAGTCTACGATGTCGTCGAGACGGCGGCTCGAGAGACTGCATCGCAGTTCGGCGCGCGCGGTGAGCGCTCCGGAGATCATCCTGGAAGTCTCCGAGGTGGAGGCCGTGCTGATCGCCACCTCCACCGACACACATGTCGACCTGATCGAGGCAGCCGCGCGCGCCGGAAAGCCAATCTTCTGCGAAAAGCCCATCGACCTGTCCCTCGAAAGGGTGAACCGATGCCGGGACGCTATCGCCGGCTACGACGTGCCCATCCAGATTGGCTTCAATCGCCGCTTCGATCCCGGCCATAGGGCGGCGCATGACGCGATGCGCCAAGGGGAAATCGGCGATCTTCACCAGGTTCTCATTACCTCTCGGGATCCGGAAATACCCCCACGCGCTTACCTCGAAGCGGCGGGAGGATTGCTGCGGGACATGACTATCCACGACTTAGATCTCGCCCGATTTATGCTCTGTGAGGAGCCGACCGAGGTGTTCGCCATCGCCGGCGCACTCGGAGATCCTCAGCTTGGGGGCGAGCTCAACGAGGTCGACTCTGCCATGATCACCTTGCGGACCGCGACGGGGGACGCATGTGCCACATCAACAACTCTCGCTCGGCCGTCTACGGTTACGACCAGCGCGTTGAGCTCCTCGGGGACCAGGGGATGTTGGTCTCGAGCAACCGCCGCGCTCACGAGCTTCGGCGTTTCACCGCCAGCCGATCTGGGGTCGGCGAGCCCCATCTCTACTTCTTTATCGAACGGTATCAAGAGTCCTACGTCGCCGAGCTGGACGCTTTCGCCGCGGCCGTCGAGCAGGGCGGACCCTGTGAGGTCACGTTTGAAGACGGACGCCGCGCGCTGATGCTGGCCGAGGCCGCCTACGAATCCCTGGCCAGCGGACACGGTGCTACCGATGTTTGTGGCGCGGGACAACCCAGTTTCTTTCTCAAATAATCCGGTTCACAACCGGCTGGATTAAGGGCTCTGTCAAGAATAACTTCACATTCTGGCATCTCATCTTCACACCATATTCGGCCGCTTCTCAATTGAGAAATCCTCAACGTAGGCCCGGCTACACCTACGGTTTCACTCAATCGTTCGCGGCCAAATCTGGCGCAAATTTGAGCGCCAACTCTGCGAAGTTATTCTTGGTAGAGCCCTAACCGGAGTAATGGGCAAACTTGTCGCGGCCACAAGCGTTGCTGTAGCATCTGGGCCCATCGAACGGGAGGGTGGATCGTATGGCGTTGCTGGAGCTGCGGAACGTCGAGAAGCACTTTGGGGGAATCGAGGCCCTTCGTGGTGTCGACCTGACTCTGAGCGCCGGAGAAGTGCTCGGACTTATGGGAGATAACGGGGCCGGCAAGTCCACTCTCGTCAAGATCGTCGCCGGTAACTACCCACCCAGCGCAGGCGACCTGCTGGGAACCTGAAGCAATTCCATCGCCCTTTGGACGCCCGCAAGCAGGGCATCGAAATTGTCTATCAAGAGCTGGCGCTCTGTGACAACCTGACAGCTGCGGCCAACGTCTTTCTCGGCCGCGAGCTCAGGCGACGTATCGGCTTCATCAACGTCATGGACTACGGCGCCATGTTCCGACAGGCAGCCGAGCTGTTCCAGGAGCTCAAATCGGAAACCCGGCCACGGGACCTGGTCGGGCAGATGTCGGGCGGACAGCGCCAGGCGGTCGCCATTGCCCGCACCCGTTTGTCAACCCCCAAGATCGTACTGATGGACGAGCCAACCGCGGCCATCTCCGTCCGTCAGGTGTCCGAGGTTCTGGATCTGATTCGGCGATTGCAAGACAGCGATATCGCCGTGATCCTGATCTCTCATCGTATGCCGGACGTCTTTGCCGTATGCGACCGGGTGGCGGTTCTGCGACGGGGAGAAAAGGTGGCCGATAAGACCATCGCGAGCTCTTCACCCGAGGAGGTCACCGGTTTGATCACCGGTGCGATCGCGCGAGCATGAAGTCCAAGACGGAGACTCAGGCAAGAGCAACGCAGCTAGATCTGGAAAAGCTCGCGAGCCAGCGGCAAGTCTCCGCCATCTATTCTTTGTTTCAATGCCAACCCTTTTGGGTATTGGTCGCTCTCTGCACAATCGCTCTCGTCATGTCCATGGTCTCGGACACCTTCATGACCGAGCGCAATCTCTACAACACGACTCGGAATTTCGCCTTCGTTGGCATCATGGCTCTCGGCATGACCACCGTCATCATCACGGCGGGAATCGACCTGTCGGTAGGCTCCCTGATGGGACTGTGTGGCATCACCGTCGGTCTCGTCATGCAGTCGGGCCTGTCCATCTGGCTTGGGTTCGGCGCCTGCATAGGCGTCGCTTTGATCGTTGGTCTCGTCAACGGGGCGCTCGTCGCGTACCTGAAACTGGCACCCTTCGTCGCGACCCTGGGCATGCTCGCCATCGCCCGATCGGCGGCCATGGTCATTTCCAACAACAAGATGGTCGATGACTTTGGTCCCGATCAGGAACTGTTCGAGTGGATCGGAGGGGAAGACACGTTCGGAGTACCCAATCCAGTGTGGGTTCTCCTCATTTTTACGGTCGTGTTTTGGGTCGCCTTCCGGTATACGAGGTGGGGCCGCTGGGTGTTCGCCGTAGGCGGAAACCAGGAAGCAGCGAGGCTAACGGGCATCGCGGTGGAACGAGTGATCGTGTCCGTCTACGTCATCAGTTCCTTGACAGCGGCCCTGTCCGCATTCTTGATTGTTGGCTGGTTCGGGTCGGTTACCAACGCTTTGGGCCAGACCCAGGAACTGAATGTCATTGCCGCTTCGGTAATTGGTGGCGCCAGTCTAATGGGAGGTTACGGGTACGCTATTGGGGCGCCGATTGGGGCCGCGCTGGTCGAGGTCATCCGCAACAGTTTGCTGCTGGCGGGCGTGGAGCCGCTGTGGCAAGGTACGTTTGTTGGTGCTTTCATCATACTCGCAGTGCTGCTGCAGCCGCTGCGGGGAAAACGGGGTGACTAAGCGTCTCGAAGGAGAGGAGTCTCGGAAAAATGAACCGTTGTCTTATCACTACAGCGGTGGCGCTGATGGCGCTCAGCACGGTAGCAACCGCTCGAGGATTAAGATGTGCACTCGTGCCCAAGGCCATGAATAACCCGTTCTTCGACCAGGCTCGGGACGGTTGCTACAAGGCGGCTTCGGAGCTCCTAGACGTCGAGTGCTACTACATTGGCCCGGCCGAGCACACCGAAATAGAGCAGATTCAGATCGTGCAGGATCTCATCAGTCAGGGTGTCGACGGAATCGCTGTCTCGCCATCCAATGCACCCGCGATGGGCAAGGCCTTGCGTCGCGCGAGGGCCGCCGGCATCGCGGTCATAACCTGGGACTCAGACCTGCTCGAGTCCGACAAGGCCAATCGCACGACCTATGTGGGCACCAAGAACTACGATATTGGGGTCAATCTCGCCCAGCTCGCCACGAAAATGAAACCACGAGGCGGGTCCGTTTGTCTTCAGACTGGTGGCGCTTCGGCCGCCAACCACAATGAGCGATTGCAAGGTATTCGAGACACGCTGGGCGGCATGAGCGGCACCACGTCCCCGGGGAAAGCTTTGACGGGCCAGAAGGGCTGGACCGAGGTCGACGGCTGCCCGCTGATCACCGACGACGACAATGCCAAGGCAGTTCAGGGGCTCGCCGATATCCTCAACAAGTACAACGATCTCGACGTGTGTATCTCTACTGGCGGCTTCACCCAATGGTCGAATAACGCCTATCGCCAGGCGATCGCGCCGCATCGCGGGCGGATGGACCAGGGCGAGCTGATCTTCGTCGCAGCCGATACGTTACCTATGCAGATGCAGCAGCTGAGAGCCGGTGCGAGTCACGGCCAGGTGGGTCAGCGCCCATTCGAGATGGGCTACAAGGCCATGTATATTTTGAAGGACATCAAAGCCGGTAAGAAGGTAGACGACCCGATCAACACGGGCCTGGATGTGTGCGATCAATCCAATGCCAGCAGCTGCCTGGCGCATTAGGCTATCCGCGTCCCCGCGCTCGGCGGTTTCCCGAAAGCGGTGTGGCCTCCGGCGAAGCTACGTCGACGGAACGAACACCTTGGAGAGAGAGATCGCGGGAAACGTCGTCAGGACTCCGAACGATTGGCGAATGACCGTCAGGGCTACTTCGCAGTCCGCTTCCTTGACCTCGATCCAGAGTGAACCCGTAAACTTGCTGGGCAGGTTGAGCGAAAGCGGAGCTTCGTTGGGAAAGCGGGCGAGTTGATTGCTCGCTCCCAGCGTGACCTCGGTAGGACCGCGGAAAATCGCTCCGCTCTGATTGCGCACGGTTACCACCAGGGTGATGTCCTTGTTCTTGGTGTTGACCGCCGCAATTCCTGTCTGGATGCCTGCAGTCACATCCTGCGTCAGCGGGATGACAATTTCTCGGAGCGCAAAACTCTCACCCACACCAGCGGTCCCCAGATTGGGGGAGCTGAAGAGCACGACCCCGCCGACGGGGATCCCATTGCCACCGTCAGCTGGAAGAGCGCTGACCTCCACCGAGCCGACCAGGTCGGTGTTCCCACCGGTCGCAAGAACGACGCAACCCAGAGGCGGAATCGTGAGCACCCGCGTTCCCCCGGGAAGTGCCTGGCCGCCGAGTGTCACCCCCGGCGGCGCCGATCCATTCGAGCTGCGGACCCGGATTCGTACGATAGCCGATCTCAGCGGCGATGGATTTACCAACACCAGCTGGGAGGCCAGGTCAACGGAAGGGATATGGGCAAACTGGGCGTAGAAGCTGCGGGAGGCGATTCGGTTCTGGACGACGGGGAAGGTCGTGAAGACCCCGGGGGCTACCAGAATGACCGTGGCTCCAATCTTCCGGTTCGCCGTCACCACCACGGTCCCCTGAAAGTTATTGGGCAAGGTGATGATCTGCTCGATGAACTGAGCATGGTGCCCGCTAGCAGCCAGGTCGACAACCTTGCTGGCTACGACGACTCCGTTCTTGTTCTGCACCTGAATAAAGTACTTGGCAGCTCGCTCCTCCAGGTTGGTAATCGCCAAAGCCGTCTGTTCACCGGTCGAGGTGTTCCGGATCACGGGAGCCACGAAGGTATACAAGGCGTTGCTGGGACCCACTCCGGTGGTGCCGGTACCCCCCGTGAACAACACAGTTCCTCCGATACACTGGTCGGCCGATGCACGCAACGATCCAACAAAGGTGCTCGAGCCTCTCGTGATAGCCGAGAGTGAGGCCCCCGGACCCAACGCCAAGTTCAGGTCCTGGTTGGAATCAGAGGACAACTGCCCCAGAGAAACCGGGGTGCGCGCTCCTAGTGAATTGCGCGCTGAGATCTTGCCGCTAGCTGAATTCTGCAGATCCGTGTTGATCAGAAACGCGCCCGACGTCAGTAGAGGGGACACTTCCCCCGCCACGTGAGCGAACTGAGCAAATGCCTGCAGGAAGCGGAAGGGAGGCGCTATGCTGAGTGCACCCGTCAGCACGCCGGTCTCTGAGTTGCCCTCTACAACTACGCTGTAAGGCCCCTGGGGAGTATTCAACGGAATAGTAAGAGGAAAAAACCTGAACTGACCCAGGTCCAGAACTTCTGATCCTGCACTGAGGTTGGGACCAAAAAAGTCGACACCATCGTCGTCCATACTGGGAACGTCATCACCCGCAAGAATCAGGTTGGTATTGATACCCTGGAAGGCCGTCTCGGTACCAAACACGAAAAACTGTCCAGTCAGTTGAGAGGTTTTCCCGATGAACCGCGGGTCAATGTCTGCGTTCCCGGCCGTGACCGCAATGTTCACCCCCGCGACGGCTGAGTTGACAGCAACCGAAGGATTCTGACTGCCATTGAGAAAAGTGGGCAGGAAGTTTGTCCCCATTGCTGCCGAGCTGTAAACACCGCCCGTCACGCTCCCTGGAGTCATGGGGCCGTCCAGGGGCTCCGCGTAGAGGGTGTAGGAATGCCCAGACGGCAATCCATCCAGCCTGTAGCTACCATCAGGCAGCGTAATCGCACTGGCAGCCAGCACTCCAGATTCGTCTGAAGCCACCACAAAAGCACCGAACACGGGAGTCCCGTTCTTGGTCACGGTCCCCGAAATCGTTCCGGTCACATTACTAAACCCGACCATCGGATAGCTGACATTGATGCCCGCCAGGTCATCCCACGTCAGGGCATCTATCAAATTGGTAAACTGTGGCCCCGCAAAGTACATGGTGGAAGAACGCTGGATGGAGTGGCCTAGATTCCAACTATGTCCAAACTCATGTTTGGCAACGGCGAGAAGGTCCACGAGATCGGAACTGCGATCCTCAGGTTCTATCGTGGTAAAGATCCGAGTCGGATTGAAGACAACATCGGTTTCGAAATCCTTCCGGGCGGGGACCGTAAAGCGCGTAAGGGACACTCCTAGAGCACCTCCAACGATATTCCGGTTGTTGGTGGTGTCGGCGATCGTGACAACGTTCCGATTGTCACCGACAGCCTCGAATATCGACGTCTCACCTGCACGGACGCTGAGGGCGGAAATCTTGACCCAGCAGTCGAGAGCCTTCAGCAGAGCCTGCTTCGGATTGCTGCCGGTCTCAACCTGCCCCAAATCGTCGGTGAAACCCTCCCAGATCTCGATGAGGATGGGGAAATCCTGCGTGTCCCAGCTTTCGAGGTGCCCACCGACACCCATCTTCACGACGTAGGCCGTCAGTAGGACGAAGGTGCCCAAGGCAACCGTCAGAATCAACCGAGGGCTCTTACCCTTATTCCTTCCCATACCCGATTTCATCCAATCTGTTCCGTACTCGGTCGCAAAAGCCGTTGAGTTCCATAAAGACGGGCGCTTTGCCCAGCTTTAGAGCCGCCCGCAAGGGATGCGTCGGATAGAGTCGGATCGTCTTGCCACCCTCTCGATCGGAAACGACCTGAAACTGACCCAGCGGGCCCGACAGAGTCCGATCATGATCCAGCAGGTCTATATAGGAGAAAACGAGATACTCCTGACCCAAAACATAGGAGGGTCCGTGAGACACCTGGAGTGTCTCTCCGTCGACGGTCCCGCCATACTCTATGACCTCTACCTGATCCCCAGGATTTCCCTTGACCGCCTCGCTTACCTGAAAAACATGTCTGGTAAAGATATGGCCGGCTTCGACATCACGGTAACTGACCTTGTCAACTAGCTTTCCAAGAAAGACGAATCGAGTCCCCTCCAGAAAGCCGTTTCCAGTCACCGAAAAATAGCTCGTCTGGGCTGGCAGAATCGGCAAGGTGAGAAGCGAGACGACAGCGAGTACAAGGAAACGCTGACCTAGCAACATGAAGTTCTTATAGCAGAGCGCGTCAGCGCGGGCAACCGTGAAATCTGCACGCCTGGAGAAAGGCCATAAGCAAGCAGGCCATTCGCTTTTTGGGAAAGCTCAGCGAAGAAGAGCTGAGAGCGCGGGCAGTGAGCAGAGATTTCAGTATACAAGGATGCAATAGCCAAGCTAACATTGACTCATGTTCAGTGAGCGGGCGTCCAGAACGGGTTGCCTCACACTGCTGACCATCAGCACGCTCTTGCTCTGGACGGGCTCTCTACAGTCCGAGTTAAGAGCCGCCTCTCCCAAAGAGCCCACAGGCATTGATTTCAACCGCGACATTCGGCGGATCCTTTCCGGAAAATGTTTTGCCTGCCACGGTCCCGACGAGAGCACTCGAAAGACTACTTTTCGGCTCGATACCGAGGAAGGGATCCTTACCCCTCTGAGTAGCGGCACCCTCGCCATCATTCCGGGAGACCCCTCCGCCAGCCCGCTTTGGCAGCGGATCGTCTCCGAGGACAAGGCTGTCCGCATGCCTCCCGCATACCTCGGACACGACCGGCTGAGCGAAGATCAAGCAGCCCAGATCCGCACCTGGATTGAGCAGGGTGCAGAATGGCAGGTACACTGGTCGTTCATTTCTCCGAGGCGGGTGCCCGAACCGGCGGTCGACACGCCGGACTGGACCCGCAACCCGATTGACTACTTCATCTTGGACAGGCTAGAGCATGAGGGACTGAACCCCTCTCGCGAGGCCGACCCCGCCCGCTTGATTCGCCGACTGACGCTCGATCTGACCGGTCTTCCACCCACACCCCCGGAAATCGATGCCTTCCTGAATGACGCTTCACCCCAAGCCTACGAAAAAGTGGTTGATCGTCTTCTCCAGTCCCCCCGATTCGGTGAGCGGATGGCGGCTAGCTGGCTCGACGTGGCCCGCTACGCCGACACCAACGGTTACCAGAGCGATGGCAAGCGAAGCATGTGGCGTTGGCGGGATTGGGTCATCGATGCCTTCAACCGAAACCTGCCTTTTGATCGCTTCACTATCGAGCAGATCGCGGGTGATATGCTGCCTAACGCCACCCGAGATCAGATCATTGCGACTGGATTCAACCGTAATCATCGGACCAGTGCCGAGGGAGGGATCATCGACGAAGAGTTCCGGGTGGACTATGTGGCCGATCGGCTCGAGACCACCTCGACGGTCTGGCTGGGATTGACAATCGGCTGCGCCCGCTGCCACGACCACAAGTTCGATCCCATCAGCCAGAAGGAGTACTACCAGTTATTCGCCTACTTCAACAATGTTCCGGAGAACGGATTTGTCTACAACTTTGGGAACGAGGAGCCACTGATCAAGGCCCCCATCCCGGAACAGGAGGCCAGGCTAGACGGGTTAGACCGGAAGCTTGCGGCTTCCCAGCAGACGTACACCGCACTCGAGGACAAGGTTCGCCAAAAGCAGTCAGCCTGGGAGGACTGGATTGCTGGCTCCGAGATGTCGGATTGGTCTATACAGGAAGGACTTCTCCTGCACTTTCCACTTGACGGAGATCTGGAGGAACGGGCGGGCATCTACGAGGTCTCCTCGCCGGAACCTTACGACGGGGAATCCGATTCTGAAGAAGTCGGTGGCCTGGAGGCGAAGCGGCCGGTGGTGATCGACATGACTGGAGATGAGCTCTCCTTTGTCCCGGGACGCATAGGCCAGGCCGGACGTTTCGACGGCCGGGGCTTCATCAACGCTGGAAAGGTAGTGCCCTTCGATTACCTTGATTCTTTCAGTCTGGGAGCCTGGATCTATCCCACCTCTGGCGACGGGGCCATCATCTCCAGCGTCCAGGATCAAGTCCAGGGCTCGGGGCATGGCCTCTACCTCAGAAACGGACGACTCCGTGTGCACTTCACCAAACGCTGGTCGGATCTGGGGCTGCGCCTGGAGACCGAGAAGCCCCTGGAGCTGAACCGCTGGCAGCACGTGTTGATGACCTACGACGGCAAGCGAAAAGCGGAGGGCTTGAAACTGTACGTCAACGGCGTTTCACAGCGGAAGCGCGTGCTATTCGACAAGATGCTCTGGCCTATGGGGGGGGCTGAGTCTTTTCGAATCGGAGCCGGTGAGGGAACCGGGGACCGATTCCAGGGATACATCGATGAAGTCCGGGTCTACCGCCGGATGCTCTCTGCCGAAGAGGCAGCGGTGCTCGTTCTGCGTCGGACTGTCTCGGAAATCGCTGCTTCGTCCCCGGAGGCGCGATCGCCTGCCGAAACCAACAAGCTCCGCTTCTGCTTCCTGGATCAGTACGCTCCCTCCGAAGTCGAGGAGGCCCGCCACAACCTGGCACTGCGGCAAAGGGATCGCCAGGAGTTTCTGGACTCTATTCCCAGTGTGATGGTCATGAAGGAGCGCGAGACTCCACGAGAGACATTCCTCCTGAAGCGAGGTGCCTACGACGCACCCGGAGTGAGGGTCCTTCCTGATGTTCCCAGGGTTCTTCCCCCCCTGGATCGAGACGACCCAAATAACCGTCTGGGCTTTGCCCGCTGGCTGCTGGATCCTTCCAATCCGTTGACGGCTCGCGTCACCGTAAACCGACTCTGGCAGATGCTCTTCGGCGTCGGTCTCGTCAAGACTGGAGAAGATTTCGGGACCCAGGGTGAACGGCCCCTACACCGGGAGCTTCTCGACTGGCTCGCTCTCGAATTCGTAGAGGGTGGGTGGGACATCAAGGCGATCCTGAAGACGATTGTCTTGAGCGCGACCTACCGCCAATCCTCCCGAGCGACACCTGGGCTCCTGGCTAAAGATCCGGAGAACCGACTGTTGGCCCGGGGACCCCGGTTCCGACTACCGGCGACAGTGATCCGCGATCAGGTTCTGGCGATTTCTGGATTACTGGTGGAAGAAATTGGAGGTCCTCCAGTCAGGCCCTACCAACCCCCAGGACTCTGGGCAGAACTCGCCTTTTCCGGCGCTGCCTACCAACCCGATCAAGGGGAGAACCTGCATCGACGCAGTCTCTACACCTATTGGAAACGGACCATTCCGCCGCCCGCCATGACGACCTTCGATGCCGCCAATCGTGAGACCTGTGCTGTGCGCTCGCCCCGAACCAACACTCCCCTTCAGGCACTGAACCTCATGAACGACAAGACCTATGTGGAGTCGGCTAATCGGCTTGCCCAGCGGATGATGAAGGCGGGTGGTTCCACGAAGGAAGCGCGGATCGCGTACGGCTTCCGGCTGGCAACGGCACGGCTTCCAAAGCCCCAGGAGACCCGGGTTCTGAGCGACGTATTTGCCCGGTTCAAGAGCAGCTATCAAGAAAACCCGGAGGCGACGCAGCGGTTCCTGGCTCATGCAGGATTTTCCGAAGACCGGGCTTTGGATCCGGTTGAGCTGGCCGCCTATACGGCGCTGGCCAGTCTTATCTTGAACCTCGACGAAACCATCACCAAGGAGTAAGCGAAAATGGATCCCCAGAGGGAATACCAGCGGTTAATGAGCAGGCGCTACTTCCTGGGTTCCAGCTCCGGAGGCATTGGCGCGGCGGCGCTGGCGACGATGGCGGGCAGTAGCCTCGAAGCCATTCCCACCCCAGAGCCCGGGAGCAGACCCTACCCCGCCCTTCCCGGCCTGCCCCATTTTGCTCCCAAGGCACGGCGCATCATCTGGCTGTTCCAGTCGGGTGGACCCTCGCAGATGGAGCTCTTCGACTTCAAGCCGTTGCTGCAAAAGCGTCGGGGGCAGGAACTACCCGATTCCATCCGCCAGGGGCAACGACTGACCGCCATGACCTCCGATCAACCCGGCTTCCCTGTGGTGCCCTCGTCCTTTCAGTTCGCTCAGCATGGGAACTCTGGAGCCTGGCTTAGTGAGTTGCTGCCCCACACGGCCAAGGTAGCGGACGAGCTCTGCTTCATCAAGTCGATGCACACCGAAGCCATCAACCATGACCCAGCCATTACCTTTTTTCTCACCGGGGCCCAGATGGCCGGCCGGCCCAGCTTCGGTGCCTGGCTGTCTTACGGTCTGGGAAGCGAGAGCGAAGACCTGCCGGCCTTTGTGGTCATGGTCACTCAGGGCACTGGAGGCCAACCCCTCTACGACCGTCTCTGGGGAAGCGGCTTTTTACCCACCCACTATCAAGGGGTCAAGTTTCGATCGGTTGGAGATCCGGTCCTCTATCTTTCTGATCCCGAGGGGTTCAACCGTAAGAACCGGCGCCACTACCTGGATGCCTTGAACCGCTTGAACCAGATCAAGTTCGAGGAGTTTTCCGACCCTGAGATCTCGACCCGAATCGCACAATACGAAATGGCGTTTCGGATGCAGGCCTCGGTACCCAAGCTCACCGACCTTTCAAACGAGCCCGAGTCGACCTTCAAGCTCTACGGTGAGGATGCCAGGAAGCCGGGGACTTTCGCCTCCAACTGTCTCCTGGCACGGCGGCTGGCAGAGAGAGGAGTGCGTTTCGTCCAGCTCTTCCATCGAGGCTGGGATCAGCATGGAAAGCTCCCTACCGCGCTCCCGAAACAGTGTCAGGCCACGGATCAGGCCTCCGCGGCTCTCATCCAGGATCTCAAGCAGCGGGGTATGCTGGACGACACTCTGGTGGTTTGGGGAGGAGAGTTCGGTCGAACGGTCTATTGCCAGGGCCCACTGAGTGAGAACGATTACGGCCGCGATCACCACCCCCGCTGCTTTACCATGTGGATGGCGGGTGGAGGCGTCAAATCCGGCATGACCCTGGGAGAGACAGACGATTACTGCTACAACATCAGCCGCGACCCGGTCCACGTTCACGACCTTCAGGCCACCATCCTTCACTGTCTTGGGATCGGACACAAAAAGCTGACATTCAAGTACCAGGGTCGTGACTTCCGCCTCACCGATGTGCATGGAAAGGTGGTCGAAAAGATACTCGCATAGCCCCTCTTTTGTGCTTCCTACACCTGCATCGAGCTCTGCTGCGAACTGACAAGCCAGACATCGTGCGGACCGAGTGTCTCATGTTATCGATCAGGTACATAAGCTCATCGGGTCCTACCGGCCGTTTCCTCGGTGTATCACCGGAAGGACCAGGGCTGAAGGGTACTTGGGGCCACGGTAGATGGTGTTGAGGGCAGTCTTCATGTGGGTGTGCCTGCCTAATCCCTCCCCGGTATTGGGATTGACATCGTAGAAGGGAAAGTTGCTGCTGGAAATATCCAGCCGGATCCGGTGACCCGGGGCAAACCGGTTGGCCGTTGCCCACAGGTCAATTTCGATGTGGTAGACGGTACCCGGCGTCATCAGCTCCTCCCGCTCCCGAGAGTTCCGGAACCGGGCCCTCAGAATGCCGTCTTCCAGATTCATGGCAGAGCCTTCGGGATAGTCTACTGAGGGCGGATAGATGTCCATCAACTTGGCCGTGAAATCCGTATCTCTGGCTGTGGAAGAAACCCAGAGCTCAACCTTCAGGGGACCGGCAATCTCCACAGCTTCCTCCAGGGGTGGCGTCTGGAAGGAAAGAACGTCGGAGCGGGCCGACAGCGGGAGCGGATCCCTGGCCGCAAAATCGCCCTCTCTTGGCACCTGATTCTGAGTGCCCCGACGAACCAATAATTTTCCTGAATCGATGTTCCCACCAATCGTAGGTACGGGATTTCTGGGGTCATATTCGAAGCGGCTACTGGTCTCAGTCCCGCCAGGATTTTTCCGCAGGCTGCCGTCGTCACCCAAGAAGAAGCGGCGTTCCCGGAGCCCTGGTGGAGGCCAAGAACCGGCCGTCTCCCACCTACCTCCACTCTGGAGGCTTCCCTTGGCATTGCGAATTGTCGGCTCGGCCCCCATCACGAAGTATTCGACGGGAGGTTTCTGTTCCAGTCCCAGAGCCTTTTTCTGGAGGAACTGATCAAACCAGAGAGCTCCCAGCTCTTGGAGCTTCATCTTCGCATCCGCTCCGAAATCCACGTCGCGGTGCGCTCTTTGGCCTTCAAGTGGCTGCGCATAATCTACCGCTGCTGGAAGAACCGGGTCCCCTACGACGACGCCATTTATGTGGCTTCT